>Ga0256830_1000811_pt1 | contig 23221 bp, 37 predicted proteins | sample 128326metaG_FD_190537 | JGI IMG/M metagenome (GOLD analysis project Ga0256830, IMG submission 190537) | Hydrothermal vent microbial communities from Lau Basin, Pacific Ocean - 128-326 | ecosystem: Environmental > Aquatic > Marine > Hydrothermal vents | place: Pacific Ocean: Lau Basin | collected... | reverse complement strand
TAAGCTTCGAGCCACTTTACAGCGAGATTCAGATGACTTTCTACCGCCCACCAGACTGGATAATCATCGGCGCCCAGACCAACCCGCCGAACCCACCAGTCCAACCAAGGCAGGAGTGGGTTGAGAAACTAATCAGCGACGCGAGGACAATCGGAGCGAGGGTATTCCTCAAAGACAACCTGGACTACCCAGAAAAGATTAAAGAATTCCCCGCACCATGACGAGGGGGATTTGGTGTGGGCGAAAAAATTCTGAGCTTTGGTGGTGGAGTCAACACAGCTGCTTTGCTTGCACTGGCATATCAGAGGAAACTAAGCTTCGACGTGGCAATTTTCGCAGACACTGGCTGTGAGCTTCCAGAAACATACGAGTGGATTGAGAGATATGCAAAGCCAGTCTGCAAAGAACTCGGTATTGAGTTTGTGGTAGTCAGAGGAGAGGAAGAGGTACATGGAAAGCCGGTTTCAGACCTCTATGAATACTGCTGGGAATACAGATTTCTGCCGTCCAGAAAGTGGCGATTTTGCACTGACAAGTTCAAGGTAAAGCCAATCAAAAGTTGGATTTTCGAGAACTGTGAGGACCCGGAGCTGATCCTCGGGATTGATGCATCGGAGAAGCACAGAGCGAGAGAGTGTACAGACATTCCCTGCAGATATCCGCTCGTTGAGCTGGGCATAGACCGCAGAGAGTGTAAGAGGATCATAAAAAGCGTGGGGTGGGTTGTTCCTCCAAAGTCTGGTTGTTTCATCTGTCCCTATAGCTCAGTTTCGCGCTTTAAATGGCTCTATGAAGCCCACCCAGAGCTCTTTCAGAAAGCCGAAGCCTTGGAGAAGAACGCCCTGGCATACCAAAAGGGATTCACACTCAAAGAGGGCTACAGGCTCGAAGACATCCGGAAGAAGCTCGTGAGTGGAACACGGCAAACGGATCTTGAGGGAGGGTTCGCATGCGTGATGTGTCATCTCTGAGGTGGTGGGGCTGTGAAGAGCGAAGACGCAGCCAGAGAATGCATAGTTTTCCTCTCTCATCAGGTTGAAAATGTTGGCAAGCATCCCTGGGTGGAGCAATACTTTAATGAGCTCCTATTCTCTGTAGCACCCTTTTACAAATCGCAGAACGGGAAAGGATTCAGAAAACTCTTCGATCACCGCCACCGTCTCGTATACGACTCCGGTGGCTTTCAGTTTCTGATGGGCAGGCTCAAGGATCCAGACCCTCTGCGCACCGTGCATATCTACAAGACGATGGGCTACACCAAGAATGATCTTCTCCTCCAGCTTGACCTTCCTCCATCGTATCACCAGGCTGTGAGTGAGCGCCGCGAGCTTATCAGGAGAAGCGCAGAGTTCTTCCACACCATGACTCAGGAAGTACCAGTCATTCCCGTAGTCCACGGCTGGACCTTGGAAGAGTTGCAGGAAAGCCTCGAGCTTATCGATGACCCCGACAGGCTTGCCCTCGGATCATATTCAGGCGGCTGCGAGTATCTCACCGAGCGCTCATACACCCCATGGAATAAAAAGGCGGTAGGGGTCGGAAGCTACCACGCCACAACGAAGGACGACACCAGCCTCGTCGGCTTAGGAGCGTACTCGGGCGCTTGCAGAGACTATGAAGGACCGAAGCACAACCACGAGCTTGACTACCAGTACCTGAAAAAGGTTGGCGTCGGCTGCTATGCCGCGGAAACCCATGAACCGCCCCGTGTGGGCAACCAGCATAAGAGCACCAGGAAAGCTGACATGGAAAAGAAGAAATTCACGCCCGTGCGTGTAATCTTCGAGAGACTTGCCACGGCGCTAAACCTGCTTCGCGACAGGGAAGTTTTCGTGCTGGGCGCTGCCAATCTGAATATGATGCATATCGCCTTCCTGGGCGGCGCCCGTTACACAGACGGCTCAAGCTGGCGCATTGCAGCGCGCTTCTGGAGCATTTACCTCCCTGAAATGACCACCATCTCCCTGGGCAACAGGTGCAACGGTGGCACGCGAAGGTTCGGTACAGCAGAGGAAAAAGCCTTCAGGGAACTGCACAGCGACCCCGACTACATCTTCCATGACATACCTTTCCGCAAGTTGCTTGCAGGCTTAAGGGCACACAAGAAGGACGGCTTCACCCTGCGAGCTCTGCACAACGCTTGGGTGGTCAAGAAGGAAGAGGAGATAGCAAACGAGTTCACAAACGACCCTGAAAGGTATTACAACTACCTGACGAAGCGATGGGAGGACACACCCTACTGGAGGAAGAGGCTGCGCATATTCTACAGCTATGTTCGAGAATCCTACGTGCAATGTAATCTCGAAGTTTTTTTGAAAAGCGCTGTTAGGGAGGTTGAAGGTTAATGGCATACATCGAATACAGATATCGAATAACCTCCACGGGGAAATCATCTGCTCAGCTCGGACCGTGTGAGATATGCGGAAAGTACACCTCGGAAGTTTTCTATCAGGTCGAGGAGCGGAAATATCTCTATAACGGAAAAACTGGTTGGACTCAGAAAAACTGTCGCGACTATTTCGGGCATAAAGAATGCCTAATCGAGAAGAGGAGGTTGAGGGCTAATGCTATTCCAGAACACGCCTGACCACCCGCACATCCTCCAAATCCTTTGCGGGGACAAGACGGAGACCCGGCGCAAATCGAAGCGCTGGCAGATGAAGGTGGGCGGGACCTACCCCGTGCACGACGCAGCGAAGGGACTCTTCCAGAAAAAAGAGGACGCAATCTGTTTTATCCGCTGCGTGGATCGCTGGGAAGAACGCCTCGGTGACATCAGCGAAGAGTCAGCATGCCGCGAAGGACTCTACACCCGCGAGGAATTTTTCCACGTCTGGGAAGAAATCAACGGCGAGCTGAACCTCGACGAAAAGGTGAAGGTCTACCGTTTTGAACTTGCAGGGGATGGTCAAAATGACTGAATACTACTGCCCTTGGTGTGGGGGCTATCTCTACGAGGAACTTCAAAAAACCGGCAAATATGCATATGAAACTGCGAAGCGTGTTGGTTGCGGGGGCCCTGGTGCCCGGGTCCTGGTGGAAAAGGTTCATTGCAAAAGCAGCTTGACGAATACAGAGAGGGAGGCGATGAAGAGAAAGCGGAAAAACCAAGCGCTCGAGCTTGAGACCGTGCTGAGGATCATCAAGCTCAGAATTGCAGAAGGCCTGGGATACAGGAGTATTGCAAGAAAGGTCGGGGTAGATTGGAAGACGGTACGCAAGTACGTGAAGCTGTATGAAAAATTATAAAAAGAAAGAGAGATATCGCTTTTTTGGGGCTAATTTACACTATAGAAACTAAGTCATCGACTATCGCTATCGGAACACCTGCGTTTATTAGTAAATGCTTAAGACCTATTCTACCAACGCCATACAGTTTCTCTTTTGGAACACTAAAAAATCGTCTCCTGCCTTTGTATACACTAAAGTCGTTCTTATTTAGTTGTGCTCTCCAAGTAACTTTTCCGAGCCGAATACGAATCCCTATCTTTCTCACCTCCTTTTCAGTTTACAGAAATAAAAGCGAATCGCATAAGTATAAACTTAACGGTTATCTAATTCAAACTTCTACTTTGTTGAAAGTTAGGATTACGAACCATTATTTAGAGGGGGTTCCATACCGTCCCTCGGTATGGAAATATACTAACCATTTCGAGTTTTCTCCATGGACCCTTATCAGATTTGGGCCTACGTGGCCACCGTGTTGGCTGCAATCCTTGCGTGGCTCAACACCCGCAAGCCGCAGATCTACGACCTTCTCATTGAAATTCTCCAGGCTGCCAAGGACGACCGCATCACCGAGGAAGAGTTCCAGCGCATAGTTGACCGCGCCATCGCTGTCCTTGGCATCGACCTCAGCAAGTAGCGATCGCCGAAATTGGGAATGAAGGCGAAGGCGAGGCGCCGGCCCCGGGGCGCGGTACAAATACCGGGGCCCTCCTCTCCAGAGACGATGATGGCGAAAATCTATGATCTCCTGGCAAAGACAGGAGTCACTTCACTTGAAACAAAAATAGCTGCTTTTCTCGGGCGCTTCTGGCGGGACAGGGTTCTTAAAAATCGGCCACTTGAAGGCGTTGTCGGCGATGTCTTTCTCACGAGAGGCAAAATTAGAGGGCAGAGCAGAAACATCATCGAGAAGGGGTATGTTTCTCCGGAGCATCTCAGGGAGCTCTACGCAAAAACGGGCCTCTACGAGCTGGAATATCCTGAAATCTATGAGGTAGTATACCAAGCTTGGCTCCTTGCCGACAGCGGAAAGAAGTATCTGCTCAGCCTCTTCAAGCATCAGCTCTGGATGCTTAATTCCCGTGTGAGAATCACAAAATACAACTGCATAGTGCATCTCGGTCATCGCTTTGTGATAGGCAGCGATGTAGAAATCTACCCCGTGGAGGTCGAGCTAATTGGCACTTAAGCTACTCCACCCGTCGTGCCGCCTTGTGGTCATTCACCATCCCATGTACGGGACAATCGTCGAGTGCTCGCCGCGCATAGCCACGCAGTTGAACTGTCCGAAGCAGGAGAACAAGCATGAGTTCGGCATCGACTGCTTCGCTCCGCCACTCTTCGGAGTTGGGAAAGTAGTCGTTGCAAAGAACAAAGAAGATCTCGAGGACGTAGCCGAAGACAGGAGCGGGAAAGAATGAGTTGGTTGCTAAATACGAAAACTGGAGAAGTCTGTGATGAGAGAATGCAGAGTGGAAGTGATTTTGTAAGGAATGCTGGTGGTTGGAAAAATATAGCCAGAATAAGCTATGAAGCGTACTCTAAAATTAAGCGTGGAGAAGATGCAGAAAAACTAATCGAGAGGCTGAAAAATGAGTCTCTACAGCTTCAAAAAGGACGATGACAAGCCGCGTATCCATTTGAATGAGCCCAGCTTCAAGTGCTGCGACAACATTATCGTGCTCAGCCCGAACATCCCATACGAGCAGCAGGAGATGATTTGCCCGACATGCCACCGCGTCTGGAAGGTGCTTGGCGTGGTGAGAAGCTCAGTCATCGCGGTGGAGAGCGGAAAAGCTCCCAGAACGCCACGATGGAAGGACGGCGACAACGAAAGCGGATACTTCGATCCCAACGGCGGGGGATGTCCGCCACCTCCGGAGTGTGGTTGAGATGATTAGAGCAGGTGGAGAGTGCGAAAAGAAGCTCTATAAAGAAGAACTTTTCAAGATAGACAAGAGGCTTCTGGAGGCGAGAGAGGACGCAATCATAGAGGTTCTTGATGCGATATTTCAGAGAGTAGTCAACCTCGAATCTAAGCACGTAGATAGCTTCGCGTGCAAGGGCGCAGGTTGCGGATATTGTAGAGCGCTCAGCGACGTGAGAGACATCATAAACGAATACAAAGGACCCTCTTTCATACATCTCGCTGTTCCAGACAAAAAGCCAAAGATATTCATACCAGATTTAAGCACCAGCGACGTTCCAAGACAAATCACCAGCGACGGCACCTCCGACGTTCCGTACGAAATAGTCACCAATGGAACCAGCTACACAGACTCTACCCTGCTCGCAAGCAAAAACTGCGCATGCCCGCATCCTAGGCACCTCTGCGGAGACTGCTATGGGAGGGAAGATGGCAGGTGAAGCCACCAGGCTGCAAAGATGAGAGCCCGCTTCAAGGTGCTTGCTGTACAAAATATTGCGAGCACCGCAGCACCTGCAAGCTGCCACGAATACCTTTCCTCATCCACGCCGTTGTGATCAACCGAAAGCTCAGGAAAATCTTCACGGATGCTTACATCAATGACATTGTCCACCTTAAAGCGAAGTTATTGGGTGGTGGAAATAGAGCTGGAAAAACGCATAACTGAAATAACCTGCTTCAATCCAGAATGCTCAAATAGAATAAAAACAACCATAGAGCAGAAGCGCGACTTCTTGATCTCATTTGCACTGAAGTACGACGCAACAGTGCTCCCCACTTGCTCGAAAGAATGTGCCGAGAAGTTGCTCAGTATCCTCGGGGACTATGAGGATATAGCGAGGAAGGCAGAAGAGGCACGCCTAAAAATGAGGAAGGGGAAGCGCTCACCATAAAAAGATTCCAGCGCTTGGTCTACAACAAGTTAAAATAATATTTTTATGGCACATAAACCATATCCAATCTTCAAACATCCAACATAATTAGACTGCAAGAAGGGGGAAAATGGATTCGAACAGTCTTGTAACTATTGGGATGATGGTAGGATTTTTATTGGAATTGCTTTCAGCTTTCAGTGTATATTTTTAGCTTACATCAACGGCCCCAAGGGTGAAAAGCCCGGGGAATGTCAAAAGGTGTTTCAAATGAATCACCTCAATAAAGAGTTGGCGTTGAATTCTTTATATACTTTTGCTTGCCTGACTTTCCTTTTTAACCTAAACGAATCTTGACGAATCTATATGAACCTTTACAATCCTAGATGTAAGATCTGTCGTAGCGGGCATGCCGACAAGGTCAACCAGATGCTCATCGAAGGCAGGCCCTACAGCGAGATCATCGCCAAGCTCAAGAAGCACATCCCGGGGCTTAGCAAGGCGAACATCACAAACCACAAGCGCCACTTCCCGGTAGTGCCTGAGGCGGTGAAAGAGTTTCAGAAGCAGCTTGAGGAGGGGAAGCGCAAGGTCATTGACGATCTCGAGTTTCTCGAGAAGGTCAAGGCCAAAGCGGATGCTCTGCTTGACATCACCAGCGACCCGAGCGATCTTCAGAAGATAACCGCAGCCGCTGTCCAGGCAATGAAACTCAAGTACGAGATTTCCGGCGACGTCAACAACCCTGTGAAGGAGCTCTTGGAGGCGCTCTATGCTGAGGACGAAGAAGAAACTGGCTAAGCCCCTCAGGGATCCCGTCACCTTTGCAAAAAAGCTGTTTGGCTGGATACCTCACGAAGCGCAGGAGCAAATCCTCAGGGACAGGGCAAAGAACCTCACAGTCGCAGCAGGGCGAAGGTTCGGCAAGAGCGAATGCATGGCGGTCTCCGCGATCCACTACGCCATAGCGCATCCTGGAAGCATTCAGTTCATTATCGCTCCAACCTATGACCAAGGGCAGATTATCTTTGACACCATCGTCAGGCTGCTCTCCAGGTCACCGCTCATTCAGCTGGTGGATAAGGTAGTCTACACTCCCTTCCCGAAGCTCCGCTTTCTTACAGGCTCAATTATTCATGCCCGCTCTGCTGACAAGCCTCAGAACCTGCGAGGCCACAAGGCGCACCGCATAATCCTCGACGAAGCGGGCTACATCAAGGACGAGGCAGTCACCAACGTAATTGAGCCGATGCTCGCGGACTACGACGGTGACCTGATCAAGATTGGCACCCCTGCGGGAAGAAACCACTTCTACGACTCCTTCATTAGGGGTCTCGAGAAAAACGAGTACTACAGCAGCTACCAGTTCCCATCCTGGGTAAACCCGCACATCTCCAGGGAATACATAGAGCGCAAGAAAAAAGAATACGGGGAGAACAGCATCCGTTTCCGCACCGAGTACATGGCAGAGTTCATAGATGATCAGAATGCCGTCTTCCCATGGCGCAGCATTCAGGCGTGCATCGAGGAAGATATAGAGCTCCTTGAGGGCAGGACCCATGCCAAGCAGCGCTTTGTCTTCGGTGTGGACGTAGCGAAGTACCTCGACTATACCGTAATCATCGGTATAGACATTACCCAGGAGCCAGCGAAGCTCATATACTTTGACCGCTTCCAGCGCCTCCCCTGGGGAGAGATAGCCAGGAGAATTGAAGACATCCATGCAAGGTTCTCGCCCCAGGCGATAGTTGTGGACAGTACTGGCGCCGGCGATCCCTTGCTGGAGATGGTCCAGCACATAGCACGAGGTATAACAATCACAGGCGGTACCGCAATAACTCAGCATGGGAACATCACCAAGGTGCCAAAGACTATCCTCGTGGAGAGGTTAGCGGCTGCAATAGACAATCGCAAGGTCATCTTCCCCAATATCCCCGAGCTGATCAACGAGCTCAAGTACTTCGAGTACGTCCGCACGAGTTCGGGCAGCCTGAAAATGGAAGCTCACGAAGGCATGCACGACGACTGCGTCATGGCCCTTGCCCTTGCTGTATTTGGGGCATTCCATGAGCCATCGCTTCCAGACATCGACGAATGGCCCTTCTTCTGACTTTGCTTTTTATGCCTTTCCCGCAGAGGGAAGTCTGGTGATGTTTCATGAGCATCTTTGACCTGCTGAAGCCGAGATCCTCAAAAATGGACCTGGCTCTCGCGGAGCTTCTGAAAGGGGTTGCAAAGGCTGCGGATGACAAAATCTATGATCCCGACTTTGAGCCAGAGGGCGGCTGGGATAAGTGGTGTGCCTGGGCGGCGAAGCAGGGCAAAATAGCGAGGATGATTAGAAGCTTGGCCAAGAATGAAATGGCTTTCGACTTCTCTGGCGATGACGACAAGGCATTGGAATTGGTACAGAAGATGCGCTGGCGCACCCACCTTGATCTAATTCTTGTGCTGGCCTTCAAAGACTGGCTTGAGTATGGGCGCTGCTTCTTGGAAGTGGTGTGGGAGAAAAAGCGCATCGGGAACAACGTTGCGGAAGACATCACCAAAATCAAGCGCGTTAACCCCATGACTGTCCGCGTTTTCAGAGACAACGAAGACGATGTGCGTGAGCTCCGTGATCTCCTGAAGCGTCACTTCCCGAATGTGGACAGGAGCAACATCAAAGAGGGCAGCGGTGACAACATCATAGGCTTCGTGCAGCACTTCGAGAGGGCTGAGGAGGGCAAGGCGGTATTCTTCAAGCCAGATGAGCTTATTTTCATCCCGCGCTATCCCGACTACGACGCTCCCGACGGTGTCAGCCTGCTCAGGGAGAACTACGCCAACATCATGAACAAGCTCGGCACGGAGAAGTACCAGGCGATCATGCTCAAGCGCTTCGTTGATCACAAACACAAGTTCAAAGTTCCGGAACGCTGGTGGCATCGCATTGAGGAACTCCAGAGCAAAATCAAAAACATGTTGAAAGCGGGCGGTGACCTCTGGCTCCCCGAGGGCATGGAGGTTGAAATACTCGAGCCGAAAGGCAATCCCATTGCGACTATCAGAGCCCAAGAGCATATAGAGGACCAAGTAATCGCCGGCATGGGCTTCAGCGACAGCTTTACAGAGAGCAAGAGCAGCAACCGCTCAGTTGGCGAGGTGCAGCTCCAGTTCTTTGAACGCGATATTAGACCAGAGCGCAAAGCCTTCAAGTTCGTCATCGAGGACAGGATCATAATCCCCTACGTCAGAAAGAAGCTCGGACCAAAGGCGAAGCCGCCAGAGATGGTATTCGAAGACCTCACACCACGCGATGAGGTGCGCTGGGCTGCGGTGATGGCTTCCTACCTGCCCTACATGACCAAGTCGCAGATCAAGCGCCTCTTCGACGAGCTTGGTTACCCTGTGCCAAAAGAGGAGGAAAAAGAGTTCAGCGCAAAGGTGGACCTCGCAACTCAGAAGGGCGTGCCAAAGCCCGTGCTGACCGGAAGCGTTGATGTCAGGGAAGAGTTCGCGGAAGAAATACACCGCCTCCGGAAAGAGCTCCTGGAGGTCTTCGACTGAATGCAGCTCTACGATTTCCTCAGCAAGGATGAGGAAGATGCGATCCGTGCCATTGAGGAAGCGCTTCTCAGGAAGACAGCAGAATCAAGGAAGCGCGCGGTTGAAAAGCTCGCCAGGCTTCTCACCGTCAGCTACTACATCGGCGCGGAGAAGGCGATAAAAGAAGTTGGTGCAGATGTGCGCGTCACCAGCTTGGAGATCAGAGCGCTCGAGAAGCTCATAGAGCAGGATGTAGCGCCGGCAATAAAAGAGATGTATGAGTTCCTCGAGCGCGACATTAAGAGCGTCATTGAGGAAGGCATCCGGGAGGGACTTACCTACGACGAAATCTCCGCAAGGCTGAAGGAAAGACTAAGAACAGCCTTCGGCGAGGAGATTCACTTTGATAGGCGAGGGAAGCTGCGGGAAGAGATCTACATTGACCGGAGAGGCAGGCTCAGAGTCAGGCAGGTTAAAATCACCCGCACAAAGACGCTGAAGCTTGACGACTACGCCGATCTCCTCGCAAGGACCAACGTAAAGAAAGCCTACGCCCTGGGGCACCGCGAGGGCTACGTCGCTGCAGGTCTGCGAAAGTGGAGGTATCGCAGCGTAGCAGATGAACGCACCAGGCCGCATCACTTAGCTCTTCACGGGAGAGTATTTGAGGTTGGCACAGCAGAAGAGGAACTCGCCCTCCGCTTAATGAGCGAGCCCAACTGTAGATGCAGGCCCTCGCCATACTTCGACGATCCCAAGCTTGACACGCCTCAAGAGGTTTTCGAGCAGGAGAAGAAAAAATGGGCCCAAGAATGGCAGAGAGAGAAAGGTCTTGATTCTCTTGGGAGGTATCTAGAGCCATTCGACAGAAAAGGCTTAGCACCTCCTTCCTATGATGAGCAGCTTAACTACCTCATAGGGAGGTTTAAGAAAAGCGAAGACATGCGCACCCTCCTTTCCATTACCGGGGAAAGCCCGCAAGCAAAAGCTAAAGAGGTCCTTGGAATCTCTCTCAGGCATTCCACATTTCACGGTACCGCTTCGTCATACAGGCACATGGTGCAAGATGGGAGGAGGTACTCCCTGTCAGATGTTTTCAGCATAAAAAAGAGCCCGGAATGGGTAAGACGCGATCCTGATACTGGAGAATTTTTATTGCATGGGAAATCTAAAATATATCAGCGTCCAATTTATATAATATTGACACCTGACAGAAAAATTAAAACTTCATTTGTCATTACAAAAAGGAAAGAAGTTGAGAAGCTTAGGATGAGATTTAAAGAGGAGTTGAAATGAAGAGGCTTCGAATAAGCTACGGGGATGAGCTACTCAAAAATCCAGAAAAACGACCAGCAGAAGGCAAAATTAGAGCAGCGTACGTAAACAACCGAACGGGGTTAGTCTTAGGGAGGGGCGACATTGAGGTGGAGATCACAAGGGAGAATGGCGCTGATTATATCACCCTTCCCGAGGAGGTATACAGAGAATTAAAACTCACAGATTACGACATGGACTGGTGTTCTGTCTATCTGAGGGAGGATGGTATCTTAGTAGAGCTTTTCTAGGGTTGTAAGAGGGGGTAGTATGGATATTAACATAAAGGATTTGACTTCTCGTAATTTGGTCAATCATTTTGTGATTGGCTATTTCGCTCTTTATGTAATCCTCGGCGATTGTTTTATTAATAAAATGGGATTATTGCCTCAGATAGTCTTGGCGATTGTTGCAAGCTATTTGTTGTTTATTCCTGCAAGATATTTTGTTCGCCGCCGTTGGGGGAGATGGGAAGAAAATCAAGAGGCGTACACATATTATCACTTTAGGATATTCGCGGTTCTTCTCTCTCTTACTATAATCAAATCTCTTGATATAAAATGGGAGCTAGGACAGTGGTGCAAACTGTTTTTAGTTTTGGTGTTATCTCCTCTGGCAGACTGGTTAACATGGCACTTTTACAGAAAAGATAACGCCGACTGCTAAATTCTACAACCTCTATCTGACTTTCCTTTTTAAGCTACTTCTCCTCAGCCTTTATTCATGAGCGAGGTTACTGTAGACTTCACCGTCAGGGTTGCCGATTGCTTGGGCTTTTGCGCAGAGAAAGGCGACTTCGTCCCAGTGATTGACCTGAAGAACGAGGACACCTCGAGGGGGCTAAAGCGCAGGATCATCGCCGTCACTGAAGGCACGCACAACGGCATACAGTTCAGAGCCAATGAAATCGAGGCAATGATCCAACGCGCCATCGAGCTGAAAGAGCATGAGAAGAGGAAGTACTTCAAGGTGCCTCTCGTTCTCGACCACAGCGATAGCTTCCTGGACAAAGTCGGAGCCACCTACAACCTTGAGTTTGGCAAGGATCCAGAGAAGGGGTTGCAGGCGGCAATAGCAGACGTAGAGTTCTGGAACACCACACCCATGCTCAGAGAGGTTGCAGAGCGCGTGAAGCTAGACCCTGAGAACACTTTCTTCTCTGTCAGGGTGAGGGGCAGAATAGAGCAGGACGCAGAAGGGGAGTACCTTGCCGACATGACCCTGATACACATCGCCGTGGTGAACGAGCCCGCTGATCCCAATGCCAGGCTCATTTCTAATTCTAAGGAGGAAGCGAAGATGGAGGAGAGTTTTGATTTTGGTGTTGTGCCGAGCAACCCGTCAAACTACCGCAAGGCGAGCGAGGATACATCCTGGGAAAAGCCCCGCCTTGAAGACTTCACCAGCAAGCGCTGGGATGAGCTAAGCGATGCGGAGAAGCGCAGAATAGCCCAGCACTTCGCCTGGGCTCCGAAGATGCCGCCCAACGCATTCACAGACCTCAAGCTGCCGCATCACCGCCCCAGCGACGGCGCCGTGGTGTGGAACGGTGTTCGAGCAGCGATGGCAACGCTCATGGGCGCCCGTGGTGGCGTTGACATTCCCGCGGCAGATAAGCGCAAGGTGTACAGCCATCTCGCGGCTCACTACAGAGAATTCGAAAAGGAGCCTCCAGAGGCAAACTTCGCCAAATCCGACTTTGCTTTAAATACAGAAGGCTCGGAACTCAACAACAAAGGAGGTCTAAGCATGGAAGAAATAGAGAAAATCAAGGCAGACCTCAAGAAGGAGTACGAGCAGAAGCTCGAGGAGGTCAAGCAGGAGTTCGCAGCGAAGGTCAATGAACTAGAGGAGTTAACCGAGCTCCGCGCGGAGATCATCGCGATTTACCCTGAGGTTGACAGGGATTTCCTGAAGTCGCTCAACAGGGAGCAGCTGGAGAAGTACAAGGCGGACCTCGAGAAGCGCATGGTAGAAACCCAGAGCACCGAGAAGAGCAGGGACAACGCAGCCAAAGCCGAGGACCCGTTTGAGCTGGCGGAGAAGTACTTCGGACCCGTTGAGGAGGTGGTGTAAATGGTGGCAACAGCTACCTCACCAATAAGAGCGGATCTTCCAGAAGGGATTCTGAGCGCGAAGGTGGATACCACGCAGACCAAGGACGCCGACGGCTACTACTACAAGGCTGGGGACCTGGTGGAGATTGCCGCCGATGAGACCATCAAGAAGGCAACCGCAGGCGGAAGAGTAATCGGCGTGCTCGTCTCTAGCATACATGAGAGCGCAGCCCCTGAAGGGCTTGACTCCAGACACCGCGTTTCGGTGCTCACAAAGTACAGAAAGATCGTTGAACTTACCGCAGAGGGTGCAATCAACGCTGGCGACTATGTTGTTGCTTCTACAACCACTCCTGGCAGAGTTAAAGCTGCAAGCCCTCTGACCGTAAGCATAGATGCAGGCTCTACTACGGTTACATCCACAGCGGCGAATGGAAACATAACAACTGTCTCTGGCAGCGTGCCCCCCGAAGATATAATCGGCATCTGCTGGAAGGGCGGAGCCGATGGCAGCAAGGTGCTCGTGCTGATATGAGGTGGTGGAAATGACGACCGCAGCTTTCACACAGAAGGATTTGGCATACCAGGACAGCCCCGCCCTTAAGCCTGAGGTCATAAGGGCGAGGGTCAAGCAGGTCTACGAGAAGACGCTGATAGGCAGGCAGCTTCTGAGTGGACCAGAGCACATCGAGGGTGATTCCGTCTCCTGGATAGAGGAGGGGGACATCGTAGGCAACGTGGACTGGATCAGCGAGCAGGGTGGCTTTCCAAGTATAGACTACAGCTATGACAAGAAGTCCAAGCCCATCCGCCCATACGGCGTGACCTTCGACGTTACGCTGATGGAGCGCAGGTTCTCCCGCATCCAGACAGTGGGGCGCAAGATACAGCGTGCTGTGTATAAAATGCGCCGCTTCGAGGACGATGTGATCTTCAACGCCATGCTCAACGCAACTGGCATAAACACCTTCGACGGCTCCAACTGGACCGATCCCACAGCTGGGGATCCCATCGCAGACCTCGAGCATGCCAAGACGCTGATCGCCGATGCCACGGAGGGGGGCCAAGCTACAGACGTCATCATGAGCCCGCTCATGTATGAGCGCCTCACCAAGTTCGACGTGGTACGCAACAACAACTACCTCCAGGCCCAGGTGGTCAAGACCGGCGTAATCCCTGGCCTCGCAGGGCTCAACATAATCAAGGACAAGGCCGTTGATCCCAACGACGACGGCGTGGTGCTCGTGATCCGCAGAAAGGACATCGGCTTTATGGCTGAGAGCATACCCCTGACTACGGTCAATGTCTCTGGTAAGAACCTCGGCAACCCGATGATAGACAACCGCTACTTCAACTTCGCCATGGCAGAGCCAGTCATCGACAGCCCAGAGTACATCTGCAAGATCACCGGCCTGAAGGCGTAAGCGCCTCCCTTTCCATTTTCCGGGAAATACTGAGAGGTGATGTAGATGCCAAAGAATAAACTGCTTGTAGAAATCAGGGCCGCACACTTCGAGAGCAAGCACCTGCGAGGCAAGAGGGGCGACAGAGGCAAGATACCAGCGGACGAGAAGCTTCAGACGCCTGCGGAGCGTGATGCATTGAAGAACGGCAACCTCGTCGTTATCGACCTCGAGCCAGTGAAGAGCGAGCCAGCGCCTGAGGAGAAGCCCAGGAAAAAGGGAAAGAGCAAGAAGGCTGAGGAAAGCAAGCCAGAAAACGTCAAGTAGGGAGGGGAAATGGAAGAGTCCCTCCTCATGAAGTACCTCGACAGCAAGTTCGAGGGTCAGCAGAGACAGATTTCATCCATCTGCAAGAAGCTAGACAAACTAATCGAAGATAACAGAAATGACCACGTGCAGCTTTACAGCCGCATTGGCATGCTTGAGCGCTCTATTACAGAGCTCAGTCAGACAACCACAGCAATCAAAGATCATGAACAGAGGATCCGCGCTCTGGAAACATTCAAGAACAGGATAATCGGGGCTCTCGTGGTAATTCCCGCAGGCGTTAGCACGATGGTTGTGAAGCTTAAAGACCTGTTCTCTGGGGGGAACTGACCTGGCAGCCACTATCGACGACGTGAGGGCACAGATTGGCGACACCGACCCAGACAACTACATCTTCGGCGACCCTGAGATTCAGACAGCTCTGGACGAAGCTCAGGCAATCATAGAGGCGGAAGGGGGGAATGTTAGCAGTATACTGGGCAAAAGGGCGCAGAAGCTGCTCGCTGCCGCCTTCTTGGTTGACATGAAGACCGGGAACATAAAAGAGCGCAACGTCAAAACAATCCGCGAGGGCGATGCCTCGCTGGACTTTGAAGACCTCTCCGCGAAGGCTAAGGAGTGGCGCGCCGAAGCTGAGAGGCTGATTGACAAGCTCAGACCCCTCCCCTTCGGTGTGACCAACGATTTCTTCAGTGAGTAAAAATGTTCTCGGCTTTAGACTGGCCCTATAAAATTGAGCTGGTAAGAATTACAGAGGGCTACACGGATCAGAGCACCGGAGATTTTATCCCGCCCCAGGAAAGCGTGGTGGAGATAAAGGGGCATATCAGCGACGTTACGGTCAAAGACCTGCAGCGTGCTCCAGAAGGACTCTATGAACTGGGCGACAGAAGGCTCTACGTGGATAAGAGCTACGGTGTTGCCGAGGGAGATGTAATCAAAATCACAGAGGCGGACGGCTCAGTGAGCGAGTGGAAAGTTGTTCGCAGGGAGAGAAGCTACGGCTTGCTTGAAAGGTACACAGCCTCGAGAGAGGCGTTTCTGCTCAGGCGGAGACAATGAGCAAAGTAGAAGACAAGAACAACATCCCCAAGCTTGTGGCTGATTTTGAGAAGATCCTCGACCGCGTCGCAGCGAAGATTGCGATGTACCTCGAGCAGAAGATCCTTGACAAGATGGAGTCTGGCGACGCCTCTTGGCCCGAGCTGCATCCCTTCACCGTCTCAAGGAAAGGCAGCACAAAGGCGTGGATCGACACCGGAGAGCTGAGGAATCAGATCACGCACCGCATCACGGGCAAAAGCATGAGCAGGACCGTAAAGGTCGGCATCTTCCAGAGCAAAAAAGCTTTCATAGCACTGGTCCTCGAGGAAGGTGCAACGATAAGAGTGAGCGAGAGGATGCGGAAGTTCCTCCATGCCCAGGGGCTACATCTCAAGCAAAGTACGTCAGAACTCCACATCCCGCCGAGACCTCTTTTCACGCTGGTTTTCGACATGGAGGAAGAGAAAATTCTTAAAATAGCGCGGCAGGCTCTCGAGGAAGAGCTGAATCGCTATACCCTCTGACTTTGCTTTTTATGTTCTGTGCTGTGAGTGCTTATTATGCTCCCTTCGAGTCTAAAGAAAGAGATCTTCAAAAGCCTGCCCAAGCAGGTAACAATAGGCAACGACACCCTCAGCATATACGTTGACTACGCTGATAGGGTGAACGTCTCAGAGAAGCTTCGCAGCTATCCCGTGGTGCTCACTCTGCACTACTTCGGCGACAGGAGGAGCGATGCGGAGAGCCCCCTCAATGACATCTTGGATATAACCAGCGACGGTGTGGATGTGATCTACACCAAGGGGGAGAGGGAGCGGATCACGCTGCGCATAAATATCCACGCAAAGGACCACAGGGGCGCAGAGTTCCACCACAGGAGCGATGTTGTAGACGCCGTGGTTGACGAGCTACTTCTGTGGTACCTCAAGCTAAACATCCCCGGCATAGCCACGCGGGGGAGAAGCGAAGTTGCCGCACTTGACTTCCTCGCAGGCGACGGAATAGCGAGGCGGAGGATAGACTTCTACCTCGCCTATACGCTGAGCTACCAGGAGACGGTCACCACCATTGAGACCATTAACTACGAGGTCCAGCAGGGCTGATTTTCCGACTTTCCTTTTTAAACCTCTGCATTCAGCTTAAGCTTAAAAGCCGAAACTGGAGGAAGTGAAAGATGCCGACGTCGGATAGCGCAATCCAAATCAACGTGGCTGATGCAACTGCAGCTTCTAAGGCCGAAACCTATGGCGAGGTAATTGTGATCGGCGAGGACAGCGACAATCTCGCGGACTTCAACGTTGTCTATACCTACTATAGTCAGAGCGAGGTTGAGCAGAAGTTCGGCGCTACTTCACCAATAGCAAAGGCAACGGCGAAGGTATTCGCCCAGGGCGTGGACCACGTTAAGGTGGTTAACGCCCTAAAGGACGATGGAGCAGGCGGCTCCGTTGCGGATTATAGCACGGTGCTCAACTCCCTGGTGAGCGAGCAGGTGGACTATGACATCATAGCCCCAACGATCGGTGCCAGCGATGCCAACATGCCAACGCTTGTGAGCCACGCAGGCAGCGAGAAGAAGGTCCTCATCATACCGGACATAGGGGATAAAGCTACCGTGGAAGCCAACATCGGGGCTCTCACTGCAAACGAGTACTGCTTTGCTATTGCTCACGATGATGCAACGCTTGCACCGGGAGAACTTGCGGGCGCTGCCGCTGGCGTGCTCGGCGTGCTCCGCCCCTGGGTGCCTCCAGAGTGGCATGAGGTGCAGGGCATAAGTGCTGCGAGCTACGCCCCCAGCGATGTTGACGCCCTCGAGGGCAGCAACATCAACACCATCATAGCTGTAGCGCAGCGCAGCGTAATAAGCGGAGCCAAGAGCCTCACGGGCAGTTTCATAGACATCCCGCGCACGAAGATCTACCTCGCCAAGGAGATCAAAAACGCCCTGGTGAACCTGAAGTTCCGCCTCGCCAATATGGGGCGCAAGATACCTTACTCGCCAGCGGGGGTGGACATGATCAAGGCGACAATAGAGAGGGTCTGCAGAGCTGCTCAGACTCTGGGCGCGCTGAGAGCTGATTACGTGGACGGGAACGGCAATCTCGTGAAGGGCTTCCTTGTGAGCGTACCGAGCTATGACTCAATACCAGACAGCGACAAGAGCAACCGCGTGCTCAACAACGTTTCCGTGACCGCATATCTGAGCGGCAGCATCAGCAAGATCACGCTTGACCTGGTCATAACGCTGTGAGGTGATTGAAGTGGCACTTGTAGAGTATAGCGTTAAGGATGTAACCGTCTTTATCGACGGCGTTGAAGTGGAAGACATCGCAGAACTCACCATCACGCCCAAGGGAGAGGACAACGTAACGCCAGTGAAGGACTGGAGCAATAGAACAATAGGCTGGAACGTGAAGGACGACACCGACGCAGAGGGTACCATCGGCTTAAAGGCGCAGAGCAAGACCAACCAGCTGCTCATGGACATCATCAAAGCCAAGCGCGGCGTGCAGATCGTTGTGAAGAGCAACAACAAAGAGGCAACGGGCTTCTCGAAGATGAGCATCGACGACTGCCACTTCTCCTGGCCGGAGTTCAAGCCCGAGGCAGAGGAGCCCACGTGGAGCTGGAAGTTCATAGGCACAAACTTCGATATCGAGTACTGAGGGGTTGTAAATGGCAAAGAAGAAGTACAAAGTGAAGGAACTCCCTGGCTATCAGATTATCAAGATTCTCGGCGATGACACAAAAGACCAGGCTGACATTATAAGGGACCTGATAGTCGCAGCTGTAGAGCCTCCGATGAGCAGGGAAGAGGTTGAGGCGCTCCCTCTGAAAGAGTTTCTCGAGCTGGCGAAGGAAGTCTCTGAGAAGCTCAACCTCAAGGAGGCTGATCTAAAAAAGTTCCAGAGCTAGACGATGTGGACTTCCTGATCTACTTCATTGCCTACAGCACCAGACAGCCATTAAGCGAAGTCAAAAAGCTCAGCCTTGAAGAATTACAGGGATGGATCGCCTTCCTCAGAAAACTTACAGAGATACAGCCAAAAAGCATCTCCGTCGATAGCTCAGAGGGACACACGTTCAGGTTTTCTTAGCTATATTCATTATTGTAAAATTGTGCTATTTTTTGTAAATGATATTCTGAAGGTTGCCTGCATTCTGAGTTATCTCTCCAATTTTCAGAAATTTCTCGCTTACAAACATCTTCCAGAATTATTTGAATCGCCTCGAATGCTGTCATACCTTCAGCCATTTTGCGATCATCTTTTTTCAAAATCCCAAATTTCTCTCCTCTAGGTTCCCATTTGTAAGGTATGGTAACCCCATTACCACATATTAAAACTATTGAAATACTTTCAAACATTCTTCTGGATACATGTTTCCTTGACCGCTGAGCCTTACCTACTGGATGAAAAATTATTTCGAGTTTTGTATTGGTAAAAAATTTATTAACTATTTTATTTGATTCATAATCAAAAAACTCAAAATTTTCAAGTACTATCTTTTTCTCTTTATGAAAAAAACCACTAATGGACAAATTTATATAAACTTCTTTCCATCGTTTTTCAATTTCATCCCTTAAATTTTCAACTATCTTATCAATCTCTTTAATAACAAAACTTAAGTGTCTACTCATTAAACCTCCCCAATTCTATAGAATAGAAATATTCTACTAGTAACCCTGGAGTCACATTTCTGTTTCTTCTCCAACTTATAATAATTTTATTCATAAGTCTATCAGTATTTATTGAGGTAATTCTGCCTGGGGAAATAGGCAGATACCAACCATTGTCTATAGCAGTTTCTATAACGTTTGGGGCCTCTTCATAAAGCCAATCTATTGTTTTTGTTACATAGTTTTTATCCTTTCTATGAATAAAAAACCTATATGCCTTCTCCATAGCAAATACCCAATCAAATATTTCGTCATATAATCCAGCAATTATTATCGACTTAAGTGTTGGGATTTTAGGCTTTATTTCTAATTCTGGGAAGAACCTTATAATGGAATCATCAATATATAATAAATGGGCAAATTTTATAACATACTCAAATCCATAAATAGGAGCATAATTCTTGAATAAGTCTTCATAATGCAATTTTGTAATATGGTCATACATGTTGTATTTAGATCCCATGGTCTTAACTGTGATCTCAATGTAATCAGAATATTTTGTAATAAAAGGTTCCATCTCTTTTAACATCTTGTCTACTTTGTTTAAAGTCTCTTCTTCGAATATTTCAAGTTCATTGTATTTAAAGAATGGCAATGCTTTCCATTCTCTAATAAATTCCTCTTTACTGGGTCTGCCAAAAGATGGTCCAGAAGGATGATACACACCAATTTTTGGATGATAAACAGAAACAACATTAACGGACGCCATGTATTCGCCTCCAACCTTTCATCATTAATTACCTCACCTTTTTGCGCCCACCCAACTATATCATATACCTAAATTTTAATATTATATATCTCTATCATAATCTTATACCCATACCACCATATATGTTTATTGTATATACTTTCTTATACTTTTGTATAGTTACACCAACTCTTTGATATATAAAATTTATTGTTCGGTTGTCTGCAAAGCCTTGGCAATCACGTTGATGTTGCAGTCCTGGGCATCGGGATTCCAGATCATGCACTTCTCTTTTTTGCATTGTCTGCCACTTTCTAATGCTTGTACCCCCCAATTAAAAGGGCACCATAGCCCATTATTTTCTTCTTTCTTCCCTCCACCAAAGAGGCCCATCAAAGTTCCTCCTCACTTTGACTTCCTTTTAAAAACACCGCTCATAAAAAACTTTCTGGTGATCTCATGTCTGAAGAGCTGAGGCGTCTTTATGTTACGATAGGACTGATAAACAAAGTTACTGCTCCTATAAAGGAGCTCAACAAACAGATTGACGCAGCCAAGAGGAAATTTGAGGAAGACACAAGGGCCATAAGGGACAGCCTTCGAGACATCGGGTTGGCATTGTCTGCGCTTGGCTATGGTGGCTTTAGATTCTTCAGAGGTGCAACAAAGGATCTTGCAGATTTCCAGGATGCCCTGCGGGTTTTCAGGAATTACGCTGGCGAGAATGCCGAAGCGATCCTTAAGGCGATGGAGGAGGCTGCAGATGGAACTATCGACTCCACGCAGATGATCCTCAATGCTAATAAGGCAATGGTGATGGGGATTGATCCACAATTTCTGCCAGAGATGATGCGCATTGCGAGGGCAGCAGCAAGGGCGATGGGTGCTGATGTGAGTTACATGTTTGAATCCATCGCAATAGGTACCGCAAGGCAGTCAAAGCTCATTCTGGACAACCTTGGCATTATCGTCGATGCCGAAGCTGCTTACAAGAAATATGCGGAAAGCATTGGAAAGACAGCTAAACAGCTCACAGAGGCGGAAAAGAGGCAAGCGTTCCTGATGGCTGTGATGGAGTCTGGGAGAAAACTCGCCAAACAGGTGGACCTCTCACAGGAATCACTAAACGAAACAATAGCAAAGGCAAGGGTAGCATGGACAGAATTCAAGAGAACTTTGGCGGAGGGCGCTCTACCAGTAATTACTTCATTGATCAACTCGCTCAAACAAGCCATTCAGTGGCTGAAAGAACTTCCAGCACCGATAAAAGCCACATTAGGCACATTGGGGATCTTGACCACTATAGTAGCGGGGACCCTTGGGCCTCTAGCACTATTTGGTGCATCGCTATTCTATATCAAAGGACAACTTGTCGGTGTAAGTTTGATGAGTAAACTCGCACTAAGGTCTTTAGGACCAATTGGTCTAGCTATAACTGGAATCACCGCCGCATTCTACCTCCTCAAGAAAGCTTACGAAGCCAACTTCCTAGGTTTCCGCGATAGGCTCCAAGAGCTCTGGCGCATGGCTAAGGCGATCTTCGGCGCGTTGAAAGTGGTCTTTAGTGCATTCTGGGAGACTGTCAAAGACACCTTTACCCCTGTCACTCAGATGCTCAGAGACTTCGGGCTAATAGGAGACGAAGCTGGCAAAGGGATCCGTGGTGCCCTCCAACCGCTCATAGACTTCATCAAGAGGCATGAGGACACCTTCAGGACCCTTGGAAAGATTCTTGGCTGGCTGGCAACTGGACCTATTCGCGTCCTGATCCTCGCGATCTACCTGCTCGTAAAGGCGCTGGAGAAGTTGATGCAGATCGCCTCAGAGGTCAAGGCGAAAATTGAGCCCATTATGAAAATCGGCAGCTATCTCATGCCAGGGATAGGCGGAGTGAAGTTGGCAAGGGGACTCGCAGCTGGCGGACTGGTGCCCTCGCCGAGGGAGCTGATAGCTTCCACCACGACAGTGACCAGGACAACCACAGTGAACCAGAGAAAGGTAGAGATCAAGCCTGGTGCGGTGGTCATCAGAGGCGGTAAGCGATCCCGAGAAAGCAGCGGATTTAGCCATAAAGAAGATACAGAGACTCCTCGCATATAGCTAGATATTTCCCGGGGAATTTTCTGACTTCGATTTATAACCCCCGTCTCTGATTTTTCATCATGCCAGAGATCATTACGCTCGGCGGCGTGGAACTCACAGCTACGCAGGTCCTCGACCTCAGCCAGAGCGCACAGGTACCAGAGCACCTCACTGAGCGGCAGTTTTCCGTAGCGGATCACATCATTCTCGAGCCAAAGGAGTTCTCTATTTCTGTCATGCTCTTCAAGGACAGCAAGGAACTTGAAGCGCTCAGGAAGCTCTACGAGTCCAAGCAACTGGTGAGGTTTGAATCAGAGCTGGAAGACCTCGACGACATGGTAATAACCAGCTTTGACCTCTCGCCAGCGGGTGTAAACGCATACAAAGCAGAGATCCGCATCAAGCAGATCAGGCGAGCAGAGCTCAAGACTCGAGTAGTCAAATTTGAGGACCCAGCCACGAGTGCGGAGATAGAAACTGGAGAAGAGCCTCCTGGAGGCGATACTGCCGTATCTCCTAAAGAGATTTCATACCAAAACAAGCCGCAGAAAGAGCAGGGGAAGAACTGGCTTGAGAGTCTAATCTCATGGGTGGGTGGTCTCTTTGCCTGATGGAGTCCTGCCATTTGAAGCTCAGCTTGGTCTCCCGCAGAAGCAGAGAGTTAAGATCAATACCGTAGCCTATGAGTTGCGCTACTCCTGGAACTCCCAGGGCGCTTTCGTGAAGCTCAAGGTTACCCGCGTCGAGGACGGCGCGGTGGTATTCAATTCAAAGCTCACTGAATTGAACCCCATAGAGGTCAAAGACCCTACCACCTACGAGGTGCTTTTCACGCTCTTGCCTTACAAGCTCAGCAAGGAGAACGTCGAGGTGTGGGTGTTCTGGGATGAGTAGCTTCTGGAATCGCTACGTTGAGCTTGAGATTGGCGATATTGTAATCAAGAACTCAGACCTCGACATCTACTTCAAGGTAGAGAACAGCACCGGCGAGGAGGCGGGAAGCGCGGAAATCACAATCTACAACCTCGCAGAGGCGACGAGGCAGAAGTTTAAGCCAAGTGAGCAGATA
>Ga0256830_1000810_pt1 | contig 23243 bp, 29 predicted proteins | sample 128326metaG_FD_190537 | JGI IMG/M metagenome (GOLD analysis project Ga0256830, IMG submission 190537) | Hydrothermal vent microbial communities from Lau Basin, Pacific Ocean - 128-326 | ecosystem: Environmental > Aquatic > Marine > Hydrothermal vents | place: Pacific Ocean: Lau Basin | collected... | reverse complement strand
TGTTGCTGAAGATGACGAAGATGCGATGATGCTTGTTAGAAAGCTTATCGGCTATCTCCCTCTCAACAACCTTGAAGACCCACCGGCCATTGAAACCCAGGACAATCCTGCAAGGACGACGCCTGAAATATACGATATAATTCCTGACGATCCAAACAAGCCCTATGATGTGAGGGATGTGATAAGGGCTGTTCTCGATGATAACGAGTTTTTTGAAATTCATGCCCATTACGCCCAGAATGCTGCTGTTGGATTTGGCAGAATGGATGGAAAAACTGTAGGAGTTGTGGCAAACAATCCCAAGTTCTTTGCAGGCACGCTGGATGTGAACAGCAGTGACAAGATTGCCAGATTTGTCAGATTCTGTGATGCCTTCAACATCCCGATAATCACCTTTGTGGATGTTCCTGGCTATTTGCCCGGGGTTCAGCAGGAGTACGGAGGGATAATCAGACACGGAGCAAAGGTGCTTTACGCATACAGTGAAGCAACGGTTCCACTTGTGACAGTAGTTTTGAGAAAAGCTTACGGTGGAGCATATCTTGCTATGGGAAGCAAACATCTTGGAGCAGATGTTGTTTATGCGTTTCCAACGGCTGAAATTGCAGTTATGGGTCCTGAAGGAGCTGCAGAAATTGTTTTCAGAAAGGAGATTGCGAAAGCAGACGATCCAGACAGGGTGAGAGAAGAGAAGATAAATGAGTACAGGGATAAGTTTGCCAATCCCTACCGGGCTGCGGTGAGAGGATACATTGATGATATCATAGATCCAAAATTCACGAGGGTGAAGATCATCTCGGCTCTGAGAGTTCTTGATACAAAGAGAGAGAAGCTGCCTCCAAAGAAGCATGGCAATATCCCTCTGTGAGGTGGTTAAGTGAGTCCTGAAGAGTTTGTGGCAGCGGTAACAGCCATCCACAAGTACATGGAAGAGCACTCTGAAAAGCCCATAGAGATAAAGCAGAGAAGCAGTCTTTGGAAGATCTTTGCAAGAGTTCCGGGGTGGTAGATTGCCAGTTTACAGTGTTGTGGTGAATGGTAAAAATTTCAGCGTTGAGGTTGAGGAAATTGGAAAGAACAGGTTCAGGGTGAGAGTACACGGAAAAGAGGAGATAATAGAGCTAACAGAGAAAGCAAGGGAAATCAGACATGAGAAAAAGGCTGAAGAAACCTCATCAAAACTGGGAGGTGGAGAAATAAAAGCTGAGATGTCAGGAAGCATAGTCAGAGTTCTCGTGAGCAGGGGAGACAGGGTTGAGAAGGGGCAGCCTTTGATTGTGCTTGAGGCGATGAAGATGGAAAATGAGGTACCAAGTCCGGTTGGTGGAACCGTTCAGGAGGTTCTTGTCTCTGAAGGAGACAAGGTTCAGGCTGGAGATATTTTGATTGTGATAGCTCCTGAATCAGGTGGAAATCCAGTATCATCACAGACGGTCAGAAGCACATCTGAAGATGGAAATGTTGTCAAGGCAGAGATGGCAGGAACGGTTGTCAGAGTTCTGAAAAAAGAGGGAGAGAACGTAAAATCAGGTGAAGCAGTTATAATACTTGAAGCTATGAAGATGGAGAATGAGATATCGAGCCCCTCAGATGGGAGGATATTCAGGATATTCGTTGATGAGGGTAAAAGGGTGCAGATTGGAGACCCTCTTTTCTCCCTTTCATGAGAGGTGATGTTCATGGAGAAGAGGGAGTGGGAAGAAAAATACGTGAAACCCCTGCTTGAAAAATCTCCTGAAAGAAAGAAAGAATTCAAGACCTCAAGCGGGTTTGCTGTTGATAGGGTTTACACTCCTGAGGATATTGATGTGGATTATGGAAGCAAACTCGGCTATCCTGGAGCTTATCCATTCACGAGAGGAGTTTATCCAACAATGTATCGGGGAAGGCTCTGGACGATGAGGCAGTATGCTGGATTTGGCACGGCTGAAGAGACAAACCAGAGATATCGCTACCTGCTTGAGCAGGGGCAGACAGGATTGAGCGTTGCCTTTGACCTTCCAACCCAGATAGGTTACGACAGCGATCATCCAATGGCTCTTGGAGAAGTGGGAAAGGTAGGAGTTGCAATTGACACGATTGAGGACATGGGAATACTTTTCTCAGGTATCCCCCTCGATAAGGTTTCGACCTCAATGACAATAAACTCCACAGCAGCTCAGATTTTGAGCATGTACATAGCAGTCGCTGAAGGTCAGGGAGTTGACAGGAAAATTCTGAGAGGAACTGTCCAGAACGACATGCTGAAGGAGTACATAGCAAGGGGAACATACATTTTTCCTCCTGAGTCGAGCCTGAGGCTTGCAACGGACATAATAATGTTCTGCGCCAAAGAAATTCCGAAATGGAATTCAATAAGTATCTCTGGCTATCACATGGAGGAGGCCGGAGCAAATCCAGTCCAGGAAGTTGCATTCACACTGGCTGACGGGATTGAGTATGTTAAGAGGGTTATTGACAGAGGGATGAATGTTGATGATTTTGCCCCAAGACTCAGCTTTTTCTTTGCCTCAGGAAACAATCTGCTTGAAGAGGTGGCAAAATTCAGGGCAGCAAGAAGGCTGTGGGCAAGGATAATGAAGGAGAGATTCAATGCCAGAAATCCAAGATCAATGATGCTTAGATTTCATGTTCAAACAGCGGGGTGCACTCTTACAGCTCAACAGCCTGAGAACAACATAATAAGAGTGACACTTCAGGCTCTCGCAGCAGTGCTTGGGGGAGCCCAGAGCCTTCACACAAACAGCTTTGATGAGGCTTTGAGCCTTCCAACCGAAAAGGCTGTCAGGATAGCATTGAGAACACAGCAGATAATAGCTGAGGAGAGTGGAGTTGCGGATGTTGCAGATCCGATAGGAGGAGCATACTATGTTGAATGGCTGACAGACAGAATTGAGGAGGAGGCAATGAAATACATTGAAAAAATAGATGAGATGGGTGGAGTTATAAAGGCAATCGAGAGTGGTTACATGCAGAGAGAGATTCAGAAATCGGCTTATGAAAAGCAGAAGGCAATAGATGAAGGCGAAATTGTTGTTGTTGGTGTGAACAAGTACAGGATGGATGAGGATATTGAGGTTGACATACTCAGAATCGATAAGGAGATGGTTCAGAAACAGATAGACAGGCTCAGAAGATTTAGAGAGATCAGAGATAGCGATGCTGTTGAAAAAGCACTTGAAAGTCTTAAGAAAGCTGCTGAAAATCCGGAAGAGAACCTCATGCCCCGCATTCTTGAGGCAGTTAAAGCCAAGGCAACCTTGGGGGAGATGACAGATGCCTTAAGAGATGTTTTTGGAGAGTACAGGGCTCCTCAGATATTCTGATGGTGGTTGTAGTTGGTGAATTTTTTCATTCTTTTATTGCCTCCTGTTCTCGGAGCGGTGATAGGGTATCTGACAAATGTCGTTGCAATAAAGCTCCTTTTTCATCCAAAAAAGCCTGTTAACTTGCTGGGTTTTAAAATTCAGGGGTTGATCCCCTCGAAAAGCGATGAATTTGCCCAGAGGTTTATTGACATAATCAGCGACTACATCGAGAAAGAGGACTTCAGGGAGATAATTCATGAGGCCATTGATAAAACTTTCAGGGAGTCAAGATTCACCAGAATGCTTGTCAGTCAGCCCCTGATTTCAATTCTTGAAAGGTATGGTTTCAGTGAAAGGCTTTCAGACTTCATCTCAGATACTGTTTCCTCAGCTCAAACCAGACTAACCTCTGCAATTGTTGAGAACATGGACTTCAGAAAGTTTCTTGAGAAAAAAATAGCAGAGTTCAGCGAGGATGAGGCTGAAATAATATTCAGAAAATTTGCTAAAAAGGAGATGAGATTCATTGAACTTTCAGGGGCGATTCTCGGATTCGTCATCGGGCTTTTTCAGAGCATCGCTCTCATTGTAGCACAGTAGTGTGTAGTGGAGGGGGAAGATATCAAGAGGCATGACAAACCTGAATTTCTCTTTCACGATCCTTTCCATCTCCTCATAGGATATTCTTTCCTCAATTGGTGGTCCAAAATCTGTCTGAATTTTTTTCCACTCGATTATGCACGCAACCCTCGAAATTCTGCTCCACTCGATGAATCTGGTGAAATCATCGACCTCGTGCAGAACATTTGAGAAAAGCACAAAATCAATATCGAAATCGAGGTCAGGTGGTTTATCTGAAATTACTATCCCAACATTCTTTATTCCCTTCTCTTCCATCTCCTCTTTCAGAATCGAGATCATTGAGTCTTGGGTTTCAATTGCATAAACCCTCCTGAAATGCCTTGCCATCACTTCTGTGAAATACCCGGTTCCAGCGCCATAATCAACTGCGTTGTTCCTGTAATTCAATCTTGAAAGGACATCTCTTTCGAAGACATCCACCGGAAGAATCTTCTTTCTCCTCTCACTCCTGAGAACCTCTGGGTCGCCTGAGAATATGTGGGGCATGTTCAAAGCTTCTACTGACATCAATAAATGCTTTTGGGGATTGATCAGAACTGTCTCACTGTGTGTGCTATTCGGTGAACAGTCGTTATGAAGCTCAGAACACCTATCAACAGAAGCGTTTCAAGGTAGTATCCGAGAAGAACACCTGCCATGATAAGCACTATTCTCGTATCTCTTCCACCAATTCCAACCTTGCATTCAGCCCCTTCAGCCTCAGCCATCGCTCTCGTTATGCTCACACCAAATGAGAAGGTCAGAGCAAGAAATCCTGCTAACCAAAGCCTTTCTGGATCGAGTGCAACAACTCCGATAATCAGGGCGGCATCGACAAATCTGTCAAAAACTCTGTCAATGAATGCTCCGTATCTTGTTACCTTTCCGCTCATTCTTGCGAGATCTCCATCAACGCAGTCGAATATCTGAGAGATGAAGAGAAGCCCAATTCCCTCGTAAATTCTGTTTTTTGCGATGAGATATGCTGACAGAATTCCAATGAGAAATGAGAAGTATGTGACCGCATTAGGACTGACATCAAACCTCATCAGAAATCTTGCAATAGGCTTTGAGAACCTCCTGTAAATCACATTTGTTATGACGTATTCAAACCTCATACATCTGCCTCCTGACAGGTCTTTTTTACAAAATGTTTAAATAAATTTCATCTGAAGTCTTTCCATGAGGGCGATCATCCTTGCAGCAGGAATGGGCTCAAGACTTGAGAAAATAACCGAAAAGGTTCCAAAAGCTCTTGTAAATGTTGGAGGAAAACCCTTGCTTGCCCATTCCATTGCAACCCTCATCTCAGAAGGTATTACGGACTTTGTGATAGTTACGGGTCATAAATCATACAAGATAAAGGAATATGTGGAGGTGAACTTCGAGGAGATAAACGTGGAATACATCCATAACAACAGATACGATGAAACAAACAACATCTACAGCCTTTACCTTGCAGTAAGGCAGATAAGTGCTCCGTTTTACATCCTGAACTCCGATATACTATTCCATCCAGATATATTCTCCAGCATTCATTCAACTGATAAGAAAAACCTCACGATATCCGTGGACTTCCGGGAAAATCTCGGAAAAGAGGAAATGAAGGTTAAAGTTGAGGGAGACAGGGTTATTGCGATAAGCAAAAAGCTCGATCCTTCAGATTCTGATGGTGAATTTATTGGTATAACCAAGGTAACAAAGAAGTCGGGGGAGGAACTGTATGAGTGTATCTCTGAAACCATGGAAATGCACGGAAAAAGAGTCTTTTACGAGCATGCATTTCAGAGGATGATTGACAGAGGATACGAGATAAACTACTCAAAAACCTTGGGACTCCCGTGGACAGAGATAGACACCATCGAGGACCTTATTTTTGCAAGGAAGGAAGTGTATCCTGCAATCGCCGGGAAATGATCATCATTGGAGGTTGCATGAGTAGCTTTAACCGGTTACCTCAGTGAGAAATCAGGTCTCTTATTTTCATCAATCTCACGTAGTCCTCATATCTCAAGGCGCTGTCCCAGTGTCCTGTGAGCTTTGCAATTGCAAAGTAGCCGAAAAGTATCAGGGCTATTGCAACTGGATAATACTGCTTTTTAAGCCGAAACCCGGCGAAGCTCAGGTTCAGATAGCCGTATCTGCAGGCTGAAATACATTCAAGACACATTATGCACTCTGGCGTCGATACGTTATCTCTTTTACTCACCTCTATGCATGCAGGGCACGCTTCATCACATTTTGCACATCCAACGCAATTGGATTTTTCTATTCTGGCTGGAGACATGACTGATATAACACCGAGAAGTGCACCGTAAGGGCAAACAAACCTGCACCACAGATTTTTTACAGCTATGGTTCCTATCACCAGCAACATGGTAACGACAACCGTCATCGTTCCCGGATTGAGCCAGAAATCAAGGAGTTTCACATCAGCTATCGCCCAGTAGGGTGAGAATAGGAACATGGCAGTTTCCTGAGAGTTCATTGGTAAAATGAGGGCAAGAAAGAATAAAAGAAGGAGATATTTCAAAGTCTTGATGTACTTCCAGCCAGTCAGCGTTCGTCCTCCTATTCTTTCACCAGCTGCTGTGATCATCTCAGAAATAAATCCTATCGGACATACCCAGCCGCAGAATCCCCGCCTGAAAACAACCGCTGATGTGAGGATTGCAAGGAAGATGACAAGAGCTGCAGGATGGATTGGATCTATAAACCTGTTCAGTATCAGATTTTTCAGGCTTACCAATGCTCCAATTGGAAGAAAAGCCTCTATGGATGCTGGTCTGCTAACATAAGGCCACCCTCTGTCGAAATGGCTCACAAAAAGATAGAGCTTGATCCATGCGTAAAGGGAAATGCTGAAAAAGAATAGCTGAAAAAGCCTTCTGTAATGATTTTTAGTGATTTTATGCGCATCAGGAAGCTTCATTAAACATAAATAGGCTTCAGAGAGGATATCAGTTTTCCCTAAGGTATTAGGGTTCGATGGCTAAGGCATTTAAAGCAAGAGGAATAGTTGTTCTTATGCTTGAATCTGCGATAGAGACCGGAAAGAGGCTTGCACACCAGCATTTGATCGATGGTTCGAGCGGAAATCTGAGCTTCAGACATGGTCTGAAGATAACCATAACCAAGACGGGTGTGATGCTTGACAGCCTGAAGCCTGATGATTTTGTTGAAGTTGAGCTCGGGAAAAGAGACCCGAAAGCATCATCCGATCTTGCGGTTCATCAGCAGATATATGATGAGACTGATTACAATGCAGTAATTCACTGTCATGGCGCATACAACGTTGCTCTCTCCTTTGTGGAGGATGAGATTGTCCCCATTGATCTTGAGGGTACGATTTTTCTTAAGAGGATACGGTTCATAGAAGGCAGATTCGGAAGTGAGGAGCTGGCTGAAAGAATTGCGAAGGAAATAAAGGAGATCGGCTTTGCAGTCGTGAGGGGTCACGGGATATACACGGCGGGCAGGAATTTTGATGAGGCTTTAAAACTGGCTGGTTTTGTTGAGCACTCGTGCAAGGTGTACTATTTAACTAAGCTCTTTTCCCTTCTCGGTAGGCTCCGATAGCGATATAAATTCCTGCTGCAATTCCAAGAGGGGCAATCCAGGGGAAGCCTGCAATTATGGCGAATGGGGAGATGAAGACAAGAAGTATCCCTCCAAGAAATTTCACAACCAGACTCTGATAGTACTCATCCACAAATTATATTGGCTGAGCTGGTTTTAAATGTTGTCAATGGATCTGACAGAGTTATACAGAATTGCAAGAAATTTCAAAGGCAGTCCGGCTGAGCTTCAAACCCTGTTAAGACAAAAGTCCAGAAATGTGGTGTCTGTTGGAGATGATCTGTCGTTTGTTGTGAGGCTTGATGGAACTGTCAGCATAGACGAGAACATTCTTGAAGAAATGGACGGAAAGTGGAAAAGGCTTTACCCCTTCAGAAACTGCTACGTGTTTGAAAGGGGATATATCGCATGGGATGGCAGATTTCTGAGAGTGAGCAGAGAAATTGATGAAAAAATTCTGGAAAAAATACTATCCAGCCTGAACATTGAGTGAAGTTTTGAGTTTAGTTTGCAACTCTGAGAACTTCTCTCTGAGTTTATTTTCCTGTCTTTCAAGCATGTTTCTCCTAACTTCATACGTTTCAATTTTCTCTTTCAGATCCTTTTCCACATCGCCCTTTTTGAGTTTCACAAGAACGTTTCCCACTGCTTTAAATGCAAATTCTCCCTCTGATTTCTGCAGCTCTTCAAGAGCGTCCTTGGACTCCTTAATCAGGCTGTCAAGCTGCGCCTTCTGTGCAACTATCATCTGCAACTGCTGCTGAACCTGCTGGAGTTGAGCAGCAAGATTCTGAATTTGTGGAGGCAGTTCACCCATCTTCCATCACCTCTAAGGTTTCTACACATGCCCTTAACAGTCTCAAATAGGAATTTACACTGGCTCTCAGGGCAGCTAAATCATCAGCATCGATCTCAACAACAAGACTTTCGGGGGTTAAATAAATTTTCGCTCTGCTTCTTCTCTCCTCAACCTCATCAACAAATGTTTTTGAGATGATCTCCAGCCACTCCTTTCTTCCTCTAACCTCAATCTTCGCTTTCATATACTCTCACAACCTTTACAGTCAGGACTCGCTTTCCGTCATATCTGAAGTCCATCTCTACACCTTTTCTGAAATATACAATTTTTTTTGGCTTCATTTTTAAAGCAAATTTTTTTCCTGCACGATTATCTGGCAGTGCACCAAGCATAAGAGGGTTGAATGGAACCCTCCCTGCAAAACAGACATGGCTGTCGTCCATCTTCTCCTTTTTTATAATTCCCACATTTATCCTCCACGTTGCAATCTTCCTTCCTTTCCTGTAGAAATCGAGAAAAGCAGGATTCCCCTTGATTTCTCTGACCAGAATAATTTCAGGATGCTCGTTTATCAGCTCTTCAATTCCCTTCTTTCCCCTCTGAATGTATCTCCAGTTCATGAATCTTGCTATGACCTTGCAGAAGCTCCTCGTTCTCTGGGATGGGTCTCTTGAGGTTGAGATCACGATCATGCCTGCTCCTTGTAAACAAAAACAGGAACTCTGCTTCTTCTGACTATCCCATCTGCCGTTCCTCCAAGTATCGTTCTGATAAATCCCTCACCACCTGATGAAACGGTTATCATGGTTGCATCTCTTTCCTCAGACGTTCTGAGTATCTCTTTGTATGGTGTTCCTTTTCCCACAAGTATTTCAGCATCAATGCCTTCTCCCTCAAATGAGCATTTTATTTCCTCAAGTTTCCCCAGCTTCTCATCGTTTAGCTCATCCCTTCTCTCAAGCACATGCACAACAGTAACCCTCTCAGCTTCACCTTTCTTCGCAAAAAGCTTCACATAATCCATCATTTTTTCACTGCTCTGGCTGAAATCGAATCCCGCAACTATCCTCTTAAACATCTGGCCAAACGTGCTCTTGGACTCGCTGTTTTCAGAGGGCAACATCTTCACAACAAGCACAGGTTTTCTGCTTCTTTTAACAACACCCTCTGAAACACTTCCAAGCAGCAATCCTGAAATGAAGCTCTTGCCGTGAGACGGTATCACAATCATATCTGCCTTAACCTCCTCAGCAGTTTCAGAAATAACAATTGACGGCTCTCCGGTTCTTGGCTCAATTGCATGAACATCAAAGCCAAGTTTTCTTATCGACTCTGAGAAGATTTCAGTGTTTCTCTCTGTCTCGACTTCATAGTCGTTAATTACGGCGGGTATGTCGATTCCTGAAACCGGGCCTATTAATCTGTTCAGATCAATAACGTGGAGTACATACACTTTCTCAACACCTATTTTTTTCATCTCCTCAAGCGCCTTTATTCCGAGTTCAGAAGCTCTTGAAAAGTCGGTTGGATAGATCACGTTCTTTATCATCTCCTTTTTTATGGGATGTGAAATTATATAACACTTTCGAATAAAAAAGGGTCTGAATAAAGAAATTGAATTTATTTCTGGATTTTACGAGGAGTAAGCATTTTCCAATGGAGGGACGATCTCTTTTTTCCTGCTCATAACCCTGTCAAGCCAGACCCTGTTATTTTCAAGCTTTGCATTGAAGGCTTTCTCAACAATGGATTCGTCGTCAGTTACAGCCAAAAGCAGAGTGCCTTCCTTTATTATGTCAGTGAGCATCATGTACATCCCTGCATACCCCTCACTCTCCTTCATCTCTCTCATCCTGCTCAGTATTTCATCGATTCTTGGCTCTATAATTGACAAATCAACAAGCTCAACCTGCCCTATACCTACCTTATTGCCTGACATGTTGAAGTCCTTGAAGTCTCTCTTTATTATCTCCTCAGCACTCATCTCATCCACATTAGAGAGCTTGGATTTCACCTGAATTCCAAATGTGTTGAGATTCTCGATTCCTGCTATTCTTGCAAGATCCTCGGCAGCCTTTATGTCCTTCTCCGTCGTTGTCGGGGATTTGAATATGACCGTGTCGCTTAGAATTGCTGAAAGCAGAATTCCCGCTATGTTCTTTGGAATCTCAATTCCATGATAGTCGTAAAGGATTTTCACAGCTGTTGCCGTACATCCAACAGGCATGGCGAGGAAGAATATTGGATTTGGGGTGGTTATGTCGCCTATCTTGTGATGATCTATTATCTCCACTATCTCAGCCTTATCAATGTTGTCTATGCTCTGCGAGACATCGCTATGGTCAATAAGAATGACCTTCTTTCCATCCCATTCCGTCATGAGCTCGGGAACCGCAACTCCAAACTTCTCAAGAACAAAAGCGGTCTCAGGGTTTACCTCACCCTGCCTCACAGCCTCCGCCTCAACTCCAAGGTTTTTCTTCAGCTCAGCGTAAGCTATTGCCGAGCATATGCTGTCAGTATCGGGATTCTTATGCCCCACAACGAATATCATGTCAGAAAGTATCTGGAGTTTCTTTATTAAATTTTTCGAAAATCCTCAGCAAAGCCTCCAGATAACAGCGATTCCATTTCCGAGTACTTCATACGATTTCAGCTCAGCTTTGACTGGTGTCTCAAAACTCCCTCCATCAACCGGGGTTGGTGAATTTTTCCCTCCTATGATCATTCCTGAATAAAAAACCCTGAACTCATCAACAAGGCCATCCTTTATCAGAGAGTGGTTCAGCTCACCACCACCCTCAACCATCACCTTCCTTATGCCTCTTGAATAAAGATGTTCAAGCAAAGCTCTAAGATTAACCCTCTCCTCTCCAGCCACGAACACCTCTGCCTTTTGCCTGAGTTTTTCCACTTTTTCTCTGTCTGCTCTCCTCGATACTGCAACGATAGTTTCCGCCTCATCGTTAAGTGTGTGAGAGCTTAGCGGAATCCTGCATCTGCTGTCAACAACAACTCTTGTGGGATTTGCCTTCAGCCCCTTTTCGAGTCTGACCATCTTCAGTTCCTCGCTTTTCACCGTAAGCTTTGGATCGTCTGAGATTATCGTGCCTATGCCAACCATAACTGCATCGCTCTCAGCCCTCAGCCTGTCAACAACCTCAAAATCCTCAGGCGAGGAGATTCTCACCTGCTCCCTTCTTTCGTTGCTTATCTTTCCGTCGAGACTTGAGGCGAGATTTATGAACACAAATGGCCTCATATCAGCAACCTCTCGAAGTACTTCTTTGCATCCTCAACCCTCGAAGCATCCCTTCCTGAGAACTTGACAAGAACATACCCCGGCTTTGGATACGAGCCTATTTCAATATCCGGAAACCTCTCAACAACTTTGTTCAGGTATCCAACAATGTTCTCCTCAAGGCCATCAACTCTGAGATAATCCACATGGTAGTCTTCCTCGGCGAATCTTCTGACAATCTTTTCAAATGTGTCCCTCATCTCAGCAGGAACGCCAGGCATAACTGCTACATTCTCAACAACAAAAGCAGGAGCAACTCCCGCATTGTTCTCGATAACCTCTGAACCTTCAGGAATTGTGGCAATCTTCTCCACAACCTCTTTACTGTCCGTCCATCTCTGCACGATTTTTCCAGCCTCCTCGCTGAAAACAAGCTTTCTTCCTGTTGCCTTTGCTATTGCCTCTGCTGTCACATCGTCGTGTGTTGGTCCAAGCCCACCTGTCACAAAGACGAAGTCATATTTCATCAGCCTTCTCAGCTCCTCAGCGATCTCATCAACGATGTCAGGGACAACCACGATCCTACTCACCCTGTGACCCATGGAAGTTACCCTTCTGGACATGTATGCTGCATTGGTCTCGTTTATTTCACCACTCAGAATCTCATTTCCAACAACAAGGATGGCGAATTTCATCCCCACTCACCCTTTGGCACTTCGACACTCTCAACTGAGTCTCTCACAACCTCCTCAGCTCTATAGCCCTCAATCTCATATTCAAGCTTGAGTATTATTCTGTGAGCCAAGCAATCAAAAACAACACTCTTCACATCATCAGGAATCACGAAATCTCTTCCGTTCATTATTGCCACAGCTCTGCTCATTTTCAGCAGTGAAAGCCCACCTCTCGGACTTGCTCCAAGCTCAACCGTCTCATGATCTCTTGTTTTCCTCACGATCTCGGCTATGTACCTGAGAATTTTCGGATCAACGTAAACGTTCTCCACAGCCCTCTGCATCTCAACAAAATCATTCAGAGTGACGGCAGACTCCACTTCCGAGGTTGGATCATCTTTTCTCCACCTTATCCTTCTGTGAAGTATCTCCATCTCCTCCTCAACGCTGTCAGGATACCCTGGGATAAGCCTTATCAGAAACCTGTCTATCTGAGCCTCTGGGAGGGGGTATGTGCCCTCCTGCTCCACCGGATTCTGGGTTGCGAGGACAAAGAACGGTGAAGGAAGTAAAAGCGTCTCACCCTCTATCGTGACCTGCCTTTCCTCCATCGCCTCAAGCAGGGCTGCCTGAGTTTTTGGAGGGCTTCTGTTGATCTCGTCAGCCAGCAGGACATTTGTGAATATCGGCCCCTTCTGCAGAACAAACCTGCCATCTCTCAGTATTTTCGTACCTGTTATGTCCGCAGGCAGCAAATCAGGAGTGAACTGCACCCTTGTAAAATCCGCACCTATTGCTTTTGCAAAAATCTTTGCAAGGAGTGTTTTTCCAAGTCCCGGAAAGTCCTCAAAGAGAACGTTCCCGTTTGAAAGGCCTGCTGCAAGAATCTTTCTGATCAGCCATTCATCTCCAACATAGTACTCGGAAACCCTCTCAACAATCATCTCAATCTTTTTATAGAATTCATCACCTCTCATTTTCACCACCAATCTCCTCAAACATTTCTCTGATCATTCTCAACTTCTCAACCCTTCTGGCTTCTCTCCTTCTCAGAATCATTTCTCTTTCAAAGCCAAATGTGTATCTGGGCAATTTTTCTCTGCCAACAAAAACCCTGAAAAGTCTTTCCAGATCTTCAATGCTCTTTCCAGACCTTGAGAGCGTGTAGCTCAGGAATGAGAGGAGCAATGCTGGATCTCCGTTCTCAACATACTCCCTTTCAGCCCTTCTCGCAAATTCATCAAAACCCTCTTTCTTTTCAGATTTAACCTCCTCTTCCCCGATTTCAAACCTGAACTTCCCCAAGAAGTACATCAGTATCAGTGCAAGCAGTATCCAGTCTCCAAAGCTTCTGAACCCCGGATAAAGATTTTTCCTGACCTGCATGTAATAAATGGAGGATGCGAATGCGATGAACACAAGAAACGGTCTGTGGTCAATTATGAACTCCAGTCTGTCGTAAATTGCTGGGAGCAGAGTTGTTATGGCTATCAAAATGGTCGAAAAAGCCAGCGGGATTCTCATCTGGCTGACAGGGTGGATGTCGGGAATGAAGAGAAATGCAATCGCAAGAATGAAAATACCTGCAATTCCGGCAACAAAGCCAGATCTGTGTCTTATGACCGGGACTGAAAGGGCGAAACCTGCAGATATGAGATAAACAAACCCGTTCACAGGGTACTTCATGTATTCGAATCCTGTACTGATTGAGATATAGAGGAGGCCAAAGAGGAGTGGTATTTTGAGCATTTCAAGCCTCTCAATCCTTGAGATTACCTCATAGGTAGCATAAACCGCAGCAAATGATGCGAGGGGCATCATGTCCTTTGTCATGTAGTAATATGCTCCGAGCAGAGCCATTGCGATAATTGCAGCAAACACCCTCATTTCAGCACCCTCCTGAGATCAGAATATATCTCAAACGCCTCAATGAACTCTCTTCTGCCATAGCCACCTTTTCCTGCATACTCGTAAAGTTCAAAAAGCCTTAAAAGCTTCTCCCTTCTCTCACCACTCTCGCCGACCAGATTCATAACTTCCCTCGCTGTGAGATTTGATGTCCTGACTCCTCTCTTTTCCAGCTCACTCTCAAACATTCTGAAAACCCTCTCAACTCCCTTTCCGTAGTCATCAACTATCTCGATATGCCTTACAACCTCTTTCCTTACTTTCCCATTTTTCAGTGCCCTGATAATAATTCTGTACATTCCTGCATTGTCGAGTTTTATGAAACCATCTGCTGCTATTTCTCCATCAACTTCAACAGTGCATGGATAGTTTGCGGTCAGGTTATACCTCACCACCTCTCCAGCCTTCCACAGATTCGGGAGGTCCGGATATTCTTTCACGAATTCAAATCTTATTCTCGGGTAAGTGGTGTAAAGGTATGCTGCAATTCCTCCAATAAACGGAAGTGGAATGAGATAAATCAGGGGGTTTGTAATTTTGTATTCTGTGGATGATGGAAGATTGAAGTCATCGCCGAGATACCTGACTCGGAACCTGTCACCATTCTTTTCAATTCTTACACTCCCTTTCTGAAGCTGATATCTGTTGCCGTTTATCTCAATCTTGCCTGATGGTGTGATGTTGTAATCAGAGACAACGGTGAAAACGATCTCATTTCCATTATCCTCAACAGATATTCTCGTTTTTGCCTTGGAAAGCAGAAAAAGCCTTTCCTCATACCCACCGATTCTGACATCCATGACGATTCTGCCTGGTTTGTTAACCATGAATTTCAGCATCAGAGTTCCATTTTTTACCTCATACATGCTTCCATTAATCTCGATTCTGCCATTGTAGGGCTGATCATTGAAAAGAACTCTCACAACAACTCTGTTCTCCTCTCCTGCGATGAGTGTGGTGTTTGAAATCATGATTTTGAACTCTCCTGCCTGAACAACCCTTGACAGCCTGACTTCACTGAAGAGTTTTTCTTTCGCAGAAACAATTTCAATTCTGTGTGTTCCCCTGCTTAAGGTTAGATTAAGGCTGAACCAGCCATTTTCATCTGTTTTCAGAATGTGCCTGTCTCCATCCACATAAACAACAGCCGTTTTGTTTGAAATGCCCTCACCTCTGTAGGTTATCCTGCCCTTGAGATGGAAATTCTCAGGAACGAAATCCATCAGATTCGTCTTTATTTCTGGGACTGATAGAACTGTGACCTCAGGATCGCTCCAGGAGTCGCTGTAAAGGAGGCTTCCCGTGTAATGGGCAACTATGCTGTACTCTCCACTTTTGTTCACCTTCCTGCTTAAGGAGAACTCTCCATTCTCCACTCTGGCTATGCCAAGCAGCATTCCCTCAGCATCTGTTTTGTTCTTCTTCAGATAGATCTCAACAAATCCGCTTTCGACGCTTCTGCCATCTTTCAGACTTACCCTACCCTTTACGCTTATGTTCTCTCCTTCAACAATCTCTTTGCTCCATTTCGTTATTTCGGTCTTTGTAGGGATTTTCAGCCTTGATGGTGGTGTCGGGTCGAACTCAACCCAGTAATCCCCAAACTTCACCTCTGCCCACATGTGTGCCTGGCATGAGTAAACGGTCTGGGAGTAGGAGGTTGGCTTTGCTAAATAGCCAAAAACCGCTCTCGCAGGCAGATCAATTGATGTTGCCAGAGCGATAAATGCGGTTGCGAAATGAACACATATTCCCTTCTTTTCCTCAAAGAGGAAGGTGTATGGGGACATGCGTGTGTTGTTGAAGTATGGTGAATACTCGTAGTGGGTTTTGAGATACTCTTCAATCATTTTTGCTCTCTCATAGTCATTCGTTGCGTTTCTGGTTATCTCAAGGGCAAGCTCTTTTATCCTCAAAAATTCCGACTGACTCATCTCAATTCTTGCTTTTTTGTAGTTTCCCTTTTCAAGTGAAAAGTTCTCTGGCTGGGCTATAACCCCATAATACGGGCTTGTGACATTCTCCGCATAAAATAAGCCTGCTGAAGAGTTGTGCTTTGCTGAAATGGAAATTGAAACAGTATCCTTTGCAACAGGGAGAAATCCGGAGAGTTTGACAAGGGGTTTCACGGCATATATTTTTCCCATGGTGAAGGTCATCGGATCATCAAGCCTGATTTTTTCCATACTCCATTTTCCGTCTGAAAAATGAGATGAAACGAATGTTCTGAGATGCACATGTTTGCCATCGATGCCTGAAACGACAAAGAGAGGGAAGCATGCCTGATCCAGGGAGTTCATCAGACTCAGCTCTTCGGTTGATTCTGACATCCCGCCCATGGTCTGTGATGCTGAATTCTCAAAAACGCTCTCTCCTATGAGCCCCGGAAATCCAGTTCTGCTGAAGTCGAGTGTTGAAAGGTAGGAAGCGAGAATTAAAAGGCATATTATCGCTGCGATTGCTGGAAGTTCCTTCATCTTCCCATCCTCCAGAGTGCAATAACTGAAAATGAAAATACTGTGATGGTAACAATGGCGTAAATGAAATCAGATCCAGTTTTAAAGCTCAGGATGGCATCTATTTTCAGATAGATCGCTGAAAGAACCAATGCGAGAAAGATTGGAGTTGGGAGGAGTGTGAAGCCAAAGCCCTCAGCTTTAAGTCTGCTTTCAATCCCGTCCATGTTCTCAAAATAGATTCCCGCTATGTACAGGAATGTTATCAGTGTAAGAGTGAGGAATGTGTCATGATATGGAAACATGCCCAGAATTGTTCTTGAAATCTCGCCATATCCCAAGGAGTAGATTGCATCAACCATTCCCTCGAACACCTCCGAATCCTGAATTAAGGGAATCAGGATAAGAACCGTGAGTGCAATATAATACCCGAGGCTGAAAACTCTCTTTTCAGCCATAAACCCGATTAAAGGGGCTGCAAGAACTGCATAGGGGATCCATTGAGGAAGCACAAGGCTCATCATGCCGTAAATCACTGTCTGGCGGAAGGTTTCAACTGCAATGATTCCCGAAAGAATTGCAATGACAAGTGAGGCGATTCTGTATTTCACATTCTCACCCTTATCACATCCTTCATGACATCAGCACCCCTTCTCAGCTTCTCCCTTGTCATCAGTTCCCGGGCGATTTTTGCCAGATCGTTTTCATACTCTTTTCCAGCCACAACAACTGTTTTGCACTTAAGTCCTGACTTTATAAGCTCGACAACAGCATTCATGTCGTCGTGTATGTGTGTGATGTACACAACGAAAGGCATGTGGTACATAATGAGCTTCTTAACCTCCCTCATAGCAATAAGAGAATCTTTGCCTGAGAATTCTGCATTTGTGAGCTCGAACATCATTCTGTAAAACTGCTTCTTTCCGAGATCAGGATGGATTGTTTTACCGCTTCCTGTCAGAGTTAAAGCTGTTTTGTGCCCCCTCTTTGTGAAGTAATATGCGAGTGATGCTGTTACTGTCAGAGCATTTTCAAGATATTCTCTTTCGCTGAATGAATGGCTGGAGGTGTTCACAACAAACCAGACTGCTCTTTTTCCCTCAACCTCAAACTCATTCACAAGTATGTCATTTCTTTTTGCTGTAGCCTTCCAGTTTATGAATTTCACCGGATCCCCGGGTATGTATGCTCGTATCTCTCTGAAATCAGTTCCCGGAACTCCAATTTTGGATATGTCTATATCGGGATAGCTCTCTCTCACCTTTTTCCTTCTCGCCCTGACCTTTCTGACTTTCTTCACCCTGACCTTAACCTCAGCAGTTGCATCCATTTCGAGCTCTTTCGTGCTCTCCTTTAAAAGGAAGATGTCGTTGAAGATGACCTCTGTCTGCCCGAAATTGATCTTTCCTCTTTTTATCGCCTTACCTCTAACATTAACGGTGAATTTCCTGAAAAACGGAACAAAGCCTCCAGCTTTTGGATTTCCATCTGAAACATCCATAATACCCTCTGTTTTCAGAACAATTTTCGCGTATCCCAGACCGACAACATTCACAGCAAATCTTATGATAACCTCATCACCAACGTATGCTGGAGCCGAGAAGTGGATGTCGCGAACTCCTGCAGAGAACCGGGAGGGGAACAGGAAAAGAAGAAGAGGCACAACTGCCAGAGCCATGAGTCTTTCAATTATAAGCGAGACTGAAAATACTACAATTACAATGGATGCCATTATCAGATCTCTCTCAAGATTCCTCATTGCTCGAAAATTTTTAACAAGGAAATTAAAAAGCTTTTTTCTACGAAAAGCGATAGGTTTTTAATGGTGTCCGGGAAATTTCTGTTGTGAGACTGATAATTCTGTTTATGCTTGCAGTTCTGCTAATGTCGGGATGTGCATCTCCAAAGGAGCAATCGGGAGCATCTTCACAATTACCAGGTAATACGGTGACAAATACTCCTGTTAAATCTCCTGGAAAAGAGAACACCAATGTATCAAAAGCTGAGAGAAATTTGATCAAGGTGTATTACTTTTTCCATCCTGAGTGCCCCAACTGTCAGGCAGTAAAGCCCCTGATTGATTACCTTCTTAACAGCACTGACATAAATTTTGATATGTGCAATGTTGAGTATTTCAGCAATTGCAGCAACATGAGCAAGCAGCTTGCCTACACAATTAAGGAAAAAACAGGATTCTTTGGAACTCCCACAGCAGTTATTCAGGAAAACAACAGTTTCAGAGTTTTCATAGGGAAATATCAGGTGGTAGAGATGGTAAGTTACCTCAGAAACTACACATACATCCCGAATATCCCTCTCAAAAACACCGAAATGCCTGTTGAAAGGTGCTTTGCCTGTCATGAGAAGAAAAATCTAAGACCACCATCGACAATGACATGCAGCTACTGCTGTCACGGAGTGGTGTAATCTTTAAAAACATCATCCTTTACAGAAGGTGGAGGTGAATAGGTGAATAGGAGAGTTGCAGTACTGCTTGCCCTTTGCATCATACTGCTCGTTGGAGTCACTGCTGCAAGGAACATATCCATCAACGCAGAGATAGACTACAAAATGAAATCTCTCAATCTGATGGAAGACAAGTTTTATCTGAGGTTCAAGAATATAAATGAAAAGGAGATGGAGACACTTAATTTTGTTTTAACACTTCCAAAAACTCCAAATACCACACTTGTAAGTGTGACAGACCTTCCTGAAGGATATGTCAGAGTTGGTGAGGTAAAAGGTAGCGATGGTCTCGAGTACTATGTCATCAGAGTTGTAAAGGAGCTCACGCCATACGAGGAATATCAGCTTACGATAAAAAGGGAACTGAAGAATCCCATGGAGAACATTGGACATGGTGTGTATTTTTTCAGAACTTTCGAGTATCCGAGCTATTTCTGGCAGCAGAATTTTCATGTTGAGAAGATATGCATAAAACTTGTTTTTCCTGAGAACATATTCAAAAACTACAACATCATAAGCACATCTGCAAACACAAAGTTCAATTACAAGAGCATGAACAGAATAGATAGTCTTGAATGGGAATATATAGAGCCAAAAAGTCAGATAAGTGTTTTCGTGTCTTTTGCGGAAGTTTGGAACTTTTATCTCCTCAATATACTTGGAGCGAGCTTAACACTTGTTGCATTTGCAGGTTTGCTTTACTACAATTTCAGGCTTGAGAAAACACTGAAGAAACATGAGGTTGTTAAAAACCCGCCATGGAGCGGAGATCTCGTTGCCAAGATGAAGGAAATGATCCAGAGAGCAAAGAAAGAGATACTCATAACCTCACCTCACATCTATTACACAGACTGGCTCACAGCAGAACTCCAGCCGCTTATGAACAGGGAGATTAAATTCAGAATAATAACGTGGCCGAGCTACAGGAGGGAGATGTACAGAAATGTTGATGAGGTTCAGGAGGATAAAAAGCAGTACTTCACCCTAAAAAGATTTCTGGAAATGTTTCCTCCTGGAAGTGTCAGGCTCAATGACAACATACACGCAAAGATGATAATTGTTGATGAGAGGGAGGTGCTTATAACAACTGCCAATCTCTCGCAGACAGGGCTTTACGAAAATTACGAAGTTGGAGTTTATGCAGAAAATTCGGACCTTGCAAGGAAAGCAAAGGAGTTCTTCGAGATTGTATGGAACTCAGAAGATACCATAGAGCTTGATGAGGAAACTCTGAACTCCAAGATTGCCTGGGCTCTCATCATGGATCTCAAATCAAAGAAGGAGGAGGTAGGATGATTTTTGATGATATTGGCAGTTTTCCTCTCCCTTACGGAATGTCGAGAGAGTGGGTGGAAAGGAATTTTGAAACGAGGGAGTATGCCGAGATGGTTAGAAGAGCATACCTGATGAAGGTAAATGCGGGAGTTGAACTTCCAAACTACCCCCAGTTCAGAGACATGAACAGGATGTTTCTTGATCCAATAAAGAACCAGGAGTTCCAGGATGAGCCATATCTCATCAAAAAGAGGTATGCAACAATTCCGGAAGTTGAGGCATTGATGGACATGAACTTGGACTCTTTAAGGGTCTGTATAACAGGCCCATTCGAGCTGTATTACAGGGAGTTCGGCGCTGTTATTTACGATGATGTCATTGACAAAATTGCCAAGTCTGTTGCCAGGTTTGTTGAAAATCTTGATGAGAATGTCGTTAAATGCGTCAGTCTGGATGAGCCGAGTCTTGGCACGAACCCTGAGCTTCAACCTTCGAGAGAGCAGATGGAATTTGCCTACAGCAGGATAAGCTTTTCGGGAGATGTTCAGATACATCTCCACTCACCCCTTTTCTACACAGAGGTTCTTGAGATAGAGCCGATAAATGTCATTGGAATCGAGTCTGCAAGAGATGAGAGAGCCATGGACTTTGTTGATGTGGAGGATCTGGAGTCCTATGATAAATTTCTCAGAGTTGGAATTGCAAGAAGTGACATAGATGGCATTGTTGCAGAATACAACTCAAGGCATGGAGTGAATGTGTGGGGGGATGATGAGGGAATTATGGATGCAATCAACGAGATTGAGAGCTCTGAAAAGATAGCAGAAAGGATAACTAAGTCAGTGGAGCTATTCGGTGAAAGGCTCAAGTATATCGGCCCTGACTGCGGGCTTTTCAGCTTTCCGTCTCAGGACCATGCAATAAAGTTGCTGGAAAGCATAAGGGAGGCGAAGAGTAAGATATGAACGATCCTCTGACTTTTTTCCTGACAGCTTTCACAACTCTCTTCATAATAATAGACCCCCCAGGCAACATACCGACATTCATAACTCTGACTGAAAACCTGAGCAGAGATACTATTGACAGGATTTCAAAGAAAGCAACCGTAATAGCAGCATCAATCCTCGTAATCTTCGCAATTGCCGGATGGGCGGTGATGAAATTCTTTTCCATCTCCATTGAGTCTCTGAAGATTGCTGGAGGTCTGATGATGTTTATAATTTCCGTTGACATCCTCTTTGGCAGAAAGTCCAGGGAGATTTATGAGGAAAAGGGGAAGGTGAGTGCAGAAATAGACTCAATTGCGGTGTTCCCTCTCGCATTGCCTCTCTACAGTGGGCCCGGAGCGATAACTGCTGTTGTAGTTCTCTCATCCGGTGTAGGTTACACGGGAAAGCTGATCGTCATTCTGGCAACCCTCTTGGTGTATGTGATTGTCAGGCTTACCCATATATATTCGCTAAGCCTTATGAGAATTCTCGGAAAAAGCGGCTCGGATATAATTGCGAGAGTCATGGCGATTCTGCTTGCGGCGATAAGCATTGAGTATGTTATGGATGGAATTCTTTCAAAGGTGGGGATGGCATGATTTATCTGCATGAAATAATAAAAAGCAGACTGAAAAGAGAGAAAGTTGCAATAGGTCTTGTGAGGTACGATGAAACAAGCGAGGACAGAATTTACAGGGCGGCTGAAATTGCAGATGAGTTCGCAAAAGTTCTGATTGTTGATGAGGAGCAGGATACAGCCAAAAGGCTCATTGAGCTTGCTGAAAGCGAAAAGGTTTACTCGGCTGTAAGAGGAACGGCAAGCGCAAAAAAGATTCTTGAATTCATGAGAGAGAAGTACAGACCTCTCAGAGTTGCGGTTCTTGAGACTCCCGCTAAGAAGCTCTTTCTTCTCTCCCCTGTTGGTGTTGATGAGGGCAGTAAGATCTCAGAAAAGATTGAACTGGCAAAATGCTCTGCAAGGGTGGCGAAATCTCTTGGTCTTGGCACGGAGATAGCATTTCTTTCTGGAGGGAGGTACGAGGATACCGGCAGAAGTGATCTTGTGGATAGAACACTGGCAGATGCTGAATTCTGCTCGAAAATCACTGGAGGTGTTAATTATGAGATAAGGCTTGAGGATGCCATTGAGAAAGACATAATAATCGCTCCAGATGGTATTTCAGGAAATCTGATATTTAGGTCTCTGTGTTATCTTGGTAAAGGAATGGAGTACGGAGCGGTTTTCTGCAATGTGCCCTTCAGAGTGATTGATACGAGCAGAAGCCAGAGTGCTGAGGGATTTGCAAGAGCCATAGCCCTTTCGGTGGTGATATAAGATGAGAAGATATCCTGAAAGACCTCTTGTTGGTGTTGGAGCTGTTATTGTTGAAAATGGAAAGATTCTGCTTGTCAGAAGGGCAAATGAGCCAAATAAGGGAAAGTGGTCAGTGCCTGGCGGTCTTGTAAGAAAAGGGGAAAGACTGATGGAAGCACTTAAAAGGGAGATCATGGAGGAGCTGGGTGTTGAGATAGAGGTCGGGGACGTTGCGTGTGTCACAGATGAAATCTTTTTTGACAGTCAAGGAAGGATTGAATACCATTATATAGTAATTGACTTCTTCGCAGGGATTGTTGATGGAGTTCCAAAAGCGATGAGCGATGCAGACGAGGTGAGATGGTTTGACCTGTCTGAGATGGATGATACCGAGACTGTTGATTTTGTTGAAAAGCTTGCCAGAAAATTGCTCTCCGGAAATGATGAAATCTATATATCATGATCTGAAACTGTTTTCATGCGAGTTCATGGTGTAAACAGTGTGTTTGAAGCTCTGAAAGCTGGGAAGGTCAACAGGGTGTACATAAGCACCTCTGCAAAATCTGGCAGAATTGCGGGGATAATCTCCATGGCAAAGAAGAGCGGGGTTCC
>Ga0256830_1000809_pt1 | contig 23252 bp, 19 predicted proteins | sample 128326metaG_FD_190537 | JGI IMG/M metagenome (GOLD analysis project Ga0256830, IMG submission 190537) | Hydrothermal vent microbial communities from Lau Basin, Pacific Ocean - 128-326 | ecosystem: Environmental > Aquatic > Marine > Hydrothermal vents | place: Pacific Ocean: Lau Basin | collected... | reverse complement strand
GGTGGCAGACACCCAACACCAGGAGCTATGCAGAATGAACATCTCCCGTAGAGAATTTCTCCAGATGCTCGCCGTGGCCTCGGCCGCCGGCGTGCAACTACCCGGACAGGCAGCCACCAGAAGCAGCATCACCATGAAGAAGATGTACGACCTGCCGACATTCGGCAATGTGTCGCTGCTGCACATCACCGACTGCCACGCGCAGTTGATGCCCATCTGGTTCCGGGAACCCAACATCAACATCGGCGTAGCCGGCATGAAGTCCAAGGCCCCGCACATCGTGGGCAAGAATTTTCTGTCGCGTTTCGGCATCAGCCCCAACACGCCGCAGGCCCACGCCTTCACCTACCTGAATTTCGTCGAGGCCGCCAAGCAATACGGCAAGGTCGGTGGCTTCGCCCACCTGGCGACCCTGGTCAATCATATTCGTGGCCAGCGTCCCGGCTCGCTGTTGTTGGACGGCGGCGATACCTGGCAGGGCTCCGCGACCGCATTGTGGACCAACGGCCAGGACATGGTGGACGCCACCAAGCAACTGGGCGTGGACGTGATGACCGGTCACTGGGAATTCACCTACGGCGCCGACCGGGTCAAGGAGATCATCGAAAAGGATCTCGATGGCCACATGGACTTCGTCGCCCAGAACGTGATCGACACCGAATGGGAAGAAGACATCTTCAAGCCCTACACGATGAAGGAGATCAACGGCGTACCCACCGCCATCATCGGCCAGGCCTTTCCCTACACACCGATCGCCAATCCGCGCTACATGGTGCCCGACTGGAGCTTCGGCATTCGTGAAGACAAGATGCAGCAGACCGTCGATGCGGCCCGCGCCGCCGGCGCGCAGGTGGTGGTGGTATTGTCGCACAATGGCATGGACGTTGACCTGAAGATGGCCAGCCGGGTCACCGGTGTCGATGCGATCCTCGGCGGCCACACCCACGACGCGGTGCCCGAAGCCATCAAGGTCAAGAACAACGGTGGCACCACGCTGGTGATCAACTCCGGCTCCAACGGCAAGTTCCTCAGCGTGCTGGACTTCGACGTGCGCAACGGCAAGGTGCGGGATTTCCGCTACTCGCTGCTGCCGGTGTTCTCCAACTACCTCGAGCCCGATGCCAAGATGTCCGCACTGATCAGCAAGGTGCGCAAGCCCTTCGAGGACAAGCTCAACGAGAAGCTGGGCGTTGCGGACGACCTGCTGTACCGGCGCGGCAACTTCAACGGCACCTTCGACCAGCTCATTCTCGATGCGCTGATGAAGGAACAGGGCGCGGACCTGGCCTTCTCTCCCGGCTTCCGCTGGGGCGTCAGCGTGATGCCGGGCGAGGCCATCACCTTCGAGCACGTGATGACGCAGACCGCGATCACCTACCCGACGGCCACCCTCAACGACACCACCGGCGAGAACATCAAGCTGATCCTGGAAGATGTCGCCGACAACCTGTTCAATGAGGACCCCTACTACCAGCAGGGTGGCGACATGGTGCGCGTCGGCGGGCTGAAATACAGCATCGACCCGACAAAGAAGATCGGCAAGCGCATCACCGACATGGAACTCAACGGCAAGCCCATCGACGCGAAAAAGAAATACCGGGTCGCGGGTTGGGCCAGCGTCGCGGAGCCGCGCGAAGGCACGCCGGTGTGGGACATCGTCGCAAACTACATCCGCGGCCAGAAGAATGTCCGCATCACCGACCTGAACATGCCGAAGATCAAGGGCATCAAGGACAACCTCGGACTGGTCGAATTATAACCGGAGTCATGGCTGCACACCCGGCGGCGAACGCTGCCGGATGTGCACGTTCAATCAGCGCACCCGCCGCAACATCCAGTAACCGGCGGCGAAGGCCAGGGCGGCAGGCGTCAGCGCGCTGAGCAGCGGATTCAGGCCGAACACCAGCCCCATGTAGGTAAACATCTGGTTCAGGATATGGAAGCCGACACCGGCCAACGTACCGACCAGTACCCGGTGGCCGATGCCCACCGAACGCAGCGGCCCGAACACGAACGGGATGGACAGGAACACCATCACCCCGGTGATCAACGGCGCCACGACCTTGCCCCAGAAGGCCTGCCGGTAGACCGATGCGTCCAGGCCGTTTTCCTGCAGATAGTCCACGTACTGGTACAGACCCCACGCCGACAGGGTCTTGGGTTTCACGGTCACCACGTTGAGCAGGTCCGGGCTGAGCTGGGTTCGCCAGAGCAACTCCGGCTGGTGCCGGGGCAGCACACGGTCATCCCCGAAACTGCTGCTGACCACGTCCTGCAGCACCCACTGCTCGTCACGGTAAACGGCCGACTGCGCGCGCGTCATGCGCACCAGGCGATGAGACGCATCACGCTCGAAGATGAACACCTGCCCCAGCCGCTGCCCCGGCAGGATACTGCGCACGTTGACGAAACTGTCCCCGTCGCGCGCCCACAGCGCATCGCGCCCCTGCAAGGTCAGGCGGTCCGACATGGCCACCGAGCGCAGGGTCTGCGCATAGCGCTCCGCCTGCGGCGCAACGCCCTCGCCAATGACGATCGCGACGACCACCAGCAACAGCCCCATCTTCATCACCGAGCCGATGATCTGCGACAAGGACACCCCGGCGGCGCGAATCGCCACCAGCTCGCTGTTGCTGGCCAGCAGCCCCAGCCCGATGGTGGAACCCAGCAGCGCGCCTATCGGAAACAACTGGTAGGCCAGCCCCGGCACTGTCAACAGCGCGTACTGAAAGGCCTCCACGACGCCATAGTTGCCCTTGCCGATATTGCCGGCCTCGTCCATGAACGCAAAGAAACCGAACAGTGTCACCAGCACCGTCATCACCACCAGGGTACTGATGCCCACCTGCCGGCCGATGTAACGATCGAGTATCTGCACTAGCGTCCCCCCACCTGACGGTGTGACAGGCGATACCACAGCCAGCGCCCTCCCCAGTGCCGCACCGCCAGTATCGCGATCAGCGCCAGCAGTCCCGCATGCACCCACCACAGCCCCAGCGCCGGTGACACCACGCCGCGCTGCACCCAGGAAATGGCCACCCCCAGCGAGTTGTAGTAGACCACGAACACCACGATGGCCAGAAACAGCTTCGCGAAACGCCCCTGCCGGGGAGACGAACGACTGAGTAACACGGCCAGCACCGCCAACATCACCGTGGCCAGCGGCATCGCGATGCGCCACTGCAACTCGGCCTGGTCCACCGGGCGCGGAGAATCCCACAGGCGCTCACTGGGAATGGCCCAGCGCTTGCGTCGCAACGGCGCCGCCTCCTGCTGCTGCAGTCGCAACGCATTCTTCCGGTAACGGTGCATCGTGAAATCCCCATCGCCGGGCAGACCCTGGTAGCGGTAGCCGTCCACCAGCACCAGGTAGCGCTCGCCGGTATCGGGGTCCACGGTCTGGTAGCCGCTGCGCGCGGAAAACACGTCCAGCCTGCCGTTCCGGTCCTCGCGCTGGATGAACACGTCCCGCAGCGAGCTACGGTCTTCCGACAGCCCCTGCACGTAGAACACCTGGCCCGAACGGCCAACCTGGTTGAACTGCCCCTCCACCACCGATGCAAACGCGGTGCCCGCCCGGGCCTGCTCCTGCACCCGCAGGGCCTGCTCGTGGGCCCACGGCGAGGTCCAGAACGACAGCAGGGCCACCAACGCACTGGCCGCAAGGGCCAGCACCACGACGGTGGACATCACCCGGCCGGGGCCGACCCCGCAAGCAGCGAACGCGGTCATCTCGCTATCCTTGTACAGGCGCCCAAAGGCCACCAGCACGGCCGTGTACAGCGCGAACGGCACCATCACGTTCAGCGAGGTCACCGTGCGCAGCAGCAGCAGATCCAGCACGATGGCCCCGGAGATATTGCCGGCCGACGCATCGGCGAGATACAGCGCAAAATTGCGGCCCATGAAAATCAGCAGCAACACACCCAGCACCGCCAGCAGGGTCTGCATGATCTCCCTGACCAGATAACGATCGATTACCACGTCTTGTCCCGCGCCGTCCCAGGTTGCCAAATTGGGGCCATTCTACACGCTTCCGGCAGGCATGTTCCGGCGCGCCAACCGGTCCCGGTAGCGGCACACGATATGTCACCGGACCCGCAGTTCGAGTACACTTGGCCGACATTCGGAGGCGGGCTCCGCAGGCCCTTCGCCCCCCGGCGCAAGCCCCCGGAACACGGCCGACAAAGAACAACGACAACAGGTAGATGCACTATGGAATTCAATGTCAAAAGTGGCAGCCCCATCAAACAACGTTCCGCCTGCGTGGTGGTCGGGGTCTTCGAGCCCCGTCGACTGGCCCCGGCCGCGGACAGCCTCGACAAGGCCAGCGGCGGCCAGCTCTCCTCCCTGCTGAGACGCGGCGACATCGAAGGCACCCTGGGCCAGACCCTGCTGCTGCAAAACCTGCCCAAGACCCTGGCCGACCGAATCCTTCTGGTGGGCTGCGGCCGGGAACGCGAAATCGGCGACAAGGAATACCGGCGCATCGTCGCCAGCGCCGTGAAGCGTCTGAATGAAACCGGAGCAATGGAAGGGGTGAACTACCTCACCGAACTGAACGTGAAGGGCCGCGACCTGCACTGGAAGATCCGCCAGACCGTGGAGACCAGTCACGAAACGTTGTACCGCTTCGATGTACTGAAATCCAAGAAAGACGAAACCCGCCGCCCGCTGCGCAAGCTGACCCTGATGGTGCCACGGCGCAGCGACCTGCCCGATGGCGAAGCCGCCGTGCGCGAAGGCGAAGCCATCGCCGAAGGCGTCAGCCTGGCCAAGGACCTGGGCAACCTGCCCGGCAATGTCTGCACCCCCGGCTACCTCGCCAAGCAGGCCAGGGCCATGGGCAAGAAATACCCCAAGCTCAAGGTCTCGGTCCTGGAACAGGCGCAGATGGAAAAACTCGGCATGGGCGCACTGCTGTCGGTGGCCAAGGGCTCCCGCGAGGCGCCCAAACTCATCGTGATGGAATACAAGGGCGGCAAAGCCAAGGCCAAGCCGACGGTGCTGGTGGGCAAGGGCATCACCTTCGACTCCGGCGGCATCTCCATCAAGCCCTCCGCGACGATGGACGAAATGAAATACGACATGTGCGGCGCCGCCAGCGTGTTCGGCGCCCTGACCGCCTGCGCCGAACTGCAACTGGGCATCAACGTCATCGGCGTGGTGCCCACCTGCGAAAACCTGCCCGACGGCGCTGCCAGCAAGCCCGGCGACATCGTCACCAGCATGTCCGGCCAGACCATCGAGATACTGAACACCGACGCCGAAGGCCGCCTGATCCTGTGCGACGCACTGAGCTATTGCGAACGCTTCGAACCGGACGCAGTGGTGGACATCGCCACCCTGACCGGCGCCTGCGTGATCGCCCTCGGCCGTCATGCCAGCGCCGTGATGGGTAACCACCACCCGCTGGTACACGAACTGCTGAACGCCGGCAAGCACAGTGGCGACCGCGCCTGGGAGCTGCCGATGTGGGACGAATACAACGAACAGCTGAAAAGCAACTTCGCCGACATCCCCAACATCGCCGGCCGCGAGGGCGGCACCATCACCGCCGCCTGTTTCCTGTCGCGCTTCACCAAGAAATACCACTGGGCGCACATGGACATCGCCGGCACCGCCTGGGTCAGCGGCGAAAAGAAAGGCGCCACCGGCCGCCCGGTACCGTTGCTGACCCAGTTCCTGCTGGAACGCAGCGCCGACCAGAAGTAACCCGTGACCAAGATCGATTTCTACGTTCACCCAGCCGGCGCCCGTGACGACGCCCACGAGTTGACCGTGTGCAGGCTGGCAGAAAAGGTCAGCGCCCAGGGCCAGCGCATCTACATCCACGCCGACTCCGAGGCCCAGGCCCAGCGCCTGGACAGCCTGCTGTGGACCTTTCGCGACGGCAGCTTCGTCGCCCACGAGCAATACCGCGCCGGTACCGACAGCGATGCGCCGGTGCAAATCGGCACCCACCCCTCACCGGAAATAGACAGCGACGTGCTGATCAACCTGGCCGCGGAAGTGCCGCTTTTCTTCAGCCGTTTTCCCCGCGTCGCGGAATTCGTCGGCAGCAGTGACGCTGCCAAGAAACAGGGCCGCGAACGCTACCGATTCTACCGCGACCGGGGCTACTCGCTGGACCTGCACGAGATGGGTCGCTAGCGGCACGGGCTGCCGGGGTACCGCGTCAGCCCGCGCCTTCGCGTATCACCCGCAGGAAACTCTCCCCGAACGCCTCCAGCTTGTGTTCACCCACGCCGGAGATATCCGCCATCTCGGCCAGGCTGTCGGGACGGCGTTGCGCCATCTCCTCCAGGGTACGGTCGTGGAATATCACGTAAGACGGCACGCCGCGTTCCCGTGCCAGCGCCAGGCGATGGCCGCGCAGCCTGCGGAACAGCAGATCGTCTGCCTCCGACAGATCGCGTTGGACGTGGCGGCTCCTGTCGCGCCGGCTTTTCTCCACCTTGCGCTGCCTGCGTAACTGCAATTGTTGCTCCCCGCGCAGCAGCGGCCGTGATTTTTCGGCCAGCCGTAACGTGCCGTGACCTTCCAGGTCGGCGCTGAGAAAACCCAGTGCAATCAACTGCCGGAACACGGCGCGCCACTCCACCGCGGAATGTTCCTCGCCAATGCCGTAGGTACTGATCCGGTGATGGCCATTGGCCAGGATGCGCTCGTTGTCCTTGCCCAGCAACACGTCGATCAGGTAGTTCACACCGAAGCGCTGGCCGGTGCGATACACGCAGGACAGCGCCTTGCGCGCAGACTGGGTGCCGTCCCAGGTCTGCGGCGGCTGCAGGCAGGTATCGCAATTGCCGCAGGGCTCGGGCAGGTCTTCATCGAAGTAGGCCAGCAGGGCCTGACGCCGGCAACTGCTCAGTTCGCACAGGCCCAGCATGGATTCCAGCTTGGCATGCGCCGCACGCTTGAATCGTTCGTCGGCGTCGGTGTCCAGCACCATCTGCCGCAGCGTGATCACGTCCTGCAGGCCGTAGGCCATCCACGCATCGGCGGGCAGGCCGTCGCGACCGGCACGCCCGGTCTCCTGGTAATAGGCCTCGATGCTCTTGGGCAGGCTCAGGTGGGCGACGAAACGCACATCGGGCTTGTCGATGCCCATGCCGAAGGCGATGGTGGCGACGATGATCACGCCCTCCTCGCGCAGGAAGCGCTGCTGATGTTGCTGGCGCAACTCCGGCGGCAACCCGGCGTGATACGGCAGCGCCACCCTGCCCTTCGCGCTCAGCCATTCGGCCACGCTGTCCACCTTCTTGCGCGACAGGCAATAGACGATGCCCGCATCCTGCGCATGCTCCTGTTCCAGAAAACGCCACAGGCGCTCGCGGGAATTGTGCCCCTCGCTGATGGTGTAGCGGATATTCGGGCGGTCGAAGCTGTTGACGAACACATCGGCACCGGCCAGGTCCAGCTGCGCGATGATCTCGTCGCGGGTACGGGCATCGGCGGTGGCGGTCAGCGCGATGCGCGGCACCGCCGGAAAGCGCTGGTGCAGGATGGAAAGCTGCTGATACTCGCGCCGGAAGTCGTGCCCCCATTGTGACACGCAGTGGGCCTCGTCGATGGCAAACAGCGCAATGTGCGCGCGGTCGAGGATGTCCAGCATGCGCTCGCTGAGCAGCCGCTCCGGGGCCACGTACACGAGATCGATCTCGCCTCCGAGCAGGGCCTGCTCGGTGCGGCGCTGCTGCTCGACGCCCTGGCTGGAATTGATGAACGCCGCGCGGATACCCAACTCGCGCAGCGCGTCCACCTGGTCCTGCATCAGCGCGATCAACGGCGACACCACCACGCCGACGCCGTCACGCACCAGCGCCGGCACCTGGTAGCACAGGGACTTGCCGCCGCCGGTGGGCATCAGCACCAGCGCATCACGCCCGGCCAGCAGCGCGGCAATGATGTCCGCCTGGTGATGACGAAAATCGTTGTAACCGAAGACCTGCTTCAGGATGTGGTGGGCGCGCTGCATGGCGCGTATTCTCCCACACTCCGCCCCCGGCACGCGCGGCTGGACTCTGCCCGGCCGCCGGGCTAGATTGTCCGCCATCGGTATCGTTACCCATCGACGTCAGGAGCACACCATGAGCACCAGCCCCAGCCCGCAGGACATCATCGACCGCGAACACAACACTTGGCGCAACGTTTCCGCCGGCTGGCGCAAGAACGATGAACGTCTGCGCAAGAGTAGTGATCACGTCTCCCAGCGCATGCTGGAGCTGGCCGGCGTCGGTGCCGGCCAGCGGGTGCTGGACATCGCCTCCGGCACCGGCGAGCCCGCGATCCCGGCCGCCCATCGCGTCGGCGACAGCGGCGAGGTGATCGGCATCGACCTGGTGGATGAAATGCTGGCCATCGCCCGCGACAAGGCCCGTGAACAGAATCTCGACAACATCGAGTTCCAGACCGTCGACGGCAAGGGCATTCCCTTCGACCCCGCCAGCTTCGACGCGATCACCTGCCGATGGGGCCTGATGTTCATGCCCGAGCCGCAACACATGCTGCAACAGATGCACCGCGTACTGAAAAACGAAGGCCGCGTCGCCCTGGCCTGCTGGGCCGAACCCGAGCGCAACCCCTTCTTCACCCACACCATGTCCATCCTGATGAAACACATGGAGGTGCCGCAGCCACCCCCCGGTGCCCCCGGCGTATTCGCGTTCGCCGATCGCGAGCGCCTGGAAAACATCCTGCGCGACAGCGGCTTCCGCGACATCGAGATCGAGGACCTCAGCTTCAACATGATCGAAGTCGACAGCGGCGAGGAATACTGGCGAATCACCAGCGAACTGGCCGGCCCCATTGCAATGCTCACCCGCAAGATGGACGAACAGACCTACCGCGCCTTCAGCGAAGAAGTCATCGCCACCGCCGAGGCGCAAAAGCGGGATGGAACCATCGCAATGGTCGGCACCACCTGGATAGCCAAGGCCACGAAATAGCGCACCGGCAGCCCCTGAACCTGTGCCGTGCACCCAGCCTTTTCGGCGACCGAACGCGCTGGGAAAACCACCACCGGCTGCTATAGTTTCAGTAGCCCCGATGCAAAAGGCAGCCAACTCGCGCAACGAATTTCGAGCCTCGGCAAATTATCGTTAGAGGGTACTGCCCGGGTGCAGCACGGGGCCCCGGCCTTCACAGGCGCAGCGATTGACCACGGAGGTGCAAGATGGCCCGCCCTGTGTTCGGAAAGGCATCCCTGCTGGCCGGCCTGGCACTCGTTGCCGGCCTGACGCTGGCGCCCGTGGTCGGCGCAAGCCCACCCCCGGCGGCAAAGACAGACAGCGCGCAGAAAACCGAACACGGCTCGGCCGCGCCATCCAGGGATCCTCCGCGCGACGCAGCCCGCCAGCACCATCCACGCGGCGACCTGTCGGGCAGCTTCAGCCTCAACACCCCTGCCCGGCCCGGGTTCTGGATCGCCACCGGCTTCACCGGGCTCGTCGCCGCGGCGTGGCTGATCACCCTCGTACTGTTCAGACCGGGTCGCCCGCAATGAATGGCCTGCCCCGGAATCCGAACCAGAAAGCGGCCGGCGGGGCCACCGCGCAAAACAAGGCCTCTTTTTGGGAAGAGCGCTTCAAAATAAGCGCGTTCCTGTACCCCGTTCCCAAACAGGCCAATACCCTGGCCTACTCCCTCGGTGGCACCACCTTCATCGCCTTTCTGACGCTGGTGTTCAGCGGAATGATACTGGCGCAGTTCTTCGACCCCCGCGTGGAAACGGCCCACCAGAGTATCGACTACATCATGCGCGAGGCCACGCTGGGCTGGTTCGTTCGAGGCATCCATTACTGGAGCGCACAGATTCTTTTCGTGCTGCTGCTGTTGCACCTGACCCGGGTCATCGTCACCGCCTCGTACAAACGACCCAGGGAATTCACCTACTACTTCGGCCTGGTCCTCTTTCTGCTGATGACCGTGATGGTGATGACCGGGACAGCGTTGAAGTGGGACCAGGAGGGCTACGAGGCCCTGGAGCATTTCACCGCCATCGGCACCTTCATCGGCGACCCGACGGACTTCTTTTCCGAGCAGTTCACCGACAACACCGAACTGCTGACGCGGGTATTTTCCCTGCACACCTCGGCGCTGCCACTGCTGATAGTGCTGACCCTGTGCGTTCACATCTACCTGGTCAAGGCGCTGAAAATCTCCCCGCACCCGATGCAGACCGAGGCAGAGCAAGACCATGGCGAAGCCGGCGAAACCTTCGGCGGCCATATTCGTATCCTGCTGAAGCTCGGGCTGGGCTTCCTGACACTGGTCTCCACGCTGGCACTGTTCGTGGCGCCGCCGCTGGGTCCCGATCCGGTGCCCGGCGAGAGCGGCGTCAAACCCTGGTGGATGTTCCTGTGGATGTACTACGTCGAAAACCAGGTGGGCGATGTGAGCGGCGCCGTGTACGCCGGCGCGGCCATCGGCCTGTTTCTGGCACTGATCCCGCTGCTGGACCGCGGGCCGGAGCGCAACCCCCTCAAGAGACCCATCATGATCGCCGTGGTGGTGCTGTATGTCGCCGTCATCGCAATGTCGTTTGGCGGCTACTTCGGCGAAGCCGCGCCCCACTTTCAGGAATAGTCAAAAGGAGCACGACATGCTGACCAGGGTGGACATGCCACAACACGTGGAGGCAGGACGAAAGATCCTGGCACTGATCCTGGCCGACTACCACGGCCCGGTCGCAATACGGCTGTGGGATGGCGAACTGGCCATAGGCACGGAGGACGCCCCCTGCACCGTGGTATTCCATCAGCCCTCGATGCTGCGCGGGCTGATACTCAACCGCAACGTGGTGAAACTGGCCGAGGCCTACCTGGCCGGCGACGGCGACATCGAGGGCGACGCCGAGACCCTGTTCGACCTGGTGTGTTTCATGCGCGACCTGGCGCTGCCCTGGCCCGTCAAGTGGCGGGTCATGCGCCTGGCCCTGAAGCTGCCCGGCAGCCGCCAGCCCAACCCGCACTACGGCGAGGTGGAACAGGTCCGGGCCGAGGAACACAACAACACCCGCGAGAGCATCTCCCACCACTACGATGTCAGCAACGATTTCTACCGGCTATGGCTGGACCGCGAGCTGGTCTATTCCTGCGCCTATTTTCCCGAGATCGGCCGCTCGCTGGACGAGGCCCAGCGCGACAAGCTGGACTACATCTGCCGCAAGCTGCGCCTGACACCGGAGCAGACCCTGCTGGACATCGGCTGCGGCTGGGGCGCGCTGATCTGCTGGGCGGCGCGCAACTACGGCGTCAAGGCCCACGGTATCACCCTCAGCGAACAGCAGTACCAGTACGCCCGCGAGCGCATCCGGCGCGAGGGGCTGGAGGACCGGGTCACGGTCGAGCTGCGCGACTACCGCGAGCTGCCGGAGGATGCCCGCTTTGACCGCATCGTCAGCGTGGGCATGTTCGAGCACATCGGCGTGGCCAACTTCCCCCGCTATTTCGGCATCATCAAGCGGGCCCTGAAACCGGGCGGACTGTTTCTGAATCATGGCATCACCAACGACACCGGCTGGCGCGACACGCCCATCACCCGCTTCATCAACAGCTACGTGTTCCCCGACGGCGAGCTGGCGCGCATCAGCGTGGTGGTGGACGAGATGGAAAAGGCCGGCTTCGAGATCATCGACGTGGAAGGCCTGCGCCGCCACTACGCGCTGACCCTGCGCAGCTGGGTGCGGGCACTGGAGGCCAACCGCGAACAGGCGGTGGCCATGGTCGGCGAGGCCAGCTACCGGGTCTGGCGCCTGTACATGTCCGGCTCCGCGTATTATTTCGACGAGGGCAGCGTCAACGTCTACCAGGTGTTGGTGGGGCACGACCGCGAACCCCTGTCCATCGGCCTGCGCCGGGACGAGATGTACGCCAAGGGCTGCGAATGCGCCCCGCCAGCGACGGGCAGCCGGGACGAACCGAAAGCCGGCGCCTGCACGCCCTATCCCCTGACGCCCTCGATCAACAAGTAGGTGTCTTCCCACAGGAAGTCGGTGCGGGTCACCGTCAACGCCTCCGAGCGTTCGATATGGGCCAGGGTATTGCGGTCGAAACGTGCGCCATAGACCTTCTCCACGAACGGCGCAAACCGTTGCTGGCGCCGGCGGATCTTCGCATCCTGTGAATACACCAGCTCCAGCAGCCGGAATCGTCCGCCGGGCTTCAACACCCGGGCGAATTGCTCCAGCGCCCGGGGCTGCAACTCGTCCGGCATCACGCAGCACATGAACGTCGAAAACACCCAGTCGAACTGCCCGGAAGGGACCGACGCCATCACCGTGGCGTCTTCGTTGATCAGCCGCACCTTGCAGCGGGCCTGCGCCTTGCGTTTCTCGGCCCGGCGCAACATGTGCTCGCTGAGTTCGATACCGAGCACTTCGGCCTGCGGCTGATAGAACGGGAGATTCCGGCCGGTGCCCACCCCTGCTTCCAGCACCCTGCCCCGCAGATCACCCACCAACCGCGGGCGCCACTTGCGATAGCGCCGCTCCCAGGGGTAATCGAGGATGTCGTAGAAGAATGCGGTGACGTTGTATTTTCTGCGCAGGAATTCGTTGTCTATCACGGCTGCCTCGTCGATTGCTGCAATCGTCTGCTGGAAACTCGCCCCATCATTGCACGTTGGCGCCATTTACTTAAGGAACCCCTGATCAATTCATGGACAGCGCTCGATTCACCGAATGCGATGGCTGCACATTGAAACGGCTCCGTGGTCAGGGTGATAATTGTCACTTCATTCCGTACACGAGGTTCATTCCATGCCCAAACTGGTCCACACCCGCGACGGCACCTTTCTCGGAGAACTCACGCTGGAGGAAGGCAGCTGGCTGATCGGCAGACACCCCGATTGCGACATCCGCGTGGACGACGACACCGCCAGCGGCAGGCACGCCCTGATCACCGCCCGCCCCAGCGCCTACATGGAAGGGCTGCTGGACGTGCACGTGGAAGACCAGAACAGCACCAACGGCACCCTGGTCAACGGCCGCAAGGTCACCCGCCACATGCTCAAGCACGGCGAGGTGGTGAAGATCGGCGGTCACGATTTCACGTTGATCGACGAGGCCACCCGCGGCTTCGAGACCACCACGGTGATCCTGCCGGAGGACGGCTGAGTCTGCCCGGATGTCGTCGTAATCGGAGCGCGACCCTCCGCGCTTCCGGCCCGCAGCGGAAAGACAAGGGCCACCCGTGTGCAAGCAGACCGCAACCACCCCACCATGGCCACCGAGATCGAACGCAAATTCCTGCTCAAAGACGACGGCTGGCGCGCCGCGGCCGACCACGGCGTGGTCATGCGCCAGGGCTACCTGCTGGGCTCGGAACGGGCCTCGGTGCGGGTGCGCATCGCCGGCGCCCGGGCCAATCTCAATATCAAGAGTGCCACGCTGGGCGTGACCCGGCAGGAATACGAATACCCGATCCCGCTCGACGACGCCCACGAGATGCTGGACACCCTGTGTCAGACCCCGCTGATCGAGAAAACCCGCTACCATGTGCGCCATGGCGAGCACACCTGGGAAGTCGATGTCTTTGCCGGCGACAATGCCGGGCTGGTGGTGGCGGAGATCGAACTCGGCCATGTCGACGAGACCTTCGAACGGCCGCCGTGGCTGGGGGAAGAAGTGTCCGACGACCCGCGCTACTACAACGTCTGCCTGGTCCGTCATCCCTACCGGGACTGGTAAGCTGATCCCCCGTTTCATCCTGTTGCTGATACTGTCGCTGGCGCTGGGCGCCTGCGCGCCGACGCCGGACCAGACCCTGCGCCTGGGCCTGGCCAGCGCGCCGGTGACCCTGGACCCCCGTTTCGCCACCGACGCCACCTCCAGCCGCATCAACCGCCTGCTGTACGCGCGACTGGTGGAATTCGACGACCGCCAGGCACCGGTGCCCGGGCTGGCCGACTGGCAGCGGGTCACGCCCCGGCACTACCGCTTCCGACTGCGGGCCGGGCATCCCGGGCGGCGTTTTCACGACGGCAGCCGGCTCACCGCGCGGGACGTGAAGGCCACCTACGACGCGGTACTGGACCCGCGCAGCGGCTCGCCGCACCGATCCACGCTGGCGCTGATCGAACGCATCGAGGTGGAGGACGACGACCACCTGTCGTTCTACCTGGGCCATGCCGATGCGCTGTTTCCGGCCTACCTGGTGATCGGCATCCTGCCGGCGCAGGCGATCGCCGCGCAAACACCGCTTAACCGCCGGCCGCTGGGCAGCGGGCCGTTCCGTTTCGTTTCCTGGCCGGAAGCCGGGCAGCTGTATCTCGAACGCCGCAGCGACGGCCAGCGGGTGGGCTTCATCACCATCAAGGACGCCACGGTACGGGTGCTGAAGCTGCTGCGCGGCGAGGTCGACCTGCTGCAGAACGACCTGCCGCCGGAGCTGGTGAGCTACCTGCAGAAGCGCGCGGACATCCGCGTCACCCGGGTGCGCGGCTCCAATTTCACCTACCTCGGATTCAATCTCGACGACCCGCTGCTGGCCCGGCCCGAGCTGCGCCGGGCCATCGCACTGGCCATCGATCGCGACGCGATCATCCGCTACGTGATGGGTGGCGCCGCGCGGCCGGCCAGTGCACTGCTGCCGCCGGACCACTGGGCCGGCAACGACCGGCTGGCGCCGATTCCCTACGACCCGGCCGCCGCGCGGGCTCTGCTGGCCGGGCTGGGCTACGGCCCGTCCAAGCCGCTGCGCCTGAGCTACAAGACCTCCACCAACGCGTTCCGCGTGCGCCTGGCCACGGTGCTGCAGAGCCAGCTGAAGGCGGTGGGCATCGACGTGGATCTGCGCAGCTACGACTGGGGCACCTTCTACGGCGACATCAAGGCCGGCAATTTCCAGATGTACAGCCTGTCGTGGGTGGGCATCAAGTCGCCGGACATCTTTCGCTACGTGTTTCACAGCGACGCGGTGCCCCCCAACGGCGCCAACCGCGGGCGTTTTCGCGACCCGGAGGCAGACCGGCTGATCGAGACCGCCGGCCTCGCCGCCACGCTGGAAGAGCAGGCCCGCGGCTTTCGCCGGCTGCAGGCGCGCCTGCTGGAGCAGCTGCCCTATGTGCCGCTGTGGTACGAGGACCACGTGTTCGCGGCCGGCCCGCGCGTGACCGGGTATAGCGTCGCGACGGACGGCAATTTCGACGGCCTCGCGGCAGCGACCCTGGGGCGCTGACCGGCCCGGCGAGGCCCGAAACACCGAACCCCCGCAAGCTGTGTCCCAGACCATTCAATTCCGCCGGAATGTTGCGTAATATCGGTGCACTTCGAACCCCCCACGCCCGCAAGACTGAAGTAGAGCATGAACCACAGGAACCAACACGTCGTCATCGTCGACGACGACCCCCACTACGCGGAACTGCTGCGGGAGATGCTGGACACGCTGGACTACTCGGTGACGGTATTCACCAACCCGGTGGCCTTTCTGGACAGCCTGATCCCCTGCGACAGCATCGTGCTGCTGGACCTGAAGATGCCGCAACTGGACGGCGTCGAGGTGATCCGTGAAATGGCCGCGCGCGACATTACCGCCAGGATCGTGCTGGTCAGCGGCTACGACAGCGGCGTGCTGCACTCCGCCCAGCAACTGGCCAAGGCCCATCGTCTGAACGTGGTGAACCGGATCACCAAGCCGGTGATGATGAACGACCTGCGTGACGTGCTCGCCGAGCTGGAACCCTACCAGCCACCGGGCGGCGTCCGGCGCGCCCAGTACAGCGGCGAGATCACCGCCGACGAACTGCGCGAGGCGATACTCGACGATCAGCTGGTACTGCACTACCAGCCTCAACTCAACATGAAGAGCAGCGAAGTGACCGGGGTCGAGGCACTGGTACGCTGGCAGCACCCGCAACGCGGGCTGGTCTTCCCCGGCCAGTTCGTCGGCATCGCGGAACAACACGGGCTCATCGGCGACCTGACCGCGCTGGTCATCCAGCGGGCGGTGGAGCAGGGCCGGACCTGGGCCGAACATAACCTGAAATGGCGGGTGTCGGTAAACGTCTCCGCGGAAAATATCTCCAGCCTGGTGTTGCCGGAAGAATTGTCACGCCAGGTGGAGCAGAACCGGCTGGACCCGTCGATGCTCACGCTGGAGGTCACGGAAAGCGCGTTGATGGACAAGCTGGTGACCTCGCTGGATATCCTCACCCGGCTGCGCATGAAGGGCTTCGAGCTTTCGATCGACGACTTCGGCACCGGTTACTCATCGCTGTCGCAACTGCACCGGGTGCCGTTCACGGAACTGAAGATCGACCGGAGTTTCGTTATGGACATCGAGCACGACGAAGAATCCCGCGCCATCGTCGAGACCTGCGTGATGCTGGGCCACAAGCTGAAGATGAACACCGTCGCCGAGGGGGTGGAAACCGAACAGGTCTGCCAGCTGCTCAAGGACATGGGCTGCGAAACCGCGCAGGGCTACCACATCGCCAAGCCCATGCCCGCCGACGACCTGCTGGACTGGTATGAAAAGCGCTAGCCGGCCGGCGGTACGGAGCCCGCACCCGCGGTGAGCGCCATCGTCCTGGTCAGCATCCGGCAGCAGCGCCTGCAGTTGCGGGAAGACGACAGGGTGCTGATGGACGTGCCGGTATCCACCGCGCGCAACGGCCCCGGCGAAAGGTCCGGCAGCGAGCGCACCCCGCGTGGCCTGCACCGGATTCGCGCCAAGATCGGCCACGACCTGCCGCCCAACGCGGTGCTGGTGGCGCGCCGCCCCACCGGTGAAATCCTGTCCCCGTCGCTGGCCGAGCAGTACCCGTGTCGTGACTGGATCCTGTCCCGCATCCTGTGGCTGTCGGGGCTGGAGCCGGGCAGGAACCGCCTCGGCCACTGCGACACCATGCGCCGCTACATCTACATCCACGGCTGTCCGGACCACGAGCCCGTCGGCGAGCCCGGCTCGCACGGCTGCATCCGGATGCGCAACCACGACGTGATCCGACTGTTCGACAGCGTCGAGGTGGGCACCACGGTGTACATTGCGGAAGGCGAACTGGCGCTGCCGCCGGGCTGAATCTTCGCCCGGCGCTCAGTCCCCGTCCCGCGCGGCGCCGACGGCCACCAGCACCACGGAGATGTTGTCGCGCCCGCCGTGCTGGTTGGCGAGATCGATCAGCCGCTGTGCGGCGCGGTCCCAGCTTCCCATGGCCGCCTGCAGCGTGCTCCCGATGTCCTCGTCCGGCACCAGGTCGCTGAGGCCGTCGGAGCACAGCAGGTACACGTCGCCGGGCCGGGCCTCCAGTTCCTGCACCTCGACCTGTACGCGCTTACGCACGCCCACGGCCCGGGTGATCACGTGACTGTACGGGTTGTCCTCGGCCTCCTCCTCGGAGATCACGCCCTTGTCCAGCAGCTCCCGCACCAGCGAATGGTCGGCGGTGACCGCCTGCAGTTCGTTGCCGCGCAGGCGATAGATGCGGGAATCGCCAACGTGCGCCAGCACCACCCGGTCGTCGAAGAACATGGCCAGCACCAGCGTGGTGCCCATGCCCCGGCATTCCGGGTTCTGCTCGGCGAACTCGAACACCGCGCCGTTGGCCCGGTTCGCGGCGCGCCGGGCCAGTGTCGCGTGTTTGCTGACGCCCTTGTTGGGCCGCAGCCGCAGCGGCTTGCCGAGGCTGGGCAGCAGGTAGTCGTTGAGACTTTCCAGGCACAGCCGGCTGGCCACGTCACCGGCCTTGTGCCCGCCCATGCCATCGGCCAGCAGGGCCAGGCCGCGCTCGGCGTCCCAGCTGATGGCATCTTCGTTGTGATCGCGGGCGAGCCCGGTGTCGGAGAGACCGGCCATGTACAGGCTGAAGCGTGACGTCATGGTGCTTGTTGTTCCTTGTTGCCCATTCACACTGCCGGCGATCCCGGCCGCCCCTTGCGGTACGCGATACCGGCCTGCTCCGCGCAGCGTTTCAGGGCATCGCTCATGGCCTGCCCATCGGCAAAGCGCTTGTCCGGGTCTTTTTCCAGAGCCCTGTTGATGAAGCGGGTCAGGCAGGTGGGCAGGTCGGCGCGCACCTTGCGAACCCCGCGCGGCTTTTCCTGGGTGATCCGGTACAGCAGGTTGGTGACCGAGTCACCCTCAAAGGGTAGACGACCACTGAACAGCTGGTAAAGGGTAACCCCGAGGCTGAACAGGTCGGAGCGGCCATCCACGCGCTTGCCGGCGATCTGCTCCGGCGACATGTAGTACGGGCTGCCGAGCACGGTGCCGGTGCGGGTCTTGCTGCTGTCGGTGAGGCAGGCGATGCCGAAATCCGTGACCTTGAGCTGGCCGCGCTCGGCGTCGTAGATGATGTTGCCGGGCTTCACGTCGCGGTGCACGACCTTTTGACGGTGTGCATAATCCAGCGCCTCGGCTACCTGCACGCCGATGCCGAACACGTCCTCCAGCGGCAGCAGGTCGTCCTTGTGCACGTGCTCTTCCAGGCTGACGCCGACGATGTAGTCCATCGCGATGTAGGCCAGGTCGTGCTCCTCGCCGACGTCGTAGATGGTGACGATGTTCGGGTGGCTGAGGCGTCCGGCGGTCTCCGCCTCCTGAAAGAAGCGCCGCCGCACCTCGGCCAGTTGCTCGCTTTCGAATTCCTCCGACAACGGCAGGGTCTTGATGGCCACGGTGCGGCCGATGCGCGGGTCGCGCCCCAGGTACACGGTGCCCATGGCGCCGCGTCCCAGTTCGCGCTCCACCTGGTAGCGGCCCAGCACCGGGCGCTCCACGGTGGGATCGTCCACCACCAGCGCGGTGGCCGCGTGGGAGATGCTGGTGGCCGCCAGCGACACCGGCTCGCTGCCGGACTGGTGGCGGGCGAGGCGCTGCTCGATGTCGCGGTAGCCCTTGTCCCAGCCGGCAATGCGCCGGTAGACCGACAGGGCCTTGGCGAACTGCCGGCGGCGCTCGTACTCCAGCCCCAGTTGGTACAGTTCTTCCTTCACCGGTCCGCTGGGCGCGCAGGCATCGAGTTGCTCGATGGCCTTGTCCAGCAGCCCCTGGGCACGCAGGTTGGCGGCCAGCGCCACCAGTGCCCCGTCGCGCTGCTCGCGCAGCCGGGTAAAACGCTGGCCGATACCGTGGTGGACGTACAGCAGCCCCTGCCCGGCAGCCAGCAGCATCACCGGCAGGGCCAGCGGCAGCCAGGTGTTCTGCAACAGCAGTAACAGCAGGTTGCCGTTGAGCAGCAGCAGCGCCAGCACCCCGCCGATGACCAGCCCCACCCGCCCGCGCAGCTTGAAAGGCAACAGCAGCAGGTAGATCAGCACCAGCAACAGTGCGCCCCGCTGCGCCCCCAGCGCCCAGTACGGCACGCTGACGAAGGATTCGCCGATCAGCGCATCCACCACGTAGGCCTTCCACTGCAACTGGCTGGCCACCCGCCCGCCGGGGAAGCGCACCGGCGTCCCCAGCGGGCCGGCCAGGCTGCCCAGCAGCACGGTCTTGCCCCGCAGCCGTTTGCCGGCGTCCACGCTACCGGCCAGCAGCTCGCTGGCGCGCAGCACCGGCAATCGTGCATCGTCCGGCAGCGGACGCGGGTACACCGCCAGCGCGGCGTCGGTGGCATAGCGGGCGGTGCCCAGGTCCAGGCCCTGCCCCGGGTGCACGCGGATCTCCGCCAGCGGCACGCGCAGCGCGGCGGCCGCCAGCGCCAGTTCGAAACCCGGCGTGGTCCCGTCCGGGCCCGTCGCCAGCGACGCGGCGGCCGGGGCGGCGTTTGTGGCGGTGGTCAGCAGGCCCACCGGCGCGTCGTGAATGAAACGCGCCAGCGGGACGCGGGGCGCCGCCTGCGCCACCCGGGGCGGCCGCAGCAGCGGCCAGATCGTGGTCAGCAGGTTGCCCGGCGCGTCCGTGGCCAGCCGGGGCAGCGCCGGCCAGCGGGTCGCAGCGGGACCGGGCCGTCCCTGCGGGGCGGCCAGCACCACGGGCCCGGCGGCCTGCAAGGCCTCGGCGAGACGGGCATCGGGGTCCAGTGCCGCCATCAGCGCCGGGCCGTCGGGCGCCGGCGACTGTGTGGCCAGCCATTGCTGCAACCGTGCGCGGGCCTGCGGGTCCAGCGGGGACTGGGAGTGATCCAGCGGCAGGGCCAGGCCCAGCGCGCGGGGCCCGGCGGCGGCCAGCCTGTCCAGCAGTGCAGCCAGGCGGAGATACGGGTAGGGCTCGGCGTCGGTATCCAGGTCCACCACCACGGTATTCTGCGGCGCCGGGCTGGCCGGCAACAGCGCCAGCAGCCGGGAGTACAGGCGATGTTCCAGCTCCGTCGCAACCGGGAAATAACTGCCGGCGATCAGCGCCGCGCCCAGCAGCAACACCCACCAGCGATGGTTAAGCAGCTGGCGTTTCAACACGATCTTCCTTCCGGCTCATACCGATGACTGGCCATTCAGTGATCCCGATTTCACAGCAGGCGAGCATACCATTGCCGGCCAGCCCGATCAGGAACCGGGTCAAAACTTTTTCGCCGCGCGCTCCGCGGCCGCCACGTCCACCCGCGCCAGCAGCAGCGCGCCGACCACGAACAGCGCCACCACTGACAGCAGCCCCCAGCGGTGGCTGCCGGTGAGTACGCTCACGCTGCCCACCAGCAGCGGCCCCATCACCGCGGCGAACTTGCCCAGCATGTTGTAGAAGCCGAAAAACTCCGCCGCCATGCGGGACGGGATCATGCGCGCGTACAGCGAGCGGCTCAGCGCCTGCACCCCCCCCTGCACCAGCCCGATGGTGACCGCGAGCCCGTAGAATTCGCCGCTGCTGTCCATGAATACCGCGGCGACGGTGGCGACGACATAGACCCCCAGCGCCAGGAAGATGCCATTGCGGGCGCCGATGCGCCTTGCCAGCATCGCGAAGCCGATGGCCGACGGAAAACCGACGAACTGGGTGATCAACAGCGCGGTGATCAGGTCCTCCTGCTGCAAGCCGATGGACAGTCCGTAGTCCACCGCCATGCGCACGATGGTGTCCACGCCGTCGATATAGAACCAGTAGGCCAGCAGGAACAGGAACACCATGCGAAACTGCCGCAGCCGGTGGAAGGTGTCGCGCAACTGCGCGTAACCGGCGCGCGCCACCCAGCCGCCGTCCGGCGACGCGGTGGCGGCCGGCGCCTTCACCCACAGCCACAGCGGCAACGCGAACACGGCCCACCACACCGCTACCGTGACGAAGGACAGGCGCACCGCCTCGCCGGCGTCGGCCAGGCCGAAGCTCTCCGGCGACAGGGTCATTGCGACGTTGATGCTGAACAGCACCCCGCCGCCCAAGTAGCCCAGCGCGTATCCCAACGAAGATACCCAGTTCCAGTGCGCCTCGTCCGTCACCGACACCAGCAACGCATCGTAGAACACGTTCGCGCCCATGAAACCCACCGAGGCCGCGACGAACAGCGCCACCGCCAGCGGCCAGTCGCCCTGCCCGACCAGCGACAGCCCCCCGGTCGCCAGCACCCCGAGGCCGGCAAACCCGAGCAGAAAACGTTTGTGCAACCCGCCGCAGTCGGCAATGGCGCCCAGCAGCGGCGCCCCGAGCACGATCAGCAGGCTGGCCGTGGAGTTCCCCAGCCCCAGGTAGAACGTGCTCTCGGTGCCGGACAGTCCCTGGCTCCAGTACTGCTTGAAGAAGATCGGGAAGAACCCCGCCATCACCGTGGTCGCGAATGCGGAATTGGCCCAGTCGTACAGGGCCCAGGCAAGGATGCGGCGTCTGCCGCTGGTGATGGGGGGCGTTGGCGTGTTCAAGGCAGGGGTGATTGTCGCTGGGTATCGTTACTGTCCCATGATTCCGGCGCGGGCCGCATGAGTTCCTGTTGTATCCGGGTGGCGCAGGAATTCGCTGCGCACCCGCCACTCTACCCGACGTCACCCGCCGGGGCGACCGCGACAGGCTGCCTTTGCCTCACCCGCCAAGGTATAATGCGCGCTTTTTAGCCAGCGCCAGCGACGGTCGAGGATTCATGGAAAAAACCTACAACCCCCACGCCATCGAACAAAAATGGTATGACACCTGGGAAAAGGCGGGCCATTTCGCGCCCGGCGGCGAGGGCAGTCCCTACTGCATCATGATCCCGCCGCCCAATGTCACCGGTAGCCTGCACATGGGCCACGGCTTCAACAACACGGTGATGGACACCCTGACCCGCTTCCACCGCATGCGCGGCGACAACACCCTGTGGCAGCCGGGTACCGACCACGCCGGCATCGCCACGCAGATGGTGGTGGAGCGCCAGCTCGAGGCCGAGGGCAAGACCCGCCACGACCTGGGGCGCGAGGCCTTCATCGAGCGTATCTGGCAATGGAAAGAGGAATCCGGCGGCAACATCACCCGCCAACTGCGGCGCATGGGCTCGTCCCTGGACTGGTCCCGCGAGCGCTTCACCATGGACGAGGGCCTGTCCAACGCGGTCAAGGAAGTGTTCGTGCGTCTGCACGAGGAGGGCCTGATCTACCGCGGCAAGCGCCTGGTGAACTGGGACCCGGTGCTGCACACCGCGGTGTCCGATCTCGAGGTGCTCTCCGAGGAGGAGAACGGCTACCTCTGGCACATGCGCTACCCGCTGGCCGACGGCAGCGGCCACCTCATCGTCGCCACCACCCGTCCCGAGACCCTGCTCGGCGACTGCGCCGTGGCGGTGCACCCGGACGACGAGCGCTACAAGCACCTGCTGGGCCAGAGGGTGAAGCTGCCCTTCACCGGGCGGCTCATCCCCATCATCGCCGACGACTACGTGGACCCGGCATTCGGCACCGGCTGCGTGAAGATCACCCCGGCCCACGACTTCAACGACTACCAGGTCTGGCAACGCCATCGCGACGAGACGGCCATCGCCGAGTTGCCCAACGGCGGGCTGATCAACATCTTCACCGTGGACGCCGCCATCATCGGTGACGGCGACGAGTTCGGCGAGCTGATCCCGGAAGAGTTCCGCGGCCTCGACCGCTTCGCGGCCCGCAAGCTGGTGATCGAACTGCTGGGCGAAAACGACCTGCTGGAAAAGACCGAGGACCACAAGCTGATGGTGCCCCGCGGCGACCGCTCCGGCGCGGTGATCGAGCCCTTCCTCACCGACCAGTGGTACGTGAAGGTGGGCCCGCTGGCGGAGCCCGCCATCAGGGCGGTGGAAGACGGCGACATCCGCTTCGTGCCCGACAACTGGAAGAACACCTACTTCGAGTGGATGCGCAACATCGAGGACTGGTGCATCTCGCGGCAGATCTGGTGGGGCCACCGCATCCCCGCCTGGTACGACGACAAGGGCGACGT
>Ga0256830_1000808_pt1 | contig 23254 bp, 23 predicted proteins | sample 128326metaG_FD_190537 | JGI IMG/M metagenome (GOLD analysis project Ga0256830, IMG submission 190537) | Hydrothermal vent microbial communities from Lau Basin, Pacific Ocean - 128-326 | ecosystem: Environmental > Aquatic > Marine > Hydrothermal vents | place: Pacific Ocean: Lau Basin | collected... | reverse complement strand
CTTTTCAAATCGATAAAAAGGGGGGATACAGCAGAAGTCCTTCCTGCCCTGTAAAACTTTTCACTTCATCATCCCCACTCGCTGCACTGCCTGAAATAGCTTGCCTTCTGTCTGTATAGAAGGGGCAATAATTATCTCCACTTCGTGCATTTCCCGGATTGTCCTGGCCCCAAGATTACCCATAGAAGTCTGCAGAGCTCCTACCAGATTCTGGGAGCCATCATCTGTTTTTGCCGGGCCAAAGAGGATTTCTTTCAAGCTTCCTGTTGTTCCCACAAAAATCCGGGTGCCGCGGGGAAGGTAGGGATGAGGAGTGGCCATACCCCAATGATATCCTTTCCCCGGCGCTTCCTGTGCCCTGGCAAGAGCCGAACCAATCATCACCGCATCAGCACCTGCCGCCACAGCTTTGCATATATCTCCTCCTCTGCGCATTCCCCCGTCTGTAATTACCGGGACATATTTGCCGGTTTTCTTGTAATAGTAATCACGTGCAGCCGATACATCCAGGGTAGCCGTCACCTGAGGGATACCTATCCCCAGAACCCCCCTGGTAGTACAGGCATTCCCGGGGCCTACACCTACCAGGATAGCATCTGCTCCCACCTCTATCAGGTCCAGTGCCACTTCGTAGGTAACACAATTCCCCATTATTACGGGTATTTTTATCTCTTCACAAAATTCTTTCAGCTTAATGGGTTCGTACTGCGAGGAAAAATGGTTCACGGTAAGAACGGTTGCCTGGATAACAAAAATATCTGCCCCTGCTTCCTGGGCTATTCTCCCGTATTGGAAAGCTTTCTGGGGAATACTGGAGACGGCACATAGCCCTCCCGCCTTTTTGATTTCCTTAATTTTTTTATATATTAATTCTTCTTTTACTGGTTCCAGGTAGATTTCCTGGAAAATCTTTGTTGCCTCTTCATCAGTCCCTTCCACTATCCTGTTTATTACTTCATAGGGGTCTTCGTAGCGGGTATATATTCCTTCCAGGTTTAACACTGCTATCCCGCCCATCTTTGACATGGCCACAGCAAATTTTGTATCCACCACCCCATCCATGGCAGCTGCCAGGATAGGCACGGGCAATTTAAAGCCGCAAAGTTCAATTGATGTATCTACATCTTCCGGATTTATGCTTCTTCTTCCCGGGACTAAAGCCACTTCGTCAAACCCATAACATCTACGCGCCCTTCTGTTTACTCCTATCCACTCACCCATTGCTCAACCTCCTTCATTCATTTCGAAAAGAATTCTCAGACCTTTCAGGGTTAATAATGAATCTACTGAATGTTCAATTTCTACCACCTGGCTAATCAAATCGCTATCTCCGCCTGTAAATATAACCTGTGGTTTTTTCTGCAAACTCTTAGAAAATTTCTTCACCATACCTTCCACCAGGCAGGCATACCCGTATATTATTCCTGCCTGAATGCTTTCCCTGGTGTTCTTTCCAATCAGTGAATCAGGTATCGACAACCTGACAGGAGCCAGTAAAGATGTCTTTTCGTAAAGAGAGGCAAGGGAAATCGATACGCCCGGGACAATGACTCCTCCCAGATACTCCTTCCCCTCTGTAATCAGCTCCACGGTTAAAGCCGTGCCAAAGTCCACCACTACCGCAGGAAGATTATAATAATGGGTAACTGCCACTGCATCAGCTATCCTGTCTGCCCCGAGTTCCTCAGGCTTATGGTAAAGAATTTTTAAGCCGGTGCACATGTTAGCATTTACCACTATAACTTTTTTACCCCATTCTTCTTTTGCCAGCTCTACAAAACGAGAGGTAAGAGTAGGGACAACGGAAGATATTATTGCTCCTTTTATCTTTCCTTTAAAATCAGAAAAATAAGGAAAGAGCAAACCTGCATATTCAAACTTGGTAGCCTCTTTGCGGGTGGACAACTTAACCCTGTTAACTATCTTACTACCCTGGAAAACTCCCACATCAATGATAGTATTTCCTATGTCAACAGTAATAATCACCGGAATTTCCCTCCCGATACAAGGGGAATAAATTAAAACTTAATTATTTATTATCTCGCCCTCTTCAAAAGAGAGGATTTTCCCTTCCATGGTGCGAATATACAACTCCCCCTCTCCTCCTACTCCCCAGTATAAGCCTTTTATTACGCGGGAAGCAGAGTGGAAGGTTATTGGTTCTCCCAGGGGCAGCGAGAACTCTAACCATTTGTTAAGTATATAGGAAAAGCCTTTTTCTTTCAATGATTTTAAGCCCTGAAAAAAGTTATCTAAAAGAAGGTGCAAAAAGTGTTCCGGGTGAATTTCTCTCCCTGCAACATCCTTAAGAGAAACTATTCTTTCCCTCAGGTAAGCAGGGAAATCTTCTTTTCGGGAATTCAGGTTAATACCTATTCCTATGAGGGAGAAAGCCCTCTTACCCCTTCCTGTCTCCACTAATATCCCGGAGATTTTTTTATTTTGTATAAGTATATCATTAGGCCACTTTACCCGGGGAGTAATTGATGTCTCTTCTTTTATACTTTCCGCTACCACCCAGGCAGAAAGAAATGATAAGCCCTTTTCTGTAATTTCTGAAGAGGGAATAGCTATGGAGAGGTAAACTCCGCCCGGAGGAGAACACCAGATTCTTTTTCCCCGTCCCCTCCCGGAAACCTGCTTCTCTGCTACCACGACAAAACTTTCCTTTTCCCCGTTCCGTATAATCTGACGCGCAACTTCCCGGGTGGAAGAGACCTCGGAATAGAAGAATGTTTTATATGTCATTTTCCCTATTAACTAACGCCATATGCAACTTTTAAGGTTGCCTGTGCTGGATACCCGCCTGCCCTCCTCCCGATATAAATCGGGGTCGGGAGCATACGGACATGACATGCGGGCAAGAAACCAGGATACTAAGATACCGGGAAATTCACTGTTCACTGCTTACTGTTCACTATTTACTGTTTACTATCCTTCCCCTCGCTACTCACTACCCGCTACTCACTACTTTCCTGCATGCCTGCTTCCGCAGGCATGACAGGTGGACTGGTTGCTTGTCATTCTTGCAAATCCTAACATCCCTCAAAGTTATACCAGGATTACCAAGATACCAGGATACCAGCCATCTATTCACTATTCACTGCTCACTATCTCCCAGTCTAAAGTCTCAGGTCTATGGTCTAAAGTCTAAAATTCCCCGCTACTCACTACTTTTTACATCTTGCATCTTCCCTTTCCCAGTCTATAGTCTATAACCTAACTTCAGGGAAAAACTCACAAAGGGTAAAGGTCAAGGGAAAAATCCAGGACAGGAGCAGAATGCGTTATTTTCCCCACTGATATCCAATCTATTCCGGTAAGGGCAAATTCACGCACCGTGGCCAGGTTAACCCTTCCGGAAACTTCAATGATTACTTTGCTGTTCTTTTCACGGATTCTTTCCACTGCTGCAAGAATTTCTTCCTTGTTCATATTATCCAGCATAATAATGTCAGCTCCTCCCTCTGCAGCAACGAGGGCCTCTTCCAGGCTCTCCACCTCTATCTCTACCTTAAATCCTTTACCACAAGAAGCCCTGAGCGCTTTTCTTATCGCCTCTTTTCTTTCCCCTCCCAGGATTGCAAGATGGTTATCTTTTATAAGCACCATGTCATAAAGTCCCATGCGATGATTTTTACCCCCTCCTGTTCGCACCGCGTATTTCTCCAATTCCCGCCAGGCAGGGGTGGTTTTTCTGGTGTCCAGGATATAAACAGGTAAATCCTTAACTTTCTCTACAAAATTCTTTGTTTGGGTAGCTATTCCGGAAAGATGTCCCAGGAAATTCAGAGCTACCCTCTCACCCTTCAAAATATTCCTCCCGTCTCCCTCCACCAGCATCACCTTTTCTCCTTTTTCCACCCTTGCTCCCTCCTCTTTAAGAGAAGAAAAGGTAAGAGATGAATCCAGGCGAAGAAATACCTCCCTTACAATTTCCAACCCGCAAACAATACCCTTTTCCTTTGCCACTATCTCTCCCCGACAAACAACCGGGGAAGGGAAAAGCAATTCGGTGGTCACATCTCCTTTGCCAACATCTTCCTGCAAAGCTATCTCAATAAGTTGCTGTGCTTGCTTTTTCATAGGTACTTCTCAAATTTCTCTTTCTCTTCCCTTAAGCGGGCAACTATTTTCTTAACTTCCTGTGCTCTGCCCTTATCCATCACCAGTAAAGCATCAGGAGTATCTACGATAATTAAATCTTTTACCCCCAGGGTAGCCACGAGTTTACCTTCCTGCCCCCAGATAATAAGGTCGCAGGAATCAAGGGTCAAGGATAATCCTCTCTTTGCGTTACCCTTTTTATCTTTCTGCAGAATCCTTTCCATGGCCGACCAATTCCCCACATCGTCCCAGAAAAACTCACCCTCCACCATCAATACATCTTTACTTTTTTCCAGCACTCCGTAGTCAAAGGAAATATCAGGAAAGGTGGGGTAAACTTCCTGCAAGCTTTTCTTTTCCTGTAACACTTCCTCCAGTCCCTGGAAAACGGAAGGAAGGTACAATTTTATGTTTTTCAGAACGGTAGAAGTCTTCCCAATCAACATACCGCTATTCCACAAAAATGCAGAGGATGAAACAAATTCCCGGGCTTTCTCCAGCGAGGGCTTTTCTATAAATCTTGCCACCTTCCATACTCCCTCTTCTACCTTTTCTCCCCTCTCTATGTAGCCGTAACCGGTCTCCGGACGATCAGGCGTAATCCCTACCGTTACCAGCGCATCATTTTCCCGGGCTGCATTCACCCCCCGGTTCATAACTTTTCTGAATTTTTCTGTTTCCTTTATAAAGTGGTCAGAGGGGAGAATCACCATAACTGCTTCTCCAAAATTTTTCTCTATCCAGTAAGCAGCCAGCCCAATAGCCGGGCCTGTGTTCCTCCTGCACGGCTCACCTATAATATTTTCCGGGTTAATATAAGGCAGTGCTCTTTCCAGGTGGGGTTTGAGAGAGCGGGAAGTAAATATCAATATCCCCTCCTTTCCGGAAAGAGGCTCAATCCTTTTTATGGCAGCTTCTATCAAGGTCTCTTTTTCACACAGGCACAACATCTGCTTGGGAAGATTCTCCCTGGAAAGGGGCCAGAGTCTCTCACCGATTCCCCCGGCTATAATCACGCTGCATACTCTCATTTTAAACCCTCCCTTCTGCATTTTATTTCCCGGGCATGTAAAGGTAAACCTTCCAGGCGTGCCAGAGTTTCCACCAGAGAATTTATCTCCTCCAATCCTTCTTTGTTCAGGTTGACCGTGTTGATTTCCTTTATAAAATCCTTTACTCCCAGGGGAGAAGAAAAAGAAGCATTCCCACCCGTGGGCAGTATATGATTCACTCCTACGGCCAAATCTCCCGCACACACAGGAGAAAGGTATCCCAGGAAAACCGTGCCAGCTTTTTTAACCTTTTTTACCCAGATCTCGGCTTCTTTTACTCCCAGGACAAGATGCTCTGGAGCAATATCATTCGCTAAATTTATTCCCTCCTCTACAGTTTCCACCTGGTATATACCACCCCCTGCTTCCCAGGCTGCCCGGAGGTTCCCCTCTAACCTTGTCATTTCCTTGCTAATCCAGGATGGCAAGGTAGGGGAAGTAGTAATAAGAATCCCTATGGAACCCACTCCATGCTCCAACTGACTCAAAAGGTCGGATTTAACCCATTCCCCCGGCATATCTTCATCAGCTATCACCACTACCTCCGAAGGACCGGCTAACATATCTATCCCCACCTCTCCAAAAATTAACTTTTTCGCCAGAGTGACGTATACGTTTCCCGGCCCCACAACTTTCTCCACTGCTGAGATAGTCTCCGTCCCAAAGGCAAGTGCTGCCACGGCTTGCGCCCCTCCTATGCTGTATACAGCATCTACCTGGGAAATCTTTGCTGCATAGAGTATGGAAGGATGTATTTTTCCTGCTTTTTGCGGGGGAGTGGCCACTACAATTTTTTTTACCCCGGCAATCCTGGCCGGGATGTTAGCCATAAGAAGAGAGGATGGTAAGGGAACTTTGCCTCCCGGCACATATACTCCTACTCTGTCCAGGGGGACAAATATTTTACCCAGTTTTACATTTTTCTCGCCGCATGAATAGGAGGTGTATCTTCTCTTCTCTTGCAGGGAAAAATCTTCTATCCTTCTCTTTAGCTCCTTCAAGGTTTCTCTTTCTTCTTCCTTCAGAAGACTGGCACTTTCTTCTATTTCTCTCCGTTCCACCTCAAACGAATCCAATTCCAATCCATCAAACCTTCTGGTAAATTCCCTGATTGCTTTATCTCCCTTCTCCCGCACTTCCCGGATAATTTCTCTTACTCTGTGCTCCAGTTCGCCGGGAAACGCTTTCCTCTCCTTTAACCTTTTACTTTCCTTCCACACCTTCATTCTTCCTCTCTCCTTATTTTTGCTCCCAGTAATGAAAGTTTTTTCTCTATTTCCTCGTAACCTCTATCAATATGATAGATCCTGCTTATCACTGTTTTACCCCTGGCCCTTAAGCCTGCCAGCACCAGGGCTGCCGATGCTCTGAGGTCAGAGGCCATTACCGGAGCCCCAATGAGCTGTGTAGGGCCCATGACAAATGCCTTGGGCCCTTCTCTCATTATCTTTGCTCCCATGCGTAAAAGCTCTGCCACATGCATAAACCTGTCGGGGAAAACCCGTTCCTGCACAATGCTTATCCCCGGAAGAGTAGTCAAATATACTGTCATTTGCGCCTGAAGGTCAGTGGGGAAACCCGGGTAAGGAAGAGTGGTTATCTGGAGGGGAGAGGGATTGCCTTCCCTGGACACCATTACCCAGTCCTCCCCTTCCTCAATCTTACATCCCGTGCTGGAAAGGGCATCCAGGAAGGAAGAAAGATGCGCAGGTACAACATCCTTTACCCTCACTTTACCTTCGGTAATCACTCCGGCTAAGATATATGTTCCTGCCTCTATACGGTCCGGTATCACCCGGTAATCTGCCCCCTTGAGACTATTTACTCCCCGTATAGTGATAGTAGGACCACCCAGCCCCCTGATATCACCCCCCATTTTCAGCAGGAAATTACCCAGGTCAACAACTTCCGGCTCACATGCAGCATTCTCAATAACTGTCTCCCCTTCTGCCTTTACCGCCGCCATCATCACGTTTGCCGTACCCAGCACCGTGGGGCCAAAAGCACCCCCCAGGTATATCCTCCTTCCTTTGAGACGGGAAGATTCCACATATACATACCCATCTTCCATGCTTACCTCAGCCCCTAACATCCTCATCCCCTTCAAGTGCAAATCAATGGGACGCGTCCCTATCACACATCCGCCCGGATAGGATACCTTTGCCCTGCCAAATCTTGCCAGAAGCGGACCCAGCACACACACGGAAGCCCTCATGGTGCTCACTATCTCGTAGGGTGCCTCCCACCTATTTACCTCCCGTGTATCGATTACACAAGTATCACCCTTGTTTTCTATTTGTGCTCCCAATACCTCCAGCAGAGAAGACATGGTTCTAACATCTTTGAGATGGGGAATACGGGAAATGGTATAAATATCAGGGTAAAGGAGAGTAGCAGCCATTATGGGCAGGACAGCATTTTTTGAGCCTGAGATTTGCACTTCGCCCTGTAACGATACCCCGCCTTCTACGATTATTTTCTTCATTTTTTCTTAATGCTGTTTTATAGTATAATAACCCTTGCTGTTTGTAAAGATGGTTAATCTTTTATAAAATGAGAAGGTAGAGATGAAAAGGATAGCAGTAATTGGATTGGGCAGGTTCGGCTTTTCGGTGGCTATTACGCTCTCGGATAAGGGAGCAGAAGTTTTAGCCATAGACAAAGACACCAGGAAGATAGAAGAGATAAAAGACAAGGTAGCTCTTGCTGTAGCAATAGACTCTACAGAGATAGATGCTCTACGTGCCCAGGGAATTGAGAATGTAGATACTGCCGTGGTATGCATACGGGAAGACTTTGAAGCAAACCTCCTTACCGCAGTGAACCTGCGGCAGCTGGGAATTGCCAAGGTAATAGGAAGAGCCAACACCAAGATTCAAAAGGAAATCCTGAAGAAAATAGGAGTCAACGAGGTAATATTGCCCGATGAGGAAATGGGGAAAAGGCTGGCACAGAAGCTTCTTTTCCCTTCGCTTTTAGATTTTATTCCTCTTTCTCCCCAGTATTCTATAGCCCGTATTGAAACTCCGCTCGAATTTATCGGGAAAAAACTCTCTGACCTGGATATGAGAAAAAGATACGGGATTAATGTTGTAGCCATAAAAAAGAAAACCAGCAAAAGCGAAGAAATAGACAACATCCCTTCCCCTGATTACAAAATCGAAGAAGGGGATATCCTGGTAGTCATCGCAGCAAATTCCTCCCTGGAAAAAATTACCGGAGGTAAGCTATGATTCAGGTGCGAGGAATTACAAAGTATTACGGTAATTTCCTTGCCTTAAAAGGGATAAGTTTTTCTGTTAAAAAGGGAGAGATTCTCGGATTCCTCGGACCCAATGCAGCAGGCAAAACCACTACCCTGAGAGTAATTTCTGGTTTTTTCCCGCCGAACGAAGGAGAAATAAAGATTGGCGGGTTAGACATCTTTGAGAATGCCCGGGAGATTAAAAAACGCATAGGATACCTGCCGGAAAATCCGCCTATTTATCCCGAGATGCGGGTGAAAGATTACCTGAGTTTTGTAGCAGAGATTAAGGGAGTTAATAGAAAAGAAAGAAAAAAGAAAGTGGAGATGGCTATAGAAGCCACCGGTCTCAACTCAGTGGCTCACCGCCTCCTTTCCCATGTTTCCCGCGGATATAGACAGAGAACAGGATTAGCTGCCTCTCTGGTAAATGACCCCGAAGTATTATTGCTTGACGAACCAACTTCGGGACTTGACCCAAAGCAAATAATCGAGATAAGAGAACTCATAAAAAGCTGGCGCGGGAAGAGGACCATAATCCTTTCCAGCCATATACTCCCCGAGGTAGAAGTTACCTCCGACCGGGTGGTGATAATTGACCAGGGAGAGATAAAAGCAGAAGGCACGCCGGAAAACCTGTCCCGCAAGATTAGCCAGGGATTGAAATATTTCCTGAGATTAAAGAACTTCTCCCCTTCCCAGAGTGAAATGCTAAAGAAAATCAAAGGGGTTAAAAAGGTGAAAGTATCACTTACAGACAGCCTTACTATTTTGGAAATAGAAGCTGAAGAGAATAAAGACATAAGAGAGGATATATTTCACCGCATCGTAGAAAAAAATGGGATTATACTGGAATTCAGGCCCATAGAAATTACTTTGGAAGACATATTTTTACGCCTCACTACCCGGGAATAAGATAGAATTAGTAAGTGGTAAGTGAGGAACTATGGCAAATCTTAAAATTTTAGGCACAGATTCCAAAGGGAATTTGTCTCTCCCAACAAGCCACTCAAGAGAAGCTTTTTGGCTTTCCCCGGAGCCGGGTATTTTTAGAATTTGCGTACCATAGAGGTAAATCCACAGGTTTGACTTTTGGAAATTGAGCGGGTAAACTTAGCCTATGCCAAGACTTAAAGATACTCTTTCGCGTTTACGGAGAAAAAGAGGGATACCGGATGGGGTATGGACCAAGTGTCCCAGTTGCGAGGAGATAGTTTATGCCAGAGAGTTACAGGCAAAGCTGAAAGTATGTCCGAAATGCAATTACCATTTCCGGCTTACCTGGAAAGAAAGACTGGAGCAACTCGTAGAGCCCGATTCCTTTCAGCAGATAGATACAGACCTTCTTCCTACTGACCCGCTTAATTTCGTAGACCTAAAAAATTATTCCGATAGATTAAAAGCAGCCCAGGAGAAAACCGGGCTACAGGAAGCCATAGTAACCGGCACAGGCAACATAGGACCCCACAGAGTAGTCATTGGAATCATGGATTTTTCCTTTTTAGGAGGCAGCATGGGGTCAGTTGTGGGCGAAAAGATTACGCGTGCTCTGGAACTGGCCATGAAAGAAAACCTCCCCGTAGTAATGGTGTGTGCCTCCGGAGGAGCCAGAATGCAGGAGGGCATACTTTCTCTCATGCAAATGGCCAAGACCTCGGCTGCAGTGGGAAAACTGCACGAGGCAGGCCTCCCCTATATCACAGTGCTTACTGACCCCACTACAGGAGGGGTGAGTGCTTCCTTTGCCTATCTGGGAGACATTATTATTGCTGAGCCAAAAGCCTTGATTGGATTCGCGGGCCCCCGAGTGATTGAGAAAACTATCGGGCAGAAACTTCCGGAAGGTTTCCAGAGGGCAGAATTTGTACATAAACACGGATTGCTTGATATAGTGGTGAAGCGAAAAGACCTCAAAAATATGCTAATTAAAATTTTGGACCTTTTAAATAGGAGAGGAAAAAATGCATAGAAAGCCTACTATACTCATCCTTGCATTGCTGATTTTCTCATTCTCTCTGCTACTGCTTGCCCAGGAGGGGAAGGTAGTAAAGAAACTGGAAGTTAGAGGAAACCGTAGAGTATCCTCTGCTTTTATCCTTTCCCGGGTAAGAACAAAAGTAGGGGAACCACTTTCCCGGGAAATCCTGAAGAAAGATATAAAGAGAATATATTCGCTGGGCTATTTTTCCGATGTCTCGGTAGATGTTAGTGATTTTCGCAACGGAGTAAAAGTCACCTTCTTGGTAGTAGAGAAACCTTACATATCCAGTATTAAAATAAGCGGTAACCAGGCATTAAACGAGGACGAGATTAAAAAAGCCATGGCTCTTTCTGAGGGAGATATTTTCGTAGATACAGCTTTGAAGAAGGATATAGAGAGGATAGTTGCACTCTACGAGAAGAAAGGATTCTACAAAGTTAAGGTTACTCCAAGTTACCAGGAAAACAAGGGAAAAGTGGAAGTGGTAATTAATATCAATGAGGGGCCAAGAATAAAAGTAAAAGAAATTAAAATTAGCGGAAACAAGCACATTCCCACTCCCCAGATTCTCAAGGTAATGAAAACCAAGAAAGCCAGTTTTTTCTGGAGAGGAACCTTTGGGAAAGAGGTGCTGGAAGAAGACCTCGGCCGAATAATAAACCTCTACAAAAGCAAGGGATTTATCAATGCAAAAATTGAGAAAAAAGAGGTATCTTACGACCCCACAGGAAGATTTCTCACCCTTTCCATAAAAATAAAGGAAGGAGATAGGTACCAGGTCAAAGCAATAGATTTCTCAGGCAATAAACTTTTTTCCTCCAAAAAACTCCTCTCCGTGCTCAGCATGAAAGCAGGCTCACCTTATAACCCCCTCATCCTGGAATGGGAAGCCCAAAAGATAGAGAACCTTTATGCCAATTCCGGCTACATAACCACCAGGGTCTGGGCTGTACCGGACATTAACAATGCTACAAAACAGGTAAATATCCACTACGAGATAGAAGAAGGCCCCAAAATATATGTCCGTTTGATTGAAATAAAAGGGAATACACGCACTAAAGACAAGGTAATCAGGCGTGAGATTACCATTAAACCCGGTGAACCGTTTCAGGGTGACAAGGTAAGAAGAAGCAGGGAGAAGATATTCAACCTGGGATACTTTAAAGAAGTAAAGGTAACCACCAGGCCTACCAGTATCCCAAACTACCGTGATTTAATTTTCGAAGTAGAAGAGAAAAAAACAGGTATGCTCACCTTTGGCCTGGGTTACTCATCCATTGAACAGGCAATAGGATACGTAGAGCTAAAACAGAATAACTTTGATATAACCAATCCTCCCTCATTTACAGGAGGCGGGCAAAAAATAAAACTCTCTGCCACCATAGGCAGTGTAAGAGAAGATTATTCCCTCAGTTTCACCGAGCCATATTTCCGGGATAGGCCCATATCCCTGGGATTCGACCTGTTTAATACTCTCAGGCAGTGGGATAAATACGACGAAAGAAGGAAGGGTATAGCCATAAGAGCAGGGAAAAAACTTTCAGAAGACCTTTCCCTCTATGCAAGGTACAGATACCAAACGGTTAATATATCCAACCTGGCCTCGGACGTAGGAGAAGAAATTAAGAAGGAAGAAGGCACGAATGATACTTCCAGCATAATGGCCGGGATCACCCTGGATACGCGGGACAACGTATTTGATCCCTCCCGGGGCATTATTACTTCGGGAAGCCTGGAAATAGCCGGTGGGCCACTGGGAGGAAACCGGGATTTCTACAAACTGCGGGGTAGTTTTCTCCGCTACTTCCCCTGGAAAGAAAGATTCGTCTGGAGTACCCATGTAGAGGGAGGATACGTTAATAACTACGGCTCTTCCGACGAAGTGCCTATATTTGAAAGGTTCTTCCTGGGAGGACTGGGAAGTGTACGTGGCTATCCTTACCGGGGGATAGGCCCGGAAGACAAAGAGGGCAATCCCATCGGTGGGAAAGCATATTTCCTCTTCAACCTGGAATACAAGTACCCCTTGGTAGAGAAAGTATTAAAAGGTGTATTATTTTTTGATGCTGGCGATGTATGGAGAGAGCCCGGAGATATAAACTTTGGCGACCTCAAAGAGAGTGTAGGAGCGGGGATAAGGCTCCAGACTCCCATAGGTCCTGTGTCAGTGGATTACGGCATACCTTTAGGCAAAAAAGGAGGAAGGTTAAACTTCTCCTTTGGGTATGTTTTTTAGTAACCTTCAGAGAAAGAGGTGAAAAATGAAAAAGTTAGGATTGTTGGTACTGGTAGGTTTCATGGTGTTAATAACAGGGACACTTTACGCAGGTACAACAAAGATAGCCTGTGCTGATCTATTTAAGGTGTTTCAATCTTACTCTGAGACAAAGAAAGCCGATGCCTACTTGAAAGCAAAAGCTAATAGTTTACAGGAGGAAATAAGTAAAATCAGGAATGATATTTCTTCCCTGGAAAAGGTCCTGGGATCCGGGACACTTTCAAAGGAAGCAAAGGCACAAAAAAGCAAGGAGTTAGCAGAAAAGAAACAGGCCCTGGAAGAAAAAATTAAATCTTCTAACCTGACAATGATGCAGGAAAGAAAGGAAAAAGTTGACAAAATACTCCAGGACCTGGAAGCAAAGGTTGCTAAATTCGCCAAGGAGAAAGGCTACCAGATAATCCTGGATAAAAAGAGCGCACTCTACGTAGATGAAGGGTTGGATGTTACCGAGCAAATAGTAAAGTATGTAAATGAAGGAAAATAACCTTTCACAGACCACACTTTTCAAAGAAGCTAAGATTAAAGGGAAGGGGCTTTTAAGCGGAAGAGCAGTAGGCCTGAAATTTATTCCTTCTTCCCCGGGCCAGGGCGTAGTATTCAGGAGAATTGATATTCCGGGCAGGCCGCTGGTTCCTGCTTCCTGCGAGTTTGCCCGGCATGAATTCTCCAGCACGGTGCTGGAGAAAGAAGGGGTAAAGATAAGGGTGGTAGAACACCTCCTGGCAGCACTGGCAGGAATAGGTATAGACAGCCTCACCATCGAAATAGACAGCGACGAGCCCCCCATAATGGATGGCAGTGCCCTGCCCTTTGTGGAAGTCCTTGAGGAAGCCGGAATAAAAGAGCTGAAGGGGACCAAGGAATCCTGGGCTCCTTCCTATCCCTGGTGTGTCCAGGAAGAAGATTCCTATATTATTATAATTCCTTCTCCTTTAAATAAGATAGGTTACCTGCTGGACTTCCCGCATCCTTTACTCTCCAACCTTTACGGCGAATTCTCCCTGGATAGGGAGACATTTCGCCGGGAAATTGCCCCTGCCCGCACCTTCGGATTCCAGGAAAAGCTACAGCCCCTTATTGAAAAAGGCTTTTACAAAGGAGGGGATCTGGGGAATACCATACTCCTTGACAAAGAGCAAGTAATCTCCCCTTCTTTGAGATTCCCGGACGAATTTCTCAGGCATAAAATCCTGGATCTATGGGGGGATTTGTTCCTTTCCGGCAAAACACTCAGGAACGTTTTTGTAAAGGCGGTAAAAACAGGCCATTCTCTAAACATAAAAATGGCTCAACAGATAAAGAAGGGGGAAAACATGGAAAAAGAGATGAGCGTGGAAGAAATTATGGAGATACTTCCCCATCGCTATCCTTTTCTCTTTGTGGACAGAATCATCGTCAAAGGGGAGAAACGTGTGGTAGGGATTAAAAATCTTTCTTTTAACGAAGCCTTTTTTCAGGGGCACTTTCCTGGTTATCCCATCATGCCCGGAGTAATCATGCTGGAGGCAATGGCCCAGGTAGCCGGGGTTTTATTGCTTTCCCGTACAGAAAACAAGGGGAAAATAGCCTACTTTGCCGGCATTGAGAAGGCAAAATTTCGTAAAATAGTAAAACCAGGCGACCAATTGCTTATCGAAGCAGAAATCACAAAACTAAAGCCTCGCCACGGAAAAGTCAGGGCTCAGGCCTCTGTAAAGGGGAACCTCGTAGTAGAAGGGGAATTCCTCTTCTCCCTGGCAGAAAAACAGTATGGCTAAAATCATTCACCCCACAGCTACCATTCACCCCTCCGCAATCATCGCGGAAGGGGCAGAAATAGGAGCATACGTTAATATAGGAGAAGAGGTGTTCATTGGGGAAGGCACAGTAATCCAGCACCATACACATATAGAAAAATGGACACGTATAGGGAAGAACAACAAAATTTTTCCCTTTGTGGTCATAGGCACACCCCCTCAAGACCTTTTTTATCAGGAAGAGAAAACATTCGTGGAAATCGGGGATGAGAATATCATCCGGGAATTCTCCACCATCCACCGCGCTTCCGGAAAGGAAAAAGTAACCCGCGTAGGTAGCCATAACTATTTAATGGCTTACTCACACATAGCTCACAACTGCGTGGTAGGTAATTACGTGGTAATGGCTAACTGTGCATCCCTGGCCGGACACGTGGAAATAATGGACCACGCGGTCATCGGAGGGTTAGTGGGAATACATCAATTTTGCAGAATTGGCAAGCTGGCTATCATTGGGGCCTGCTCCAAGGTTTCCATGGATGTATGTCCTTACCTCAAGGCAGACGGACATCCGCTGAAAATATACGGGCTAAACAGCATAGGGTTAAAACGCAAAGGCTTTAGTAAAGAGACAATAAAAGCTCTCAAGAAGGCCTACCGGATAATATTTCGTTCTTCTCAGGCTCTCAAAGAATCACTGCAATTACTGGAGAAGGAAGAAGGTGACATTAAAGAAATACAGGAATTAATAGGATTCATTAGAACTTCTAAGAGAGGTTTCCACCGATGAGCAAGTGGGCACTTATAGCAGGAAAAGGAGTTATTTCTCATTACCTCAAAGATAAAATCGAGGAAAAAGGAGAATGCCTTGTGACCGTAGGTATTGTTGAATCCCCTCCCCCATTCTCTCCCCATTACTGGGTTAAACTGGGAGAACTCGCAAAACTTATCAGCCTTCTGAAGAAAGAAAAAGTAAAAAATTTATTTTTCTCTGGCAAAATAGACAAGCGGGAAATAATGGGTTACAACGCATGGGACAAATTAGCCCAGAATATTTTCGCCTCCCTGAAGAATTTCCATGATAAGACTATTCTCAATGGTTTGGAGAAATTACTGCTCCGGGAAGGATTTCTCTTTCCCGACCCCGGGAAATTCCTGGCTTCATGGCTGGCAGAAAAGGGAATACTTACCCGGAGAAAGCCTGATGAAGAAGAAGAAAAAGACCTGCGTATAGCCTGGGAAGCTGGTAAAATACTCTCTTCCCTGGGAATAGGGCATACAGTGGTAGCCAGGAATGGTACGGTTACAGCAGTAGAAGCCGTAGAGGGCACAGACGAGACCATACTTAGAGGAGGAAAGTGGGGAAAAAAAGGCGGGATAGCCAAAGTACCCCGTCCCGTTGAAGACCTCCGCTGGGACCCTCCTGCCGTAGGAATAAGAACGCTGCAGGTAATGCATAAGGCAGGCATAAAAGCCATGGCAATAGGGGCAGGAAAAACTATAATCATGGAGAAAGAAAAATTTCTGGAGATGGCAAATTCGCTGGACATAAGCATAAGCGGATGGATAAGGGAAAGTTAACCCTATGTACGACTTTTCTTTTGAATTTGAATGAGTGAAGGTACCTTAATGATGAATTTAGTAGCGAGTAGTTAGGGAGAATAGATTCCTGCCCCTCCGATATAAATCGGGGTTAGAAGCGGGCAGGGCATTTTATGGACAGTTAACGTTAAAAGTCGCACATGGTGTAAAATTAGTAAAATTTTAGCGGCCAGAGGTTAGGGTAAATGTTGCAAATAGGAATCGTAGGAGCAGGTGCACAGGGCAGGAAGCATGCCCGCAAATTAAAAGAATTAGGAGTAAAAATAAGCGGCATAGTGGATATATCTCCTGAGAGAGCCGAAGGGCTGGGAAAAGATGTGGAAGCACCGGTGCTTAAATCATTAAAGGAACTAAGGCAGGCATCCCAGGGAGTTATCGTTGCTACCCCCGCTTCTTCTCATTATGACATATCCAGATTTTTCCTCTCCGCTTCCCTCCCCATACTTATAGAAAAACCTTTTACCTTACGCTTATGGCAGGCAAAAAGACTCGTAGAATTATCCAGAGATAAAAAGGCCATTATAGCAATAGGTATGATTGAACGATTCCACCCAGGTATCCAGTTTCTAAAGAAAAAGATCTCTTCTCCCCGCTTTATAGAAGTACACAGATTGGGCCCTTTTCCTTACCGGGGTACAGATACAGGCGTAATAATGGACTTGATGATACATGACCTGGATTTAATAGTTTCCCTTCTCCGGGAGCCCGTAAAAAAAATCGAGGCACTGGGTGCATGCGTGATATCTTCTCACGAAGACATTGCAAACGTACGGATTACTTTTTCCTCCGGATGCGTGGCAAATATTACGGCTTCCCGGGTATCAGAAGAAAGAATCAGAAAGCTCAGAGTTTTTGAGCAGGGGGGGTACTTCTCTCTCAGTTTCCCGGAGGGAGAAATGAAAATCTACCGAAAAGAGAAGGAAAAGATAGTTAAGTACACCAAAACCTTCCGGAACCCAGATCCTTTAAGGGAAGAACTGCTGGATTTCATCAAGGCAATAAAAAATAATACCCAACCCCTGGTCAGAGGGGAAGAAGCCCTGGATTCATTAGCATTAGCCTGCAAAATCAGGGAAATATTGAAAAAATCTCTCTCATGAACTGGAAACTCACCGGATGGGAAGGCATTAACCTGTCAGTTCCCGAAGATTGGGAGCTCTCCTCTGTAGATGGCAACCGTGAGAAGGGAACCTTCTCCCTGGACGATGGGTACAGTATAAGGGTGGAGGTAGAGTGGGAGTACCCCAAATCCACCTTCTCCATGGAAAATCTAATAGAAAAATACATGAAAGAGCTGATTAAAAAAGGCAAGAATATTAAATGCAATATCGTAAAAATCAAAACTAACTTTTTTGCAGATAAAAGCGGAGCCATACTCCACTGGAAAAACCATGAAGAGGGTTATTCAAGCGTATCTTACTGCAAAAAGTGCGGCCGGGTACTCTTCCTGAGGGTCTATTTTCCGGACAAAAGGCGTAGTAAGGAAATTTTTACCCGCATATTAAATTCTCTCTCGGAACACCCTGAGCAAGGGCGGGAGACCTGGGCAATTTACAAATTGGTCTTCTCTGCCCCCGAAAACTTAAAAAGAATAAGTTCATCCCTCAAAGCAGGAGATATTACCTTCACCTTCCAGGAGACACAAGGAAAGGGAGAGATTTCTCTCTCCCAGATAGCCCTGGGAAATATTCTCCTGAAGAAGCAACCCCTTTCCGCCTGGACCAAAGAGAGAATGGGAGGGAAAATTATAGAAGAGAAACAGGAAGAAAGAGATAACCACTCTTACTTTTACTTCCGCTACAAAAAGAAGACACTTTCTCTTGCCTGGGAAAAAGGCGTTTCATGGTACTGTCCCATTTCCCGGCGGATTTTTCTGGTAACCGGAAATACTGATCCCTCCCTGCTTAAAATATATTGTCATCAGGAAAAATGAAGAAACTACCAATTGACCGGAAAACGTTGCTCAGCGCAAAGCCTCTCAGGAATACCCTGATTACCTGGGACGATAATGAAGAAGAACTGCAACTACGTGTTCCCATGAAACAAAGCAAACCTTCCAGGTTGTGGCGCTTTTTGTTCGGGTTTCCGGAGCAGAAAAATATCCACCTGGATTTACTGGGTTCAGAGGTCTGGAAAATGTGTAACGGTAAAAATTCTGTCCAGGATATTGTCAAATCTATCCAAGAACGTTATAATCTTAGCAGAAAGGAGGCAGAGGTCTCTACGCTGGAATATCTCAGGAAGTTAATGTCCAAACACCTTATAGGGCTTAATATTACGGGGAGGAAAATATGAATCAGGAAAAAGTGGGTAGGCAGATTGTTCTTCCTTTTTCCGTTTCTGTACGAATAAGTTTTAACTCTATGCGCATAAGACTGGGAAGGTCGTTCATTACCATCATGGGAATACTACTGACTATAGCATTCTTAATGTCAATCTTAGCTCAGGCATCTATCCAGAATGCTTTAATTTCCCGTGGCTCGCCTGCCATAGCGGCAAAAATAACAGTGGACGAAAGCACCCAGGCCCGCATGAGGTGGCTAATTTCTCTTTCGTTATTAGTATGTGCAGTGGGGATAACAAATTCCATGCTCATGTCTGTTACAGAAAGATACAGGGAGATTGGTACCATGAAATGCTTAGGTGCCCTGGACAGCTTTGTAATTAGATTGTTTCTGCTGGAATCACTCTTCCAGGGGATAGCAGGCTCTCTGCTGGGTATTATTATAGGAACCTTAGGGGTAACCCTGATAAGCCTGATAAACTACGGAAGTGAAGTACTCAGAGTATTTCCCCTTCTTGAGTTGTTCCGTTATATACTTTTCTCCCTGGTGGTGGGAATAGTCTTGACCACACTGGGGGCAATCTATCCTGCCTACAGGGCAGCTCGCATGGTACCGGCAGAAGCAATGAGAAGAGAAGAATAAAGGTAAGGGAATTATAATTTTTGAAATTAAGGAGGAGCGACAGAGGGAGGTAAAAAAATGCCAGAAGATATGGTAGTAAGAACAAGAGGAGTCAAAAGAATCTATCACCTGGGAAAAGTAGTGGTAGAAGCACTCAGGGGTATTGATATGGAAGTGAGAAGAGGGGAATATATATCCATAATGGGCCCTTCAGGTTCGGGTAAGAGCACCCTGTTCAACATGATTGGAGGGCTTGACAAGCCCAGCGAAGGAAGAGTTTACATAGACGAAGTAGATGTAGCTCAACTGGATGCCTACGAGTTAGCCTGGCTAAGATGTAGAAAAATAGGATACATCTTTCAAACTTTCAACCTCATCCCGGTAATGACTGCCCTGGAAAATGTAACTCTCCCCATGATATTTGCGGGAATGAGTCTTGATGATGCACGGGACAAAGGAGTAGAACTGCTGGAAAGAGTGGGGCTGGGTACCAGGGTACACCATAAACCTTTTGAGTTATCGGGAGGACAGCAACAGAGGGTAGCCGTAGCCAGGGCACTGGCAAATGACCCGGCAATCGTTCTGGCAGACGAACCTACGGGAAACCTGGATCTTAAGACAGGAAAAGAGATTATAAGTCTCTTAAAAACCATGAACAGAGAAAAACAGGTTACCATTATTTCTGCTACCCACGACCTGAAAATGATTGATGTATCTGACCGCATTTTCTGGATAAGAGACGGAAGAATAGAAAGAGTGGAAAGAAGAGCCGATGTTTCCATAGAAGTGGGTGAAATTGAAGGCGAATAAGCAGGATAATTCCAGCGTGGAGAGAAGTAATCGGAGCGGGGAAAAACTTGTTTCTTGAAAGAATAGCAACTTTTCTCTTTGCCATATGGATTGCCATCATAGTTGCCCTGCATATAGGAGTAGGCTACGGTACTTTAAGAAATCCTTTCTATATTCTGATTATCTGTGATTTTTCCCTTATTTTAATTCTTATTTTCTGGAGAATAACAAATACCGTCCGCTTTCAACAAATCAAGGATTTACAGAGAAAGTATCAGAAAATAGAACTTGCCCTGACTGACCGCACCCAGGAGAGTCATATATTATCTTTTACCCGCCGCTTAATTGAAAAATCGTCGGAAGGAAGAGGTCTTAAAGAAATACTGGAAGATATTGCAAAGGAGATAGAACAATTCTTCCCGGGCGATGTAGTATTCATGGAAGTATATTCGGAAGAGATAAACTTTGCCTTTCATTTCTATTCAAAGCCAGGGTTAGAAATCCCCGAGATTCTCAGGGAGGAGGTTATAGACAAAGCACAGGCTAAGCTAATTAACAATCTTGCCTCCTTTCCCAAATATAAAGACATGGCCCAAAACTTCTCTTCTCTTCTGGCCGCTCCTTTTGTGGAAAAGGGTAAAGGGATAGGTATCCTGGGCGTATTAACCCGCGAACTTTACGAGTTCACTCCGCGGGAATTGGAACTACTAAGCTCTATCACCCTGCATGCAGGACTAATCATTGAGAATACCGAGCTCCTGGAAAAAACCAAGTACCTCTCTATAACCGACGGATTAACCCAGGTATTTAACAGACGTCATTTTCAGGAGAAGCTCCAGGCTGAAATACAGAAGGCAAAAGAAACTCACCAGCCTCTTTCCTTAATCATAGGAGATATCGATAATTTTAAGTTCTACAACGATGCCCAGGGACATCTTGCAGGTGACGAAGTTCTCAAAACTATTGCAAATATTCTCAAAAAGAATACCAAGGGACAGGATATTGTGGCACGTTTCGGCGGGGAAGAATTCGTATTGATACTTCCCCGCACCGATAAAAAAAGCGCCGTGAAGCTGGCAGAGGACCTGAGGGAAAAAGTTTCAGAGTATGTATTTCCTGCAGAGGAAAAGATGCCCCAAAAGGATGTTACTATTACTTTCGGAGTGGCTACTTACCCTGAAGACGGTGATACCCCGGAAAAAATTCTCTCCATAGCAGACCAAAGACTTTACAAAGGAAAAGAGCAGGGGAAAAACCAGGTAGTGGTATAGGCTCCCTGAATGAATCAACCTAACCCCGCAAGTTTAAGCTCTTCTGCCCTGTGGCAGGCAACCCGGTGCAGGGAAGAAACATCCTGCAATTGGGGGATTTTCTTCTCGCATATCCCCCTTTTATAAATACAGCGAGGATGAAACACACACCCGGAGGGGGGAGAAATGGGATTAGGCACCTCTCCCTTGAGGATAATTCTTCTCCTTCCTTCCCCATCCAGCCGGGGGATAGCCTGAATTAAAGCCTCTGTGTAGGGATGCCGGGGTGAAAAGAATACATCCTCTGATTCTCCGCTTTCCACTATCCTTCCCAGGTACATAATCAATATCCTGCGGGAAAGATATTTAACTACTCCCAGATTATGGGAAACCAAAATATAGGTAAGCTTATACTCTTCTTTCAATTTTTCCAGCAGGGTTAAAACCTGGGCCTGTAGTGATACATCAAGAGCAGAAGTTGGTTCATCAAGAAGAAGGAGGGAAGGCCGGAGAATAAGTGCACGGGCTATGGCAATCCTCTGCCTCTCTCCCCCGCTGAATTGATGGGGAAACCTATAAACATGGGAAGGGTCAAGCCCTACACTAACTAAAATTTCTTCCACCCTATCTCTTAACTTGCTCCTGCTTAAAGAAGCATGAAGCTGGAGAGGCTCAGCCAGAAGATTCCATACCCGCATCCTCGGGTTAAGAGAAGAAAAGGGGTCTTGAAATACTATCTGGATAAATGGCCGCAACTTCACCAACTCATGATAAGTGAGTTCATTAAGGACATAAAAATTACCATTGCAGGAGAAAACAATCTTTCCTTCCGTGGGTGGCACAAGCATGCTGATACTCTTCAGGAGAGTGGACTTGCCACATCCGGACTCCCCCACTATACCAAGCACTTCTCCCTTCCCCATTGTAAAACATACTTTCTCCAATGCCTGGACATATCCGGAAACCTTCCTGAGAAACCCACGATAAACAGGAAAGTACACCCTCAGGTTTTCCACTTCCAGAACACTTTCTTGCTTACTCATAAAGCCAGCACCTTACCCAATGCCCATTCTCTACTTCCTTCCAGAGAGGCGGACGAGAGCAAATACTCATACGATAAGCACAACGGGGAGAGAAAACACACCCCACCGGCCTTTCCCAGGGCTGCGGAACACTGCCCTGCATACTCTCAAGCTTTTTCTTCCCTCCGCTCAGAGACGGAAGAGAGGCAATCAGTCCCTTTAGATACGGCTGCAACGGATTCTTCAGCAAATCCTTTACCTTGCCCTGTTCTAAAATCTCACCCGCATACATCACTATCATCTCCTCTGCCACATCATTCACCACACCCAGGTCATGCGTTATCAAAAGAAAGGCCATACCCATTTTTTCATTTAATTCTTTAATAAGTTCAAGTATCCCTGCCTGAATAGTAACATCCAGGGCAGTGGTAGGCTCATCGGCAATAAGAAGGGAAGGTTCTAAAATTAGCGCCATAGCCAGCATAACCCTTTGCTGCATTCCTCCCGAAAGCTCATGGGGAAACCTGTTGTAAACATCTGCCGGATGCGGAAGCCCCACCTTCTCCATTATCCGAAGTGCCCTATCCCTGGCATCCTTTCTGTTGCAGCCGCGATAGATCAGGGGCTCTGCTATCTGATAACCCGCGGTGAGAGTGGGGTTGAGCGAGACAGAAGGCTCCTGGAAGACCATGGAAATTTCCTTCCCCCTTACTTTAAGCCACTCCGGAGAATCGGGAGAAAAGGAATGCAAAGGAAGAACCTCACGGGCAGTATGAAATAGAATCTCCCCCTCTTTCCTCTTTATTGCATAAGGAAGCAAGCCCATAAGGGAAAGAGCCGTAATGGTTTTCCCGCACCCTGACTCCCCTACCAGGCTTAACTTTTCCCCCTTCCAGATGGAGAAATCAAGATTACGGATAATGGGATAAGAAATCTCTCCCTGGAACTCGATGGTAAGTCCCTTTATTCTGAGAAGTTCTTTTTTCATAAGAATTCCTCCCACATTTTACCAGACTTTAGAGTACATATAGCCTATAAGCCCAGGACTCCTGTCTTAGCCCGCCTCAGGGAGAAGTATGCTAACCAAGAGTTGCGAGTTGTCCCCGATGTTCATCGGTCCCGGCGTATGTCGGCGCACCTATCCCCCATGTTAGACTATAGACCGTAGACTTTAGACATTAGACGGGAAAGACAGATGATATGGAGGACAAACTCACTATTTACTGTTCACTGTTTACTGTTTACTATCTTCCCCTCGCTACCCGCTACTCACTACCCGCTACT
>Ga0256830_1000807_pt1 | contig 23270 bp, 17 predicted proteins | sample 128326metaG_FD_190537 | JGI IMG/M metagenome (GOLD analysis project Ga0256830, IMG submission 190537) | Hydrothermal vent microbial communities from Lau Basin, Pacific Ocean - 128-326 | ecosystem: Environmental > Aquatic > Marine > Hydrothermal vents | place: Pacific Ocean: Lau Basin | collected... | reverse complement strand
ACACGGGCCTGGTATAGCGAGCGGAACGCTTCTCAGAAGCAGGTGGATTGGCAGTTCACAACCGAAGATGCCCGTATTCGGCTCAAGCACCTCTATCCACAAATTCAAACTTGACAAACCACTAGAGCCCGACCGCTTCGTCCTGGGTGAAGGGCCTGCCCTCAACTGTTACTACCTGGTAGAGCTGCCGGAGTTGAAGGTGACGAAGCTGCCGGTGGTGGAGAAGGACCCGGTCCGGTTGGCAAGGGCGTCCTGGCCCATCTACGTCACCAAAAGTCTGATCAGTGGTGGCTTCACTGCCTTCGTCCTGGGCGAGGAGCCCTTCGCGATGCCGCTGGGGGGGCCGGAGACGGACCCCCCTGCCTGGGTCAAGGCCATTCCCCACATTCGGGTGCCCCGTTCCCGCAGCTACGTTGGTTTGCGACGGGCCCCTTCTCACAAGGGCCGATGTTACGCTCTTGGGCGTAACAAGGTGGAGATACGCTCGGCCGACGACAACGCCCTGTTGGCGTGGGCGTATAAGCATGGCTGGGAGGTGTACGTTCTAGGCTGGGCGCACGATGACAGCGGGGTCTACTTTCTGTTGGGTGTTGAAGGAGAAGTTGCTGCCATCCACTACCCTTGGGTCACCGTCTGGAAGCTGGAGTTGCCGGAGGGGGTATCCTGTAGGGGGGAGTAGGCCGATCCCTTTCCTGGGGGGTGTCTCTGGGGGCCGGGGCCGTTTGGCCCGAAGGGCTTGCCCCTTTTCCTCCGGTGGCGCTTCGTGCCCTTGGGGGCCTTGGTGCCCTTCGTGTTCTGTGTGCGCCGGCCCGGTGCGCGGGGCTGCCCCCCGCGCCGAGCGGGCGACCCCGGCGGTCGGCGGTCCGCCGTCGGCGGTCGGCCGTCGCGGGGGGCTGGGGCGCTTTGGGATCGGCTACCAGGCGGTAGGGTTTGAGTTGTACGATGACTGGGTGGAAGTGAAGCCTTGGGAGGTGGGGCCGTGACGAAGGGGGAGCGGTGGGGGGCAGTGCTGACCCTGGGGGTGCTGGCGCTGCTGCTGCTGTGCCAGTTTGGCCCCTGTCGTCCCCGCTCTCTGAAGGAGCGGCTGGCCTGGAGCAACCGGATGGACGAGGTGGTGGGGCGGGTGCAGCTCATCGTTCCCGCCGAGCGGGAGGCGGACTATGCTGTTCTCTCTCCAGGGGGGGAGTGGCTGTTGGTTATGTTCCATAGGGAATGGGCGGTCTTCGACCTGGTGCGGGGCGTCGAGTATCCCCGGCGGCTGAAGTGTCCTGACACTTCCGAGGTGCGTTGGGTGGATCGGAACCGCTTTATCTTGGGGAGTGGGTTTAGCGATTGCTACTATCTGGTGGAGATGCCGGGGATGGAGGTGAGGAAGTTGGCCGAGGTGGAGGAGGACCCGGTCCGGCTGGCGAGAGCGCCTTGGCCCGTCTACGTCACCAAGAGCTTGGGGATAGGGGGCTTCACCGCCTTCTCCCTGGGAGAAGAGCCCTTCGCGATGCCGCTGGAGGGGCCGGCGACGGATCCCCCTGCCTGGGTCAAGGCCATCCCCCACATTCGGGTGCCCCGTTCCCGCAGCTTCACCGGCCGGCAGCGGGGCTTCTCCCACGGGGGCCGGTGCTACGCAACCGCCTCTCTGGGGGCGCAGATCCGCTTAGCCGAGAACAACGCTCTGCTGGCCCGGGCCTTCAAGCCCGGCTGGAACCATAGGATTCTGGGCTGGGCGCACGATGACAGCGGGGTCTACTTTCAGTTGGGTGTTGAAGGAGAAGTTGCTGCCATCCACTACCCTTGGGTCACCGTCTGGAAGCTGGAGTTGCCGGAGGGGGTATCCTGTAGGGCTTCTGAATCACTGAACCACTGAAGGGATTGAAGGCACTGAGCCTCGCCCCGCCGTGAACCGGCGGGGCCGGGTCTCCCCCTGCCGCCCCCATCCCCCCCAGCACCGGCGCTTCCAGGCCGATGCACCCCAGCACCGGCTCTTCAGGCCGGTGCCTACCCATCCCCGCCGTCGAACAGACGGAGCCGGGGCTCCCCCTGCCGCCCCCATCCCCCCCAGCACCGGCGCTGCCAGGCCGATGCACCCCAGCCCCGCCGCTTCAGGCCGATGCCGCCGTCGAACAGACGGGGCCGGGGCTCCCCCTGCCGCCCCCATCCCCCCCAGCACCGGCGCTGCCAGGCCGATGCACCCCAGCACCGGCTCTTCAGGCCGGTGCCTACCCACCGGCGCTTCCAGGCCCCCCTCTTTCGGGTAGGTTCCCCCTTCAGGCGGGCAGTGGAAGAGCTGCTGGCCTTCCACACCAAAGCGATGCGTCAATGCTTCGACACCCTCGCACCGGGGGCCCTCGCTTTCCGGGCCGACGCCACCGTGCCGACCGCTGCCGAGGAGGTCATCCGCCTGATCCGGGACCAGTTCGGACGGCTCGACGCGCTGGTGAACAACGTCGGTCCCTTCCCAGCGCTGTCGTCCCTCGAAGAGGCCTGAGGCCTCCATCGGCTTTACCTCTTCCCCATTATACCCCGCGCTCTCGGCCTCCATCAACGGTCGGGCTCTGGTGCGGCGGTTTAACCTTGTACACCGGCCAGACCTGTAGTAAAATGAAGGGCGCTATCTCCGGGAACACGCTCTGGGAATGTCCCTATGCCCCTTCCGAAGAAACTGGTCCTTCTGCCGGTCATTGTGATCCTTCTGATCACCGCCTGCGGTGGTGGCTCCACGACGACCCTACCACCGACGACGAGTGCTGCACCGGCCTCTCCCCTTGCCACCGCCACCCCGCTTCCCCCCACCCCTACCGCTACCCCACCACCGGATCCCGAAGGGGCTGCCCTCGCCTTCCTCGCCGCCTACGAAGCCCGCGACTACCTGGGGATGTACACCTGGCTCGTCCCGTCGGTGCAGGCCCAACTGGATGCCAAGCGCTTCGCAACCCTCTACCAGTCCGCTCTGGACACCGCTACCGTCCTTACCGTCACCACCCAACTCCGATCGGCACTGCGGGAGGGAGCCACAGCCCAGGTTGCCTTCCACCTCACTTGGGAGACCGCGCTGGTCGGCTCACTGGAGGCCGATCAGACGATGACGCTGCGCTTCGAGGGAGGACGATGGGGTGTGGACTGGCACGAAGGACTGATCTGGCCTGACCTGGAGGGAGGCAACCTACTCTACATGGACTGGGTGATCCCCAGCCGGGCCAACATCTACGACCGGGAGGGACAGGGGCTGGCCGTGGACTCCCGTCTTGTGACGGTGGGGGTGGTGCCGGGCGAGATCACCGACGAGCAGGCGTTGTTGAACACGCTGAGCGCCGTCACCGGCCTGACTCCAGCGGAGATCCAGGCTCGGTACGCAGGCCAGCCGGCGGACTGGTACATCCCCATCGCCGACATCCCCTTCGACGTCAGCCAAGCCTATCGGGACGCCCTGGAGCAGACACCGGGCCTTCGTCTGGGGGAGAAGGATGCCCGCTACTACCGAGATGGGGGCATCGCCCCCCACATCGTCGGCTACGTCGGTCCCATCCCAGCCGAGCGATTGGCCGAGTACAGGGCCCAGGGCTACCGAGGCGACGAGTGGGTAGGCGTCGCCGGCCTGGAGGCCTGGGGAGAGCCCTACCTGGCTGGCGAGCACGGCGGGACACTGCAGGTAATCACCCCTCAAGGGGAGGTAGTGAAGACGCTGGCGGAGCGGAAAGGGCGCGTGAGCCGTCCCCTCTACACCACGCTGAACCGAGAGTTTCAACACCAGGTCCAGGAAATCCTGGGCGACCGCACGGGGGCCATCGTCGTGCTGGACCCCCGTGACGGCTCGGTGCTGGCGATGGCCAGCAGCCCGTCTTTCGATCCCAACGCTTTCGTCGCCCCGCTGGCCGGCAACCAGCGGACGGCCATCCTCGCTGATCCCCGCCGCCCCCTGCTCAACCGGGCAACCCAGGGCATCTACCCCCTGGGCTCGGTCTTCAAGATCATCACGATGGCTGCAGCTCTGGAGAAGGGCAAGTACACACCTGACACGCTCTACACCTGCACCGGCATCTGGACCGGGCTGGGGCCGGGGGCCATCAAGAAGGACTGGCTGGAAGGGGGACATGGGACGATCACGCTGGTGCAGGGGCTGGAGCGTTCCTGCGACCCTTACTTCTACGATGTTGGCCTGGCCCTCTTCACCCAAGATCCCCAGCTTCTGTCCGACTTCGCCCGGGCTTTCGGGCTGGGACAGCCCACCGGCATCGTCGGCATCCCCGAAGTGGCTGGCCTGGTGCCCGATCCTCGGTGGAAGCTGGAGAACCTGGGCGAGGGATGGTCGGCCGGTGATGGGGTCAACCTGGCCATCGGTCAGGGCTTCTTGACAGTGACGCCCCTCCAGGTCGCCCGCTACGTGGCCGCTATCGTCAACGGGGGCATCCTCTACCGTCCCCGGGTGATAGACCGGATCGGTGCGGCCCCCGACGGTTCGGTGCCCGAGGAACCCTTCCCGGTACAAGCTGTGGAACGCCTCCCTGTCTCCGAGGAGACGCTGGCAGCCATCCGCCGAGGTATGGAAGGGGCAACCCAACGATGGGGGGGCACCGCCTTCCACCGCTTCCGAGGGCTGAGCATTCCTGTGGCCGGCAAGACGGGCACCGCCGAAGCCCCTGGCGCGGAGGCCCTGCCCCATGCCTGGTTCGCCGGCTACGCTCCGGCCGATGACCCCCAGATCGTCGTCGTCGTCCTGGTGGAGAACGCCGGTGAGGGTTCCGCCGTCGCTGCTCCGCTCTTCCGGCAAGTGGTCGAGGCCTACTTCGGCCTCCCGCTGACGCCCCTGCCTCCCGAGGCCATCCCGCCCTACGCCACACCGACCCCACCGGCACCCTGATCTGCCTCACCCCTCGCTGACTCGCCAACTCGCCGACTCGCCGACTCGCTGACTCGCTGACTCGCTGACTCGCTGACTCGCTGACTCGCTGACTCGCTGACTCGTTGACCCGTTTCACCCACTGCCTCCCTTCACACGAATTCACACAAAGGAGGAGAGCACGATGTCCATCGAGTCCATCGTCCGGCCCACCGAGATAGCGGAAAGGACCTACCGCCGAGTCGTCAACGCCTGGTGTATGTACGACTGGGCCAACTCGGCCTTCGCCACGACGGTGATGGCGGCCGTCCTGCCCGCCTTCTACAGTTCCGTCGCAGCCGCCACCCTATCGCCCGACCCCGAGCGTGCCCGGGTGATGGCCAGCAGCTACTGGGGCTACACCAACACCATCGCCATGCTCATCGTGGCCGTCTCGGCCCCGGTGTTAGGGGCCATCGCCGACCACAGCGGGGCTAAAAAGCGGTTCCTGGGCAGCTTTGCCACCTTGGGCATCCTCTTCACCAGCCTGCTGGTCCTGGTGAGCACCGGAGACTGGCTGATGGCTTCCCTCTTCTACATCCTGGGACGGATCGGTTTCTCCGGAGCCAACATCTTCTACGACTCCCTGCTGCCCCACATCGCCCGTCCGGAAGACATTGATCGGGTCTCGGCCAAGGGATACGCGCTGGGCTACCTGGGCGGCGGCCTGCTGCTGGTGCTCAACCTGGCAATGATCCTCAAGCCGGGCCTCTTCGGCATCCCGGACAAGACGTGGGGAGCCCGGCTCTCTTTCCTGACCGTGGGCCTCTGGTGGGCCGTTTTCTCCATCCCTCTCTTCCGCTACGTGCCGGAGCCTAAGGCGGTCCTGGAACGTGGCGAGGCGGCCAACCCCATTCGGGCCGGTTTCCAGCGGCTTCAGCACACTTTCCGGGAGATCCGTCGCTATCGAGAGCTGCTCAAGTTCCTCCTGGCCTTTTGGCTCTACAACGATGGCATCGGCACCATCATCACGATGGCCGTCATTTTTGGGGCCGAGATCGGCATCGGGGAGACTGACCTGATCGGGGCGATCCTGGCCGTGCAGTTCATCGGGGTTCCCTTCGCCCTGCTCTTCGGGCGGCTGGCGGGATGGCTGGGCACCAAGCGCTCGATCCTGTTGGCCCTGGGGGTCTACACCCTCATCGCCATCGGCGGCTACTTTATGCGGACAGCCCTCCACTTCTGGATCCTGGCCTTCCTGGTGGCGACGGTGCAGGGAGGAAGTCAGGCGCTGAGCCGCTCCCTCTACGGCAGCATGACCCCCAAGGCGAAGACGGCCGAGTTCTTCGGGTTCTACGACGTCAGCAGCAAGTTCTCAGGCATTCTAGGACCGGCGATCTTCGGCCTGGTGGGGCAACTCGCCGGCTCCAGTCGGCTAAGCATCATCTCGCTGGTTGTCTTCTTCGTTGGCGGCGGACTCCTGTTGCTGACGGTGAACGAGCAGGAGGGACGTCAAATGGCCGAGGCGACGACGTAGGCTCGCGGACCCGTCCGACCCGCCGGGTCCGCGCCCTGGCAAGGGCGAAAGGGAATGGGCGCGAAACGTGCCGTGAAGCAACGGGCCCCACCCGTTGATCCCAAGAGGACAAGAGCCCACGGTTCCCCGTGGGCTCTTGCATAGAAGGGTTGGGGATGGCAGGACGTTGGGCATCTACCCCAAGTAGTCCCGCAACTGACGACTGCGGAAAGGATGGCGAAGCTTGCGGAGCGCTTTCGCCTCGATCTGTCGAATCCGTTCGCGGGTGACACCAAAGGCCTGTCCGACTTCCTCCAAAGTGTGGCCCTCGCCGTCCTTGAGCCCGAAGCGCATCTCCAGGACCTCACGCTCTCTCTCTGTGAGGTGATCCAGGATCTCCCGCACGTGCTTCTTCAGGAGCTCGTTGGAGGCGATGTCCGCCGGGCCAGGGATGGACTCGTCCTCGATGAAATCGCCCAGTTCGCTGGATTCCTCGTTGCCCACCGGCATCTCCAAGGACATCGGCTCTTGAGAGAGACGGACAATGCGCCGTACCTTCGCGGCAGCCCGGCGAAGCTTGCGTTGCAGCGCCGGTTCAGGCCGCTCACCCACCGCCCAGGCCTGTTGGATGGCAACCACCTCCTGGGGCTCCAGGAAATCCATCTCTAGGGCAATCTCTTCCGACGTCGGCTCCCGTCCCAATTCCTGGGCCAGGTCCCGCTGAACCCGGTGCAGCCGGTTGATCGTCTCGACCATATGGACCGGAATGCGGATGGTGCGGGCTTGATCAGCGATAGCCCGGCTGATAGCCTGACGGATCCACCAGGTCGCGTAGGTGGAGAACTTGTACCCCTTGGTGTGGTCGAACTTCTCCACGGCCCGCAGGAGCCCAATGTTCCCCTCCTGAATCAGGTCCAGAAAGGCGATCCCCCGACCCATATACCGCTTGGCGACGCTGACTACCAGGCGCAGGTTGGACCGGATGAGCGCCTGTTTGGCTTCCGCCGACCAGGTCTCAAGCTGCTTCAGGTTCCTGTGCAGGACCGCTTCTTCGAGCTCGCGCAGCCATCGGTCAAAGGTCGAGGGGCGGGGCAGCCGCCGGTATCGCCGGTAGTGGGCCATCAGGCGGTCCAAGAGCGGCTCCGGGAGCAGGTAGAGACCTTGGTAAAGGGCAAAGAGGGCATCGGTTAGGACCTTCCAAGTCTCCTCCTGTTCATTGGCCTTCCCCTCTTCGATGAAGGCCCGGAAGCGAGAGGGAGCATCCTGCCGCCAGTGCCGACGTAAGGCCCTGGCCTCCTGGATGAAGAGATCCAGACCGGGAGGCTCGACGCCCAGTTCCTGGCCGGTCTCAAGGGCCTGCTTCCAGTGGGCCCGCAGTTCCCTATAGGCTACCTTCAGCAGTTCGGCGGGTGTCGGTTCTCCCCCCTGCTCTTCCCGAAGCTGGTCGGCCAAGGTGTTCAAGTAATCCAGCGCAGCCATCTGGGTGGAAAGGCGCATCTCCTCATCAGGGGTGAGCAAGGGGATCTGGCCGATCTCCCGAAGGTACATACGGACCGGGTCATCGGCCAATTCCTCGATTTCCGCCTCGATCTCTTCGGTCAGGAGTTCCTCTTTCTCCGGGGCTGTCTTCTCCAGGGCCTCCAACTCCTCCAGGGCCGGACCTTCTGAGGGTTCCTCGACAGGGAGGATCTCGATACCTTCCTCCGCCAGACGACGATAGAATGCGTTTAACGACTCCACGGAAGCCTCCGTCAAAGCAGCCTGGATGTCCTGATCCGTGAGGTAACGCTGACGGATGCCTTGCTCGACCAGTTGATCCAAGAAGGATTCCGGATTGGTGGGGTCCTGCTTTTGCTCAGTCATCAGACATTGCCTCAGAAGATCACACCTGTCCCGACATCACCCTCCATCGTCCTTCGGGAGATCGGAGTGCCAACGCCCGTTGCAGACGCTGAAGCGTCTGGGTGTAAGCACGCATCGTTCGGCGAGGCATCTCCAAGTCCGATCCGGGTTCTTCCTGGAGTTCCTGAATGAGGAAGCGCAGTTCCTGGCTCCGCTGCCGGAGATGGCGTTCTCTCAGACGAAGCACGCTAGTGACCAGGTCTTCCCTGAGTTTCTCCTCGCTCACCTCCCCCGACTCTGGGAGCGCTCGGGCCTCCCGCAACCAGCGTGGCTCGCTCAAGAGGAGAGGAGCTGTATCCAGCGTCTGGAGGGATTGCAGATGCTCCAACAGCCACGGCTCCAGTGTGGACTCCAGCCACACCGGCACGGTGTCCGGCTCCCGCTCTTCCAGAGCCCGGCGCAGGGCCTGGAAGAGCGCCCGATTGTGACTCTCCTCGAAGTCCCCCGGCAGCAAGGGATCCAACCCCGCCTGGACGAGGGCAGCATCCACATCAGCCAGGAGGGCAGGATGGGTCACCAGACGGGCCAGGCAGTAGCTCTCCAGGTCCAGGCGACGGCGGGACGCACCCGGCTCGGATACCGGCTGCTGGGCAGGCCGACGGGCAGGGGCTCGCCGGGATCGGCGCCCCCTCCATTGGGCCAGCAGGGTCCGTTCATCCACCCGCAGCAACCGGGCCAGTTTCTGAAGGTAGTGGTCCCGCTGGACCGGGTCGGCAATCTCGTGGATGATGGGAAGCAGGACCTGAGCGGCCCGGGACTTCTCGGCCGGGTCCTCCAAGTCCCGCCCTTCGAGAACGGCGGCGAAGTAGTAGTCCACCAGGGGGACGGCCTCTTCGACCAGGGCGGCCCAGCGGTCAGGATCGTCACGGATCAGATCGTCGGGGTCCCATCCTCGAGGCAAGGTGAGGACCCGCAGATCGGTGCCCAGCCGACTCTCGTATCGGAGGAGGCCCCGGGGATCGAAAACGGGCTCCCAGGCGTCGCTCAGCGCCTCTCGGGCCACGTCCAGCCCTCGCAGGGTGGCCCGACTGCCGGCCGCGTCGGGGTCGAGGGCCAGGATGATGCGCCGGGCGCATCGGTGAAGCTGACGCAGGTGTTCCTCGGTCAAGGCTGTGCCCATCTGGGCCACGACGTTGGTGAAGCCGGCCTGATGGGCCTGCATCACGTCCATATACCCCTCGACGATCACCGCCGTCTCCATCGCCCGAATGGCCGGACGGGCGAAGGAGAAACCAAAGAGCAGGCGGCTCTTGTCGAAGAGGGGCGTCTGAGGCGAGTTGATGTACTTGGGCACGCCCTCGGGGTCCAGGGTGCGGGCTCCGAAGCCCACCACCCGGCCCCGGGAGTCCCGGATGGGGATCATCAGCCGGCCTCGGAAGCGGTCGTAGGTCCGGCCATCCTCCTCCCGCTCCACCAGGAGGCCGGCCTGAACCATCTCGGCCCGTTCGTATCCCCGGCTCTCCAGGTAGCGTTCCAGGGCGTGCCAATCGTCCAGGCTGTAGCCCAGTTGAAAGCGCTCAACCGTCTCGCTGTTGAGGCCCCGTTGCGCTACATAGGCGCGGGCGGACTCGGCCTGGGGGGCTTTCAGCAGCAGGTTGTGAAAGTAGGTAGTCGCTTCGACCAGGAGTTCCCGCAGCCGTTGGTACTGCTCCTGCTCGGCAGCCCGTTCGGGCGTCCGAGGCCGCAGGGTGACGCCGGCCTGCTGGGCCAGCTCTTCCAGTGCGGTGCGGAAATCCCACCCTTCCTTCTTCATCACGAAGGAAAAGATGTCCCCCCCTTCGTTGCAAGCGCCGAAGCAGTGCCAGGTCTGGGTTTCGGGGAAAACTACGAAGGAAGGGGTCCGTTCACTGTGGAAAGGACAGAGCCCCTTGTAGTTCCGTCCTGTCTTCTGGAGCTGGACGTGGCGGGAGACGAAGTCCACGATGTCCAGCCGTTCCTTGATCTCGTCTACGACGTTCATCGGGGTCCGGGAGTCAGCCGGCCAACGGGCCGGCAGGCCAATCGGCGATGGCTCGGTACCGGCGTAGAAAGGTGCTTAGGCAAGGGACCGCAGGCGATCGAGGAAAGCGTCCAGGCTTTCGGTACGGGCCGCTTCGACCAGCAGGTCCTGGAGCAGATCGGGGTCCCGGATGGCTTCCAGATCGCGGCCAATGGCTTCCATCTGGCCGTTGGCCGTGCCGAAGCGCTCTTGGAGGAGACGCACCACACCCTGGCGCAGGCCCTGCTGGAGGCCCTGCTGAAGGCCTTGCTACAACCCTTGCTGGAGGCCCTCCTCCAGAATTTCTCTGTACCAAGGGGACTCGCGTAGGACGGTCATATCCCACCTCGCTACCCTTCCCCAATTGTACCTCGCTTCCGTCAAAGCTACAAGGGGGCTACCGATGTTTTCGGTGCCCGGCACGTTTTGACGTGCCGGGCACCTCTGGGAAGGAACGTGCTCACTGGGGCGCGTGGCGCAGGGCAGCGTGGGCCGCCGCCAGCCGGGCGATGGGCACCCGGAAGGGGGAGCAGCTCACGTAGTTCAGCCCGGCCCGGTGACAGAAGTCAATGGACTCGGGATCACCACCATGCTCCCCGCAGATACCCACCTCCAGCTCGGGACGGGTCTGACGGCCCAGCCGCGTCCCCATCTCCACCAGCTTCCCCACGCCCTCCTGATCCAGCGTCTGGAAGGGGTTGGCCGGGAGGATCCCCTTCTCGATGTAGTCCATCAGGAACTTGCCCTCGGCATCATCCCGGGAGAAGCCGAAAGTCATCTGCGTCAGGTCGTTGGTGCCGTAGGAGAAGAACTGGGCCACGCCGGCGATCTCATCGGCGGTCAAGGCGGCCCGGGGGATCTCGATCATCGTACCGAACTTGTACTCCACCTCGATCCCCTGCTCTTCCATCACCTGCCGGGCCACCTTCTCCAACTCGGTCTGGATCAGCTTGAGCTCGTTGACCGAACTGGTCAGGGGAATCATCACCTCGGGGTGCACGTCCACGCCTTCCTTGGCCTCCAAGCAGGCAGCCTCGAAGATGGCCCGCACCTGCATCTTGACGATCTCAGGCATCACGATGCTCAGCCGGACGCCCCGCAACCCCATCATCGGGTTGGCCTCCCGCATCGCCTCCACGGCGGCCAGCAACCGCTCTTTCTCTTCCAGCTCAGGGCCGCTGATGCCCTTGACCCGCATCTCCGTCACCTCGACCAGCAGCTCCTCGTAGGAGGGGAGGAACTCGTGGAGGGGCGGGTCAATGAGCCGGATGATGACGGGATAAGGGGCCATCGCTCGCAGGATGCCTCGGAAGTCCTCTCGCTGGAAGGGGAGCAACTGGTTCAGATAGGTCTCCCGCTCCTCGGCGGTCTTGGCCAAGATCATCTTCTGGACGATGGGCAGCCGCTCTTCCTCGAAGAACATGTGCTCCGTGCGGCAGAGACCGATCCCCCGAGCGCCGAAGTTGCGGGCCCGCTGGGCATCCTTGGGGTAGTCGGCGTTGGCCCAAACCTGGAGCCCCCGGGTCGGATAGCCCTGATAGCCCTCGGGCCACTGGCGGACACCCTCCTGGGCGGCGATCTCGTCGGCCCACTCCAGCAGTGTCACCAGATCAGGCTGTTCCTCGAAGCTGGGCGCGACGGTCGGGATCTCGCCCACGAAGACCTCGCCGGAGCCCCCGTCAATGGAGACGAAATCGCCCTCCTTGAGGGTGATGCTGTTGACCGAGACGGTGCGCTTGTCCAGGTCAATCTCCAGGGCCTCGCAGCCGACGACGGCGGGGATGCCGAACTGACGGGCGACGACGGCGGCGTGGGAGGTTGCCCCGCCCCGGCTGGTGAGGATGCCCTTGGCGGCCAGCATGCCGTGCACGTCGTCGGGCTTGGTCTCAGGTCGGATAAGGATGACGGGCTTGCCACCCTTACCCCACTCCTCGGCGGTGTCGGCGTCGAAGGCGAGCATGCCCACGGCCGCGCCGGGGGAAGCGTTGACGCCTGTTGCCAGCAGGCGACCGGCCTCTACGGCCTCCTCCTTGGCCTGCAGGTCGAACTGGGGGTGCAGGAGCATGTCCACCTGATCGGGCGTCACCCGCTGCACGGCCGTCGCCTTGTCAATGATCCCTTCCTTGCACAAGTCCACAGCGATCTTGACAGCGGCCTGGGCCGTTCGCTTCCCCGTCCGGGTCTGGAGCATCCAAAGCCTGCCCCGCTCAATGGTGAACTCCACGTCCTGCATATCCTTGTAATGACGCTCCAGTCGCTCACAGATCTCCAGGAACTGGGCGAAGGCTTCGGGAAGCTCCTTCTCCATCTCGACAATGGGCTTGGGGGTGCGGATGCCGGCCACCACGTCCTCGCCCTGGGCGTTGAGGAGGTATTCGCCGTAGAGCTTCTTCTCACCGGTGGCCGGGTCCCGAGTGAAGGCCACGCCGGTGCCGCTGTCCCACCCCATATTGCCGAAGACCATCGTCACCACGTTGACCGCCGTCCCCAAGTCGTGGGGGATGCCGGTGGCGTTTCGATAGTCCACTGCTCGCTTGCCGAACCAACTCTTGAAGACGGCCTCGGTGGCCAGGCGGAGTTGCTCAACGGGGTCCTGAGGGAAGTCGCTGCCGGTGTGCTGCTTGTAGATCGCCTTGAACCGCCGGACCAATTCCTTCAGATCCTCGGCCGTCAGGTCCGTATCCAAGGTCGCTCCCCGCTCCCGCTTCAGCTCGTCCATCGCCTCGTCGAAAGCCTCATCGGGGATGCCCATCACGATGGAACCGAACATCGAGATGAGCCGCCGATAGGCATCCCAACCGAAGCGCTCGTTGCCCGTCAGCCGGATCATCCCCTGGACGGTCTCGTCGTTGAGGCCGACGTTGAGGACGGTGTCCATCATGCCGGGCATCGAGAATTTGGCCCCCGACCGGACAGAGACGAGGAGCGGGTTTTCGGGGTCACCAAATCCCTTGCCCGTCCGTTCCTCGACCTTTTTGAGGGCTTCCAGGGTCTGCTCCCACATTCCGTCGGGGAACTTCTCGCCGGCGGAGAGGTAGGCGTTGCAGGCTTCGGTGGTGATGGTGAAGCCGGGAGGCACGGGGATACCGGCCCGAGTCATATCGGCCAGACCGGCCCCTTTGCCGCCGAGCAGGCTACGCACGCCCTCCCAATCGCCGGCATAAGCCTCCGCTTCATCCACTTCGTCGAACAAGTAGACCCACTTCTTGCTCACGGTTTCCATCCTCCTTCGTGCTTTGTGTTATGCCTTCGTGGCGTTGACCGAAGCGTACCAGGAGCCCGAGGCTCCTGGGAGATGGCAGGAGGGGGCTGGGCTTCTATGGGTGAGGGTTGTCCTCCAGACAGCCTCGATTATAACCGCAGTTGGCATTCTGGTCAAACCGCCCCCTTGCTTCCTCCCCAGGATGGAGTATAATCTCGACGTCTGCCCATCCAAAGTCCACCTGCGTCGGAGGAGGGATCCCGACGCTAGGAACTCAGGGGACCTCGCAAACCCAATCCAGGAGGCCCGATGGACAGCCGTACCGACCGCCTGATCCTGGTGACGATGGTGCTCACGGTGCTGGAGGTGAGTCTGGCCGGCCTGGTCCTCCGCCGACCGTGGGCTTTTTCCTTCATTGCTTGGCAGATGGTCCTGACCTACCTGGTCTACACCGGCCTCACCCGCAACCGTCTGCTGGTCCGCCTGCTAGTGTTGCCCCTCTTCGCCGACCTGGTGCAGCTTCTCACCGACTGGTACCACGCCCGGGTCGTCGAGACGCTGGTCTATGACTACGCCCTCTTCCGAATCTGGGAGACGCCTGACTACATCATCGCCGGCTGGGGCTTCGCCTTCCTTCAACTCGGCTACCTGACCCTCTGGCTGAAGAGGCGGATCGGCCTGTGGCCCGCCATCGGCCTGGTGACGGTGGTCGGCTCAATCCTGCACACCTGGTACGAGGAGATGGCCTATCAGGCCCACGCCTGGCGCTACATCAACGCCTCGCTCCTGGCCCACGTAAGCCACTGGGTGATCCTCACCTTCGTCGCCCTCATCGCCAGCCTCTGCGTCATCGTCGCTTGGCTGGAGAAGCGCCCGGTGCGGGATTGGGCGCTGGGTGGGCTGCTCGTCGGCGCCCTCATCTTTGTCTACTCAGCCATAGCCGTGGCCCTCTTCCGCTATGTGGGATAGCGGGAGGTCGCCGATGGCCATCCGCTTCGTCATCTATGGGCTGCTGGGCTGGTGCATGGAGATCGTCTGGACCGCCGTCACGACGACGCTGAAAGGGGAGCAACAAGGCTGGCGGCTGGAGGGGAAGAGCTATCTCTGGATGTTCCCCATCTACGGCCTGGTTGCCCCCCTCTTCGAGCCGCTGCACGATCTCCTGCGCCCCTGGCCTTGGCTTGCGCGAGGCAGCCTCTACGTCCTGGGATTCTGGACTGTGGAGTACGGCACGGGTTGGCTCCTGCGGCGGCTGACCGGGGCCTGCCCTTGGGACTACAGCCGGACCCGCTGGCACGTCCACGGCCTCATCCGGCTGGACTACGCACCGGCCTGGTTCCTGGTGGGGATGGGGCTGGAACGGCTGCACGACGTCCTGGTCCGGCTGACCCCGGCCATCCAACAAGCTCTCCGGTAACCCGCACTCCGCGAACTACGAATTGCAACTTGCAATCTGCAATCTGCAACCCGTCCAATGTCCCTACACCGCACCCTAGCCATCGTCCGCAAAGAGTTCCACCACATCCGTCGGGACCTGCGCACCCTCTTCCTGGTTACCCTCTCGCCGGCTTTCCTCCTCTTCGTTCTCTCCTACGTCTTCTCCCTCGACGTGGAGCAGATCGCCCTGGCCGCCGTGGACCTGGACCACAGCCCCCTCTCCCGGCGTTACCTGGCCTTCCTGATCAGCGATGGGGAGATCCGCCTGGCGGAGCAGCCCCAGAGGTACGAGGAGGCGGAATCGTTGCTGCTGGCCGGCCGCGTGGACGGCGTGCTGGTGATCCCCCACGGCTTCGACCAACGGCTCCGCCGGGGGGAGGATGCCCCGGTCCAACTCCTCATCGAAGGGATGGACCCCATCGCCGCCGGCCAGACGCTGAGCAGCTTGAGCGCCCGCACCCAGGCCTTCACCGCGAAGATGGGCACGCAGGGCCTGCACCTAACCCCTCTCCAAGTGGAAAGCCGGCTCTGGTATAACCCTGCCTCGAAGGCACTGATCAGCATGGTACCTGGGCTGGCAGCCATCGTCCTGGTGCTGCCTGCCCTGGCCCTGGCCCTGGCCCTCACCCGGGAGAAAGAGACGGGCACCTTCGAGGGGCTGATCTCCACCCCGCTGCGAGGGATGGAGTATCTGGCCGGAAAAGTGGTTGCCTACCTCATCAGCGGCCTGGTTGGCGCGGTGCTCGCCTGGCTGGTGGCCACCCTCTGGTTCCGGGTCCCCTTCCGGGGTGACTTCCGGCTCTTCCTGCTCTTCGCCGCCGTCTACCTGGTGGCCAGCATGGGGCTGAGCCTGCTGGTTGCCAACTTCGTCGCCAGCCAGCAGACGGCGATGTTCGTCGTCCTGATGGCCTTCTTCGTCCCCAGTTTCTTCCTGACGGGCCTCATCCAGCCGCTTAGCACCCGCTCGCTGGCCTCGCGGCTGATTGCCTACGCCCTGCCTACCACCCATTTCATCGCCATCAACCGCTCCCTCTTCCTCAAGGGGGTTGGGTTGGAGGGACTGCTCTTCCCCGCCCTGGCCTTGGTCGCTATGGGCGCGGGAGGGTTCATCCTGAGCGTGCTGCTCTTCCGCAAGCGACTGTAGAGCCTACCCTCCCGCAGGTCACCGGTCGAGGGCGCCTTCAGCCCCGATGGACTATTTGAAGCACGGTTTCGCGTCGGAAACGCGCCTAACCCGCGGGAGGGTGAACCGTTATGTGGGGAGACCACGATGATCTACCGCATTGGCAATATGGTGGTCAAGGAGTTCATCCAGTACGTGCGCGATCCCCTGCTGACCGCCTTTCTCATCCTGCTGCCCCTGCTCCAGCTTGTTTTGATGGCCCAGGCGACGGGCCGCCACATGGAGGGCTTCCCCCTGGCCGTGCTGGACTACGATCGCTCCCCCCTCAGCCGCTCCCTGGTGACGGCGGTGGAGAACACCCCGGAGTTGGAGACGTGCTGTTACCCGGAGGATATGGCGGCGCTCCGTCGGCTGCTGGACGAGGGAAGGGCGACCGCCGGGCTGATCATCCCGGCCGGCTTCGCCGCCACCTTCGCCCATCCCAACCGAGCCCCCCAGGTCCAGATCGTCGCCGATGCCTCCAACGATGTAGCGGGGAGCACCGCGCTGCGGGCGGCGGAGGGGGCCATCAACGATTTCGTCCGGCGGCAGATGGCCCGCCGGAGGGAGGGGGAGAGAGGAAGGGTGGACCTGCGAGCGACGGTCCGCTTCAACCCCACCTTCAACTTTCGCGACTACACCATCCCCGCCCAAGTGGGGTTCATCGTCTACCAGGTAACGCTGGCGGTGGCCTCGCTGGGGCTGGCCCGGGAGCGGGAACTGGGGACGCTGGAGCAGTTGCTGGTGACGCCGATGCGCCGTTTCGAGCTGATCACCGGCAAAGCGATCCCCGCCATCCTCATCGGCCTGGTGGACTTCCTCCTGCTGCTGCCCCTGACCTTCTGGGGCTTCAAGGTGCCTCTGCGGGGCTCTTTGGGGCTGCTGCTGGGGCTCAGCTTCCTCTTCGTCGTCGCCGAGACCGGTTGGGGCATCCTCCTCTCCAGCATAGCCCGCACGCAGCAGCAAGCGATCCTCTACGTCTTCGTGGTGGCGATGACCGAGATCGCCTTCGCCGGCTACCTGGTGCCGGTGGAGAACCTCCCCACCCTGCTGCGCTTCATCGCCCAACTCTCCCCCTTGCAACACTACCTGGCCATCCTGCGCAGCGTGATGCTGAAGGGGACGCCCCTCTCGCTCCTGTGGCCTCGGGCGCTGGCGCTGGTGGGGCTGGGGGTGGGGATCGGCCTGGTGGCTCTCCTCAGCGTCCAGCACCGGTTGGATTGAGCCCCGGAATGAGGATGCCAGGGCTGAGAGCACCACTCCCCGCTCACCCGTTGGAACCGTCGGCGCGGACAACGAATGACGCGGTTGCTCTTCTCTCCCAACGATGCTATAATCAGCAACGAAGGAAGCGAAGCTCGGCGACTCATAGAGGATCCGCTGCGATAAACGCGGGAGCATCGCCGGGAAGGCGACGTACAGGGAGGCCACGATGTTCTGTCCCCAGTGCTTTCACCCCAACCCGGCCGACGTGCAGCGATGCGTCCGGTGCGGGCAGGATGTCCACGACTTCCGCGAGCGCCTCTTCATCGGACGCCAGTTCATCTTCGTCCAGGCCGACCGGGAGCACCCGGTGGCGCTGAGAGTGGATGACGCCGTGCGCCGTTTCGACCGGCCCACCATCCTCTCCCGCCATCGGCACGCCGTCGGCTTCGGCGACGAGGAACCCACCCAGACCATCGCAAGCTTGCTCAAGAGCCGCCGCAGGAAGGGCCAGCTCATCCCCCCCCTCCCCGACCAGCCCCGACTCCCCCACCCCTCGCTCCAGCTCCTGGCCGTCGTCACCGACCGCAAGGTCTACCGGGCCGACGACGAAGCGACCTTCTTCATCGTCGCGCCCGACGCGGCCGGGGGAGAGGCGAAGCTGGAGATCCGGTTCGCCGGGAACAAGGTCTACGAAGCCTCGCTCTCCCTCAACCAGGAGGGGCTGGCACTGCACCGCTACGCCGACCTGCGGGAAGGGGAATACACCGCCGTCGTCTCCCTGGAGGAGGGCGGACAGGCCGAGTGCACCTTCAGCGTGGCCGAGTACACCCTCTCCCCCCTCATCGCCACCCTGGAGAAGCACGAGTACGCCCGGGACCACCTCACCTTCACCCTCCGCCTGTTGCGGCTCTCCGTCCCCTACGCCGGCCCGGTGGAGTTCGGGCTCCAATGCCGCGCCTGTGGCGACCGGGTCATCGCCACGCAGAAGGTGGAGGCCAAAGAGGGCCTCGCCCAGGGCGACTTCGACCTCTCTGGCCACGGCGGCCCCTTCCACGTCCAGGTCACCACCCCCGACGGCAACACCGCGCTGGTGGCCTTCCCCGGCACGGGGGCCGTCGAGCGGAGGCGCATCGCCATCAACCGGCTGGGCCCGGTGGCGGAGATGGGGCTGCTACCCTGGGAGGAGGCCCAACCGGTGCGCGGCTTCTACCTGGGCTCCGGCGGGGTCAGCATGACGCCGCTGACGCTGGAGAGCGCCCACGCCGACGTGGGCCAACTCCAGGCCACCTCTGACCTGGGCGCGACCCAGGTGGTGGTCCTCGACCCCCGGGCGGGGACCGCCCAGGTCCTGGAGTTCCCCTCCCTCCGGCGAGGCCAGCGGGTGACCTTCGACGTCTCCGCGCCCTACACCCTCTTCACCGTCGGCACCTTCGTCAAGGGCAAGCCCTTCGAGGGCTGGGGCGTCGTCATCAAGCCGGTCGCCTTCGAGGCCCGGTTGACGGCACCGCAGACCGCCCGGCCCGGCGAGGCCATCGAGGTGGAGATCGCCATCACCCCACCCCACGCCGACGCCCCGCCCATCCCCGCCTACTGCTGGCTGCTGGTCTACGACGCTCGGCTGGAGCACGAAAGCCCGCTCCCCAAGCTGGCCAAGGGCATCTACGAGAGCATCCGCGACGCCACCCACAACCTGGCCCTCGACACCGTCGCCAGCGCGAAGGAGCAGGTGTGGGAGCTTCCCCAGGACCTCTTCACCGGCGCTCCGGTGCTCCGTGGACGGCTCCGCAGCGCTGCCCGCCCCCCAGGCATGGAAGGGCTGAAGATCCCAAGCCCAATGGCCCCCGAGGAGGTGGTTGAGGCAGCCGAGGTCCTGGAGTTGGTGGTCGCCCCGATGCGGATGGAGTTCCCCGAGTTGGCCCACCTGGAGCTCTTCTACCTGGAGGGCAGCGCCTCCCGCACGGTGCAACTGGGTGACCAGATCGGCACCTGGCGCGTGCGGGCCTACCTCTTCAAGGGGGCCGATTACCGGGAGCTGACCGCCGACGTGCAGGCGGACAAGCCCCTCTACGCCGAACTGGACCTCCCCGCCATCGCCTCGCCCGGCGACGAGATCGTCGCGGCGGTCAACTACCGCACCCGGCGCCCGGCCCGGTTGCTCATCGCCACCCCCGACGGCGAGAAGCGGGTCCAGGTCGCCGGCAGCGGGACGGAGCCGTTCACCCTCACCGGCCCCGGTCGCGTGGAAGTGCGCCTCGAGAGCGAGGACGAGGCCGACTGGACCGTCCGCGACGTGGCCCCGCCCGGCCTCCAGAAGGTCACCGCCTCCCGCCTGGTGATCCTGGACAGGGGCCAGACCGTCCGGGGGGAGCGGGTCGTGGTCTACGACTCGCCAGGGCAGGTGCTCCAGGAGACCATCACCGCCCTCATCCACTACCCCTTCGGGTGAGCGGAGCAGACCTCGAGCGCCCTGTATGGGTTAGCCACGGCCTACCGAGGAATCCACGAGGGGATCGTGTCGGGTGACCTGCCGACGACGAGGGGGCGCATCCTGGCGGGGTTGCAGCGGCTCTCCACCTTCCAGCATCCCGATGGGCGGTTCTCCATCTGGTGCGGTGGACAGCCGGGGCTGGAGATCACGGCGCGGGTGGCGCACCGGCTGCTCGGGCTGCGCGGCCTCCCCTTCCCCATGGCCGAGGAGATGCTGACCAAGGCCCGGGATGCGCTGCTCAAGGCCAAGTATCGGGACAACGCCCTCCTGCCGCTGGACGCCCGCTTTCGCCAGGAGATGGAAGGGGTGGAGGATGCGGTCGCCTACTACTTCGCCGGCGACGGCCGCCGCGCCAAGGCCAAGGCGCTGGCCTTCCTCCGTCAGAACGTACACCGCGACGGGGAGAGGGCCTACTGGGAAGCCCGCACCGCCTGGGGGGGCACCCTGGAGGTGACGGCCGACGTGGCCCGGGTGATGTACGACGCCGGTGACCCTCTCTTCCGGCCCGCCTTCGCCTACGTCACCAGCAAGCTGGTCAACGGCATGCTCTACTCCACCGCCGACACCCGCGCCCTGGTCGAACTGCTCGCCTCCCTCAAGTTCGCCCCCACCTCCCGGGCGATCCTCGACGGGCGGGAGGTCCTGCTGAGCGAGGTGAACGTGGGCCGGGAGGTGACCGCCCTGAGCGACAACCTCATCGTGCGGGTGGACGAGGAGATCGAGATCAACCACCTGGAGCCCCGGGGCGACTTCCGCTTCACCGTTGAGCCGAGCACGAGGCGGCTGGAGGTGGGTGAGCGGATGCAGATCACCATCACCCCCCAGGAGCAGACCATCGCCCCGCTGGTGCGTCTCTTCCTGCCCGGCACCCTGGCCCTGCTCAAGGGAGGCGTCAACGCCCAGACCGCCCACCTGCCCATCGAACGGGCCAGCCTCACCGTGGACGCCGTCGCCGTCCGGCCCGGCCGGGGTCACCTCTTCGTCTCGGTGCACGATATGTACGACGCGGAGAAGGTGGGCACGGCCCCGGGGATCGCCATCGAGGTGACCGCTCCCTCGTCTACGCCGGCCGGTACGGTTCCTCCCGCACCAGGTGGCCGTAGACGATCTTGAGGAACAGGGCCGGCATCAGCCACTCGAACCCCACCACCGGCGTGATGAGGTACGTGTTCACCAGCAAGGCGAAGAGGATGCCCAGCATCGCGATGGGCCGCCGCAGATAGAGGGGGGCCTTGAGCACAACCGCGCTCCAGAGGAGCAGTAGCCCATACCACACCAGGCCGTAGAACAGCCCACCCGCGCCGGCGTACAACACCCCCACAAGCAGGGGGTGGACGTGCAGGGCGACGAAGAAGGCGTGGTTCTTCGCCCAGGCCGCGATCCCACTCTCCTCGTCGTGGAGGGGAGCGTGGTAGAACCGCTTGCAGGTGTTGAGGCTGTTGGCCACCACGCCGCCCCCCGCATCCAGGGCAATGAGGCCGGCCACGACGTACTGCCAAGGTCGCCAATCCAGCCGCCCCGCCAGGTGCAAGACGAGGTACACCGAGAGCGCCACCAGGACGGCAACCCACGCCAGCGCCCTTTCAGAAGGCGTGGCCCCCGTCCCCACCAGCAGGTCCGGCTTGCCCGCGTAGTCCCAGCGTATGATCACCGGCGTCTCGCTCGACATAGCTCTTCCTTTCTCCCACGAAGGGGGCACGAATGCACGAGCTGGGAACCGCCCCATTCGCGCATTCGCGAGCAATTCGTGGACGGCCCGCTGTGGCCCATTCCCTCGCTACCTCGTGTCAAAGAGCTTCCCACAGTGGGAAGTGATAGGTGGTCAGATTCGGAATTACGGTCTCACAACCAGAAGCTGCACGGTATAAGCGCCGATCTCGACGACGGGCGACTCCAGGGTGAAGGTCTGCACCGTGTCGGCGGCGTCGCTGACCTGGTACAGGATGGCTCCCGGACCGAGGTCGCGCCCCGCGTAGGTCGCCTGCCAGGAGGTGGGCCTCTCGGTGGGGTTGACCACCAGCAGAGCGATTTCACCGCTCTCATCCTGTCCGGCCAGCACCCACAGCCCATCGTCCCCGTGGGCGACGTTCAGCCGCTGCGGGTGGGCGGCCATCCGCGCCCACAGCGAGAAGGCCAGGGCCGGATGTTTGGGCCGCCCGTCGGCGTAGAAGATGCCGAAGAAGCCGGGCACGTCAATGCTGGTGTCGGTCCCCCGGAAAATGGTCGAGACATCCACGCCCTCCTCTTGCAGAACAATCCAGAACGCGCTGAGCAGGGAGGCCCCCTTGCCACCGGCCCGCAGCGAGACGTCGTTCGCTACCCCGCGACCGGTCTCCGAGGCGGTGTTCCACTCGGTGATGTGGCTTTCGGCATCGGTGTAGCCGTGGGCGTCCAGCTGTTCCCGGTAGAAGCGGGCCGCCTCGCGGTAATCCTCCGGGTCGTTGGAATAGATGTGCCAGGACAAAAAGTCCAGCGGCACGTCGTGGTCTTGCAAGTAAGCCAAAAAGTTTTCGGTGTACTGCCGTCCCTGGGGGAGCATCGCCGCACCCTGGGTGAGGGCGGGACCGCCCACCTTCAGGTCGGGGAACTCGGCCTTGAGCGCCTTGGCGGTCTGGGCAAAGAGCTCGAAAAAGGCCTGCGGCGTGGAATCCCAGAAATGTTTGGAGTTGGGCTCGTTCCAGATTTCGACGTAGCGCAGGGGGATGCCGGCCTCCGCGGCCATCTGACGGTAGTGGCGCACGACCTCGACCGCGGCCCGCACCCAGTTCTGAGGATTGGTCGGGGCACGCCGTTCCAGGCCGGGGGTGTTCCACGAATCACCCAGGCGCAGGTACGGCTCAAAGCCACCGTCCAGGATGGCCTGAAAGACGCGGTCGCTCCTCTCGAACCGGTAGGAGGCCGGATCGGTGGGGTCGGCGTTCTGGTCGGGGTACATGGCGCTCATATCGAGGGGGCCGCTGTAGCCGTGGGTGCGGATCATGGTCACCCCGATCTCCTGGTACTGGGCGGTCACGTCGGCGTTGTTGGGGTCGGTGCCGCCGGGGATCGGCCCCAGGTTGACGCCCAGCAGCGGGCGGAGGGTTTCCCCGCTGGGGACGGCGTCCACGGTGAGGAGGGTCGCGGCCCGTTCGGGGGCGGCCAAGGTGGGGCCGGGCACAGCCGGGGTCGCTGTTGGCGGCCGGGTGGGGGCAGCCACGGGAGTCGGAGTCGCCGGCAGCGGCCGGAGGGAAGGGGCAGTGGGGGTCGGGATGTTGGCAGGTCGCGGTGGCGCGACCTCCTGTTCCGGCGTCGGGGGAGGGGGCGAGCCGGAGCAGGCCGCAGACAGGCAAAGTAGCATCGCTATGGAGAATAGTCTTTTGATCGTGTTCATCGCTTCACCTATGGACAGTCTTGTGGTGGAGGGACGGAGATCGTATAATCGGTGTGCCCTTTCAGGGTGCGCATCGGCGATCCATCGGTCGTCTGCCACAACCGTACCGTGCCGTCCTCCAGGCCCACGGCCAGGATCAGGCCGTCGGGGGAGAAGGCGACGCTCCTGACCCACTCCTCCGTCTCGATGAAACGCACCA
>Ga0256830_1000806_pt1 | contig 23274 bp, 37 predicted proteins | sample 128326metaG_FD_190537 | JGI IMG/M metagenome (GOLD analysis project Ga0256830, IMG submission 190537) | Hydrothermal vent microbial communities from Lau Basin, Pacific Ocean - 128-326 | ecosystem: Environmental > Aquatic > Marine > Hydrothermal vents | place: Pacific Ocean: Lau Basin | collected... | reverse complement strand
AGAAGGCAACCATAGACGCGATATTCGCCGTCGCTCTGGGCGTGTACACCCACGTGGCGCCCCTGCCCCCTGTGACGGGCGCACCCGAGCTGGTGAAGCTGCTCACCGAGGACGTGGAGAACATAACAGGAGGCAAGCTGGCGCCGGAGTGCGACCCCCTGGAGGCGGTGGACTGGATTGAGAAGCACATACTGAAGCGCAGGAAGGAGCTTGGAATTTAGGGCTCCTGCCCTTTTATTTTTACTCCACAGCCTTTTTGTAGCACTTCTCTATAGTACTACTTATGATCCTCAGGGGCAACGTGGTGGAGGTGGAGAGGGGCGAGATATACCCCGGAGAGGTGGTTTTTGAGGCGGGCAGGATTAAGGAGGTGCGCAGGCGGAGGGGCAGCTTCTCCCGCTACCTGCTCCCGGGGCTGGTGGATGCGCACATCCACATAGAGAGCAGCATGCTCGTGCCCAGCAGATTCGCCGAAGCTGCGGCTGCGCACGGCACCGTCGCTGTGGTGGCAGACCCCCACGAGATAGCAAATGTTCTCGGCGTGGCGGGAGTTGAGTACATGCTCAGAGACGCCTCCCGCACGCCCCTGAAGTTCTACTTTACAGCTCCAGCCTGCGTGCCCGCGGCACCCTTCGAGGTCGCCGGCGCCAGGCTTGGCGCAGCCGAGGTCGCCACCCTCCTCTCCAGGAGGGAGGTGGTCGCCCTGGGGGAGGTGATGAACTTCCCGGGCGTGGTCGCGGGGGAGCCGGAGATAATGGCTAAAATCGCAGCTGCGAAGAGGCTTGGCAAGCCCGTAGACGGTCACTGCCCCTCGCTACGAGGCGAGGCGCTTCGCAGGTACGTGGCCGCGGGCATAAGCACCGACCACGAGTGCACCTCCCTGGAGGAGGCGGAGGAGAAGGCAGAGCTCGGGATGAAGATAATGCTCCGCGAGGGGAGCACCGCAAAGAACCTCAGGGCTCTTGCCAGCTTCAGGGGCGAGGCCTTCCTGGTGAGCGACGATTTGCACGCCAAAGACCTGCTTCTGGGCCATGTGAACCGCCTGCTCAGGCGCGCTGTTGAGGAGGGCATAGACGAGCTCAGAGCTATAAGGATGGCCTCGCTCTACCCCGTGCGGCACTACCGCCTCAACGTGGGGCTTCTGCGCGAGGGCGACCCCGCGGATGTGGTTGTGGTAAGCGACCTGCGCCGCTTCTCGTGCATCGCCTGCTACATCGACGGCATGCCTGTGGCAAGGCGCGGAAGGGCGCTTTTTGAGGCCTCTCCGCTGCGCGGTAAGAACACCGTAAGGGCGAGCCCTAAGACACCGGAGGACTTCAAGGTGAAGGCAAAGAGCTCTAAACCTAAAGTCAGGGTGATAAGGCTTCTGCTCAATGAGATAGTCACCGAAGCGGAGGTGGTGGAGCTACCCGGCAGGGAGATTGAGGCGGTGCCTGAGCAGGATATTCTGAAGCTTGCGGTTGTGGAGCGCTACGGGGGCGAGCGCGTGGGCATCGCCCTGGTGAGGGGCTTCGGCATGAGGCGCGGAGCTATAGCCTCAAGCATCGCCCACGACTCGCACAACATCATCGCCGTCGGCGCAGGCGATGCGGAGCTCGCGCAGGCGGTCAACCAGGTTATACGCATGCAGGGGGGCATAGCAGTTGTCGCAGGAGGAGAAGTGCGCGCCTCCCTGGCGCTTCCCGTGGCAGGGCTGATGAGCACCCTGCCGGCTGAGGAGGTGGCGGCCAAGCTGGAGAAGGTGAATGCCGCCGCAGCGGAGCTTGGGTGCACCCTTGAGGAGCCGGTAATGGCGCTCTCCTTCCTGGCGCTGCCGGTGATACCGAAGCTGAAGCTCACCCCTCGCGGCCTCTTCGACGCCGAGCGCTTTGAGTTCGTGGAGCTTGAGGTTTAGCGCAGGTACTTCTCCAGCTCACCCTGCGCGAGCTTCCTCCTGCACCACTCCCGCAGCGTCTCTCTATCACCGAGGTACCTGAAGTAGGGCACGCCGTAGCCGCAGCTGGTCATCACCTCCTCTATGTGGAGCAGAATCACCTGCCGGGCATACTCGGGCACCTCCAGCTCGCCCCCCGCAAGTATGCCACGCCTCTCCGCCTCCTCGCGGGAGAGCACCTCGCCCCTGCAGAAGAGGCGCAGCACCAGAGGCTTCGCCTCGAAGCTGCAGAACATCAGCGTTACGCTTCCTCCCTCTCTGATGTGCCTCGCTGTGGCGTTGCCGCTGCCGGGGTAGTCCACATAGGCGACAGTCCTGCTGTCCAGCACCGCCAGGCTTTTGTAGCCCTTGGGCGAGAGGTTAACCCTGCCCCCGCCGGGCGGTGCGGAGGCCACGAAGAATATCCTCTGCTGCGAGATGAAGCGCTCAAGCTCCTCGGTAAGCTCGGGGTAGAACTCCGCCATGGTGCCACTTAGCGCTTCAGGTTTATCAGAATTTCGCCCCTCCTGCGGAAGTGCCCATCTACCCTCTCCATCTGGCAGGTTTTGGATGTGCTGGAATATTCACACCAGCATGAGAGCGCTGCACCGTCTTTTCCATAACAGTTGCACATGTTACTGATCTCGAAAACCTCAGCCTGAGACCAGATACAGATGTTAAACGAAACCTATATATATCAGTAATACATCTTTTCAGTAACCGTCCCTCCCGGAAGCGAGAGGGATTTTGTTCTGGATGTAACTCCTGAGAGCAGGCAGGCTATTCCAGAGGTGAAGAAATGGGAAAAAGAGCACATCATCCGCACCGTGGAAGCCTGGGATTCAGCCCGCGGAAGCGCGCCGCATCACCGGTGCCAAAGATAAAGCGCTGGGTAGTTGAGGACAGGGTGAGAATGCAGGGCTTCGCTGGCTATAAGGCGGGGATGACGCATGCGGTGATTATCGACGACTACCCTCACAGCCTTACCCACGGTGAGGAGATAACCCGTGCTGTAACTGTGCTGGAGGTACCTCCCCTAAAGGTTTTCGGTGTGAGGCTTTACGAAAGGCGAAGCGAGGGTCTGCGCACTCTGAGCGAGGTCTGGGCAAGCCCCGCAAAGGAGCTCTCCCGCAGGCTGCCGCTGCCGAAGAGGGTGGAGAAAAGCATAGATGACCTGGAGGCGATGCTTGATAGGACGGAGCAGGTTCGCCTTCTGGTTCACACCCAGCCGAAGGCTACTGGCATAGGCAAGAAGAAGCCCGAGGTTATGGAATACCTGGTCTCCGGCAACCCCGCAGAGGCCTTCGCCTATGCAAAGGAGAAGCTGGGCGGCGAGATAAGGATAGGCGAGGTATTCGAGGAGGGGGAGTTCGTCGATGTTATGGCGGTGACCAAGGGCAAAGGATTCCAGAGTCCTGTGCGCAGATGGGGTGTTAAGATTCTGCACCACAAGACGCGCAAGGGCAGGCGCACCGCGGGCACGCTCGGGCCGTGGCATCCCTCGGCGATGATGTGGAGCGTGCCCCAGAGCGGTCAGATGGGGTACCATCACCGCACCGAATTCAACAAGAGGATTCTGAGGATAGGTGAGAATGGCGAGGAGGTAACGCCCAGCGGCGGTTTTCTGGGCTATGGAGTGGTAAGGGAGAACTACATAATTCTGGACGGCTCTGTTCCCGGGCCCAGAAAGAGGCTGGTTCGCCTCCGTCCGGCAATCCGTCCGCCGGTTCACCTGCCGGAGGGCAGACCCCAGCTCACCTACATAAGCCTTGAATCAAAGCAGGGTGTGTGAAATATGAAGGTAACTCTCTACTCTGTAAAGGGGAAGAGGAAAAAGAAGGTGGAGCTTCCCGGGGTATTTGCCACGGAGTACCGGCCCGACCTGATAAAGCGCGCGGTTATAGCCCTGCAGTCACACCGCCTTCAGGCCTACGGCAGCGATGTGCTCGCGGGCAAGCGCACCTCTGCAGAGTCCTGGGGTCCCGGACACGGCGTGGCGAGGGTGCCCAGAATGAAGGGCTCCCGCTACCCTGGAGCCGGGAGAGCCGCCTTCGTCCCAATGGCAGTGGGGGGCAGGCGTGCCCACCCGCCCAAGGTGGAGAAGAGGATATACGAGAAGATAAACCGGAAGGAGAGGCTCAAGGCGATAGCCTCGGCGATTGCGGCCACTGCGTGCAGGGAGCTGGTGCTTGCGAGGGGCCACCGCCTGCCAGAGAAGCTGGAGCTCCCCGTGGTTGTGGAGAACGCCTTTGAGGAGCTCAGCAGGGTTAAGGATGTGGAGCAGACCCTCGAGGCTCTCGGCCTTCTCGATGATGTGGAGCGCGCGGCTAAGCGTAAGATTAGAGCAGGCGTGGGCAAGCGCCGCGGGAGGCGCTACAAGAACAGAAAGAGCCTGCTTGTAGTCGTGGGCGAAGATAAAGGCATCTCCAGGGGGGCGCGCAACCTCCCGGGTGTTGACGTGGTGCTTGCGCGCGACCTGAGCGTGGAGCACCTTGCCCCTGGCACGCATGCGGGCAGGCTCACACTTTACACCGAAAACGCCTTAAAAGTTCTGGAAGAGAGGTTTTGAGCATGGAGGCGCATGAGGTAATCATCTCACCAGACGTTACAGAGAAGTCGATGAAGATGCTGGAGAAGGAGAACAAGCTGGTGTTTGTGGTCAACAGAAGGGCGAATAAGAAGCAGGTGAAGGAGGCGGTAGAGGAGCTTTATGAAGTAAAGGTGGAAGAGGTTAACACTTCCATAAATCCAAAAGGTGTGAAAAAGGCCTACGTCAGACTCGCGCCCGAGTACAGAGCAGAAGAGGTGGCCACAAGAATAGGAATATTCTAAGGTGAGCAACATGGGAAAGCGTATAATCTCACAGCGCCGCGGTAAGGGAAGCATAACCTTCAGGGCACCCTCCCACCGGTACCGCTGTGAGCTGAAGTACAGAAAGTACGACGACAGGGAGAAGAACGGCAAGGTGGTGGGAAGGGTCGTGGATATCCTGCACGACCCGGCGCGGAGTGCACCCCTGCTTAAGGTGGAGTTTGCGGGAGGAGAGAAGCTCTACCTGCTGGCCCAGGAGGGAATTAAGGTTGGGGATACCATCGAGGCGGGTGCTCACGCCGCGATTTCCCCGGGCAATGTGCTGCCCCTGGCGAGCATACCCGAGGGTACGCCGGTGTGCAACATAGAGAATCACCCGGGCGATGGTGGCAAGCTTATTCGCAGTGCGGGTGCCTACGGGCTTGTGGTATCTCATGAGGGTACAAAAACCATAGTACAGCTGCCCAGCGGGGCGCTGAAGACCCTCGATGCGAGGTGCAGGGCTACCATAGGTGTGGTCGCGGGGGGTGGAAGAAGGGACAAGCCGATTATGAAGGCCGGGAAGCGCTTCCACATGCTGCGCTCAAAGGCGAAGTACTGGCCGGTTGTGAGAAAGGTGGCCATGAATCCGGTTGACCATCCCTTCGGTGGGGGCTCGCACTCGCCGGGCAAGCCCACAACAATCTCACGCAGAATGCCGCCGGGCAAGAAGGTTGGTTTAATCTCCGCCCGCAGGACAGGGAGGCGATAGGTATGGCGAGGAGAGAGTTCAGGTATCGCGGTTACACGCTGGATGAGCTCAGGCAGATGAGCATGGACGAGCTCATCTCGCTTCTGCCCGCGCGTCAGAGACGCTCCCTGAAGCGCGGGCTCACACCGCTCCAGAAAAAGCTGATGGAAAAGGTAAAGAAGGCGCTCAGCGGAGAACGTGTTAAGCTGCGCACCCATGCGAGGGACATGATAATCCTGCCCAGCATGGTAGGGCTGACCTTCGAGGTGCACAACGGCAAGGACTGGCACAGAGTGGAGATAAAGCCAGAGATGATAGGCCACTATCTGGGAGAATTCTCTCTGACGCGCAAGCGGGTGCAGCATGGCTCGCCGGGTATGGGAGCGACGCGAAGCTCCATGTACGTGCCTCTTAAGTAGGTGGTTCAGGTGGCGAAGCTGGGATACTCCTTCAGGGTTGAGGACGAGGAGAAGACGGCGAAGGCACTGGGCAGAGCGCTCAGGATATCACCAAAGTGGAGCATAGAAATTGCGAGGGAGCTGCGCGGGATGAGGCTCTCCCGCGCCATGCGCTACCTGGAGGACATAATAGCCATGCGCCGCCCGCTACCCCTGAAAAGGTTCAAGAAGGGTGTGGCACACCGCAGGGGTCTGGTGAAAGCCTGTGCCGGGAGGTACCCGCAGAAGGCAGCCAAACATGTGCTCAAGCTGCTGGAGAGTGCCCGCGCTAATGCGGAGTACAAAGGTCTGGACGTGGATAGGCTGTATATAAAGCACATCGCGGCGCAGCGCGGGCCTGTGATCCGGGGCTGGATTCCACGTGCGTACGGCAGGGCAACGCCCCACAACACGCCTACGACGCACATCGAGGTTATTCTGGAGGAGAGGTAATGGCGCTGGAGAGGAAGTTCATCGAGGACAACATCCGCAAGTTTGAGGTGAAGGAGTTCCTGCAGCGGGAGCTGGAGCGTGCGGGCTGCGGCGAGATAGAGATCCAGCGCACACCTCTGGGCACGCGCGTTATTGTGCATGTGCAGCGTCCCGGGCTGGTGATAGGCCGCAAGGGGCAGGCAATCAGAAAGCTCACCACCATACTCAAAACCCGCTTCGGTCTGGACAATCCCCAGGTGGAGGTAAACGAGCTCGAGGTGCCGGAGCTCAACCCCAACGTTATGGCGAGGAGCATAGCCAGCGCGCTGGAGCGGGGGATACACTTCCGCAGGGCCGCCTACACGGCGCTGCGCCGGATAATGGAGGCCGGGGCGAGGGGTGCAGAGATAACAATTTCCGGCAAGCTAACCGGCGAGCGCGCAAAGAGCGTCAAGTTTGTGGACGGCTACCTGAAGCACTGCGGCGAACCCGCGATGATGTATGTGAAGGAGGGCTACGCCGTGGCTGCGCCCAAGCCGGGGGTAATCGGGGTCAAGGTCAAGATAATGCCCCCGGGTACCCGTTTGCCGGACGATATAATTTTCAAGGAGAAGCCGGAGGAGGTAACTGCTGAAGCACCCGCGGAAGAGGCAGAGGAGATGGAGAAGGTGGTGGAGCAGGTGCAGGAAGAGCTCGCCGGTGATGCGCAGAAGGAGCAGGGCGCAGGGGCTGGTGAGGCAGAGCAGAAGGTACAGGATGAGGCCGGGGAAGGTGCAGAGAAACAGGCCGAAGGCGGGAAGGAGGCATAGCGATGGCAATACTGCGTGCGGGTGAGATACGGGACATGGGTAGAGAAGAGCTGCAGGAGAAGCTGTCGGAGCTCAGGATGGAACTTCTGACGGAGCGCTCCAAAGCGGCGGCGGTGGGCGTGCCCGAGAACCCCGGCAGGATGCGGGAGTTGCGCAGGACCATTGCGAGAATTCTTACGGTGATGAAGGAGAAGTACTCATAGTTGCTTGGCCATGAATCTGCGGGCAAGGTACATAAAAAAGCACGAGCTGATAGGCCTCGAGTGCGAGGTGGTGGCCGCCAGCGACCCCACCCTGGTAGGGCTGCGCGGTGTGGTTGTGGACGAGAGCAGGAACATGCTCACCCTCGAGGTGAAGGGCAGGCGAAAGTGCGTGCCCAAGTCAGTTGCCCGCTTCCGCTTCCGCGTGGGCAGACACGTGCTCGAGGTAGAGGGCAAAGCTATAGTCGCAAGACCCGAAGACAGAATAAAAAAGGTGAAGTAAATGCGAGACATAGGCGTTGATGTGAAAGCACCGGAAAAAAGCTGCACTGATAAAAACTGCCCCTTCCACGGGCACCTCAAGGTTAGGGGGCAGATTATAGAAGGTGTGGTTGTGAGCGATGGTATGCACAACAGCGTTGTAGTCCAAAAAGATTACCTTCGTTACATTAAGAAATACGAAAGATACGAGAAGCGCAGAAGCAGAATCCTTGCACACAATCCACCCTGCATCTCCGCAAAGCGAGGAGACAGGGTAAAGATTATGGAGTGCAGGCCCATAAGCAAGGCCAAGAGTTTTGTGGTGATTGAGAAGGAGGCACAGTGAGATGCAGGGCATCAAGGCGAGGGTTACCAGGGCACTTCCGAGCGGGGCCCGCCTTGACGTTGTGGACAATACCGGCGCCAAGGAGATAGAGATAATCCAGGTCGTGGGCTACAAGGGCACAAGGAGGCGATATCCCAGCGCAGGCGTGGGCGATATGGTGGTGGCCTCGGTTAAGAAGGGCACGCCGGAGATGCGCAAGCAGGTGGTGCGCGCCGTGATAGTTCGCCAGCGCAAGGAGTACCGTCGCCGCGACGGCACGAGGGTTAAGTTCGAGGATAATGCAGCGGTGATAACCAACGAAAAGGGCGACCCCAGGGGAAGTGAGATAAAGGGCCCTGTCGCCAAGGAGGCGGCGGAGCGCTGGTCGAAGATAGCGAGCGTGGCGAGCATTATAGTTTAGGGTGATTGGAATGCCGAGCAAGCAGCCCAGGAAGCAGAGGAAGGCGCTCTTCCGCGCCCCGCTGCACCGCAGACAGAAACTGGTGAGTGCCCACCTGAGCGAGAAGCTCCGCAAGGAGTACGACAGACGGAGCCTGCCTGTGCGCAGGGGCGACACCGTTCGCGTGCTCCGCGGCGACTTTCGCGGACATGAAGGTGTGGTTGAAAGGGTTGACCTGAAGCGCATGCGCATCTTCATCACCGGCGTAACTGTGCAGCGGAGCGACGGCAGCGAGCGCCTGTATCCCGTGCACCCATCCAATGTTGAGATTGTGAAGCTGGAACTGAAGGACGAGGAGAGAAAGGAGATACTTGAGAGGTAGTGTTCATGAGCAGGCATGCAAAGCGTCTTACGGCACCGAAGGCGGTGAAGGTCCCCCGGAGGGAGAGCAAGTTCATAGTCAAACCCCGTCCCGGACCGCATCCCATGGAGCGCAGCATGGCCCTGCTGGTAGTGGTCAGAGACATGCTGGGCTTTGCGAGTAACTCAAAGGAGGCCAGGAAGATTATCAAAGCCGGCAGGGTGTACGTCGATGGCAGGCCGCGGAAGGACCACAAGTATCCCGTGGGCCTGATGGATGTCATCACAATCCCCGAGGCGAAAGTGCAGAAGGTGGTGCTCTTCGACAGGAAGGGCAGGCTTGTGCTCAAAGACATCGCCAAGAAGCGCTCCACCAGCAAGCTCTGCAGAATAAACAACAAGACAGTGGTAAAGGGTGGACATATTCAGCTCAACCTGCATGATGGCAGAAATCTGCTCATCCGCGTCGCGGATCCCCAAAACCCCGAGGAGGATGTTTATTCTACCAAGGACACGCTGGTTGTGGACCTGAAGAAGGGCAGAATTCTGAAGCACCTGCGCTATGCTGAGGGAAACCTGGCCTACATCACCGGGGGCAGGCACATGGGCGAGGTGGCCAGGATAAAGGCGATAAAGAAGGTGCGCTCTCCCCAGCCAAATGTTGTGGTTCTTGTCAGGGACGGTGAGGAGTTTGAGACCATTGAGGATTATGTGTTCGTAATAGGCGAGGACAAGCCGGTGCTTCCGGAGGTGCTCAAGTGAATCCCATGCGCAGGCTTCGCATCGCCAAGGTTACTGTGAACATGGGCATTGGCGAGGCGGGAGAGCGCCTCGCCAAGGGTGAGAAGCTGCTGGAAGAGCTAACCCGGCAAAAGCCCGTGCAGCTCAGAGCAAAGCGCACCATCCAGCCCTTCGGCATCAGGAAGGGCCTGCCCATAGCGTGCAAGGTAACTCTCAGGGGTGAGAAGGCGATAAGCTTCCTGCGCAAGGCCTTTGCGGCGGTGGACAACCGCATAAAGGCGAGCAGCTTCGATGAGCAGGGGAACTTCGCCTTCGGAATAAGGGAGCACATAGACCTGCCGGGGGTGAAGTACGACCCCATGGTGGGCATCTACGGCATGGACGTGTGCGTAGCCATTGAGCGCCCCGGATACCGGGTGAAGCACCGCAGGCTGAGGAGGAGCAGAGTGGGAAAGAAGCACCTGGTAACCCGGGAAGAGGCCATGAATTTCATCAGGGAAACCTTCAACGTTGAGGTGGTGGCATAGCGTGGCCGGAAAGATAGGTAAAGGGGCCAGGAAGTGCAGACGGTGTGGCTCTCACGGCCCGGTTATAAGGAGGTACGGGCTGTATATATGCAGGCACTGCTTCCGGGAGGTTGCCCCGGAGATAGGATTCAAAAAGTACGAGTAGGTGTTAAAAATGCGCTTTGATACCCTGGCAGATGCGCTGTCCGCAATAAAGAACAGCGAATACAACGGCAGACTGGAATGTGTGGTTAAGCCAGCGTCCAAGATAATAGCCCGGGTGCTCAGTGTGATGCAGGAGTACGGCTATGTTCGCGAGTTCGAGTTCGTTGACGACGGCAGAGGCGGACTTTTCAAGGTCAGGCTCGCAGGTAAGATAAACGATTGCGGTGTTATACGTCCCCGCTATCCGGTGGGAAAGGACAGCATAGAGAAGTATGAGAAGCGCTTTCTGCCTGCGAGCGGCTTTGGAGTTATAATAATCTCCACCTCCCAGGGAGTGATGAGCCACTACGAGGCCAAGGAGCGCGGAATAGGTGGCAGACTTCTCGCCTACGTGTATTAGAGGTGATGCTGATGGCGATACCCCTGCTCAGAGAAGAGGTGGAAATCCCTGAAGGCGTTGCAGTGGAGCTCGAGGGCGATGAGGTGGTAGTCCGCGGGCCGAAGGGTGAGCTCCGCAAGCGCCTCTCATACCCCGGGGTAAGGCTGTACAAGCAGGATGGCAGGGTTGTGGTGGAGGCGAGATTCCCCAGGAAGAGGCAGAGCGCCATGGTGGGTACATACGTGTCGCACCTGCGCAACATGATTAAGGGTGTGACCCGGGGCTTTGTGTACAGGATGAAGGTGGTATACTCCCACTTCCCAATAACTGTTAGGGTGCAGGGCAGGGAGATAGTGGTGGAGAACTTCCTGGGAGAGAAGGTCCCCAGAAGGACTGAGATATTCGGCAACTGCACAGTTCGCGTGTCCGGGCAGGAGATAACCGTCGAGGGGATAAACAAGGAGGAGGTTGGCCAGACTGCTGCGAGGATAGAGCAGCTCACCCGTGTCAAGAAGCGGGACCCCCGCGTTTTCCAGGACGGAATATACCTGGTGGAGCGGGACGGTTCGCCGGTGTAGGTGATGCTTATGCGAGTGAGTAAGAAGCCCGAGTTTAAACGTGTGGACTACCACCGCCACAAGAAGCTGAGGCGCAGTTCCTGGCGCAGACCGCGCGGAATTCACAACAAGGCAAGGAAGCGCAAGAAGGGCAAGTTCCTGTCTCCAAAGATTGGCTACGGAAATGCGGCGCAGCTCCGCGGGCTTCATCCCTCGGGATACCGCGAGGTTCTGGTGCACAACCCGGAGGAGCTGGAGAAGGTGGACCCCTCGCAGGAGGCGGTGCGCATAGCGGGCAGCGTGGGGAAGAGAAAGCGCCTGGTGATAGCAGAGAAGGCGAAAGAGCTTAAAATAAAGGTTCTCAATCCACCTGCTGAAGACGCTGAGGAGGCTGAGCAATGACGCTACGGACACAGCGAAGACTTGCGGCGGAGCTGCTTAAGGCTGGAGAGAACAGGGTGTGGATTGACCCGGATGCCACCGACGAGGTCAGCGAGGCGGTTACCAGGGAGGATGTCAGGAGGCTTATCAGGGAAGGTGTGATCCGCGCCAGGCAGAAGCGCGGAATAAGCAGTTACCGCAGAAAGAGGCTGGCGGAGCAGAAGAGAAAGGGCCGCAGGAAGGGGCACGGCAGCAGAAAGGGTTCCAAGTATGCGCGCTACGCCAGAAAGGAGCGGTGGATGTCAACGATACGGGCTCTGCGCAGCCTGCTGCGCGAGCTTCGGGACAGCGGCGAGCTGAGCAGGAGCAACTACCGCAGGCTGTACCGCATGGCAAAGGGCGGCGCCTTCAGAAGCAGGGCACACCTGCGGAGCTACATAGCGGAGCACGGCCTGAGCGAGAGGTGAAGTTTTGATGGCAACTGGACCGAGATATCGGGTGCCCTTCAGAAGGAGAAGGGAAGGCAAGACAGACTACAGACGCAGGCTGAAGCTGCTGCTTTCAGGCAGGCCGCGCGCGGTTGTGAGGTTCACCAACAGGCATGTGATAGCCCAGATTGTTGAGTACTCGCCCCGCGGCGACGTAACCCGGGTGGCGGCCCACTCGAAAGAACTGGCGAAGTTCGGCTGGAAGGGTGGCTGCTCCAACCTGTGCGCCGCATACCTGGTGGGGTACCTGCTGGGGAAGCGTGCGGTGGAGAAGGGTATAACTGAGGCGGTCCTGGATCTGGGTCTGCGAAGGCCTATCGCAGGCGGCAGACCGATGGCGGCGCTCAGGGGAATAAGAGACGCGGGTGTCCACGTGCCTGCAAGCGAGGAGGTACTTCCAGGCATGGAGCGCATCCGCGGGGAGCACGTGGCCAGGTACGCGAAGCTCCTCGGTGAGGAGAAGCAGAGGCGGTTCAGCGAGTATCTGAAGCGCGGCCTGGATCCCGAGCAGCTGCCGGAGCACTTCGATGAGGTTCTTTCCAGAATAAGAGGTGCGTGAAGCATGGCTGAAGAAATTGAGTGGACGCCGAGAACACGCATAGGTGCGATGGTCAGGAACGGTGAGATTACCAGGATATCCGAGATATTCAGCCTGGGATTGCCCATCATGGAACCCGAGATAGTGGACATGCTCCTGCCGGATATTACCGAGGAGGTGCTGGACATAAACATAGTGCAGCGAATGCACAAGTCCGGCAGGAGGGTGCGCTTCCGCGCAACTGTGGCAATTGGCAACAATAACGGGTATGTTGGCCTTGGCAAGGGTGTGGCGAAGGAGGTGGGACCCGCGATACGCAAGGCGATCCGTGATGCAAAGCTAAATCTGATCCAGGTTGCGAGAGGGTGCGGGAGCTGGGAGTGCGGCTGCGGCACGGCGCACAGCGTGCCCTTCGCCGTTACCGGCAGAGCTGGCAGCGTTCGCGTTACACTCCTCCCGGCACCCCGGGGTGTGGGTCTGGTTACCAATGCGGTTACCAAGAAGATTTTAACCCTCGCCGGTATAACGGACGTGTGGAGCAAAACTTTCGGCCAGACCCGCACAACAATAAACACCGCCAAGGCGACCTACGAGGCGCTGCGCAACACCACGCGCATGAAGCTCACGCAGAGAGAGGCCAGAGCTGTGGGCATGGTCGAGGGCGAGGTGGAGTAGATGCGGCGTCTGGCTGTGGTCAGGGTACGCGGAAAGGTGGGCGTGGCCAGGGAGGTGGAGGACACCCTGCGGATGCTGCGCCTTACCCGCGTGAACCACTGCGTGCTCATAGACGACCGCCCCACCTACAGGGGAATGCTCCAGAAGGCGAAGGACTACATAACCTGGGGGGAGGTTACTCAGGAAGAGGTGGCACTGATACTGCGCAACAGGGGGGAGCTCCAGGGCGGCACCAGGCTGAGCGATGCCTACGTGAGGGAGCACACGCGCTTTGAGAGCATTGACGACTTCGCCAGGGCCTTTGTGGAGTTCAAAGCGGAACTCAGTGATATACCGGGACTAAAGAAGGTGTTCCGCCTTCATCCGCCGCGGAAGGGATACAGGGGTATAAAGCGGAGCTTCGTTGAGGGTGGAGCCCTGGGCTACAGGGGCGAGGCCATGAGAGAACTGCTCAGGAGGATGCGCTGATGGCGATAAAGAACAGGAAAATGCGCAAGAAGCGGGGCTCTCGCACAATGGGCAGGGGTTCTCACAAGAAGGCCCGCGGGTCAGGAAACCGGGGTGGCAAGGGTATGGCTGGCACCCATAAAGGAAAGTGGACCTGGGTGATAAAGTATGCACCCGGCTACTTCGGCAGACGCGGGTTTAAGCTGCCGGAGGAGGTCAGACGGAGCTACACCACAATTAACGTTGGCGAACTTGACGAAATCGCCGAGGAGCTGGTGACAAGAGGTGTGGCTGAAAAGGTGGAGGACAGAATAGAGGTGGATGTTTCAAAGCTGGGCGTGCAGAAGGTCCTGGGTGCCGGAAAGGTTAGCCATGCCCTGGTGGTAAAGGCAGAGAAGTTCTCTGCGAAGGCTGTTGAGAAGATAACCAAGGCCGGTGGCGAGGCTGTGGTGCTGTAGCTGAGGAGAGTAGAGAGGATGGGCTTTCTTCACCAGTTTGAAGGCATCCTCACAAGCCTGCCCGAGGTGGAGCGCCCCAGGGTTATACTCAGTTTCAGAGACCGCCTGAAGTGGGTTGTACTGGTTCTTGTAGTGTACCTGCTGCTTGCGAACACCATGCTCTACGGTTTGGACCACGAGAGGGCTGTCAACTACTTCGCCACCCTTCAGACCATAATGGCGAGCAAGTTTGGAACTCTGATGACCCTGGGGATAGGACCCATAGTGACGGGCTCCATAATCCTTCAGATTCTGGTGGGTGGAAAGCTCATTGACCTGGACCTCTCCCAGCCCAGGGACAAGGCCATATACATGGGCACACAGAAGCTTCTGTCCCTGTTTTTCACCCTCTTCGAGGCCACTGTAATGGTGCTCATGGGTGCTCTGCCGGCGCAGGGGGACTCCACATACTATCAGGCGCTGATAGTGGCCCAGCTCTTTGCCGCCGGGGCGCTGCTCATCTACATGGACGAGGTTGTGTCCAGGTGGGGTTTCGGCTCGGGAATAGGCCTCTTCATTGTCGCCGGCGTGTGCGAGGAGATAGCCTGGCGCGGCTTCAATCCCTTCTTCTCGGGCGGAGCCCCTGCGGGGATAATTCCCAAGTTCTTCTATACCCTTTTCAAGGGCTATCCCGACTTCTTCTCACTGGTGCCACTGCTGGGCACCCTCCTGGTGTTCGCTGTGGTGGTCTACTTTGAGAGCATGCGTGTTGAGATACCTCTCACCTACGGCAGGTTCAGAGGAGCCAGAGGCAGGTACCCGATAAAGTTCATCTACGCCAGCAACATTCCTGTGATATTTGCAAGCATTCTAATGGCCAATGTGCAGCTCTGGGCAACTGTTCTTCAAAATCTCGGCTATCCTGTGCTGGGCACCATAGATCAGACAACGGGGGCGGCGACCGGAATAGTTAAGTTCTTTACCTTCCCCACACCCATATACAGGGCAGATTTCGACCCGGTGCATGCGGTGGTGTTTGCGGTCCTCCTCATTTCCCTGTCCATACTGTTCTCCATCTTCTGGGTGGAGACCACCGGTATGGACGCAAAGACCGTCGCCAGACAGCTTCAGCAGGGTGGGATGAAGATCCCCGGATTCCGCGGAGATATTCGCATAATTGAGCGCGTGCTTCAGCGCTACATACCGGCGGTAACTGTGCTCGGAGGCGCTGCAGTGGGCGCTCTGGCAGCCTTCGGCGACCTTACGGGTGCGCTGGGCGGCGGTACCGGGGTTCTGCTCACAGTGGGCATCCTGTACCGCCTCTACGAGGAGATAGCAAAGCAGCAGATAATGGAGATTCATCCCATGCTGCGCAGGGTTGTGGGAGACTTTTTCTGAGGTGAGTGGATGAAGTGTGTTGTGGTTACGGGCATACCCGGCGTTGGCAAGACCACTGTGCTCAATCAGGCGCTGGAGAAGCTCGGCGAGAAGTTTGAGATAATAAACTTCGGAGACAAGATGTTCGAGGTTGCCAGCAAGGAGAATCTGGTTGCAAGCAGAGATGAGATGCGCAGACTTCCGCCGGAGGTGCAGAAGCGCATCCAGAAGCTGGCCGCCATAGCAATTGCGAAACGTGCGGAGGTGATGAATGTTGTCGTAGATACCCACTGCACAGTGAAGACGCCCGCCGGATTTTTGCCGGGACTGCCGCGCTGGGTGCTGGAAGAGCTCAAGCCGACGCAGATAGTGCTTGTGGAAGCCCTGCCCGAGGAGATTCGCAGGCGCAGGGAGAGCGACACCACACGTACCAGAGATGAGGACAGTCTGGAGCAGATAGCGCTGCATCAGGAGATGAACCGCGCGGCAGCGATGGCTTATGCGATGTTAACAGGCGCTACTGTGCTGATAGTTGAGAACCACGACAACCGCCTGGAGGAGGCGGTGGAGCAGCTTGTGAAGGCGATGTAGATGCCGGCACTGCTTGAGCCCCTGTACGCGGTGATGGATGCGACTCTCGGGATATTCTTCCACCTTACCTCAGAGGAGAGTACCGGCTACATGCTCGGAATATTTATAGTTGCAACACTGGTGTCTCTCTTTATAACGGTGGTTACCGCCCGTGTTGTGGACCAGAAGAAAATGCGCAGGGCAAAGGAGAGGATGAAGGAGCTGCAGGAGAGGATGAAAAAGGCACAGAAGTCAAAGAATACAAAGGAGATGACAAAGATAAACAGGGAGATGATGGAAATCCAGAGGGAGATGATGGGAGATGCCTTTAAGCCCATGATATATACGATAATTCCAATATTTCTTGTTTTCTCCTGGCTCCGCTATACTGTACCCCCGGATGTGACAGTGGTAACACTGCCCTTCGCCCTGCCAAAGTACGGTACAACGCTCGGGTGGTTTGGCTGGTACATACTCAGCTCTTTCGCAGTTTCACCGCTGCTCAAGAAGCTGCTCAATATCGAGGGACCCTAAGGTTTATATCTCAGAAAACCCAGCACTCTAAAATTCCTCAAGGTGAGATGAATGAAGCCAAGCAGAAGGTCCAGGTCTGTGAAGAGGGTTGCAAAGCGCACACCGGGCGGCAGAGTGGTGCTGCACTTCAGAAAGAAGCGCCCAGGGTATGCGAAGTGTGCGGTCTGCAAGCGGGAGCTGCACGGCGTTGCGAGGGGCAGGAGTTCAGAAATAAGAAGGCTCTCACGCAGCAGGCGCAGGGTTTCGAGACCCTACGGCGGGTATCTGTGCTCCTCCTGCATGCGCGCCGAGATAAAGAGAATGGTCAGGGAGAGTGTGAGCAGCGCCGCTGAAACCCGCTCTGGAGCGGGTGGCGAAGAATGATAGTTACCATAAGCGGTCCAATAGGTTCCGGAAAGACCACGGTGGCACGTGCTATAGCTTCACGCTTCAATCTGCGACACATCAGCGCCGGCGAAGTATTCAGGGCGCTTGCGGAGGAGCGTGGCATGAGCCTGGCAGAGTTCTCGAGGTATGCGGAGAAGCACCATGAGGTGGACCGCCTGGTGGATGAGCGCCAGGTGGAGCTGGCGAAGCAGGGCAATGCTGTGGTTGACGGCAGACTTACCGCCTGGCTTCTGCCTGAGGCAGAGCTCAAGGTGTGGCTCAAGGCGCCTCTGGAAGTGAGGGCAGAGCGCGTCGCAAGGCGTGAGGGTATAAGCTATCAGCAGGCGCTGCAGGAGACGAAGCTGCGGGAGAAGAGCGAGGCGAAGCGTTACCGCGAGATATACGGAATTAGTCTGGATGACCTTTCGCCCTACGATATAGTTATTAATACGGCCCTTTACGAAGCTGAAGATGTTATCGAGATAATTTCCCTGTGTATTTCCCTGTCACCCCATTATTCGGGTGAAAAACCGGCTCCAGAGCAGGGATGAGCTCTGAAGGCAACTGAAGAGGGACAGCTCTGGAAAGGAGGTGATTGTGCATGTTTGAGGTTGGAAGAGTGTGTGTGAAGCTTGCCGGAAGAGAGGCTGGCAGGAAGGCTGTTGTCGTCGAGCAGATAGACAAGAACTTTGTGCTTGTGGATTCGCCCTGGGTGAAGCGCCGCAGGTGCAATGTGAAGCATCTGGAGCCCCTTGACGTTGTGGTGAAGATAAAGAAGGGCGCTTCCAGTGAAGAGGTTGAGAAGGCGCTGAAGGAAGCAGGAATTGAGGCATGAGCAGACTACCTTCCGAGGTCGAAAGGAAGCTCATAACCCGGGCAAGGGCGAAGACGAGTGTGGGCTTCGGGAAGCGCCCCGAGGAGCGCACAATAGAGGAGCACATAACCTACGGGTTTGTGAATCTGGATAAACCCCGTGGACCCACTTCACATGAGGTTGTGGCCTGGGTAAAGCGAATCCTGAAGGTGAAGAAAGCCGGTCACGGGGGAACTCTGGACCCCAAGGTCTCGGGGGTGCTGCCCATAGGCCTCGAGAAGTCCACCCGCGTACTGCAGGTTCTGCTGCCCGCCGGCAAGGAGTACGTATGCGTTATGCGCCTGCACGGGGATGTCCCGGAGTCCCGCATAAGGGAGGTGTTCACCGAGTTCACCGGTACAATAGTGCAGCGCCCGCCGGTGAAGAGCGCCGTCAGGCGACTGCTGCGCACACGGAAAATCTACTACCTGGAGCTGCTCGAGCAGGATGCCAGAGATGTCCTCTTCAGGGTGGGCTGCGAGGCGGGTACGTACATTCGCAAGCTGTGCCACGACATGGGCGAGGTGCTCGGAGTGGGTGCACACATGCTCGAGCTCCGCCGTACCAAGAGCGGAAGCTTTACGGAGGAGACACTGGTAACGCTTCATGATCTGTGCGATGCCTACCACTTCTGGCGGGAGGATGGAGACGAAAGTTTCCTGCGAAGGGTAATCCTTCCGGTGGAGTTTGCTGTAAAGCACCTCCCCCGGGTAGTGGTGCGCGACTCTGCAGTAGATGCGCTGTGCCACGGTGCAGACCTGGCTGTGCCTGGCATAGTGAAGGTGGACAGCGAGCTCAGTGAGGGTGACCCAGTTGCGATGTTTACCCTGAAGGGGGAGCTCATCGCCCTTGGCAGGGCGAAGCTGGACACAAAGGCGATACTCACCGAGAACTCGGGAATAGCGGTCAAGACCACGCGCGTTCTAATGCCTCCGGGCACATATCCCCGTGCCTGGAAGAAGGCGCAGAAAGAAGAAGGCGTTCAATTCTGAGCTGCCTGTTTTTTCCCAGTACATTCCTATGGCCCATTATGTAATCCCTGAGTTCCCAGGGGCGGAGCACCGGTACATTGCCGGGCAGTTCTCCTGAAATGCGCGTCTCGGAGGCGAAGACCACCACTCCCTTTACGTAGGGTATCTGAACCTCTCCTCCGGCGCTCTTTTCAAGCAGTCTCCTGAGGCGGGCAGCGTTTCGCTGCACCTGTGCCACAGGGTCGCTGGCAGTGCCGCGGTAAGTGCCACCTCCTCTTCCCTGCTTGATGTACTCGAAGACGCCGTTTCTGAAGCTGACCGTGCCCCTGAGGTTCTTGGTTTCGATGACAAACAGCCCCTTTGGACCAAGCACCACGTGGTCTATGTCGCCCCTTTTTCCGAGGGGGTAGTTGTTCACTACCAGGAAGCGGTCGTCCAGCCCCGAGAGGCTTTTTGCCACCTCCCGCTCACCCTTTACACCGGAGATGTACACAGCCCTGCTCCGGCGCTCCAACAGAAATATCATGCTGCCGGCGAAAATTAGGAGGAAGGCGTGGAGAGGGACAAGCGGCATGCTCACGAGGCCCAGGATAATCAGTGCAGGCGCTATCCTGGAGGTTCTCGCCCTTGTTTTCAGATTATTGGAGCAGTTTACTACCCTTGCCATGTTTTTCCCGTGTCACCGATTTGCACTTAAATTTACCTTTGTTATCAACTGCCAATTACTTGAAAATCTGCCGGGGTAGCCTAGCCCGGAAAGGCGCCAGACTTGAGATCTGGTGCGCTATTGCGCTCAGGAGTTCAAATCTCCTCCCCGGCGCTATTTTTGTCTGTAAATTTTTCAATACCTTCAGGCGTCGATTTTGGATTTAACCACCCCCGGGAGTACCATCGAACACACGACTGTGTCTTTAACCCTCTCTGTTCATTCCCTCCTCGCAGCCTTTATGGGTGACCACTAACCATGGAGCTGAGCTCTATGCGCAGCGGTACTCCGAAAGGTACTTAAATGACTCTGGCTAAAAATTTTAAGAACTCCCTTTGCGGACAGCGGAGGGGGCATAACAAGAGGTGAAAATGAAATGAGTGAAGAAGTTGTGAAAAATGGTGATACGGTGAGGGTCAGCTATACCGGCAGGTTTACGGACGGAGAGGTTTTTGACACCTCCTATCCGGAGGTTGCAAAAGAGCACGGAATCTTCAACCCCTACCGTGAGTATTCGCCGCTGGTATTTATAGTCGGTGCAGGTCAGGTAATCCGCGGTTTTGAAAAGGCCGTGCTCGGAATGAAGGTGGGTGAGCAGAAGACTGTGGAGATACCCCCCGAGGAGGCCTACGGGGAAATCAACCCGGAGCTTGTGGTAACCCTGCCAATGGACCTCTTTCGCGAAGCCAAGATTGAGCCAAAGGTGGGAATAATTCTGGAGACCAGCTCCGGCATGTGCCAGGTGAAGGAGGTTCGCGAAGAAGAAGTGGTGGTAGACTTCAACAATCCCATGGCCGGCAAAACGCTGGTCTTTGAAATAAAGGTGGAGGAGATAGTTCAGGGTTAGCTCCACCATCCTCGCTCCTTTTTCAGGCGCTGCAGGTCCACCCGCATAAAGTCCTCAGCCACGTGGCTTTCTGGAAACACCTTCCTTGCCTGAGTTTCCAGTATTCTGGTGTCGCTGTAGCGTGGACTTATGTGGGTCAGGTAAAGTATTCTGGCGCCCCCCCTCCCTGCAAGCTCTGCCGCTTCCACACAGGTGGAGTGGAGCCTCTCCTCAGCCTCCTCCAGCAGGGAGTGGTCAAAGGTGCTGTCATGGATGAGGAGTGCACCACTGCAGGCGCGCTCAACACTCTTCACAGGACGTGTATCCCCGGAGTACACCACCTTAAACCCTTCCTTTGGCTCGCCCAGCACATCCTCCGGTGATATCACCCTGCCCTCAAACACAATGCTCTCTCCCCGCTGAAGCTTCTTGTAGAGCGGTCCCGGGGGTATGCCCAGCGCCTCAGCCTTCTCGCGAAGAAAGCGCCTGCCCTTCTTCTCCTCAAACACAAGGCCAAACGCCGGAAGCCCGTGCTCCACCTCCAAGGCCGAGATTCTGTAGTTCTCCTCCTCCAGCACAAAACCCCTGTGGAGCTCCACAACCCTGAGCTCATACCCCAGCTCAAAATATCCCAGCTCAAGCATCCTGCGCACCACCCCCTCCACACCGGGGGGTCCGTAAACCTCAAGAACCTCGCTCCTGCCCGCAAAGCCCAGCGTCTGGATAAGTCCCGCCAGACCCAGAAAGTGGTCTCCATGCAGGTGTGTTATGAATACCCTGCGCACCTTCATGTAGCTTATCCCGCTCTTGATAAGCTGCCTCTGCACACCCTCGCCGCAGTCCCACAGGATAACCTCTCCCTCATACCGCAGAGCTATCGCTGTGTGGGCGCGCTTCTTTGTGGGTATGGCCGCGGTGGTACCTAAGAATACTACCTCCATTTTCTCAGCACCACTATCTTTCTCACCAGGCTGCGGTGCACCCTCTCGAAGTGCACCTCCTCTATGCCGAAGCCAGCGCTGCTCGCGTAGCCCTCTATATCAACCTCGCTCGGACCCAGCACGCAGGCGTACCTTCGTGGCATGAGCATTCTGCATATTGAGGCCAGTGACTCCTTATACAGCCTCTCAAGACTTAAACCTTTTGTGCTGGCGCTTATCCCGTAGGGTGGGTCGCACGCTATTGCATGGAAGTACTCCTGGTAGCGCTCCCAGAGCGTCCGCGCATCTCCGTGCGAGAGGTGGTAGCGCTCTATACCGTAGTGGCGCAGGTTGAGTTCTGCGCCGCTGAGAAACTCCTCCTCCAGGTCGAAGCCGTACACCTCTGCACCCACGAGCCCCGCCTCTATTAGGATACCGCCGGTGCCGCAGAAGGGGTCGGCGAAGCGCTCTCCGGGGCGGACTCTGGTAAGGTTGACCACCGCCCTTGCGAGACGCGGCAGGAGCACGCCTGGACGGAAGTACGGCCTCAGGTGTGGGCGCCTCTCCTCATAGGCGCTGCGCTCAACTCGTGCAAGTACGCGGGCCAGGTAGAACCTATCCGAAATTATGCCTGTGATCAGATTCTCAGGTGCAGAGAGATTCACCTTCTTATCCTGAGAGGCTATTATTGCGCCTATCTCCCTCTCCAGCCTCTCCGTGGACAGGTGCTCCGCGTGGTGGCGCACCCTGTGCACGCGGACGGCAAAGCTCCCATCAAAGGAGTAGTCAGCACGCCTTGCGCTGGAAAGCACCTCCTCATGCGAAGCTTCGCAGGAGAAGCAGAGTTCTCCGAAGTAGTGGGCCATGGCAACGCGCTCCGCAAGTTTGGCCACCTCCTCCCTTTTAAAGTCGCCCTCGAGCACAAGAACCTGCTCTGCCTCCTCAGCTATTTTAAACCTCATGCCAAGAGCTTCAAGCGCCGCCAGCACCTCACTCCGGGGCAGCGTGGGGTGCTCCCCTGAAAGAAGAACCAGGAGCCTCATCTCGCTACCTGAGCACCTGCGCTATGCGCGACGCCACGGAGATAAAGCTAATCTGCGACGGTATCGTGTTGGTGCCCACCACCTCTTTTGCTCCCGCTGCAAAGAGCCTTGCGATTGCGCTTCCCGTGGCCACTGCATGAATGCACGCGACGTATATGTTCGCTGCCCCCTGCGCCCTCAGCATGCGTATCGCCTCCACCATGGAGCCGCCTGAGTCTATGATATCGTCCACAATTATTGCATTCATGCCCTGAACATTCAGATTTTTCGGCTTCACCACCACCTCCCCCGGTCCAAGACGTGTCTTCTCCAGGTAGTCGTGTTCGCAGCCCAGGCACGAGGCGACCCGCTCCGCCATGGCGAGGGCGCCCTTGTCAGGGCTTATTACCACGCAGTCCTCTATCCCGCGGCTGCGGAAGTACTCCCCAAGCTCAGGCGAGGCGTCTATCTCCTCAGCCTCTATTCCAAAGTAGTCTAAAATTGCACTCTTGTGCAGGTTTATGCCTATGAATTTGTCAGCATGCAGGGAGATGTGCTTCGCGAGTACGCGGGAGGTTACAGCCTCCCCCTGGGCGAAGCTCCTGTCCTGCCTGGCGTAGGCAAAGTAGGGCACAACCGCCGTAATCTCTTTTGCACCGCCCTCGCGCAGGGTTTCAAGAAGGGCGAGGAGCTCAAATATGTTCCTGTTCTGCGGTCTTGGTGTTGACTGCACCACCACGCACTCGTCGCCAGCGATCTCGCTCTCTATGCGCAGGTAGAGTTCGCCATCCGGGAAAACCCTGCAGGTTACGCCCGCGAGCTCTGCGTTGAGTTCATCCGCCACCTCCTTCGCAAGCACCTGGGAAGCCGTGCCAGGGATAACAATCACCCTACCATCCTCCTTCTGGATATTTGCCGCGGGCAATATTTATATCTTAATGAAATAAAAGGCATGCGATGCCCCGGGACGTAATTGTGGTCGGCGCCGGTGTAGCCGGGCTGAGCGCGGCGATGCAGGCTTCCCGCCTCGGGTTGAGCTGCCTGGTGCTCGAGAAGCTTGTACCGGGTGGCGGTGTGTGCCTTGCAAAGCGGGTGGAAAACTATCCAGGCTATGAGAGCATTGACGGCTGGTCGCTTG
>Ga0256830_1000805_pt1 | contig 23304 bp, 17 predicted proteins | sample 128326metaG_FD_190537 | JGI IMG/M metagenome (GOLD analysis project Ga0256830, IMG submission 190537) | Hydrothermal vent microbial communities from Lau Basin, Pacific Ocean - 128-326 | ecosystem: Environmental > Aquatic > Marine > Hydrothermal vents | place: Pacific Ocean: Lau Basin | collected... | reverse complement strand
CTGGTGTTATCCAGCAAAGCCTATAATGCACAAACGGGGCTGTTAATTTGCTGTCCGATCAGTACTAGCATTCGTGGTGGAATAACTGAAGTGCCGATCAATAATCTTGAAAAACCGAGTGTAGTTGCAGCGAATCTAATCCATACACTTGATTGGAAGCAACGAAAAGTGAAACTAATAATTAACGCTGAAAAGGGTGTTATGGATGAAGTATTGTTAAGGCTGATTCCATTGATAGGAGCAGACCGCCTGATCAATGACCTGCTTCAACAATCATCCTAGAAATCTCAAGCGAGCATGATATTAGGGTGTGTTTAATTGATTTGGTTAGCGTAATGAAAAAATTCGTGATCCAACTGATGAATTTAGGCTTACTGTTTTATACCCATAGCGGTTAAGAACTCAAACGCTATGGGTATCATAGTTATTAATTGCGAGTCATAGTCTGACAACAGTGTCTTATTTTTTGGTGAAATACGAATCAAGATCTAAGTCGAGGGGTCTTTTACTCGGAGAGTTCCCGTCGTTTATTTCATCACTGATGCCAAAGAATAGCTTTCCGTTATCTATTTTAAATATATCGTAAAACATATCATTGACATCAACGCTTTTGTCTTTGAGAATTGTTATCTCAATTTCATTAGCGCTTACTCCAGAAGTTGTAGTAATTTCATTGCCTATAATAAAAGTACCTGAAAGGGAAAAAGATGTTTCGACAATCACGGAACATACAGAATCGCTATATTTATTTTTGACAGTATTAAATGTGTTACCTGAAAAAGTAACTGTGCTATTACTATGTCCACCTTCTTCGTTAACTTCACATATACCTGTCCAACTTCCTTTTAATGCTTCATTTCCAGTAACTTGTGGGGACGGGTTAGTTTGCTTTTGCGCTACAAAATAACTCACCTCAATATTGGTACCCTCTGCCGGAACCGCATCACCATGAAATAAGATGGAATTTGATGCCACTGAATACGTCCATCCGTTAATAGCGGAAGACTCAATGATGACTCCATTTATTTTAACTTCGATCGTGCTGCTGAGAGGTTGCTTGGATAGGGCATACCAACTGGATGCTCCTCCGGCGGCTTGAGCGATGTTATTCATGATTTCAGGAAATAAAGCGGTGGTATCGATATCGGCAGTAAATCCATTCGTATTATCGGCTAAATCATCATAGAGCCCACTAATACGGCTGCTTTCATTAATAATTGCATAAACGGTGTACCCGCGTGACAAAAACAAATTATCTAAAGGGTCAAAAACACCATTTCTATATGAGTTAGGCTCGTCGCTGAGATAAATTATCGACAGACTGGCATCAGCTCGTGGGTATCCGGCGGAGGTAACGCTACCATCGTTAATATCTCCTTCGGATATTGACTGCAGCGCTAATTCAGAAAAATAAATGCCAGATTCTTGGGAATCACCTGAAGTACCAGGTATCACGTCAATTTTAAATTGGCTAGCATCAGATGTGAAACCTAATCCCCTTAAGGAGGCACTATCCGTAGTAATAACCCCCGCTTCATAATCAAGTCCTGACGACTCCATTGCAGATATAAACGCATCAGCGGCATCACTTAGTGCTTGTTGCTCATTACCCATGCTGCCTGAGTTATCGACTACAAATAAAAAGTCCGCTTTTCCGCCGCCGGCTTGTCCTGAAAATTTGTCAGTGATGCCTACTAATTCTGTGCCTTTGGATAATATATTACCTGTATCGGTAATCTGATTGACGACAGATGTGTAGGTTTTCACGAGTTCAGATGGTACCAGGGTAAGTGTTAATACAATGTCATCTTGAGCATTAAAAACGATGCCTATATTTATCGTGTAGTTAAATACAAAAGGTTCTTTACCTAAGGTTGTTGATAACTGGTCGTTAGTGATGTCTGGAAAAAGAGCCAAAATCATTGAATTCAAAAACTCAGTTGAATGTTGTTTGTCAATTAATTCAACTTCAAGTTGAGCATTTATGGCATCCTCTTTTAGTAAATCTACTTGTCGTTTAGAAAAAGCGGATGAAAAAAGTAATGGCTGGATTGTTGAATGAAACGAGGCTAGCATTTCTTCAGCAGAAGATTCCGTTGAGAATGCTTTAGTTTGTATCACGATACCTGCAACATCTCGCTCGCTCGTTTGCAAAATTTCTTCATGGTTTTCACGGGAACGAATTTTTTCCGACGGATTCTCTTGTGTTCCGTTATTCCCATCAAAAACGTACATGCCATCCATTTCTTCGGGCAAGGCTTTGGTTTCTATACCTTCAGGAAGATACATATCGTAGTTTGTTGTGCTAAATTGAGCCTTTGGCGTGATGTCACCTGTTGTACCGCCACCGCAGGCGGATAATATTAACATCAAGCTTGCTAATAGTCCTGTTATACAGAACCTGTTTAGGTTGTTCATTTTCATTTCTCCACTATTTTGCAATACGATTGCTTAATTCAATATATTGAGATCAAGTACGTAAATCTTGTATTCATGTGATATCTTAAAAAGCTTATTCAAATGTATTAATGGAAAAAAAATCAATTCCAAAATCACTAGTGGGTAATCCTGACTCAATTGATGTTTCACCTGACGAATTCTTGGTTTCTATGTCATACGTATAGTTTTCATTAAAAGTAATCGTTATCATCCCATTACCTTTGAAAATCATTACGCCTGCTGTCGGAAACGATTGAAAGAGATCAATCGTTATCCCTTCTGGTGTGGAGATGTCTAAATAACCCATTTCACTTTGATAAACTCGTCCAGAATATTTAGCGATTGCAGAGTTAAATGAAACCTCATTTTCAACGATGACTCTATAGTTTTCTACTTTGAAAGAAGTACTTATATCATCGACTGTTTCGACGAAGGACAAGGAGGTGGTCGTATCAGAAGAAAAATTATCGCCTTGTTCGCTACCTAGAGAGAAACGTCCATCCATCGTGCCATTCATCAAGGTTGTTATTCCATCAGCACTCACTTCAAAATCATAAAGAGCAGCATGGAACTCACTGGCATTAAACTTAAATCGCGAGACGATTCTGCCATTTGAAATTTCGATTTGACCAAAAAAATTTCTTTCGCAATAATTATCATGCACAGTTTCTATATTGATCGTCGCTGTTTCGAGCGCAATAATAGCCTGAATAAGTGAATTAGGATCTTCTGAATTGAAGTTGGGAAAGCCTGATGAAGTTACAATGATTTTACCGCCACATGTCCCTTTGATTTCAGAGCTTCCATTTAAATCAAAATCTATTTCTAAATTGATATCTGAATCAGATTCCAAATCATGCTCTTTTCCTTTTATCGCTTGTAATTTCTTCACAATACGAGTCACGGGTTTAGACAAAAAATCTATATCTGTATCCCTGTCAATATTTCCTAGTTCACTGCTTCCTTTATTTGTGTTAGAAGAAAGCTCCAGGATTAAATCTCGACTATTATCTTCCGTAATGGTAGCGGGAGAAGCAAGTCCGTCATAAGAAAGATCAGGTCCTGAGCCTTTTTCACCAGCACCGCATCCGGTTAGAAATAATAATGCAGTGATGATATGTGCCATTTTGTTATTCATTTGGTTCACCTCGTATATTGTAAAAATATTGTTGTTAGAAAAGTCGATGAAACTTTATTTGATCGATTATAGTTTTAGTTATTATTCGAGTGTTTTCTGCTTAAGACGTAAGGAGGGGCGATTTGTCCCATCAATTTATTAAATATTTTTTACAAGTGATAGATAAAATTAGCTTGAAGTCCTTTGTGAAAATTTCGAATCACATATTCTGCAACTACAGACATTTGTGAATTGAGTTCATATTGCCCACCTGCTCCAATAATGAGTCCATTGATGTTAGCTAGATCGTAGCCAATGCGTCCAATAGCCTTGATCTTTTCTTTAACTTTATAATCAAAGACCGCTGTTGTCCAAATGCCATCGGAGCTTCCTCCACAAAATGATTGGGAACCGAGTCCGAGCCCGAAATCCACAGTTGAACAGAAGTCACCAGAAGTCGCATAACCAGCCTCGACACTAAATCCAACTTTTTCATGTATAGATACGAGGTCATTCAAGTCATATCCTACAAATCCTTGATACCCAATCATGCTATCTGATGCACTGCCATCAGGACTATTGTACGCAAGACCACCACCTACATAGGCTTTAGACTGATCAAACTCGGCCATTAATGCTGAGCTATAAATAAGAGCTGCCACCGCGATAAAACCAATTACTTTTTTCATTTTCTGTTTCCTCTTACTGTTTATTTAATTACATTTTTTCATAAAATACTATAAATTTATACCGCTTTCTGTTGTGCCTGAATACTGAGGTTTTTACTCCCTCCTTTTAAAGTTGAATTTTTAAATAATGAGAATATGTTTGTCTCGAAAGTGACGCTAGTACTTCGGCCTAGAACAGCGCCAAGCATGGTCATACTTATTTTTTCTGCGGAGTTGGAATCACCATCTGCGGTATTAATTTGGCCAGGAAAAACAAGAACTACTCCCATGTCTTGGTTCAAAATAGCCACGTCTATTGCTGGAGAAATGGTAAATGATACTGAGCTTGATGGTCGAAAATAGCTATAATCAACTTTGGTATTTATCATGGCCGAAATTGTATTGCCATAAGATACTGTTAACTTGCCAAAGGCCTCCGCATTGTTTACATAGGATCTTAAAGACTGTCCATTAATTCTAACCGATATAGCGATTGAAATCGCTGGATTAACTATACCTGAATTGGAATCAGCGTAATTCATTAATACTTCTTCGAGATACAGATAACTGGCAACACTGGCATGAGAAACAGTCGTGCTAAAGGTGCCCGCTGCAGTGACTTCAAAAGTGTAATAATCCCAGTCATTTCGTGTATCAAAATAACCTTGTTGTGTGCTAGCTGATGAAACAATGGTAACAGTATTGAAATAGTCATTTTCTTCGTGTGTATCAAGACTGGTGGAGCCTAAAACTGTGTCTGAGAACACTAAGTTGTACGCGCTATTCAAATCGTATTGCGTGCTGTAAGAGGTCACTATGATGTAATAGGTACCTGGTGTCAGTGAATAATTCAGTGTATGTAATTTATCAGCAGAACCACCGGTACGCGCAAGTTGTTGTAACGTACTATCATATAGGTATAAATAACTCGCTACATCTGGATGTGATATGTGGGCATAAAATGTCCCCGTTTCAGTGATTTCAAATTCATAATAATCTGCATCGTCGCCCGAATCAAAAAAGCCTTCTACATTGATCGTGGCTGCGACGAGATTTGCGGTATTAAAAGAATCGTTTGGTTCGCTTTCAGACACGGTAGATACAAAAGTAACGTTTACTTGTCTATCCGTACCCATTTGTACATTACATGTATTTGAGACAACGGTGTTGCAACCTATCCACTGTACTTCAGCATCGGAAGGATGGCTCGCGCTAAGAACAATTGATGTATTTGCAGGATAGTCAGCGCTACAAGTAATTCCACAGTCGATACCCGCTAGATCACTTGTTATTGTTCCCGAGTTATCATTGGTGTTTATCGATAATGTATAAGTTGTTTGCGGGGGAGGAAGTGTGATGGTGTATTCCTCTGTTTTAGTTGCTTCCTTGTTGTCCGCATTGTCGATTGAGAAATATTTTAGCGATGTCGTTTCGCCTATGTTAATTGCGGATGTGTATAGCGTAGAATTTGAATCTGGCTCAGAGCCATCAGTCGTGTAATATGTATTTTTACAACCTGAACCACCATTGTCAGTGCATGTTAGCGTAACGTTTTGAGCTAGATTATATTCTCCCCCAGAAGGTGAAGCAGTAGTAGTAGGCGGGAATGTATCCGTCTCTACGACTACAGGGTCTTCTGTAGTTGTTGTGCATGCCTGGGCATTTACAATACCTAAATTACCCGATGCATCAAATGCTTGTACTTCATAACAATAATCAGTGCTGGCATCCATATTTTCGTCGGTATAACTGGTAGAAACTACGGTAGCTATTTTTGTGAACGATTCACCAAAGCTTCGATGCACATGGTATCCCAAGACATCTTCATCTACTGATGGAGTCCATGTTAGTTCAACTGCATTATTTTCATTTATTTTTGCTTTGAAGTTTGTAACGGTAGCAGGTGCTGTAGTGTCGTTTTCGATTAATGTCGTAGTACAAACATCCGATGTTTTACTAGAAACATTACCCGCTCCATCAAATGCCTCAATGCTGTAACAATAATTCGTAGCTGCTGTTAATCTTGAGTCACTGAATACGGGGTAGGGTATACTGGTGATTATCGTTCCATCTCGGTAGATGTTATAACCCGCTATGCCGATATTATCCGTTGAAGGATTCCATACCGTAACTACACCTGTTGCCCCAGATGGTAGTGCGAGTAAATTAAGTGGTAGGGTAGGTGATTGAGTGTCTGGCTCGGTGATATCAGTGCTGAGATCAAAGCCATCGACAATCGTCCCTTGAATAAGAGTAACGGGGTCTATTAGATTAATCGTGATATTGGTGACTTCTATAATGACGACTGTGAAGTCAAGCAACATGTCAAAACCCGTGCTATTCGCATCAAATTCTGAATTAAAAAAATCAAAACCTTCTGTAACTTGGAATTGGCTATAAGATGTCGCCATCAGGCTTTCGATTTTTTGTTGGATCGCGACTATTTTTTCTTTAGTCGGTGGATTAGCTATCGCATCATCACTCTCAAACTCAACAGCGATATCTCTTCCTTCTACGCCGTACCAGTTGCGCATCACAAAATCGGAAAGAGGGTGGATGTTAGATATTCCACCTTCCATGGCAATGCTAAATAAAGATGGTTTTTGCGGCTGATCGATTTTTAGTAGAAACGGTGCCTCCATGTCAATAAGTGTCGTTTCATATTTTCCATTGTCATCGGTTGTTGTGGTGTGTTTTTTTCCATTTTTATCTTTTATGACAACATTGCTATTGGCTATTGGTGCACCAATCGCTGCGGTGCCTTTTAGATTGACTTCGCTGAAACCTGAGCCTTCAATGCCTCCTTCACCTGCCCCACAAGCTGTGAGTACTATTACACTTGCAATCAGCGCAAGCACCCATCTCATTTCTCTCCATTGTCTCATCTTAGTCCTCACTATTTTGTTTAAAAAAATAGATCCCTACGCCTACGCGTTCTATTTTTTTACTCTTTTTATTTTCCTTGCCGTCGTCGTTATTATGGTTATTTTTTTTATTGTTTTTTTTATCAAGCGCACTTTTTTCTGCTAGCCATTGGCTGAATTCCTTCAATAGTTCCATTGATCGCCTATCACTGTATTTTTGAAATTCTTTAACGATCTCTTCAGACACTTGGGTGTATACGACTTCGCGTTGAAAACGAGCATCTTTTTTTTTACTTATTATGTTGTGAATACTTGTTCCCATCATGTCACCAGTGTGTTTGCTGACTAGTTCAAGTTGTTCGACTTCGTCTGTCTTGGGTATATAAGCATGTAGTAGAAGCTTTACTTTATTGTCATTTTGTACTTCTACTGCATTGACCCGTACGAGTTCATCCAAAACGGCACGGGCGGTTGCATCACCACTGTAGCGCGAGACCAGCGTTTCGAAACTCGCACCCTCTCCTTTCAACGGCAATGCTTTTGGTTGTTTGTTATTATCGAGTGCCATCTCATCTTGTAACCAACCACCTATTACCAGCGTTGCTCGATTGACGGATCCTTTGGTTTTTTTAGGGATTACATTGTCTTCTGCTTTGGTCAGTCTTACGATTTCTTTGCGCGTTAACCCGGTTAACACCGATACTCGGGAGAAAGTCATTTTGCGCTTAGGAAGAGAGAAGTGTTTATAGGCGATATCGACATAAGCGCGTTTGGCAATTTCCGCAAACTCTGAATGCGATATGTCGAAGCGCAGCAGTATTCGGACTAATGGGTCCAAGATATGGCGTATCGCTCGAATAATTATTGATTTTCTCTTTTCCATAGATGGGACTTTAGGCCCAAAAAATGACCATGTCAACAAAAATATCGGACAAAAGTCCCAAAAATGTCCATCTAAGCAAGGTTGCTTATGAATATTTCGAATTTGGTCGCAGTAGGTCAGTCTGTTCTCAGACAGCCTCCTAGATCCTGCCAGTGATCGTGTTATGTGAGTGCGAGCACGCGCTGATTAATTTGCCGAGCGGCGGTCTGTCTTTGCCGCTTTTTCACTGCTTACGCTAATGTTTACTGCAGAGCCATATTGCGTTTTGATGTTATTAAACAGAGCCTCTCGATTATTTGTTGAATAAATACATTGGTTTATAGGTTTTTTTGTGCCGAGTGCAAGAAACTGCAAGGCTTTGGACTAAAAATAGCAACGCATCCATGCAACAAAAATGAGCTAACGGGTTAATGGCATAACGTTTGCTGTTTGCTAGATTGAGTTCTGGATTGAATCCTAAGGAGGTTGTTCTCGGACAGCCTCCTAGACAGAATCTTGAACCGAATCCAAGACCGAATTACGCTGGAGATTTGAAATGCGATTTAGTTTAGACAAAGCAATGGGCTTACATACGCAGGCATTATTTGTACGTGCACGCCGAACTTCCTTGATTGCTTCGAATATAGCGAACGCCGATACTCCACGATACAAAGCCCAAGATATCGATTTTAGATCGGTATTACGTAATACCGCAGGAATGTATGATGAAGGCAGAATGAAGAGCACGCATAGTGGGCATATACAAGCCGGTGGTTTCTCTGCATCGAGTGCTGAGCTAATGTATCGTAATCCCTACCAACCTTCGATTGATGGAAATACAGTGGATGCACAAGTTGAAAAAGCGGAGTTTGCTGAAAATACCTTAATGTACCAAACCAGTTTAAGGTTCATAGATGGCAAAATCAGTAAGCTTAAAAAAGCAATTAGAGGAGACTAAGAGTGTCTTTATTAAGTATTTTTAATGTTTCAGGCTCAGCACTTAGTGCCCAATCTGTGCGCTTGAATGTTACTGCGAGTAATTTAGCAAATGCTGAGACGGTGAGCAGTAGCATCGATAAAACCTATCGTGCCCGCCATCCTGTATTTGCAACGACATTGAAAGATTTTGAAAATAATCCGTCCTCTATGGGAGTTGAAGTTAAAGCGATTATTGAAAGCCAGGCAGAGCTTAGAATGCGCCATGAGCCCGATCATCCATTGGCTAATGATGAGGGTTATATATTTTTACCGAATGTGAATGCGATTGAAGAAATGGCGAATATGATTTCCGCTTCACGTTCGTATCAAAATAATGTTGAAGTATTGAACACATCAAAACAATTATTGCAAGCCACCCTAAGGATGGGACAGCAATAATCTTGCGCGGGAGTAAAACAAATGGCAAATGATATTTCTAAAACTAACTCAGTGATCGAAGCCCTCGGGATCGATAAAAAGATCAAGGATAAGGAAAAGCGAGATACGCTAGGACAAGAGGAGTTTTTGAAAATCTTGGTGGCACAAACCAAAAATCAAAACCCAATGGAGCCTCAAGAAAATGGCGAATTTCTGGGGCAAATGGCGCAATTTAGTACGGTGTCCGGTTTGCAGGAGATGCAAAAATCCATTGATAATATGAGCAAGTCGATGATGTCGAACCAAGCTCTACAGGCGTCAAGCTTAGTGGGGCGTTATGTGATGAGTTCAGCGGAAAGTGGCTTTTTACCAGAGGGGGAAGGGGATCGGTTTTTCGGTGCTGTTGATGTTCCTGAAACCGCCGCAGATATCAAAGTTAATATTACGAATTCAGCAGGCGTTCCAGTGAAAACCTTAAATCTAGGCACCCAACCCGAAGGTTTGTTGCGGTTTAGCTGGGATGGTTTGAATAACGATGGAGTAGCAATGCCTACGGGTGATTATAAAATTAGCGCAACGGCCATGATAGGAGGTACCGAAGAGGCGCTAAGCACCAATTTTGCGGCACCGGTAAATAGTATAACGCTGGGTAAAAATGGTGGGCCAATGACTTTAAATGTTGCAGGCATTGGTGAGATGACCATGGATAAAGTGAAAGAAATTTTATAGTCGTTTGAATTATATTGAGTACAAGCTAGGAGATCGCTATGCCATTTCGTATTGCATTAAGTGGGTTGAACGCTGCATCTGCAGATTTAAAAGTGACAGGTAACAATATAGCGAATTCAGCGACCGTAGGATTCAAAAAATCACGTGCTGAGTTTGTCGATGTATATGCGGCTGCATATGGAGCGATTGGGAGTATTACGCCAGGTTCAGGCGTACGTACTGCAAATTTACGCCAAATTTTTAGCCAGGGAAATATTGAATACACGGATAATAGTACGGATCTCGCGATTACCGGAAAAGGCTTTTTTGTGGTAGAAGATGACAAAGGGCGATATCTTACCCGAAATGGCACCTTTGGTGTTGATCGAAATTTAAAGGTGGTGAACTCTACGGGGCAAACACTGCAAATTTTTCCTCCGGTCACCGTGGGAACTACAACGACATTTAATACAGGCTCTTTGGTTGATTTGCAATTACAAAATACCGTAGGAACACCGCAGGCAACTACGCGGATGAATGTTAGCTTGAATGTTGATGCGGATAATGCAACGACATTTGATGTTGAAGGAGCCGCTGCATATGGAACTATCCCGGTGAACAGCCGATTCAATGCCAATGCGGGAACGCAATTTGATCCCACCGACCCCAATACATTTACGCCTAATCATTTAACGGCGCAAACTGTTTATGATTCATTAGGGGGGTCTCATGTGGTGCAAATTTATTTTAGAAAGCTTGAGGATTCAAACACAGTATCAGATGATATTCCGGATGCTTCAGAAGCCAGTACCTGGCAGACCTATGTTTATCTGGACGGTAACCCATTACAGCCTTCGTCAACTGGAGTTGCTGGCGGAGCAGGCGTAAATGCGGCACCCAATAATCGGGTACCTGCAGTGATAGGTTTTGCCGGCGATGGAACGGTTTTAAGTTCAGAATATCCTGATGGCGCAGGAACTCCGCAAGCAACAACTGTATTGGGTGAAGTGGTTTATGAACCCTTTGCCACGACAACGGGGTCTTTACCGGTTCAAATAAGTATAGACTTTGGATCGATTACTCAGTTCGGAAGTGATTTTGCGGTTAATGAAGTCAGTCAAGATGGTTTTTCTACGGGACGCTTAACCGGTTTTGATGTTGAAGATAACGGCGTGGTGTTTGCCCGATATACTAATGGTAATAAAGAAGTACTAGGTATGACGGCAATGGCGAGTGTGGCTAATCCTCAGGGGCTTCGCCAGCAAGGCGATTCACTGTGGACTGAGACATTTGATGCGGGTGACACTGTACTTGGACAACCGGGAACGGCAAGTCTAGGTTTAATTCAAGCGGGAGCTTTGGAAGCCTCAACGGTGGAAATCGCCGATGAACTGGTAAGTATGATCGTGGCGCAACGTGCTTATCAAGCGAATGCGCAAGTCATTAGCACGGCAGACCAATTGACGCAGACCTTGCTGAATATTCGTTAAATTTTATGCTTGGTTAGGAATGGGCAGGTAACAACTCTCCAACCCTAAGAATTGATTACACCAACAGTAGGCGTTTTAGGCGAGGAATAAGCATGGATCGAATGCTTTACATTGGGATGACTGGGGCCAAAGAATCTCTGTTATCTCAAGGACTCAATAACCATAATCTTGCGAATGCAAGCACCACTGGATTTAAAGCAGATCTTGAGCAATTTCGCAGTATGCCTGTATTTGGGCCAGGCCATCCTTCGCGTGCATACTCAATGGCTGAACGTCCAGGCATTAATTATCGGGGTGGTGCGATGGATAGCACCGGTCGAGATCTAGATGTCGCAATTAAAGGCTCAGGGTGGATTGCCATCCAAGGAAAGGATGGCGCTGAAGCATATACACGAGCGGGTAATTTACATGTTTCACCTAATGGTCAATTGCTTACTGGTACAGGACTTCCCGTGATGGGTAATGCAGGGCCGATAGCTATTCCTCCTGCACAGACGTTATACATTGGTACTGATGGGGCTATTACCGTCCGTCCATTGGCTCAAGGGCCTGTCGCATTGGTTGCGATTGATCGCATAAAGCTGGTAAACCCGGATACGGATACGATAGAAAAAAGCGCTGATGGTTTGTTTAGAAGTATTGATGGACAGGTATTAGTCGCCGATGCAAATGTCAATTTAGTTTCGGGTTATCTTGAGCGCAGCAATGTAAATGTGGTGGAAAGCATGGTCAAAATGATCACCTTGTCACGCAATTTTGAAATGCAAGTAAAGGCAATGAAAACGGCAGAAGAAACTGACGAAGCAACGCAATCATTGTTACGTATGAGTTAACACCAGCCTTCATTATTTCACGAAGTTTGATTAAATGTTTGGGTTGTTGAAAAAAATGAACTGCCGGTAGCTCAGTGTTTTTGGGAAAGGAAGATGCAAATAATAAAATTTATAAGGTTTGGTATATCGCTTGCGATTTGCTAATTATGAATAGGATGAGAGGGTGTTATGGATAGAGCTTTATGGGTTGCAAAAACAGGTCTGGAAACTCAGAATACACGTATGGCGGTTATTTCAAATAACTTAGCGAATGTGAGCACAACGGGATTTAAGCGTGGACGTGCTATTTTTCAAGATTTATTGTATCAAAATATTCGTCAGCCAGGCGCGCAAACAAGTGCGGATACGATGTTGCCATCGGGTTTGATGTTAGGCAGTGGCGCGCGTACCGTAGCAACTGAAAAACTACATATGCAAGGTAACGTAGTAAGTACCGAAAATAGTTTTGATGTTGCTATTGAGGGTCGTGGTTTTTTTCAAATTTTACTGCCGGATGGAGAAATTGGCTATAGCAGAGATGGCTCGTTTCGCGCAGATGCCAATGGCCGTTTGGTTACTGCGAGTGGTTATCCAGTAGAACCCGCGATAAATATTCCTGTGGATGCGCAATCTTTTTCTATCGCGGAAAATGGCATTGCATCAGTTGTATTGCCCGGAGTTGCTACTCCCGTTTCTGTAGGCGATATTCAACTGGCAGATTTCATTAATCCGACTGGATTGCAAGCAACGGGATCAAATTTATATATTCAGACCGTGGCCAGTGGTGCTCCCGTGGTGGGAGAACCTGGCTTGGATGGTTTGGGCTCTTTGCAGCAAGGTTCACTTGAAGCTTCAAATGTGAGCGTTGTCGTAGAACTGGTGAATATGATTGAAACGCAGCGAGCCTATGAAATGAACTCAAAAGCTGTTTCCGCCGTTGATGGCATGTTACGTTATTTGGGACAGAATACCTAACATGATAATAACTGACATGAAAAAATTAATCGTCGTAACGAGTATATTGATGTCGGGTTGTAGTTTAAATTCTCCGGTGAAGCCAGATCCTGAATTTGTGGCTATTCGGCCTATCGTTTCAGTGCCTCCCCCATCGGATAACGGAGGTATTTATCAATCAGGTTATAGCATTAGCTTATTTTCAGATGTTTCTGCTAAAAGAGTGGGTGATGTTATTACCGTGATCTTGCAAGAAGATACTAATGCATCTAAAAGATCTTCGACGAATTTATCGAAAGAAACATCGATAAATGCAGGAATGCCGACAATACTTGGGCGAGCTTTAGGCGCTGGGGTGTTAACAGGTTTGGAGTCTGCAAACGAATTTCAAGGGGAGGGCGGATCATCGCAAAGTAATAGCTTAACGGGCAGAATAACCGTGACTGTTTCCGAAGTATTGCCGAATGATTATTTGGTGGTGCAAGGCGAAAAACGTCTAACTCTTAATCAAAGCAGTGAGCATGTGCAATTTTCAGGTATTATTCGGCCTGCGGATATTAAGGCTGATAATACGGTATTGTCAGGAAATGTGGCGAATGCGCAAATTATTTATGGCGCGACCGGAGCCCTAGCGGATGCTAATACACCGGGTTTGCTGTCACGATTTTTTAACAGTCAATGGTGGCCTTTTTAGTCAATAAAAAAAGACTGGCAATGGAAACTATACGGAAAGATCATATGAAATATAAATTAATTATTGGGCTTTGCTTATTAGGTTTATTAATAAATATTGCATATGCTGCGAGGATAAAAGATCTTGCCTCGGTTGCTGGCGTTAGAAGCAATCAATTGGTAGGTTATGGCCTTGTCGTAGGTTTGGACGGCAGTGGTGATCGAACCGCGCAAACACCGTTTACGGTGCAGAGCTTGAAAAGTATGTTAAATCAATTTGGAATTACCATGTCACCTGATTTAAACCCCCGGTTGAAAAATGTGGCAGCAGTATCAATTCAAGCAACCTTGCCGGCTTTCGCAAAACCTGGGCAAAAAATTGATGTCACCGTATCTTCTATAGGAAATGCAAAAAGTCTGCGTGGTGGTAGCTTATTATTATCGCCATTAAAAGGGGCTGATGGAAAAATTTATGCGCTGGCGCAAGGCAATTTAGTGGTGAGTGGTTTAGGTGCCGAAGGCGATGGTTCAAGGGTTACTGTCAATATTCCAAGTACTGGGCGCATTCCAAATGGTGCAATGGTAGAGCGTGGTGTGCCGGATGGTTTTCATAATGGCAGCAGTATATTATTAAACTTGCATACTGCCGATTTTACCACTGCGCATCGATTAGCTGAAGAAATTAATAAATCCTTTGGTAACGCTACATCACGCGCATTAGATGGTGTGACGATACAAGTTTCTGCACCACAAGATCCTACGCAGCGTGTTTCATTTGTTTCAATGCTGGAAAATTTGAATGTCGATCCTGGATCTTCGGCGGCAAAAGTGATTATTAACTCACGTACTGGTACGGTTGTTATTAGTTCTAATGTGACGGTGACCCCGGCTGCGGTTACCCACGGTAGTATGACGGTACGCATTACTGAAAATCCTGTGGTCAAGCAACCAAATCCCTTAGCGGAGGGGGAAACCGCTGTCATTCCAGCAACCAATATTCAGATTGAGCAAGAAAGAAAGAGAATGTTTAAATTTGCACCGGGCGTATCTTTGGATCGAATCGTCAATGCGGTGAATGAGGTCGGCGCTGCTCCGGGTGACTTAGTGGCTATTCTTGAGGCGTTGAAGGAAGCAGGGGCTTTACGCGCTGAACTCATCATTATTTGAGGTCTGAAAAATACATCGGCATAAGTTTGCCCTAATGCTAGAAATAATTGCCGCATCTTCTTGTTTTATTTTATTTCATACCTCCTCATTATTTTTTAACTAGTTGTTCTTACGTTGAAATATGTTGATGCTTATTATTGGCATGTTTGATGATATGAATCATGTAATGAAAAATATTTTCAGTATATGTGAGTACAAAAATGAGTATTGCAAGCGCACAAGTAGAATCCTATTATGATAAAAGTACCTTAGACAACTTACGTAGTCGAGCACACAAGGATCCTGAGCAAGCACTTGAAGAAGTGGCTCGCCAGTTTGAATCTATTTTTACCCGCATGATGTTGAAATCAATGCGTGCTGCAAATTTCGGAAACCCATTATTTGATTCAGACTCTGGAAAATTTTATCAGGATATGTATGACGATCAGCTTGCTATGGACTTATCAAAAAATGGGTCTATTGGCTTAGCAGATATACTCGTTAAGCAGTTGCGCAGTAATCCAGTTTCTAAAGTGAGTTATATTCAACCTCCCCCTATTTCGAATAATAAGACGGAAGAAAAACCAGCCGAAAAAAACATTGAACGGAATCATATGTTCAATAATATTTCCGTATCCGATGTGCTTGATTCGAGTGTTATAAATACACAGAAGAGTGCTGAAATTGAATTGGGAACACCCGAAAAATTCGTTAAATCACTGTGGTCTTATGCAGAGCAAGCAGGAAAAGAACTAGGTATTCAGCCTCAGGCCTTATTAGCGCAAGCGGCGTTGGAGACGGGTTGGGGAAAATTTGTGATTAATACTCAAGATGGCCAAAGTTCACATAATCTATTTAATATTAAGGCAGATAAAAGATGGCGTGGTGAATCAGCTACAAAGTATACGCTAGAGTATGAATCAGGAATTGCCAAAAAGGAACAAGCTAGTTTTCGTACATATAATAGTTTTGCAGAAAGTTTTTCAGACTATGTGGATTTTATAAAAAACAGCCCACGTTATAAACAGGCATTGAGCACGGGGAAAAGCTCCGCAAGTTATTTTATTGAGCTTCAGCGTGCAGGTTATGCGACAGATCCGAATTACGCGAGCAAGATACAGCGCATTATGAGTGATAAACCCATGATGGATGCGATGGCGAAGTTGCAGTTGACGCAGTTGGATGACTGGTCGAGTTTATTGCATTAGGAAAAATAAATGAACAAATTTATTTCTGTAATTTTTATTAAACGAGTGCCAGAGGTGTCAAATGTCTGATAATGGAATGCTTGGCGTTGCAGCTTCAGGATTAAAGGCTTTTCAACGAACGCTGAATACCATCGGTAATAATATTTCGAATGTTAATACGGATGGTTATTCTCGTCAACGGGTTGAGCTGCAGTCGATTAATGGCACGCCCTCCACCGCAGGATTTATCGGCAATGGCGTGCGCACAGAGACGATTCAGCGTTTATACGATCAAAATGCGGTAACCCAGGTCAGGCAACGAACATCTTCAACTGAATTTTATTCGGTATTTAGTGAGTTTTCCGCGCAGATAGATAATCTACTGGCGGATGCTGATGCGGGATTATCATCTGCGATTGAGAATTTTTTCAAATCGGTAAACGATGTAGCCTCCGATCCATCGTCATCTCCGGCGCGCGAAGGAATGCTTACCCAGGCGGGATCTTTAGTGGATCGTTTTAAAACGATGGATAGTTGGTTTGATGATTTGCGTGGCGCGGTTAACAACCGTTTGCTGAATCAAGTAACCTCGATTAATTCACTCACTAGTTCCTTAGCGGATTTGAATCAAGAAATTGTTATTGCCGCGGGTATTGGTCAAGGTCAGCCGCCTAATAGTTTATTGGATAAACGTGATGAATTGATTAGCCAGTTATCAAAACGGGTAAATGTAACCGTATTAGATCAAGAAAATGGAATGCAAAATATCTACGTAGGTGGTGGTCAGCCAATTGTTATCGGAACAAGGTCTATGGAATTAGAAGCCAGCCAAATTGTGGATGATCCCATGCATTACGATATTAAGTATATTGATCCTTCTGACCCTAACAAAAAATATTCGATTACCAATTCAATGACGGGCGGGGATATCGGAGCGACATTGGATTTTAGGAATCAAATTCTTATCCCCGCACAAAATAATCTTGGGCGCTTAGCATATGGTATTGCACTTACGTTTAATCGGCAACATGAACTGGGTATGGATTTAAATGATGTGGTAAACCAGTCATTCTTTGTCGAGCCTACGCCTGATATGTTATCGAGTTTTACCAATACGGGTGGACAGACTTTATCGCTAACTCCGCTTGCGGCGACGCCCGCAAATATGAATATTGATGTGACCCAGCTAGAAGCAGCAGATTATGAAATAACCTACGATGGTACGAACTATATTGCACGAAATATGGCACAAAATACCACGCAAACCATGACTATCGCAAACGCCGGTCCTCCGATAGATTTTGATCCTATGGATGGATGGTATTTAAGTTTGACGAATACTCCCGTTGTGGGTGACAAATTTTATCTTCGTGGCACCCGTGATGTTGCCCGAACATTCGATGTTGCGATTATTGATTCCAATAGAATCGCTGCCGCTTATCCACTACGTATTACCGAGGCAACGGGCAATAATGGCAGTTTAACATTGAGTGCTTCATCGGGTAGTCTCGATGTGATACTGCCTGAAATTACTGACATTACTGACCCAGCTATTCAAAACAGTGTATTAGTTGAATTTCGTAATGTGGCAGGTGGTGTAAGCTTACCCTATGCCGACGAATATCAAGTGGATGGTGGTGGTTGGTTGCCGTATAACCCATTGGTGACAACCACGGTGGCATTGAATGGCTGGACCGTTGATATGCAAGGCCAAATGTGGGATGGGGATAATTTTCTTGTCGAAGGGAATATCGTTGGTGCGAGTGATAATCGTAATATCGCATTGTTGGCTGATTTGCAAATCAAAGGCACGATGAATGGTGGCAATGCGACTTATCAGGAAACATATAGCGAATTGGTTGTTATGGTGGGTAATCGTACCCAGCAAGCTGAAATTAGTTTTGGGGCGCAAAAAGCTTTATTACAGCAAGCTCAGGAATTACGGGAAAGTATCTCGGGAGTTAATCTCGATGAAGAAGCAGTCAATCTGTTAAAGTTTCAGCAAGCGTATGGCGCGGCGGCACAAGTTATTTCGGCATCAGATCGCGTTTTTCAAGCATTATTAAACGCGGTTAGTTGAGGATAATACGATGAGAATCTCTACCAGTTTGATGATTCAAAATTCTCTTAACTCGATGCTAGACCAGCAATTGAGTTTAAGTCAAGTGCAGCTTCAAATATCGACCGGAAGGCGTATTATTTCACCTTCTGATGATCCGTATGGCTCTTCGCGCTCGTTGAATTTAGATGAAGGCATTGCGATAAATACGCAATACTCCGTCAATGGTAATTTTGCGGACATACGTTTGGCCACTACAGAAGCGGCACTCGATGGGTTAACGAATGCTGTGCAGCGTGTTCGTGAGCAAATGGTTTACGCTAATAATGACGCATTGAATTCAGAAAGCAGAAAGGCTATTCGTGAAGAAATTATCCAATTACGCGATCAAATACTGGCACTTTCGAATACGACTGATAGCAATGGCGAGTATTTATTTTCAGGTTATCAAGGCAATAAAAAACCATTTTCACCTGATGGTACAGGTAATTTTTTATACGCGGGTGATGATGGCCAGCGCTATCTACGCATTGGATCACAGACCGAAGTGGCGGTTTCTGATTCGGGTAAAGAGGTGTTCATGGATATCATGAATGGCAATGGAACGTTTAGAACTTCGCAAGACCCCGCAAATACAGGTGCAGGTGTTATCGGACCTGGGTCCGTCACCGGTGTTTATTTGCCCTATAATTATCAAATAAAATTTTTACCTCCTGCATCGGGTTTAGTAACTGATCCACAAGAATACTATGTAGTGAATACGGATACGTTGGAAGTGCTTGCTGCAGGCTCAGGCACAGCTGCTTCGGGTTCAGGCGGTGTTTATGCAACCGAAGCTGCATTTCTTGCTGCAGTTGGCGGTGGATTGGATACCGGTGTTCCGTATGAATCTGGCGCAGCGATACAAGGTCTTAATTTGGACGGAATGTTGGTTGAAATGATTGGCCAGCCTGATGGTGGAACGATAGCGGCTACTCCGCAGGATGTTTTTAATATAGCGCCTAGTGAACATCAGGATCTTTTTGCTACGGTGCAAAATTTTGTTGATGCTTTGGCATCACCACAGGAAACAGAGGCTGATAATGCGCATTTTCATAATGCAATGAACCGTGCATTAATTGATATTGAGCAAAACATGAGTCGTATACTCGAAATAAGAGCGCGTATTGGTGGACGCATGAATACTGTTCAGCGTCAACAAGATATTAATGAAACGTTTAATTTGGAAATGAAAAAAAATCGTTCTGATATTCAAGATCTTGATTATGCCGAAGCAATAACCAATTTGAATTTACAATTACAAAGTTTGCAAGCCGCGCAAAATACCTATTCAAAAATACAAAGTTTGTCTTTGTTTAATTTTTTATAACAATATTTTATTGACATAATGAGCTATGAAAAATATTGCCGGGTATCAAATAATGAACGGAATTGTTTTTCCTAAAGTATTATTATTTAGTAAGGTTTCTTTTTGTTTTACACAGATTATTGATTGAAGTTATTGTTTTTTTAGATAAATAATATATTGGCAAAATGATTGCAATTTAGATTATAAATATAAGCATATGTTTGTTGTAGTAGAATTATTTTGTCATAAGTAAATAATAATTTTCAGCGTGAAAGTCATTTTTAGATAATAGATGTTATGTAAGCAGGTTTTTCATTTGTCGATGTTAAAACTGCAGTTGGAGAATAGTGATGCCACAAGTTATTAATACGAATGTAATGTCGCTTAATGCACAGAGAAATTTGAATCGCTCGCAAGAAGGATTGAAAACATCATTACAACGTTTATCTTCAGGTCTTAGGATTAATAGCGCTAAGGATGATGCAGCGGGTCTTGCCATCACTGAACGATTTACTTCGCAGATTCGTGGACTATCCGTCGCAGTACGTAATGCCAATGATGGTATTTCATTGGCACAAGTCGCAGAAGGTTCGTTACAAGAGGTGAGTAATATTTTACAACGAATCAGAGAGCTATCTGTGCAAGCTATTAATGCGACAAACTCCGCCAGTGATCGCAAGGCTTTAAATCTTGAAGTTAAGCAATTAACGGCAGAGTTAAACAGAATTGCAAAATCCGCCGAATTTAATGGTCAAAAAATACTAGATGGAACATTTGGTACGGCTTTATTTCAAGTCGGAGCCAATTCCAATCAATATATTGTGGCGACAACATCGAATTTTAAAACCCAGCAATATGGTGATTATCGGATCAGTGGAAATGGAAATTCAGCATCTACTGTGCATAGACTCGATGCAGTCGCAGGTACATTTGTTATTACTGGCTCAGAGGGCACATCAACCGTAGTGTATACGGGAGGGTCAAGTGTGCAAACGGTTGCTGATGCAATTAATTTGGTCGGAGATAATACTGGTGTATATGCCTCTGCAGAAACTCAACTGGATCTTGCATTCAGTCAGTCTGGTGCCTACCAGCTAACCGTGCAAGGGGAAGGAAGTTCTGTTTCAACCTTGGCATTTAATTTAACCGAAGCGACCGGTGTTTCATCGTTATCGATTGCAGCGGAAGCATTCAATCAGAGAACCTCAAGTACGGGAATTGTTGCCGTTGTTAAAGATGATGGTAGTGGCATTGTGCTTCGACATTTCGATGGTGAAAATATTTCGATTGCAGATACTACATTCGCCAACTCAGGAAATGTTACCATCAATGGCGGATCGTTTGGTGGGGCTACGGCGATGGCGGGCGCGGTAACTTTGACCGGCGATACCGTTGCCGAAACAGCCATTGGTGTTGGGCAAATAACTTTTGATGCAAACAAGGCGTTTAGTATTGCAGGTAGTGCGGCAGAAATAATAACCACGGCCGCAGAAGCATCAGTCCTGCAAAAAGTGGCTGATATCGAGATTGAAACAGTGACTGGAGCCAATCTCGCATTAACCATCGTTGATGCAGCGATTGCCCAGGTGAGTGATCAACGGGCGCGCTTTGGTGCATTACAAAATCGATTTGGCTCGACGGTTAGAAATCTCGAAACATCGGTTGAGAATTTGAGTGCCGCAAGGTCACGTATTCAAGATGCCGATTTTGCGAAAGAAACGGCAGAGTTGACACGCACACAGATACTTCAGCAAGCAGGAACCGCGATGTTAGCGCAGGCTAATCAAATACCGCAAAATGTTTTGAGTCTATTACAAGGTTAATTTTAAGAGGCTATCCGAGAACAGCCTGATCCATTCCGCACTTAGTGGAAACCGCTGGATTTTTCTATGTTCTTTTGGCTTTGGTTCTTCCTATTTTCTGGGTATATTTTTACTTGTAGCAAAGTGTGGCCCATCTCACAGTTTTTACATAAACTTAGTGACAACATTAGCAATACTACGTAAGTCTTGGAATAATAAGTATAAACAAGAGTTTCTTGTTCTAAAGTTGTGTAAATAGTGGTCGATAGCCGGGTTGGTAGCGGTAAATATTAACCATATTTGATGTATCCGCTGAAGTCTGGCTGTTGATTGCTTTTGTGTTGTGGCAGAAGTGATCGGCTATAATTATAGAGGGCAAATAAAATGCCTCAAGTTATTAATACTAATGTAATGTCATTAAACTCCCAGCGTAACCTCAATAAAACGCAGGGGTCTCTTGCAACCTCTCTCCAACGTTTATCCTCCGGTCTGCGTATTAATAGTGCAAAAGATGACGCGGCGGGTCTTGCGATTTCGGAACGTTTTACCTCGCAAATTCGCGGCCTAACGGTAGCAACACGCAATGCCAATGATGGTATCTCCTTGTCGCAAACGGCTGAAGGCGCACTCCAGGAAGTGGGTAATATTTTACAGCGGGTTCGTGAGTTGGCGGTGCAATCGGTTAATGCGTCAAACTCGGCTTCGGATCGCCAAGCCTTGCAGCTCGAAGTGGGTCAGCTCACTTCCGAATTGAATCGTATTGCCAAGACCACGGAATTTAATGGACAAAAACTCTTGGACGGTACGTTTGGCACAGCTTTGTTCCAAGTGGGCTCGAATGCGAATCAAACCATTGTTGCAACGACTGGTAATTTCAAAACCGATCAATACGGCGACTATCGCATCGAGGGTGGTGTAAATACTGCGAGTTCAACAGGTGGTGGTACGCGACTATCTGCTGGATCAATTGTTATCACGGGTTCGGAAGGTACGGCTTCGTTGCAAGTCACTGCCACGGATACAATGAAAAGCATGGCTCAAGCAATCAATTTAGCCAGTGATACCACCGGGGTTACCGCAACTGCGCAAACGAATATAGATTTGGCATTTAGCGCCGCAGGTAGTTTTCAAATGACCTTGTCTGCGGATAATTCTGCAGCGAATATGGAAACAGTAAGTTTTAGCATTGATGCTGCTACCGGTGTAGAGTCACTTGCTGCGGCGGCACAGGCGTTTAACGATTATACGGCGTCAACCGGAGTGGTGGCGAGTGTTAAGGACGATGGAACGGGGATTACTTTGACCAATTATGAAGGCGAAACCATCATCATTTCTGATACTACGTTTTCCAATGCGGGTGGTGTGACAGTGAGTGGTGGAACCGGTGTGGGTGCTGCGGGAACAGGCAGCTTTGTCTTAACTGCCAATACGGTCGCTGAAACGATTACTGGAGAAGGCCAGATTACGTTTGACAGTGGAAAAGCATTTTCGATTACAACGGCAGCAGCTTCCGCGGCTGATGTCGTGGCGGCAGCATCGCAGTCCTCGACTTTACAAAAAGTATCTGAGATTGATATTAGTTCGGTAGCGGGAGGTAATCTTGCGTTGTCGGTCGTGGATGCGGCGATATCGCAGGTGAGTAATCAACGGGCAAAATTTGGCGCCTTGCAAAGCCGGTTTTCATCGACGATTGCAAATCTCGAAACCACGATAGAAAACTTGAGTGCTGCGCGATCGCGAATCCGGGATACCGATTTTGCGGTGGAGACTGCGGAGTTAACACGTTCGCAAATTTTGCAACAAGCAGGTACAGCGATGTT
>Ga0256830_1000804_pt1 | contig 23315 bp, 19 predicted proteins | sample 128326metaG_FD_190537 | JGI IMG/M metagenome (GOLD analysis project Ga0256830, IMG submission 190537) | Hydrothermal vent microbial communities from Lau Basin, Pacific Ocean - 128-326 | ecosystem: Environmental > Aquatic > Marine > Hydrothermal vents | place: Pacific Ocean: Lau Basin | collected... | reverse complement strand
GGCCTTATCAGGGGCCAGAATTCAGATGCCAGTGGACAGAGGGGGACTACCCCGGCAGTCGGGGGAGCATTTTTGAACACCTGTCCTCTGTCCGCTGAAGTCTGTCTCCTGAAATCCTTGCCCCGCCCTTCGGGAAAAGCGGGCCTATCTTGTCGCCGGGTCAATACTGATACCAATTTGCGATCAAGATGCGCTCATAGAGGGGCGATTTGGGGGCCGTTGGCTTCGAATGTGACTTGGTATGAGAACCCCCTTGGCCGTTGCCGGGCCCGCAGGGACCTGGCGGACATTTCGGCCTTTCCACGTCTCACGTAAGGAGCAGTCCTTCCGATGGAACGTTTCTACGACCGACCGCCCAGCCTGTACTACCGCCACAAGTACCAGGGCCTCATCGGGATCCAGTCCAAGGTGCCGATCCGTGACACCTCGGTGCTCTCGCGCCTCTACACCCCCGGCGTGGGGGCCTGCTGCCTGGCCGTGGCCTCCGACGAGAACGAGTCGTTCGAGCTCACCAGCCGGGCCGACAGCATCGCCCTCGTCACCGACGCCTCGGCCCTCTACGGCATCGGCCGGGTGCCTCCCGAGGCGGCCCTGCCCATGCTCGAGGCCCGGGCCGTGTCGTTCAAGACCTTCGCCAACATCGACGCCTTCCCCTTTGCCGTGCGGGCCGACACCCCCGACGACCTGACCGAGATCGTCCGGCTGCTGACCCCAACCTTCGGAGGGGTGGTGCTGGACGACATCCGGGCTCCGGACTGCTTTTCCGTGGAGTACCGGCTTCGGCGGGCCCTGCCGATCCCGGTGTTCGACTCCGACCAGCACGCCACCGGCATCGTGGTGGCGGCGGCGTTGAAGAACGCCCTGCGGGTGGTGGGCAAGCGGCTGGACGAGGTGAAGATCGTGATCGCCGGAGCCGGGGCCTCGGGCACCGGCACCACCCGGCGGCTCCTGCGGCTGGGGGCGAGAAACATCGTGCTGTGCGACACCCGCGGGGCCCTGTACCCGAGCCGCCTCGAGCACATGAACTGGGCCAAGATGCTGCTGGCCCGGCGCACGAACCCCGAGGGCCTGCGGGGCCCGCTGGAAGAGGTCATCCGGGGCGCCGACGTGTTCATCGGACTGTCGGCACCCGGGGTGCTCACCGGCGACATGGTCCGGACCATGGCGAACCGGCCGGTGGTGTTCGCGCTGGCCCTGCCCGAGCCCGAGATCGGCCCGGACGAGGCCGAGGGGGCCGGCGCGGCCGTGTACGCCTCGGGCACCAGCGTGTTCCCGGTGCAGATCCGGTCGTCCACCGTCACCCCCGGGTTCCTGCGCGGGTGCCTGGACGTGCGGTGCGCCGACATCAACACGGCCATGCTCAACGCGGCCGTGGACGCGGTGGCCAGCCTGGTCCACGACGACAGCCTGTCGTCCCACCACATCCTACCCGACCCCCTGGACCTGCTCGTGGGCCCCGCCATCGCCGAGGCCGTGGCCCGGGCCGCCGTGGACTCCGGCATGGCCGCCACGGCGCCCGAGCCGGGCGCCGTGGCGGAGCGGCTCCGGGTCTTCCTCTACGAGGGGGATCGGGCCTGGTACGAGATGGGTCCCCACGCCCGCGTGCGTCGGGGAGTCGGGGTGGAGGAGGAGTCTTTGGACCTCCACCGCAAGTACCACGGCTGTGTGGAGATCACCCCCAAGATCCCCATCCGCGACGAGCACATCTTCGTGGGCCTGTACTCCCCCAAGGCAGCCGTGGAGCCCGCCCGGGAAATCATGGCCGAACCCGGCCGGGTGTACGACTACACCGCCAAGGGGAACCTGGTGGCCGTGGTGTCCGACGGCTCGGCCGTGCTCGGGTTCGGCAACATCGGCCCGTGGGCCGCGCTGCCGGTCATGGAGGGGAAGGCCATCCTGTTCAAGACCTTCGGGGGAGTCGAGGCGTTCCCCTTGTGCCTGGCCACCCAGGAGGTGGACGAGATCGTCCGGGCCGTGGAGGCCCTGGCCCCGGCGTTCGGGGGGGTCAACCTGGAGGACATCTCCGCCCCCCGGTGCTTCGAGGTGGAAGCAAAGCTCCGGGAACGGCTGGACATCCCGGTGTTCCACGACGACCAGCACGGCACGGCCGTGGTCGTGCTGGCCGGGCTGCTGAACGCCCTGGGGCTGACCGGCCGCAGCCTCGGTTCGGCCCGCATCGTGGTGAACGGAGCAGGCGCCGCCGCGCTGGCCGTGACCCGGCTCCTGCTGGACGCGGGGGCGGAGAACATCGTGGTGTGCGACCGCACCGGCGCCCTGTACCGGGGCCGCAAGAAAGGGATGAATCCCTACAAGGCCGCCGTGGCCGAGCGGACCAACCCCGACCGGATCAAGGGCCCCTTGGGCACCGCGATCCGGGGGGCCGACGTGTTCATCGGGCTGTCTGTGGCCGGGGCCCTCACCCCCGAGATGATCCGCACCATGGCCGACGACCCCGTGGTGTTCGCCCTGGCCAACCCCGTGCCCGAGATCCTGCCCCCCGAGGCCCGGCAGGCCGGGGCAGCGGTGGTGGCCACCGGCCGCAGCGACTTTCCCAACCAGGTGAACAACTGCCTGGCGTTTCCCGGCATCTTCCGGGGGGCCCTGGACGTCAGGGCCCGCCAGATCGACGAGGCCATGAAGATCGCCGCGGCCCACGCCATCGCCGAGGCCGTGGCCCCGGACCGGCTGGCTCCGGACCACATCATCCCCGACGCCATGGACTTCTCGGTGCCCCCCCGGGTGGCCGAGGCCGTGGCCCGGGCCGCCCGGGAGGCCGGGATGGCCCGGCTCGACATGGACCCGTCCGAGGTGGGCCGACGGCTCACGGAGTACATCTACGAGGCCCAGATGCTGGGCAGCGAGGAGGAGGCGGCCGGCGATGCCGCGTGCCTCTTGGGAGGGGAGTCCCCCCCGAAGGCCGCGACACCGGACCCCGCCCGTGGGGAAAAACAAGGAGGCCCGTCATGAAGCCGTTTGCGTCCTTGCCCGTCGTGGCTGCGGCGTTCGCCCTGGCGGCCGGCTGCGCCACCGTGCCCCAACCCCGGCAACCCCAGGCCCCCCTTCCGTACCGGATCGCGGTCGAGACCCGGATCCGGGTGCCCGACCCGTTCCCCGTGCTCGCCGGGCCGGGCGAGACCTACGTGCATCTGCGGGTGGGCCAGGACGTGTCGGGCGCCCTGGCGGGGTGGGCCCGGGGCCGGGGCACCCGCACGGCCCGACAGGCGCTCGTGGTGGACGTGTCGGTGCTGGACCTGCAGGCCGGGTACGACGAGATCGGTGCGGAGAGAAGGGCCCCGCCCGTGGGGCTGGCGTCCCTGGGCATGCCCGGGCCCCTCGCCCTGGACCAGAGCAACCTGGCCATCCCCGAGGAGATCCGAAAGACCCTGCGCCTCACGGCCGAGATCGAGGCCTCCGTGGAGGGGCAGCAGCCCGTGGTCCGGCGGGAGACCGTGGAGGTCACCCACGTGGTGCGCTGGGAGGACTACGACCGCTGGGCCTACGACTACGGCCCGGTCTGGAAGGAGGTCCTGGCCGGGCTGGTCGCCCGGGTGGACCGGATCGCGGCCGAGGCGGCCCGCCCCTGACCCGGCGAGGAGGGCACCGAAAGAGACGCGCTCATTCCCTCCCTGCGCTCCACCAGGCCCCATGCCCCCCGAGGGCTAGGCAGCAACTCGAGAGCCGCCTGTCCGCCTACTAAGGCCTTCCAACGTATTGCCAGGGTACGGGGTGGGGGGCCTGGTTCCGGCCGGGCGCGAGTGCGGCATCCGATCGCCGCGCCTTCTCATGCCGCCGCTTACCCGTCGATCCAGGCCACGATAGCGGAAACCTCGGGATCCGGCGGCGATCCGGGCGTTCGGAGGGCGCGGCGAGCTAAGGGGCCGCACCCGGCGCTCCACCAGCCCCCCCACCCCGTACTCCCCAAGGGGAAGGGGGCACGGGCCTGGCAGTACTTTCGTTGGAATTGGTAACAGCCCAGCGGACCGAAGACCCCAGACCGTCGACCGCCGTCAATTTTCTCCCTGTTCGTAGCGGATCTCGTAGCGGAACGTCTTGGGATCGAGCCAGTCGACGGCCTTCCCCCCCACCTCGGCGTAGGGGTACATGAGGTAGTTCAGCGGCCCCCCTTGCTGGGGAGGGTTCAGAACCACGTCCCGGCCCACGGCCAGCCGCACCCGGTAGGGGTCGGCCCCGCCCCAGTAGTACTCCATCAGGTCCTCGGGCACCGGATCCTCGCGGCCAAGGCCGCGCTTCAGCATCATCTTGCGCACGTCGGCCGGGTCCACCACCACCCACCCATACCCGGGCAGGTAGAACTCGGCCCAGCAGTGCTGCCAGGTGGTCACGTCCTGGCCGTCCTCCCGGCCGAGCCGGGTGCCGAGCACGTGCCGGGCCGGCACCCCGGCGGCCCGGGCCAGGGCCACGAACACCGACGAGATGTCGGCGCACTTCCCGCCGGGGTCCTCCTCCAGCAGCCGGCACACGTCCCCCGCCCCGCACCCGCGGGTCTTGGGGTTGCGGTACGTGTTGCGGCACGTCCACTCGTACACCGCCCGGGCTTTCTGGAGCACCGTGGTCTTGCCCGCGACGATCCGCTTGGCGGTCTCGGCCACCACCCCCGAGGTGCGCACCAGCGCCGAGGGCCGCAGCCACAGCGCGAAGTCCCTGGGGTTCCAAGGGGCGTCGGGCGCATCCAGGGCCGGGAGGTCCTTCTGGGCCACCTCGATCCGGTCCACCCGGAACGAGAACGTGAGCCGGCGGCTCCTCGCCCCGGCCGGCCACACCGCGTGGAGCATGGGGGTGGAGTACACCCGGTCGGTCACCACCTCGGCGTTGGCGTAGTCCCCCTCCACCCGCACGTCCGTCACGTACTGCCGGCCGTCCGATACCGGGTACGGCACCCACAGGTGGGTGGTCTCGGCCGGGTGGTCCGACAGGTCGAACGTCATCACCAGCCGGCCCGAGACCTCGGACGGATACCCCGCCCCGGCCGATCCCGCCAGGCCCAAGATCACCGCCGCTGCCACGAAGTACACGATCCGCTTCACGATTCTCCTCCCATCGGGTTCCCAGGGCATCCTCCGGCCGGCCGCCCCGCCTGCCGGGGCCGGCGCCGACCCGCCGGGGCAAAACACCTACCACCCCATCGCCCCGAAAGACCAATCGGTTCTTCGAACCCCCGACGCGGATCGCATCGGCAAACGCGATACCTGGGCGATCACTCCGGCGCGGCGGCCGCCTCGCGCCACCGGCGGATCACGGCCGAGACGAGATCGGCCAGCAGGACCTCGGCGGGAGCGTCCGCCGGACCGGCCGCGGCCGTGGCCTGGAGCACGGTACGGCCGGTGGGCGACCGGACGCACTCGATCCGAAGCCCCACCCTGGCCCGGGTGCGGCGCTCGGGGGGCAGGTCCGCCCACGCCCCGCGGCCGGCCGGGGCCAGGACCCGGGGCCGGCGGGTCGTCGTCTCCCACCACTCGGTGAGCCGGGCCGAGCAGGCCAGACCCCCGTCTGGGCCGGGCGGGGAGGTCGTGGGCCCCGCTCCCTCGACCCGGAATCCCTGCTTCGCCCACGCTCTGCGCACCACCGGATCGGCCTCGGCCCCGCTTCCCGGCCGGCCAGGCGCGTCCGCCACGGCACCCAGCCGCACCTCGGCCCCCGAAGGAAACGGCCCGTACGCGTACAGCGAGATCCGGGGCCCGGCGGCGGCCCGCGGAGGCGCGGCCGCCCGTGCCCGAGCGAGGCCCAGGATCAGGGCGGCGATCACGAGCAAGGCCGTCCCACGGCTCCGGCCCCCTTTCCGCCGGGCCCTCTCCCCGGCCCACCGCGGCCGAAACGGGACGGGAATGGGTTCGAACCGGTTGGGTCCCATGCGGATCCTCCTCCCGAAGCCCCTCCTTTCCTCAGGAGGCCCCGGTCCTTCCGATCACTCTTCACCCGGGAACCGGTCAACTTCTACCGCTTCCCGCACGTCCTCCCCGCATCCTCACACCACACTCCGGCCGCCCTGCCGAGCCGCGGGGCCCGGCATAGTCCTTGCATTCATGCGGCAACGTTTCTTCACACGCGATCCACGGCCCGGCCCCCACCGCCCGCCGGGCCATGCGGATCCGCCGCGGGGCCCGGGTCGGGAGGCCCCCGGCGCGCCCAAGGCATCGATCCCGACTCGAACAAGGGGAAACCATGAGGTACGCGGAAACCGGAGTCAACCTGGAGATCGACCTGTCCAGCGGGAACATCGAGAAGGTGGTCACCGACCCCGAGGACACCCGGCTGTACCTGGGCGGGCTGGGCACCAACGCGAAGATCCTGTGGGACCGGGTGCCGCCCGAGGTGGAGCCGTTCTCCGAGGACAACCTCCTGATCTTCAGCGCCGGGCTGCTGTGCGGCACCCCGGCCATCGGGTGCAACCGCACCATCGTCTCGACCATCTCCCCCCAGACCCGGCTCATGGCCTTCTCGATGATGGGCGGGTTCTGGGCGCCGGAGCTCAAGTACGCCGGGTACGACAAGGTGATCCTCAGGGGCAAGGCCCCGGACCTGGTGTACATCTGGATCCACAACGACAAGGTGGAGATCCGCGACGCCCGGCACCTGGCCGGAAAGGGCGCCATCGAGACCGCCGAGATCATCAAGAAGGAGCTGAACGAGCCCAGGGCCCAGGTGTCGGCCATCGGCCTGGCCGGGGAGAACCGGGTCTACTTCGCCTCGATCGAGCAGGGCCGGTCCAGCGCCAGCCGCCAGGGCCTCGGCGCGGTCATGGGCGACAAGGGGGTCAAGGCGATCGCGGTGCGCGGCACCGGCGACATCAGCGTGGCCCGGCCCGACGAGTTCATCCGGCTGTGCGACGAGGTAATGGACTACATCCAGTGGCGCGCCGCCAACCCCATCAAGGGGGTCATGCCGATCCTGGCGGGCCTGGGCTCGCCCCAGGAGATGGCGATCCACGACGAGAAGTGGCACACCGAGAACTTCATGTGGGGCAACTCCCGGGTCCGGCGCAAGGGCTTCTGGACCGAAGAGATCGAGAGGCAGTGGACCGAGACCATGGAGAGCGCTCGGAAGCGGCTGATCAGCTGCTACAACTGCCCCATGAAGTGCGGGGCCACCCTCAGCCTGCCCGGCACGCCCACCTACATGATGAAGTGCTTCTCCAAGCTCACCTACACGATGGCGGCCTTCTCGGACCTGGAGTTCGGGCTGCGGATCGCCCAGCGGGCCACCGAGTACGGGGTGGACGGGTTCTCCACGCCCCAGGTCATGGCGTTCGCCGTGGAGCTCTACGAGAACGGGATCCTCACCGACGAGGACATGCCAGGGTTCCCCCAGGACAACGAGGAGCGCTTTTACTGGCTCCTGGACCGGATCGTGCGGCGCGAGGGCATCGGAGACGTGCTGGCCGACGGCACCTACTGGGCCGCGAAGCGGATCGGCAAGGGGGCGGAAGCCTACGCCCACAACACCATCAAGAAGCACGAGCAGCTTCCGCTCAAGCTCTCGATGCTCAACCCCATCTACTTCCTGATGTACAGCACCGGCGAGAAGATCAACATCACCCAGATCGAGGGCCAGTTCCCCCAGGCGCCGTTCCCCACCCGGGAGCAGCGCGAGGAGTTCGTGAAGGACTGGTTCCAGGTGCCGGACGACCGGTTCAAGCAGTACTTCGTGGACTGGGAGCCCCGGGGCAAGAACTCGATCCCCTACTACCCCACCCCCCAGATGTGCTGCGACATCGTGGACTGGCAGGAGATGATGCACTACATCGACGACGCCCTGGGCATGTGCGCCGGGCTGTCGTCGTTCCCCCTGAAGCCCCCGTACCACATCCACAACTACCCCAAGATCATCTCGGCCGGAGCCGGGTTCGAGATGGACGAGGACACGCTCAAGCAGGCCGCCCGGCGCTACCGCACCCTGGTGCGGGCCAACAACATCCGCCGGGGCATGCGCCGCAAGGACGAGAAGCCCCCCGAGAACCATTGGAAGCACCGGTTCCCCGAGCTGGAGAAGGAGCTCCTGGACACCTACTACAAGTTCAAGGGGTGGAACGAGGACGGCATCCCCACGAAGGAGACCCTGGAGGCCCTGGGCCTGGACTACGTGGCCCAGGAGTTCCTGGAGCGGGGAATCCTCAAGGAGGAGGACGCCTCCGGGGCCCAGCCCAAGACCGAGCAGACGCCGGCAGAGTGATCGAACCGGAGAGGTGGTTCCGACATGCCTGAGAAGACGAAAAAGACCAAGATCATCAAGCGCATCCACGTGGATGCGGACAAGTGCAACGGCTGCCGGGCCTGCGAGATGATCTGCTCGGCGTTCCACGCGTCGCCCAAGTACAGCACGAACAACCCGGCGCGGGCCCGCATCCGGGTGATCACGGATCCCCTGCGGGACATCTACCTGCCGGTGTACGCCGGCGAGTACACCCCGGCCGAGTGCATGGGCCGCAACACCTACACCCTGGAGGGCAAGTTCTACGACGAGTGCGCCTTCTGCCGGGCGGCCTGCCCCTCCCGGGCCGACTTCAAGGAGCCCGACTCGGGGCTCCCGCTCAAGTGCGACATGTGCGAGAGCGTGCCCGAGGTGGACGAGCCCCTGTGCGTGAAGTGGTGCCTCGTGGACGCCCTGACCTACGAGGAGGTGGAGGTCGAGGTGGACGAGGCGGAGGAGGAGCCGCAGCCCGAGGAGGTGGAGCTGGGGCTCGAGTCGCTCGTGGACCGGTTCGGCATGGACAAGGTGCTCGAGACCGTGGCCCGGCTCGCCAAAAAGGACTGATCCGGCCCGTCCCGCCGTGACGAGGGGTGTCCCGTGGAGAACGTAGCCGACTACAAAGAGATCACCGAGCTGATCGAAGGCGCCGGCGGCGAGGCGTTCCGACGCTGCTTCCAGTGCGGCATGTGCGACGTGGTGTGCCCGTGGAACCGGGTGCGCCGGTTCAGCATGCGAAAGATCGTGCGCCAGGCCGCGTTCGGCATGACCGAGATCGAGAACGAGGAGATCTGGCGCTGCACCACCTGCGGCCGGTGTCCCCAGCGCTGCCCCCGGGACGTGCGCCAGATCGACTCGGGGATGGCCCTGCGGCGGATCGCCACCGAGTACGGGGTGTTCCCCGAGAACGTGCGGCCCGTTCGGGGGGTGAGCGGCAACCTGAGCACCCAGGGCAACCCCTTCGGCGAGCCCCGGGAGGCCCGGGGGGCCTGGGCCGAGGCCCTGGGCGTGCGGCCGTTCTCCGAGGAGATGGAGATCCTCTACTTCGCCGGGTGCTACTTCAGCTACGACAGCCGGCTGAAGAAGGTGGCCGCGGCCACGGCCGAGATCCTCCAGCGGGCCGGGGTGGAGTTCGGCATCCTGGGCGAGGCCGAGAGCTGCTGCGGCGAGAGCATCCGAAAGGCGGGCGACGAGGAGGCGTTCAAGAAGCTGGCCCGGCAGAACATTAAGGCGTTCATCGACCGGGGGGTGCGCCGGGTGCTCGTGTCGTCGCCCCACTGCTACCACACCTTCAAGAACGAGTACCCCGAGTTCATGGTCCACTTCGAGGTGGTCCACATGAGCCAGTTCCTGCTCGACCTGACCGAGCAGGGCCGGCTCGAGCTCACCCGCGAGGTCCCCCTGAAGGTCACCTTTCACGACCCCTGCTACCTGGGCCGCCACAACGGGCTCTACGACGAGCCCCGCGAGGTCCTCCGGCGCGTGCCCGGGGTGGAGCTCGTGGAGATGGCCGACAACCGGGAGGACAGCCTGTGCTGCGGCGGGGGCGGGGGCCGGATCTGGATGGACACCCCCAAGGGCGAGAGGTTCTCGGACCTGCGGGTGGCCCAGGCGTTGGACGCGGGGGCCCGGGTGCTCGCCACGTCGTGCCCCTACTGCATCTCCAACTTCGAGGACAGCCGGCTCGCCCTCAAGGACGACGACGCGCTCAGGGTCATGGACCTCACCGAGATCGTGAGGGAGGCCCTGTAGGCCCTGGCCCCGGCGACCGGCATCCCCGGGGGAGGAGGACGCTTGCCCCGGGGCGACTCGTCACCAACACGCACTAGACCCGGAACGAGGCAGAGGACATGGCGAAGGAACTGGTGGAGCGACTGCAGGCGGAAGGGGTGTTCAGGAAGCTCGGAGACGGCGAGTTCGGCGACGTGCTGGTGGTGGGCGGCGGCGTCAGCGGCATCCAGGCCGCGCTCGACCTGAGCTCCGCCGGGTTCAAGGTGTACCTGGTGGAGTCGGGCCCCTCCATCGGCGGCCACATGGCGCAGTTGGACAAGACGTTCCCCACCAACGAATGCTCCATGTGAATTCTCTCGCCCAAACTGGTCGAGGTCGGCCGGCAGCCAAACATCGAGGTCCTCACCTACACCGAGGTGGAAAACGTCCGGGGCGAGGCCGGAAACTTCCGGGTCGTCCTGAAGAAGAAGCCCCGGTACGTCATCGAGGATAAGTGCACCGGGTGCACGGTGTGCGTGGAGTACTGCCCCGTGCAGTACCCGGACCCGTTCAACCAGGAGATCTCCCTCAACAAGGCCATCCACGTCTACTTCTCGCAGGCCGTTCCGCTCATCACGTACATCGACGAAAGCTGCCTGTACCTGAAAGAGAAGAAGTGCGGCATCTGCTCGGCCGTGTGCAAGGCCGGAGCGATCGACTTCACCCAGTCCGAGGAGACCCGGGAGGTCCGGGTGGGGGCGGTGATCCTCTCGCCCGGGTTCGAGCCGTACGATCCGAAGCTGCTCAGGGAGTACCGGTACGGCGAGTTCGCCAACGTCGTGACCAGCATGGACTACGAGCGGCTCATGAGCGCCACCGGGCCGTTCCAGGGCCAGATCCTGCGCCGGTCCGACCTGAGGCACCCCCGCCGGGTGGCGTGGCTCCAGTGCGTGGGCTCCCGCCAGGTGCGCGAGGGCGCCAACAGCTACTGCTCGGCCGTGTGCTGCACCTACACCCAGAAGCAGGTGCTCCTGACCAAGGAGCACGACGACGGGGTCGAGTGCACGGTGTTCCACAACGACATCCGGGCCTACGGCAAGGACTTCGAGACCTACTTCCAGCGCGCCGAGGCCCTGCCCGGGGTTCGGTTCATCCGCAGCTATGCATCGATCGTGCGGGAGGACCCCGAGACCAAGAACGTGACCGTGCGCTACAGCACCCCGGACGAGGGCGTCAAGGAGGAGGAGTTCGACCTGGTGGTGCTGTCGGTGGGGCTCACCCCGCCGGCCGACGTGGAGCGGCTCGCCGAGACCTTCGGCGTGGACCTCAACGACCACGGGTTCGTGCAGGCCTCCCCCTCGAACCCGGTGGAGACGAGCCGGCCCGGGGTGTTCGTGAGCGGCGCGTTCCAGGGCCCCACCGACATCCCCGAGTCGGTGTTCAGCGCCAGCGCGGCCGGGTCCCAGTGCGGCCGGCTCCTGGACCGGCGGCGCGGCAAGCTGGCCACGGAGCGGCGCTACCCCCTGGAGCGGGACACCTCGGCCGAGGAGCTTCGCATCGGCGTGTTCGTGTGCCACTGCGGGGCCAACATCGGCCGGATCGTGAACGTGCCCTCGGTGGTGGAGGAGGTGCGTAAGCTCCCCCACGTGGTGTTCGCGGACGAGCAGCTCTTCTCGTGCGCCACCAACTCGGCCCAGGACATCACCAAGGTGATCCAGGAGCAGCGTCTCAACCGGGTGGTGGTGGCGGCGTGCTCCCCCCGGACCCTGGAGCCGCTGTTCCGCGACACCCTGAAGGAGGCCGGCCTCAACCAGTACTACCTGGAGATGGCCAACATCCGGGAGCACTGCTCCTGGGTGCACGCCAAGGAGAAGGACCGGGCCACCCCCAAGGCCCTGGACCTGGTGCGCATGGCCGTGGCCCGGGCCGCCCGGCTCGAGCCGCTGCAGGAGTTCGACCTGTCGGTCACCAAGGCGGCCCTGGTGGTGGGCGGCGGCGTGGCCGGCATGACCGCGGCCCTGCACATCGCCGAGCAGGGCCACCCCGTGTACCTGGTGGAGCGCGAGCGGGAGCTCGGGGGCACGGCGAGCCGGCTCCAGCACACGCTCGAGGGCCTGGACGTGCAGGCGTTCGTGCGGGACTTGGTGTGGAAGGTGTACCGCCACCCCCTGGTCCACGTGCTCACCGGCGCCAAGGTCACCGACGCGTGGGGCTACGTGGGCAACTTCGTGACCCGGGTCGAGGTGCGGGGCCGGGTGCGCGACCTCCACCACGGGGCCACGGTCATCGCCACGGGCGCGGCCGAGCACCGCCCCACCGAGTACCTCTACGGCCAGGACGAGCGGGTGATGACCCACCTGGAGCTGGAGGAGGCCCTGGCCCGGGACGACGAGCGGCTGCTGGGGGCCGGCAGCGTGGCGATGATCCAGTGCGTGGGCTGCCGCAACGAAGAGCGCAACTACTGCGCCCGGGTGTGCTGCAGCCACGCCGTGAAGAACGCCCTCAGGCTCAAGGAGGTCAACCCTGCCGCGGACGTGTACGTGCTGTTCCGCGACATGCGCACCTACGGCCTGCGGGAGGACGCCTACCGGGAGGCCTCGGGCAAGGGCGTCACGTTCATCCGGTACGTGCCCGAGGCCCGGCCCGAGGTGGCGGCCGTGGAGGAAGGGGGCCGCAAGGTCCTGCGGGTCCGGGTGACCGACCCGATCCTCGGGAAGGAGCTCGCCATCGACGCCGACGTGGTGTCCCTGGCCGCGGCCGCGGTGCCCCGCGAGGACAACCCCCAGGTGGCCCAGATGTTCCAGGTGGCCCTGGGCCCGGACGGGTTCTTCAAGGAGGCCCACGTCAAGCTCCGGCCCGTGGACTTCGCCACCGACGGCGTGTACTTGTGCGGGGCCGCCCAGTACCCGAAGCATCTGGCCGAGACGATCAGCCAGGCCCAGGGCGCGGCCGGCCGGGTGGTGGCCCTGCTGTCCCACGACACGGTGGTGGCCTCGGGCGCGGTGTGTGTGGTGGACGAGGACAAGTGCGTCTCGTGCGGCCAGTGCGTGGCGGCGTGCTCCTACGGCGCGGTGGAGCTGGGCGCCAACGGCCGCGCCGAGGTCAACCCGGTGCTGTGCAAGGGCGACGGCCTGTGCAACGTGGTCTGCCCCACCGGCGCGATCTCGCTCAAGCACTTCACCGACGACGAGTTCGAGGGCCAGATCGACGCCGCCCTGGCCGGCGGGTGACCGACGATCGGTGACGAGTGACGGGTGACCGACGACCGACGACCGACGACCGATTCCACAAGGAGGACGAACATGGCTCAGGAGTACCAAGCGAAGATCCTGGGTTTCGTCTGTCACTGGTGAGGCTACGGGTCTGCGGACCTAGCCGGAGTTTCCAGGCTACAGTACAAGGCTGACATTCGGCTCGTGCGCGTGATGTGCACGGGACGCGTGGACCTCGGGTTCGTGCTCCGGGCGTTCTCCAAGGGCGCGGACGGGGTGTTCATCGTGGGGTGCCGCCTCGGCGAGTGCAACTACACCACCCACGGGAACTTCCACGCGCTGCGGCTCACCCACCTCTGCAAGCGGCTCCTCGAGCGCCTGGGCCTCGACCCGCGGCGGATCGGGATCGAGTTCCTCTCCAGCGGCGAGGGCGCGCGGTTCGCCGAGGCCACCGACGCCTTCACCGCGCAGGTCCGCGAGCTGGGCCCCCTGGGCCGGAGCGAGGGGCTCGACCCGGACCGCCTGCGCAACGGCCTCGACGCGCTGGAGTCGATCGTGCCGTACCTGCGGATGATCCTGGCGGAGAAGCTCAACCCGGGGCTGCCGTCCCCGGAGGCCTACGAGGCGTTCTTCGCGCACCACGACGTGGACCGGGTCATCGACGAGGCGGTGGTGGAGAAATGGATCATGGCCCGGGTGGCCCTGCTCCTTCGCGCCTCGCCGCTCGCCACGGCAGAGATCGCGGAGCGCCTGGGCCTGAGCCCCTCCGAGGCGTCCCGGTACCTGGCCGCGGCAGTGGCCCGGGGGGTGATCCGGTACGACCTCTCCCAGAAGCGGTACGCACTGGGATCCGTCTGATCAGGGTGGACGACGACATGGACATCGCACGGGTGGATCAGATCATCGACCGGTACGGAGCGGACGAGAGCTACCTCATCCAGGTGCTCCTGGACATCCAGACCGAGAACAACTGGCTTCCGCACGAGGCCCTCGAGCGGGTCGCGGAACGGCTCCGGGTGCCCCTGTCGCGGATCCTCCACATCGCCACGTTCTACAAGGCGTTCAGCACGGTTCCCAAGGGCCGGCACCGCATCCACGTGTGCATGGGCACGGCCTGCCACGTGCGGGGAGCCCAGCGGGTGCTCGACGCGGTGCAGGAGGCCACCGGCATCAAGCCGGGCGAGACCGACCTGGAGCTCAAGTTCAGCCTCGAGACGGTCAACTGCCTGGGCTGCTGCGCCCTCGGCCCGGTCATGGAGATCGACGGCAAGACCTACGGGAAGATGACCCCTGCCGAAACGGCGGAGGCCCTTCGGAACCACGACTGAGGGAAACCATGGAACGCCTGCACTCCCCGGCCGAACTGGAAGCGTTCCGGAAGGCCGTTCTCACCGACCGGGCCCCGGACCAGCCGTGCATCACCCTGTGCGCCGGCTCCGCCTGCCACGCCTGCGGCTGCAACGACGTGGCCGAGGCCGTCCGGGTGGAGCTCGCAAAGCAGGGCCTGGCCGACCGGGTCCACCTGCGCCTGACCGGGTGCCACGGGTTCTGCGAGCGGGGCCCGATCCTCGTGATCCAGCCCGAATCGGTCTGCTACTTCCAGCTCACGGCCGCCGATGTGCCCGAGATCATCGAGAAAACCGTCAAGGCCGGCGAACGGGTCGAGAGGCTGCTGTACGTGGACCCGGACTCGGGCGACCCCCTCGCCCGGGAGGACGAGATCCCCTTCTACAAGCACCAGCAGCGCATCGTGTTCGGGTCGAACGGGAGCATCGACCCCAAGAGCATCGAGGACTACGTGGCCATCGGCGGGTACTCGGCCCTGGCCAAGGCCCTCTCGGAGATGACCCCGGAGCAGGTGCTCGACGAGGTCAAGCGGGCCAACCTGCGGGGCCGGGGGGGCGGCGGGTTCCCGGCGGGGATCAAGTGGGAGGGCACCCGCAACGCCCCCGACCCGGTCAAGTACGTGGTGGTCAACGCAGACGAGGGCGACCCCGGCGCGTACATGGACCGGAGCCTCTTGGAGGGCAACCCCCACGCCGTGCTCGAGGGCCTGATCCTGGGCGCCTACGCGGTGGGGGCCCACGAGGGGTACGTGTACGTGCGCCAGGAGTACCCCCTGGCCGTGGAGAACGTGACCCTGGCCATCCAGAAGGCCGAGGAGCTGGGGCTCCTGGGCGACGACATCCTGGGGTCGGGGTTCTCGTTCCGGGTGAAGGTGCACCGGGGCGCGGGCGCGTTCGTGTGCGGCGAGTCCACCGCGCTCATGACCGCCCTCGAGGGCCGGGTGGGCGAGCCCCGGCCCAAGTACATCCGCTCCAACGTGCGGGGGCTGTGGAACCGGCCCACCGTGCTCAACAACGTGGAGACCTGGGCCAACGTGCCCCTGATCATCCAGAACGGCGCCGACTGGTTCACCCGCATCGGCACCGAGACGAGCTCGGGCACCAAGATCTTCTCGATCGTGGGCAAGATCACCAACACCGGCCTGGTCGAGGTGCCCATGGGCATGCCCCTGCGGGACATCGTCTACAAGATCGGGGGCGGCATCCCGGGCGGCAAGAGACTCAAGGCCGTGCAGACCGGCGGCCCCTCGGGCGGGTGCCTGCCCGAGCACATGCTCGACCTGCCCGTGGGGTTCGACGAACTGACCCAGGCCGGCTCGATGATGGGCTCGGGCGGCATGATCGTCATGGACGAGGACACCTGCATGGTGGACGTCGCCCGGTACTTCATCGAGTTCCTCACCGACGAGTCGTGCGGCAAGTGCGTGCCCTGCCGCGAGGGCCTGCGCCAGATGCTCGCCATCCTCACCCGCATCTGCCGGGGCGAGGGCAGAGATGGCGACCTGGAGATCCTGGAGGACCTGTCGGTGGTGGCCAAGGAGGCGGCCCTGTGCGGGCTGGGCAAGAGCGCGCCCAACCCCTTCCTGAGCACCCTGCGCTACTTCCGGGACGAGTACGAGGCCCACATCCGCGAGAAGCGCTGCCCGGCGCTCTCCTGCAAGGACCTCATCGCCTTCCACATCGATCCCGACCGGTGCCGGGCCTGCGGCCGGTGCCGCCGCAAGTGCCCGGCAGAGGCGATCTCGGGCGCGAAGAACGTGATCCACCAGATCGACCAGGACCTGTGCACCAAGTGCGGAACCTGCCTGGAGGTGTGCCCCGAGCGGTTCGGCGCCGTGCGCAAGATCTCCGGAGAGCCGGTCCCCCCGCCGCTGCCGGAGGACCAGCGGACCGTGCGTGCAAGAGGCTAGTGTAGCGTTTCCGAAATTCCGTGGTTTTCCCAGGGGGTGGGGCTGGGGGCCCCTCCTTCGCTGAACGGCCTCGCAGGGGCCGCCTCGGCGCGGTCCGCTGCGGCGCGTGAGAGCACGCGCCGCGGCCGCTCCCCTGGCGCCGGGCGGCCCGGGCTGCTCGGCCGTCGCGCTTCGTCGGAGCCCCCAGCCCCACCGACGCAATCCGCATACGTTTTTGCGAAACGGAGCACTAGGGACATGAGCGAAGTTCGCCTGCAGATCGACGGCCAGGAGGTCGCGGCGCCGGAGGGCGCGACCGTGCTCGAGGCGGCCCAGGGCGCCGGGATTCCGATCCCCACCCTGTGCCACCACGAGAAGCTCGAGCCCTTCGGGAGCTGTCGGCTGTGCACCGTGGAGGTGGAGCGCGGCGGCCGCAAGCAGCACGTGGTCTCGTGCGTCTACCCCGTGGCCGAGGGCCTGACCGTGCGCACCCGCACCCCCGAGATCGAGCGGATCCGGCGGGTGATCCTGGAGCTGTACCTGGCCCACGCCCCCGAGGCTCCCCGGCTCAAGGCCCTGGCCGAGGAGTACGGCGCGGACAAGGACCGGTTCGGCAAGGAGTCGTCCTTCTGCATCCACTGCGGCCTGTGCGTGCGCTACTGCGCCGAGGTCAAGAAGAAGCACGCCGTGGGCTTCATCAACCGGGGCACGAAGAAGGAGATCGCCTTCGTCCCGGACATCGCGGCCCGGGAGTGCTGGAAGTGCAAGGAGTGCTTCCCCCTGTGCCCCACCTCCTGGCTCCAGGCCGCCTACGTGCTGGTGGAGGGGATCCTGTTCCCGCGGGAGGAGCAGCAGGCCTGAGGGCCGCGTGAAGCGGCGCCGTTTGACAGCGGCGCCCTTGGCGGATAGTTTCGTCTCCATGCGAACCGTACCGATCGAACGGCTCAAAGACCGGCTGGGCGAATACATCCGGATCGCGGGCGGCGGTGAGATCGTGCTCGTCACCGAAGAGGACCGTGTGGTGGCCGAGCTCGGTCCCCCGCGGTCCGAGGAGGAGGGGGTGTGCGCCGAGGGAGTTCGCAAAGGTTGGATCACCCCGGCGCGCCTGTCGACCACCGAACCGCCCCCGCGTAGGCCCGTCGCCCCTCTGTCAGAGATCATGGAAGAGCTGGCCCAAGACCGGAACGACCCGTGATCTATCTTGACACCTCGGTGGCCCTGGCACACCTCCTCGCCGAGAACCGCTACCCACCCCGCCGACTCTGGTCCGAGCCCCTCATCTCGAGCCGCCTCTTGGAGTACGAAATCTGGAACCGCATCCACGCCCGCGGGTTGACCGACACTCACCGGGAGAGCGTGGCTGCGCTCCTAGCCCGGATCGCCATGCTCGAACTCGCACCGGTCGTGCTAGCCCGGGCGCTGGAACCCTTCCCGATCCCGATCCGCACCCTGGACGCCTTGCACCTTGCCTCCGTCGAGTTCCTTCGGAGCCGCGGACAGGACGTCCGGCTGGCCACGTACGATCACCGACAAGAGGACGTGGCTCGCCGCTTGGGCGTTCCGCTGTACCCGCTATGAGCGCCCTGGGGCATGGTGTTCCGCCAAGCAAGGTCCCCCACCAGGAGCCCGCCATGAGCAAGGTCCTCTACGAGAAGCGCGGCAGGATCGCCTACATCACCCTGAACCGCCCGGAGGTCCTCAACGCGGTGGACGACGAACTGGACGAGGCCCTCTGGGAAGCGTGGGCCGACTTCGGCTCCGACGACGCCGTGGACGTGGCCATCGTGACCGGCGCGGGCAAGGCGTTTTGCGCCGGGGCGGACCTGAAGACCTGGCTCCCCAAGTGGGCCCACGCCAACATGATGGACCTGCGCCGGAACGTGGGGCGGGGGTTCGGTGGAGGCATCACGCGGGGCCAGCACCGGATCTACAAACCCATCATCGCGGCCGTGAACGGGTACGCCGTGGGCGGCGGCTTCGAGATCGCCCTGGCGTGCGACTTCCGGATCGCGGCCGAGTCCGCCCGGTTCGCCTCGTTCGAGGTGCGCCGGGGCCTGCACCAGGGCGACGGGGGAATCGTCCGGCTGGTGGCGATCGCCGGCCTGGCGGTGGCGTTGGACCTCGCCCTGACCGGTCGGGAGGTGAGCGCCGAGGAGGCGTACCGGCTGGGGCTGGTCAACCGGATCGTGCCGGACGACCGGCTGATGGACGCGGCCGAGGAGCTCGCCGACCGGCTGCTGGAGAACAGCCAACAGGCCATCCGGTCTGCCAAGGAGACCATCCTGGACGTGGTGGGCCGCTCCCTGGACGATGCGCTGCGCCTGGAGACCCTGAACGCGTACTCCAGCGTGGGCGACTTCTCAGAGGTTCACAAGAGGCTCCAGGAGTTCTACGACCGAAAGCGCTGAGGCCCAACGCGACCCGCCGCCGGATTCTCCCCCCAAGATCCTGGGGGAAAGCCCCTCCTGGGAACGCGCGGCAGCCCTCCGTTCCGGAGGTCGGGCACGGGTGGCCCCTCACAGCTGCACCTGGGCTCCGAGCTCCACCACGAGGTCCGGGGGCACGTGGAAGAAGCCCCGGGCCGGCTGGGCGTTGCGCGCCAGGAACTGAAAGAGCCTCTCCCGCCACACCGGCATGCCCGAGCGGTGGGAGGCCAGGATCACCTCCCGCCCCAGGAAGAAGCTCGTCTCCTTGAGCGCGAACTCGAGGCCGTGATCCTTGGCCAGGCGCAGCACGTGGGGCACGTGGGGGTCCTCCATGAACCCGTACCGGGCCAGGATCCGGTAGAACCCGTCACCGAGCCGCTCCACCTCCAGCCGGTTCTTCGGCGGCACCCGGGGGGTGTCCTCGGTGAGCACGGTGAGCACCACCACCTCCTCGTGGATCACCTTGTTGTGGCGGAGGTTGTGGACGAGGGCCGCCGGGGTGTAGCCCGGGTTCCCGGTCATGAACACGGCCCTGCCGGGCACCCGGATGCCCTTTCGCGCCTGGTCCGACGCGATGAACAACTCCAGCGGCTTCGAGGCCCGGAGAAACCGGCGGGCCAGGATCTCCCGGCCCTGCTTCCAGGTGGACAGGGTCAGGTACGCCGCGAGCCCGATGGCCAGGGGGAACCAGGCCCCGTGGGCCACCTTGCCCACGTTCGCCGCGAAGAACGACGCGTCCACCACCAGGAAGGCGGCCGCGGGAACGCCGGCGGCCAGGCGCCCCCAGCCCCACCGCTCCCGGGCCACCACGTAGAACAGGCAGGTCGTGATGAACATGGTGGTGGTGACGGCCACCCCGTACGCCGCCGCAAGCCGGCTCGACGAGCCGAACCCCAGCACCAGGGCGATGGTACACACGGCGAGCAGCCGGTTCACGGGCGGGATGTACACCTGTCCGGCCGCCTCGGAGGAGGTGTGGCGGATCTCCAGCCGGGGGCAGTACCCGAGCTGGATGGCCTGCCGGGTCAGGGAGAAGGCCCCGGAGATCACCGCCTGGGACGCGATGATCGTCGCGGCCGTGGCCAGGACCACCAGGGGCACCACCCCCCAGGCCGGCACCAGGGTGTAGAAGGGGTGATGGGCGGCCTCGGGGTTGCGAAGCACCGCCGCCCCTTGGCCGAAGTAGTTGAGCACCAGCGCGGGGAAGACCACCGTGTACCAGGCCAGCCGGATCGGACGCCGGCCGAAGTGGCCGAGATCGGCGTACAGGGCCTCCGCCCCGGTCACCACCAGGAACACCGCCCCGAGCACCAGGAACCCCCGCAGGCCGGTCTCGGCCAGGAACACCGCCCCGTACATCGGGTTCAGCGCCCGGAGCACGCCCGGATACGACGCGATGCTCCCCAGGCCGAGGGCCGCCAGCACCCCGAACCACACCAGGGTGACCGGGCCGAACACCATGCCCACCTGGCCCGTGCCCCGGTGCTGGAACCAGAACAGACCCACCAGGATGGCCACGGTCAGGGGGATCACGAAGGGGCCCAGGGCGGGGGTCGCGACCTTCAGCCCCTCCACCGCGCTCATCACCGAGATGGCGGGGGTGATCATGCCGTCCCCGTACAGGAGCGACGCCCCGAACAGGGCCATGGTCACCAGGACCCGGCGACCCCACCGGTGGTCTCCGCGGGGAGGGGTGATCAGGGCGAGCAGGGCGATGATCCCCCCCTGCCCCCGGTTGTCGGCCCGCAGCACGAGGGCCAGGTACTTCACGCTGACGACCACGACCAGGGACCAGAACATGAGGGAGAGAACCCCGAGCACGTGGCCCGGGGTGGGGGCGAGGGAGTACTCGCCGTAGAAGCACTCCCGGAACGCGTACAGGGGGCTCGTGCCGATGTCGCCGTACACCACCCCCAGCGCGGCGAGCGTGAGCACCGCCAGGCGGCGGCCCGAAGGACGCGGCTCGTCCATCTCTCCTCCCTCCTTGCCCCGGCCCCGAGGGCTTCCGGTTCGAAAGCGACTCGGTATCAAGCCGCTCGGCGAGCCGTGACGGCTTTGGCGAGGCCGGCTCCCCAGCGCAGAATCGGCCGTCCCGAGAGCGCTCACTTTGGACACAGCCTGGGATCAGCCGGTGGCCATCCTGTCGGCCAGCGCCCGGGCCCTGCGGCCGATCTTGGGGGAAAGCTCCACCTCCCGTTCGGTGACCCCGCCGATCCACAGGGCGCCCACGGGTTTCGCCCCCAGGTAGCGCGACACCGTTTTCAACGATCGGAGCGTTCCGTTGAGATGCCTGCCGATCAGCGCCGGTGCGCCGCTGGCCGCAACCAGCACCGACCTCTTGCTCCTCGTCTTGTCCCTCAGAACCGGAGCGTGGGTCCCCCAGGGCCAGCGGGCCAGGCAGACGCAGCGCTCGATGAACCGCTGGGTCAGAACGGTGCGGATTCCAACGGGTTGCCATGAAGCCAGCTCCCCCACCCCGTGCCTGCGCGGCGAATCTCAGTGCCTGGCTTCGCGCCCGGCCGGAGGCAGGTCCCTTGCCCCGCCCCCGGATCCGTATCCGATGAACGGCAACTTGGTATCATCCCCCACAGACCCCGCACACGGTACAGGTGCCGGGGCGGCAGGGCACGGGGGGCCTGCCGGCCAGGGCGGCCCCGCGTTCCCGGGCCAGGTGGGCCCGGTCGGGCACGCCTTCGACGAAGTCCCAGGGCAGGGGGCCGCCCGGGTCCCGGGGGGCGTTGAGCTCGCGCCGGGCCAAGGGCGTGCGCAGCACCGCGCGCCAGTCGCCAGTGCGCACCCCCTGCTCCAGGAGCTCGGCCACGTCCCGGCCACCCCGGCTCCACAGGGCCTGGAGCCGGGACCACTTGGGCGCCTCGGCCACGGCCCGCACCCCCCGGACCCTTCCGCACAGGGATTGAAGCCGCCGGATCCGGGCTCGCACGAGGGCCTCGGGGGCCATGGCCTCCCACTGGAGGGGGGTATGGGGCTTGGGCACGAACGGGGCCACGCTGACCGTGACCTGACCCCGCCCCAGGGCGGACCGGGCCTTCTCGGCCAGCCGGGCCAGGGCCTCCACGTCCTCGTCGGTCTCGGTGGGCAGCCCCACCATGGCGTAGATCCGGAGGTTGGGGATGCCGGCTTCCCCGGCGATCCGGGCGGCCTCCAGCAGGTGGTCCTCGGTGATCCGCTTGCCCAGCAGCGCCCGCAGCCGGGGGGTTCCCGCCTCCAGGGCCACGGTCAGCGTCTGGAGCCCGCCCCGGGCCAGGAGGTCGGCCGCCCGCGGGGTGAGGTTCTCGGCCCGAAACGAGCTCACCGTGAACCCCGCGCCCGCCTCCAGGGCGGCCTCGGCCAGACTCTCGAACGCGGGGTGATCGGACACGGCCGCGCCCACCAGCCCCACGCGCCCGGCCTCGCGAGCTCCGGTCCAGATCCACGGAAGGAGCCGTTCGGCCGGAAGGGGTCGGAACGGCCGGGTGGCGTGGCCGGCCGCGCAGAACCGGCAGGCGTGGGGGCACCCCCGGCTCACCTCGAGGAGGTAGGCCCCGCCGAACGGGTCGCCCTCCACCCGGAACCGGGTACGGGCGGGGTCCCAGGGCACGCGGGCCCAGACCCGCTCCACCCGGGCCCCCGAGCCGGGGACCTGGTCGGACGGCACGTACACGCCGGGCAACCCGGCACGGGCCAGCGAGGCCAGGAGGTCCTGTCGGGGCAGGGAACGGTGGGTCTCCAGGAAGGAGAGGAGCCCCTCCAGCCCGGCCTCGGCCTCCCCCAGGAACACAACGTCCGCGAACGGGGCCAGGGGCTCGGGGTTCAAGCTCGGGGCGATCCCGCCCACCACCACCAGGGGAGCGGTGTCTCCCCGCAGGGCCGACCGCAAGGGGATCCCGCCGCCGGAGAGCAGCTCCAGGAACGCGGGGTAGTCGCCCTCGAACGACAGGCTGGCGGCCACCACCTCGTACTCGGCGAGCGCACGGCCCGCCACCAAGGTGCGGGAGGTGTCCGCGGCGGCCCGGTGGCAGATCCACCCCTTCCGGCTCAGCAGCCCGTAGAGGCACTGAAACCCCAGGTTGGCCGCGGCCACGGCCAGGCGGTTCGGGTAGACCAGGGCGCACCGAACCGGCGCGTCCGGGCACGGGGGGCGGAGGTTCCTCACCCCTGGGGCTCCGCGCGCGGCAGGGGGGGCATCATTCACCCGGCAACGAACGGGGGGGCACCTCTCCGGAGGCGGGGCAAGGGACCTGCCTCCGGCCGGGCGCGAAGCCGGGCACTGAGATTCGCCGTGCGGGCACGAGACATCAGAGTTGGTTTCATCACGGTTCCGTGCAACGGGTACCACTTCGCGGTCCGGACGCAGGAGGCATTGCGCGGCGACCGAGGGGGCCGCGCCCGGCTCTCCGGCAGGTCCCTTGTATAAGGGCCCCAATGGTTAACTTTGTTCTCTCGGTAGGGCGTGGCAGACCGACGTCCCTTTGGGACCCCAAGCCCGTGGGCAAGCGCGGTCGCCACGCCCAGGTCTCTCGCATCCCGTAC
>Ga0256830_1000803_pt1 | contig 23322 bp, 20 predicted proteins | sample 128326metaG_FD_190537 | JGI IMG/M metagenome (GOLD analysis project Ga0256830, IMG submission 190537) | Hydrothermal vent microbial communities from Lau Basin, Pacific Ocean - 128-326 | ecosystem: Environmental > Aquatic > Marine > Hydrothermal vents | place: Pacific Ocean: Lau Basin | collected... | reverse complement strand
AATTCCAGGTCAAATCTTATGGCCATGATTTGGCATATATTTCAGAACGAAAAAATCAATAAAAAACTGCGAGAGAGAAGGTCGTCCGCGAAAAATAACATTAATTAAACCGGAATCGCGCGCGATTTGGCCGCGTAGCGGCCCGTGGCTTATGATATTACACATTGACACAACCGAAGGGGATAAGATTGAGGTTGCCTTAAAGAGCGGCGGCGCGGTGGTGGCGCGAAAGAAGGTTTCCGCGCGTTTTACTCAGTCGGAGAAACTCTTGCCCTTGATTGACAAGCTTTTGCGGGATAATAAGGTTTTGTTAAAGAATATCAAGAGCATAGAAGTTAATAATAAAGGCGGTTCGTTCACCGCTTTGCGTATCGGCGTGGTGACGGCCAACGCGCTGGGGTATGCCGCCGGACTTCGGACTTCGGGTGTCGGATGCCGGATATCGGATGCCGGATTTCGCGAAAGAGGATTTAATGTCGTTGAGCCGATATATAACAAGGAACCGAGTATAGCCGTTAAAAACAATTTATAACTTATGTTAAAAACACTTATTATGTATTGCCGGATATGTTAGCTGTTAGCCGGTAAGGATAACTCTTTGCCGTCTATTGTGGATGAAGTGTTGAAAACTTGGCGTCGCGGGCGTTAATTTGGCGAAATTTTATTTTATAAAAAATCTACTTATCAACAGGTAGGTTTTTTTGTTGCCAAAACGCCTTATTTTTATTGGTTTTATCGCGGGAATTCCTGATTGACATTAGGGTAAAAGTGGTGTATAATTATAGTAGTTTGGTGAAAAGTGGGGAATTGTGTGGATTAACGATTTTTGAATGACTATTGTTGAGTTTAAAGAAGAATCTTTTGTCTTTAGCTTTCTTTAAAATAGCCAAAACAAAAATAAAAAGCGGCTTAAGGATTTGGCCAAGATTTTAAGCGCTAAATCAAGGCCGGGCATTGGAAAAATCCAAACATTAAGGCAAAGAAGGGGCTTGATGTGCGTTAAGCAGATCAAGCTTCTCCTGAATCTTAATAAGGTTTTAAAATCCAAAGTTCAAACGCCGAATCAGATTCAAAATTCAAATTATTTAAATGACCTGTTTAAATGTTTTGCCGTTTGAACTTGATTTGGCGCCAGGGTTTTGCTGTTTGGTTTTTGCCGGAAGCCGAAAATTATAATTTATAAATTTTAAATATGTTTATTGGAGAGTACGGCCACAACATAGACAACAAGGGGCGGATGGCGGTGCCGGCCAAGTTTCGCAAGCTCTTAAAAAACGGAGCGGTCGTTACCAGAGGATTGGATAACTGCCTTTTTTTGTACCCCAAGAAAGAATGGGAAATAATCGCGAAGAAATTATCAGGCTTGCCCATTAGCCAGTCAAAAGCGCGCGCCATGGCGCGTTTAATGCTGGCGGGCGCCATGGACGTTGATTTTGACAATCAGGGGCGAATAAATCTGCCGGAATATTTAAGAAAGTTCGCTTCGCTTAAAAAGAAAGCGATTATCGCCGGGCTTTATGATCGGTTGGAAATATGGGACGAAGCAAGCTGGAACAGATTTAAGGCGGGCGCGGAAAAAGAGAGCGCCAGCATAGCCGAGGCGTTGGGGGAATTGGGAGTGTAGTCAAAAAATTAAAAGGTTGAAAAATCAATAACTTTATAAATTTTCCATGTTATAAATTTATGATTTTAAATGTTCAATGCAAAAACGCGAGCCAATCAAAAAAGCGAAGCGTTAGAGTGAAAGTTGTTAAAGCGCCTTTGTCCGATACGAGAGTTTTAAGGAATATTATATCGCGAAGGGCTCAAGCCGTGGTTATTTAGCTTGTAGCTTGTAGCTTTCAGAAGATGAAATATGAGCATATACCGGTAATGTTGGAGGAGATACTGGAATATTTAAGCCCGAAATCCGGTCAAAACTTCATTGATTGCACTTTGGGGGGAGCCGGGTACACGATTGCCATCGCGAAAAAAGTCGGAGAGAAGGGGGGTGTGCTGGCGATTGACCTGGATCGGGCGGCCATAAAGAACTTAGAATCAAGAGTTAAGGGTTTAAAATTAAATATAAAATCAGTTCGCGGCAATTTTAAGAATCTGCGAGAAATCGTCGGGAATGAATTTAAGGGAAGGCAAATGAAATTCAGCGGAATCGTGTTTGACTTGGGGCTGTCAAGCGCTCAACTGGAAGACGCCGGCCGAGGATTTTCTTTTCAAACGGATTCCCCGCTGATAATGGAATTCGGAATCGGAAGCGCGGAGGCGGAAAGAACCGAAGACATTGTCAATGGATGGCGGCGGGAAGAATTGGAGAAAATCATCAGGGAGTACGGGGAAGAAAGGTTCGCGGGAAGAATCGCGAGAAGCATTGTTGAGCGGCGAAAGAACGAGCCGATAAAAACGACCGGCCAGCTGGTTGAGGCGATTGGAAGAGCCGTGCCGCCGGCTTATAAGCGCGGAAAAATTCATTTTGCCACCCGCACTTTTCAGGCGTTGAGAATCGCCACTAACAAAGAATTGGAAAACTTGGAACAGGCCCTGCCGCAGGCGGTTGATTTGCTGGCGCCGGGAGGCCGCGTGGCGGTAGTTTCCTTTCATAGCTTGGAGGACGGAATTGTTAAGCGATTTTTCAAAAAAGAGAGCAAGGATTGCCTATGTCCGCCGACTTTGCCGATTTGCCAATGCGGCCATAAAGCGCGATTAAAAATATTGACGCGCAAGGCGGTAAAGCCGAGAGAGGAAGAGATTAAAAATAATCCGCGGGCCAGAAGCGCGAAATTAAGAGTGGCGGAAAAGCTGTAGGGCGGCGGACGGCGAAAAAGATTAAAAATTAAACTATAAACTCAAAGCGCCAAACTCCAAATAAATCAAAATCCAAATTTTACGCCCGGAATTCGGTTTTAAACTTCGCGTTTTGAGTTATTGATTACTATGTCCAACAAAAAGAAAAACAAAAAATTCAGCGTTAAAACATTCAATAAAATATTATTCGCCATAATAATAATCCTCGGCGCGTATCATATTGCCGGCATAAACGATTTAACCGTGAAAGGCTTTGAATTGCAGAAGCTTAAGATAAAATCCATGGAAGTTAAAAATGACAACAATATCCTTGAGTCGCGAATTATGTCTTTGGGATCTTACAATAATTTAAGCGAAAGAATCGCGTCTTTAAATATGGTGGCGGCGGGCAAGGTTGAATATGTTTCCGGCGCGTCTTCGTTTGTCGCCAAAAAATAATTTTACGGCGGATAACGAGTTTGCAAGCCGCTGTCCGTTGCCTGTCGTTTAAACATCATGAAATTATGGAAACATAACAAAAAGCGGGAAAACAATATTTACGGCAATAATCGCATTAATCTTGTAATCGCGGTTATTTTTTTATTGGGAGCGAGTATTTTATGGAGGCTGTATAATTTGCAAGTCAGGGAATACGATTTATACGCCGCCAAAGCGACCGGGCAATATCTTTCTTTTAGCGTTTTGGGGCCGGAGCGCGGAAGAATTTTTATTCAAGACAGTGTTAACGGCGGCAACGAGAAACTTTATCCGATTGCCACCAACAAAGAGTTTGCTTTGGTGTACGCCGTGCCGAAAGACATAAAAAATCCGGAGTACGCGGCCGAAGCTTTGTACGAGGTGTTCAAGAAAGAGGAAGTTGAGAAGGAGGTGGAAGAATTGATGAAAAAAGAAGATGACAATCGCCTGGAAAAAGAATTGGCGTATTTGGCCGGCAAAAATTTATCGGCCGAGGAGAAAAAAGAAAAGGAGGCCGAAATAATAAAAACGCACGAAGCGCTCATAAAAGACCCCGAATATTTGGAGCTGAAAAACGTTAAACGGGACAAGGAAATTAAAATAAGAAAACAGGAAATCATAGACAAATATTTAAAAAGCTTAACCAAAAAGAACGATCCTTATGAGCCGATTGAAAAAAAAGTGGACGAGGATACTTTGAAAAAGTTATATTTGATTTTGGCGTCTCCGCCGTCCGCCGCGGACAAGTTTTTTGACCGGCAAAGCGAGGTTGACGCCGGCTCCGCGGATCCGGAATCGTCCGTTGGCGTCGGCAGCCAATTATCAATTAACGACTTGGAGGTAAAGGGCGACGCCATGTTTTACAAAACAAAAGACGGAGAACAAAAAGAACTGAAATTGGACGGAATCGCGTTTATGCTGAAAGCGGGGCGTTATTATCCGGAAAATAACATCGGTTCTCATATTTTGGGATTTGTCGGCTATGACGAGAATGGCGGAGATCGCGGCAGGTACGGGCTTGAAGGCTTTTTTAACGAGGAGCTTTTCGGGACGCCCGGTTCGGTCAAGACCGGCCGCGGCGCCGGCGGCGGTCTGATAATAATCAACGATCGCGAGTACAACAAACCGATAAACGGAAGCGACATAATCTTAACCATTAACAAAGCCATTCAATTTATGGCTTGCCGGAAGCTTAATGAAACCGCCGTAAAATACGGCGCCGACGGCGGAACAGTTATCATTATGGAACCGCGAACCGGCGCGATACTCGCCATGTGCTCTTGGCCGGATTATGATCCGAATAATTACAATGAAGTGGAGGATATCGGGGTTTACAATAATCCCGCCATTTTCGCCGAGTATGAGCCCGGTTCCATTTTTAAGTCCATAACCATGGCGGCCGCTTTGGACAGCGGCAAGGTTACGCCGGAAACCGTTTATAACGACGAAGGCAAGATAATGATAGAAGGTTGGCGCAAGCCGATTAAAAATTCCGATTATGAAACGCATGGCGGCTGGGGCGTCGTAAATATGAACAAGGTTTTGGAGGAATCGCTGAATACCGGAGCCATTTTCGCCATGCGGCAAATAGGCGCCGACGTTTTCGCCCAGTATGTCAAGGATTTCGGCTTTGGAGAAAAAAGCGGCATTGAATTGGAAACGGAAAGCGCGGGCGATATTCGCAATTTGTTGGCGAAAAACATTAAACCCATTGACGCGGCCGTGGCGTCGTTCGGGCAGGGGCTGACGGTAACGCCGCTGCAGATGACGGTCGCTTACGCGGCAATCGCCAATGGCGGAATTTTAATGAAGCCGTATTTGGCGCGCGAGATTCTTCACCCCGACGGGGAGAGGGACATAACCCAACCAAAACAGGTCAGGCGCGTAATTTCAGAGCGCGCGGCCATACTGCTTTCCGGAATGCTGGTGAACGTGGTTGAGAACGGACACGCCAAAAAAGCGGCCGTAAGCGGATATTATGTTGCCGGAAAAACGGGAACGGCGCAAGTGGCGGCGAAAAATAAAAAGGGTTACAGCGACAAAACAATCCACACTTTTGTCGGCTTCGCCCCCGTTGAGGACCCAAGATTCGTGATGTTGGTGAAATTGGACGACCCGAAGGGCGTTAAATATGCCGCCGGTTCGGCCACCCCTTTATTCGGGGAGATTGCCGAATTTTTGTTAAATTATTTGGAAGTGCCGAAAGAGCGGTGAGGGGCCAATCCGGAATCCGCGATCGGAAATTTGAAAACGCGGCGGAGCCCGACTTTGAATTATCGGAGTCGGGTTCCGCGGGGTTGAATAATCGGCTGAAAAATGGTATGGTTGGAGTATGAAAAGGTTTATCCAGTTAAAATTGAAAATTTTGGCAAAGGCGATTTTGGCCAAGTATAAACCGGAGATTATCGGCATTACCGGCAGTGTCGGCAAAACCGGCGCGAAAGAGGCGGTGTACGCGGTGCTTTCTCCCGCCTTTAACGCGCGCAAAAGCGTGAAAAATTACAATAACGAAATAGGGGTGCCGTTAACCGTTATCGGAGAGGAGGCGAAAGGAAAGTCGGTTTTTGGCTGGGCGGGAGTATTTTTAAAGGCGATAAAATTGATTTTATTCAAGGACGAGCGATATCCGAAAATTTTAATTATGGAAATGGGGGTTGATCGGCCGGGAGATATGAAGTATTTGCTAAGCATTGTCAGGCCGAAAACGGGAATTATGACGCGAATCGGAGAATCGCATTTGGAGTTTTTTGATTCAGTAGAGGAAATACGGAAAGAAAAGGAATTATTGGTAAAAAATTTGCCTGAATCGGGATTCGCGATATTGAATTATCACGACAAAAGAATAAGGGGCGTTTCGGGAATTAAAGCGAAAAAAATAACTTACTCCCTTGACGATAAATCGGATGTGCAAGCTCGGAATGTCAATGCCGCGAGCTTGGCCGGAGCCGATTTTGAATTGTTTTATAACGGAACAACGGTGTCGGCGCGGCTGCCGAACGCCGTCGGGCAACCGGCCGTGGAAGCGGCTTTGGCGGGAGCGGCGGCGGGCGTCGTTTACGGGATAAGCTTGGAGGAAATCGCCAAGGCGTTGAACGCGTACAAGCCGCCCAAGGGAAGAATGAACTTGATAGCCGGCGTTAAAAACACTTTAATTATTGACGATACGTACAATTCTTCGCCGGAATCATGCGTTAGCGCGTTGGAGACCGTTGGCAAAATCTCATTGCCGGACGGCAAGCGAAAATTCGCCGTATTGGGGGATATGTTGGAGCTTGGCGGTTTTACCGAGGAAGGACACAGATTGGTCGGTAAAAAAGTTGTTGAGTCGGGCGTAAACAAGCTGATAGCCGTTGGCGAAAAATCGCGCGACATTGTTCGCGGCGCGGAAGAGGCGGGAATGAAACAAGATAATATTTTTCATTTCCCGAACGCGGACGACGCGCGCATATTCGTGCAGGAAAGAATAAAAGAAGGGGACTTGATTCTAATCAAGGGTTCGCAGGGAATGAGGATGGAGAAAATCGTTAAAGAAATAATGGCGGAGCCGTTGCGGGCGGAGGAGCTGTTGGTCAGACAGGGAGAAGAATGGATGAAGTGACGCGGCGCCCAACGCGATAAAACCACAAGCGCCTAATTTCAAATTACGATAAATCACAATTTTCAAACTTATGTCCAGATTACTCATCATTGAAGATGATGTTAATGTTTTGTACGGCTTGCAAGCGAAGTTTAGCGTTGACGGTTTTCGGGTTGAAACCGACGCGGGCGCGGGGACCGTTGAAGAGACATTGAATAAAATAAAAAATTTCAATCCGGACTTCATTATTCTTGATTTGATTTTGCCGAAAGCGGACGGGTTTTCCGTTTTAAGCGGCATAAAAGCGGAGAACGGCGTTCTTGACGCCACGGTTTTTGTTTTTACCAATTTAAGCGATGAAGACAGCCGAGAGAGAGGCAAAAACCTGGGCGCGAATTATTATTTTATTAAAAACGATTTTATGATTGACGAATTCGCGGAGAAGGTGAAGAGAATTATCGGCAATAAATTAAGAATTAAGGGTTAAGAATATTATGGACATAAGAAAATTTTTCAGAATTTTAACCGTATCGGCCGCCATCGCGGCTGTTGTCGGCGTTATCTGGTATTTGGGCGCGAGCAACAAAGAAAAAGCGGAATACGTCACGGTCAAAGCCGCGCGCGGGCGATTGGTTCAAACCGTGAGCGACACCGGAACGGTTAAAGCGGCCGAGGATATTGATTTAAGCTTTTTAAACAGCGGCAAAATAGCCGAAATTTCAGTTAGGGAGGGCGATAAAGTTGAGAGCGGGCAAATATTGGCCGAATTGGATTATGGCGTTTTATCCATCAAGGAAAAAGAAGCTCGGGCCAGGTTGAATAAACTCACGGCCGGCGCCGCCCAGGAAGAAATCGCCGTTGAGCGGGCGAATGTCAATCATGCTTACGCGGCTTATTTATCGGCCAAAAACGAATTGGAAAAAATTAAAAATACCGTTGCCGAAAATATCGCCCAAGCCCGAAAAACCGTTAACGATTTGGAATCGGATTCTCCGCGCGATGTTACCGTCTATGAGCAGGCGGTTGAATCCGCTCGGATAAATTTGGATAATACTGAAAAAATTTACTCGCAATCGGTCGCGAACAAGGAAAATGATATTTTGACCGCCATTGAATCCGGACTGGCCGACGCGAACACGGCCCTGGATAAGATAAACACGATTCTGACCGATGATGACGCGAAGGATGTTTTAAGCATAAAAAATACTTCTTACTTGGCAAGCGTAAAAAGTTCCCGCAGTGAAGCCATGGAGTTGTTAAGCGCCGCGAACAACAGTTTGGCGGCCGCCAAAGCGAATAAAACGGAAAATAATATCCGGCGGGCCGCGGATGACGCCAAGGCGGTTCTGGACAAAACCTTTGAAAGTTTAAATTTTTGTTTTGACGCCCTGGGAAGCACGGTTACCGGTTCTGATTTTACGCAAGCGGAGTTGGACGCTTTTAAGTCCGATATCAACGCCGAATTAACGGTGATTTCCGCGAGTATTTCCGCGGCGCAAACCGCGGAACAAAATTTGGCGGACGCGCGGCTCGCCTACGACACGAACGTGTCCAACGCGGAAGAAAAATTGGCCAAGGCGCGGGTTGATTTGGATAACGCGATAATTAACGCGCGCAATACCTTGAAGTCAGCCGAAATTTCTGGAGATCGGCAAATAACCGTTGCCGAGGCCAATGTTAAGACCGCCAAAGAGTTGTGGGAGGTGGCCAAGGCGCGATTGGCCCAAATTGAAGCTCCGGCAAGGAAGGAGGACATAATTTTGGCGCGAGCCGCGCTGGATTCGGTTAAAAAACAAATTGAAGACAGCGTGATAAGGGCGCCGGTCGGCGGAGTGATTACCAAGGTGAATTACGAGGTCGGAGAACGGATTTCTCCCGGGAAACCGGTATTTTCCATGGTGGGCGCGAATAATTTTGAAGTGGAGGTTGATGTTTCCGAATCGGATATCGTTAAAGTTAATATCGGCAACCCCGTGGAAATCACCTTGGACGCGTTCGGAGATGACGTGGTATTTCCGGGTAAAGTTTATTTTATAGAGCCGGCGGAAACGGTTATTCAGGATGTTATTTACTATAAAGTGAAAATAGAGTTCGCGAATAACGCCAAGGAACGACAAGAGGCGTTAAAAAACATAAAGCCCGGAATGACGGCGAATGTCGTTATTACCACCGCGCGCAAAGACAATGTTCTTATTATGCCGTCGCGGGCGATTGTCAGAAAAAACGGCCGCAAATACGCCAGAATTTTATCCGGAGGCCGCGTAACGGAAAAGCCGGTTAAGATCGGTTTGCGCGGCGATGAAGGAATGGTTGAAGTTTTGAGCGGAGTGAAAGAGGGAGACGAGGTCGTAACATTTGTTAAAAACAAGAAATAGCCGGTTGGGTCAATCGGTAAAAATATTTTTTTTTAAACCGGTTTTAAGGTTGAGCGAAAAATCGGCAGGTTTCTTCGGCAAGAAGCCGCGCCGATTAATTTTATCCGTTAAAATTTGAAAATATCATTACACCCAAGCCGTTTTTACGCTTCACGGCTTCGGGTCTCGCGGTTTTTCAGCTTTATATGGCGTCAATCCCGTTAATTCAAGTCAATAATCTTCATAAAACATACGACAGCGACGGCGTGAAAACGCATGTCATTAAAGGCGTGTCTTTTAAAATTGAGAAGGGAGAGTTCGTGGCGATTATGGGACCGTCCGGTTCCGGCAAGTCAACCTTGATGCATATTTTGGGACTTTTGGATCGGGCGACAAGCGGGGAGTATTTATTGGAAGGGCGGGATGTGGCGAAGTTGAACGATGACGAGTTGGCGCGATTGCGCAACGAGAAAATCGGTTTTGTTTTTCAAGCGTTTAATTTGCTGGCGCGGACCACCGTCTTGGAGAACGTGAAACTGCCCTTGACTTATTCAAAAAAACCGATTCAATCTGATAATATCGGGAGGGATTGGATGGATAAGCGCGCCAAAGAGGTGCTGGAAAGCGTGGGATTGGGGCACCGCCTTGATTATTTTACCAATCAAATATCGGGCGGCGAAAGGCAGCGCGTCGCCATCGCCCGCGCGTTGGTGAATAATCCGGCGGTTATATTCGCGGACGAGCCGACGGGCAATCTGGATTCCAAGGCGGGGGCCCAGGTTATGAAAATTTTGGAAAATCTCAACAGGCAAGGGAATACCATTATTTTGGTGACGCATGAGGATGACATCGCGAAGTACGCGAGGAGGGTTATTACGGTTAGGGACGGAGAAATACTTGATTAAACTCAAATAACAAAATTAAAATGACAAATCAAGCCCAAATTATCAAATGTTTAAAAAATAATTTGGCATTTTGATTTTGGATTTGATTTGTCATTCCGGCTTTGGCATCGGCTGTTTATGTATAATCAATTTGAACAATCCGTCAGCGCGTCCATATTCGCCCTTCGCTCCAATAAGGTCAGGAGCTTTCTTACCATGCTCGGGATTATTATCGGAGTGGGCGCGGTTATCGTTATAACATCGCTCGGGGCCGGCGCGCAGAGTTTGATATTAAACCAGGTTAAAAATTTGGGAACAAACTTAATCGGAGTATTGCCCGGGAAGGCCGAGGACAACGGGCCGCCCGCGTCCGCCATGGGCATTGTCGTCACCACCTTGACTTATGACGATATGCTGGCTTTGCGCGACAAAAAAAACGCGCCGAATATCGTGGACGCGGTCGGCTACACCAAGGGCGCGGGAACAGTAAGCTGGGGCGCCAATTCCTATGATACGAATTTGAGCGGCACCACGGCCAGTTACTTGAATGTTGAAAACGCCAAGGTGGAGAATGGCAGGTTTTTCACCGAAGAAGAGGAAAAAAATATGGCGCGAGTGGCGGTACTGGGCAGTACCGTTAAGAAGGAATTGTTCGGCGAATCGGAAGCGGTGGGACGGAAAATAAAAATCAAAAAACACACCTTTGAAGTAATCGGCGTAATGGCCGAGAAGGGAATGGTCGCTTTTCAGGATTATGACGATCAGGTTTTTTTGCCGTTGAAAACCATGCAAAAATTAATCGCCGGCGTAAATTATTTGGGCATTATCAGGGCGAAAGTGGACAAGGAGGAAAATATTGACCAAGCCATGCGCGATGTGGAGGCAACTTTGAGGGATCGCCATAATATCGCCGATTCAAGCGGCGAGAATGATGATTTTACGGTTCGCAGCGCGGCGGAAGCCCTGAATATGATAACAAAAATCACTGACGCTTTAAGTTATTTTTTGGCGGCCATGGCCGCCTTGTCGTTATTGGTGGGCGGTGTCGGCATTATGAATATTATGCTTGTGGGCGTTACGGAGAGGACGCGCGAAATCGGATTAAGAAAAGCGGTCGGCGCGAGCAATTTTGACATTATGAGCCAGTTTTTAACGGAAGCCGTTATCGTAACCTTATTGGGCGGCATAGTCGGGATAATCGCCGGAGTAATCGCTTCTTACGCGGCCGCGTCCTTGATTAATTTTTCAGGGTATGACTGGGAGTTTGTTATTTCCCCGGCATCCGTAATTTTGTCCGCGGTTGTCGCCGGCGTCATCGGGCTGGTTTTTGGAATATATCCGGCTATGAAAGCAAGTGGATTGGAGCCCGTGGACGCGTTGCGATACGAATAGAAGTTTTACGCGCCCCAACAATAAATTACAAATTCAAAATTCCAAATCTCAAATAAATCACAATGACCAAAATCATAAATCCAAAACCGTTTCAAATCCCCAATCAAGCTAAGGGCAAGTTTTGAAAATTGTAATTTTGAATTTATTTGGAATTTGTAATTTGTAATTTGTAATTTTTTAATCTATGTCCATAATCTCCACCCTCCAAACTTCCCTCCGCGCCATGCGCGCCAATAAAGTCAGAACGGGGCTGACGGTATTGGGCATGGTCATCGGCATTGCCGCGATTATCATCGTGTTTTCCGCCGGCGAGGGAATTAACAGCTTGATTAAGAGCGAAATAGAATCTTTCGGCGGATCCGATATGATTGAGACCGAGATAAAAGTTCCCAGCTCCAAAAAAGGGGGCGCGTCCGAGGCGCAGTCGGGAGTTAATTTGGTATTGGGCGTGCAGGTTACCACTTTAAGTTTGGATGATATGGATGACATAAATAAATTGCCGAACATCAAAAGAAGTTATGCCGGAGTGATGGGGCAAGAGCAGGTGAGTTACGCGAGCGAGCTGAAAAAAGCGGTGTTATTCGGAACTTCCGCCGATTTTATTGATATTGACAAAAGCGAAATGGAACGCGGCCGGTTTTTTAACAAAGAAGAGGACAAGTCGTTGGAGCAAGTGGCGGTGTTGGGCTATAAAATAAAAGACAAATTGTTCGGCGATTCCGATCCGATCGGCCAATACATCAAGATTCGCAAAAAGAAATTCAGGGTGATAGGGACGCTTGAGAAAAGGGGGGCCGTAATGAATTTTGATTTTGATGATTTTGTTTACGTGCCGATCAGGACCTTGCAGAAAAAGATAATGGGAATAAACCATATTTTGTTTATGATGCATCAGGTTAATGACACCGGCTTAATTGATGAAACGGCCGAAGAAATACGCTATATATTGCGCCAAAACCATAACATAGAACAACCAACGGAAAAAAGGAGGGGCTGGTCCGACACCGGCAAAGATGATTTTCGGGTTATTTCAATGGTGGAATCGATGGAGGTGTTAAAAACGGCGACTAACGCCATTACGATTCTGCTTTTGGCGATTGTCGCCATATCCTTGGTTGTGGGAGGAGTGGGAATTATGAATATTATGTACGTGATAGTGAATGAGAGAACGCGCGAAATCGGATTAAGAAAAGCGGTCGGAGCGAAGTATTCGGATATTTTAAAACAATTTTTAACGGAGTCAATTTTAATTACGGCTATCGGCGGCGTTATCGGCGTTATTCTCGGCGTTCTTGTTTCGTATTTGATTAAAATCGGAGCGGCGCGCGCCGGCTTGGACTGGATTTTTTCCGTTCCTTTGCGGGCGTTCGTCGTCGCCTTGGGATTTTCTTTTGTTTTTGGGATTTTATTCGGAGTGTATCCGGCGCGCAAAGCGGCTAAAATGGATCCGATTGAAGCGCTGCGGTCGGAGTGAGTTAGGCTTTTGGTTTTCGGCTTATGAATTTTTAGGTTGATTTTGAATAAAAAAAGAGGGACGGTTTTCGTCCCTCTCGCGAAGTGTCATTCTTTGTTTAACACTTTTTCAACCGCATCGGCAAACCTGTTCAGCTCAAACGGTTTGCCGATAAAATAGTCGGCTCCGGCTTCCATCATCGGCCGTTTATTGCCGGGGTAGCTTGACACCCCGATGATGGAAATTTTTTTCGTTTTTTCGTTTTTTCTGACCTTCTTGATAAGCTCAACGCCGTTTACTTCCGGCATTTCGCAGTCGGTCAGCAATAAATCGTACTGGCCGTCGCTTAGCGTTTTATACGCCTTGACGGCCGAGATTTCAAGGCTTATTTTAACCTCAACCTCATTGCCATAGATATACTCAAAGGCGTATCTGGTGAAGCTGGCAATGATTTCTCCCGTAAACATTTCATCGTCAACAATCAGAACCCTAAAACAATCACACATAATAACCTCCTTTATTAGTTGATTTTAATTTTTTTTAAAAGACCGACGGCCGTTAAAAAATATCATATTGTTCCGGTCTTGTCAAACGCCGTTAATTCTGTTATGATTTTTATGTTGAAGGTTGGCGAAGAATGGGCGGAGCGAATAAAAATGGAAATTGGAAATTTTTAAAATATGTTTATAAAAAGAATCGGAATAGATTTGGGAACAACTTACACTTTGGTGCATTTACCCAAGCGCGGCATTGTTATTAACGAGCCGAGCGTTGTTGCCGTGTCCATGGCCGATAAAAAAATTTTGGCGGTGGGGCAGGAAGCCAAAGACATGCTTGGCCGCACTCCCGACACGATTATCGCCTTAAAGCCGTTGAAGGACGGAGTAATCGCCGATTACAGGACAACCGAAGCAATGCTGCGGTATTTTATCAATAAAGCGGTGGGCGGAGTCAGGTTATTGCGTCCGGAGGTTATGGTGGCCGTGCCTGCCGGAATTTCATCCACCGAACGGCGCGCCGTTATTGACGCCACCATCGCCGCGGGCGCCAAGGCGGCTTATATTATCAAAGAGCCGGTGGCGGCGGCGATTGGCGCGGATATCCCCATCGGTTCGGCTTCCGGACATATGATAGTTGATATCGGCGGCGGCACGGCGGAAATGGCTGTTATTTCTTTGGGCGGCATTGTGACATCCACTTCCGTTCGCGTTGGCGGCAACAAAGTTGATTCGGCGATTATTGAATATATCAGGAAGAAATACAATTTGGCCATTGGCGAGCGCACGGCCGAGGAAATTAAAATAAATATCGGTTCGGCGCTTTATCTTGAAAACAAACTGACAATGGAAATACGCGGCCGCGACATAATAACCGGGTTGCCGCGGGTGATTACCGTTACCAGCAACGATGTTACCGAGGCGATTCAAAACGAATTGGAGGCGATTGTCAATGCCGCCAAGAAAATTTTGCACGAAACGCCGCCCGAATTGTCGGCCGACATTATGGATAAAGGGATGATATTGACCGGAGGCAGTTCTCTTCTTAAGAACATTGACCAGTTGCTTTCCCGAACCACCGGCGTGCCGGCGTTTGTCGCCGACGATTCGTTATTGTGCGTTGCCAAGGGAACGGGGATTGCTTTGGATAATCTGGACAGCTATAAGCGCTCAATATTGGCGACAAAATAAATTTTTAAATTTTATAATTTTTAGTTTTTAATGTTTAAAAATTAAAGCTTGGAAATCATTTATAAAATTACAAAACCAAAAATTCAGTATGTTAATCGGCATAGACGCGTCACGCGCCAACAGAGATCACAAAAGCGGCACGGAATGGTATTCGTATTATTTGATTAGATGGCTTTCCCGCCTTGACGCGGAAAATCAATATATTCTCTATACGGACAAACCGCTCAAGGGCGGTTTATTGGATTTGACATCCAAGGAATATTCTCGCGGAGAAAAACCGGAAAACGGTGAAGTTGAATTTGACAAAGACGGGTACCAAAAAATAAAGAGCCCTCATAAAAATTTTAAGGCGAAAATATTAAAATGGCCCTTTAATTTTTTATGGACGCAGGGCGCCTTGTCGCTGGAAATGCTCCTGCGCGAACCCGATGTTTTGTTCGTGCCGGCGCACGCTTTGCCGATTATTCATCCGCGAAATTCCGTTGTAACCGTGCACGATGTCGGCTTTGAAAGGCATTGCCTGCTGTACGACCGCGGCCAAATAGGACCGGACGCGAGAAACGGCAGAAGGCTGATTAATTTTCTCGTTAAATTGTTCACATTCGGAAAATTCAGCGCCAACTCCATGGACTACTTAAAGTGGTCAACCGGATTTTCCCTGAAAAACGCCAAGAAAATAATCACGGTTTCCAATTATTCAAAAAAGGAAATAATGAAAATATACGGGAGATTGAAAAGTATGCCGCCCTTGGGCGATAAAATAAAGGTTATACACAATGGCTATAACAAGCATATATACAATAACTTAAAGCCGGGCGCAAAGACGGACGAGGTGCTGGAAAGATACGGCATAGAAAGACCGTATTTGCTTTATGTCGGGAGGCTGGACAAAAAAAAGAACACCCCCGCTTTGATAGAAGCGTTCGCCATAATGCGCGACAAAAACAAAGACATAAAGCATAAGCTGGTTTTGGTGGGCGACGCTGACTTTGGCTACGACGACGTTAAGTATATGATTGAAGAATATTTATTGGAAGACGAGGTGATAATGCCGGGCTGGGTGGAGGAAGAAGATATGCCGTTCGTGTATCGCGGTTCGGACGGATTCGTCTTTCCGTCCTTATACGAGGGCTTTGGAATTCCGTTATTGCAAGCGATGTCTTGCGAATCACCGATAACGGCTTCGCGCGCGGCGTCCATTCCCGAAGTGGCGGGAGAAGCGGCTTTGCTGTTTAATCCGCGCGACGTGGAAGAAATCGCCGATTCAATGGAAAAAATTATCGCCGACAAGCGGCTAAGGGACGACTTAATCAAGCGAGGGAAGGAGCGGGTTAAAAATTTTAGCTGGGAAAAATGCGCGCGCGAGACCTTGGAAACAATTAACAAGTTGTAAATATTTTTCGGCGGATTTGGCAATACCCGAACCGCGAATTTCAAATATTTTGGACCGACGCGCGGCGGCGGGGAAGACGAAGAGGGCATAAGGGGAAAAGAGAGAAATAAGAGAACCCTCTTGTCGTCTTCCCGTCTTTATTTCCCCCTGAACTCTCTAATCCCTCCCCGCCCCCTAAGCCCAATTTATTAAAAATTTTGTTTTTGCGCCGTATATGTGTTATAATAAAGATGTTATGAAGAAGAAAGCGACATCTTTTTTTTATGTTTTTCCCGCGCTGTTGGTTTTTATCTTTGCCGCCGCGGTCTTTTTGCCGTCCCAAAACAAAACGGCCGAGGGCAAAAAAGAGGAAAATTTAAGGGTGGCTGACGAAATATTGGTAAAATTTAAAAGGGATAATCAAGTCAATGTCATAAAATTGGCGCAAGACGAAGATTTTTACGGCATATTGGAGAGCTTCAAGCGCAATCCGGAAGTTGAGTACGCCGAGCCGAATTATTTATACAGGGTCGCGATTATTCCATCCGACACTTATTACGGCAAGCAGTGGTATTTGGAAAAAATTAAAGCTCCCGAGGCGTGGAACGAAGTAAGGGGGGAGGGAAATATCGTTATCGCCATCTTGGATTCCGGAGTGCAGATTGACCATCCCGATTTGCGCGATAATATTTGGCGCAACGCGGATGAATTGCCGGATAACGGCATTGACGACGACAAAAACGGTTTTATTGACGATGTTAACGGCTGGGACTTCGTGAACAACACGTCCGATCCCTCGCCCAAGTTTAAAGAAGGGTTTACCGAGGCCGGCATTCTGCACGGCACGATAGTTGCCGGAGTGGCCGCCGCTTCCGGCAATAACGCGGCCGGTGTGGCCGGTGTGGCGTGGAAAGCGAAAATTATGGCGCTTAAAGTGTTGGGGGACGCCGGAGAAGGCAACAGCAATAACGTTGTTAAGGCGATTGACTACGCGATAGCGAACGGAGCGGACGTGATTAATCTAAGTTTTACCGGCTTTGGATTCAGCCAGAGTTTGGATGACGCCATAAAACGGGCCTATGACGCCGGCATAATAGTTGTTGCCGCGGCCGGAAACGAAGAGGGAGACGAAGGGGGCTATTCCTTGGACAAGACTCCAATGTATCCGGCCTGCAATGACGGCGGGAATGAAAACAGGGTAATCGGGGTCGCCGCCACAGATACCATTGACCAAAAGGCCGTTTTTTCCAGTTTCGGCTTTAATTGCGTGGATATCGCCGCGCCGGGATTGAGTTTTTACGGCACAATGGTTTACGCGCCGTCTCGCCAAGCGGACGGAAGGTATTTTAACAAATATTATGACGGTTATTGGTCGGGCACATCCATGGCCACCCCCATAATAAGCGCCGCTGTCGCTTTGATAGAAGAGGCTAATCCGGGACTCAACAGAAGCGGAGTCGTAAAAACTCTGCTGGGGACGGCGGACAATATCAACCGTCTTAATCCGAGGTATTTAAACCAATTGGGCAAAGGAAGATTGAATTTATACGCGGCCGTTTCAAGCGCCAAAGACGCTTTAAAGAAGAAAGCGGTAAGATTATTGCTGGCCCCATACTCCGGCTATCCGGGCATTGTTAAAATAACGGGCAAGAACGGCAAAACCGAAGGAGAATTCAAGGCTTACGCCGGCAATTTCTTGGGCGGCGCCGATGTGGCTTCCGGCGATATAGACGGCGATGGAAATGACGAAATCATTACCGGCGCCGGAGCGGGCGGCGGCCCGCACGTGAGGGTTTTTGACGAGCGCGGAAACCTGAAAGGCCAATTTTTCGCTTACGGCGAGAATTTCCGCGGAGGCGTTAACGTGGCCACTTGCGATATTGACGGCAACGGCGCGGCCGAAATCATTACCGGCGCCGGTTTTGGCGGCGGTCCGCAAGTAAGAATTTTTGACGGATACGGAAACGTTAAAGGACAATTTTTCGCCTACAATAAAAATTTCCGCGGAGGAGTTTACGCGGTTTGCGGCGACGTTGACGGGGACGGAAGAGTTGAAATAGTGACGGGCACGGGGAAGTCCGGCGGCCCGCAAGTGAGGATTTTCAACGCGAACGGAGTCGCGGAAGGGCAATTTTTCGCTTATGACAAAAATTTCCGCGGAGGCGTAAGGGTCGCCTTGGGAGATATTGACGGAGGCGCCAGGGAAAAGAGCTTGGAGATTATCACCGCTCCGGGACCGAGCGGGGGTCCGCACATAAGGATTTTTGACAATCACGCCAATGTTAAAAAGCAATTTTTCGCTTACAATAAAAATTTCCGCGGAGGCGTAAACGTGGCCGCCGGCGATGTTGATAATGACGGCTTGGCGGAAATCATCACCGGAGCCGGTCCCGGCGGCGCTCCCCATGTCCGCGTCTTTAAGCCGAACAGCCGTCTGCTCGGCTCGTTCTACGCCTACGAAGACGAGTTCAGCGGAGGGGTGAACGTGGCCGCGCTGGAAACGACGAACATTAAATGATAATTTTAAATTATAAGTTAATTGGAAATGAAAATAATTAGGTTGCAAGATTTAAGTCGCGAGGCCTTAAATCTTAAATCTTCAATTTAAGCTTATGCCCAAAAGAGCCATTTTTGACAAAAAAAACATATTGGTTACCGGCGGAGCCGGATTTATCGGCTCGCATCTTTGCGATGAGCTGGTAAAAACAAATAAAGTTATTTGTCTTGACAATTTTTCAACCGGAGACGAAAAGAACATTGATCATTTGCTCGCCGAACCCAATTTTGTGTTTATTCGCCACGATATTACCAAGCCGGTTAATTTGGAGGATTTTCCGGAATTACAAAAATTTAAAATTGAATTTCAGGGCATTCAGGAAATTTATCACTTGGCCTGCCCGACTTCTCCGAGAAATTTTGAGAAAAACAAAATAGCCACCATTGACGCTTTGTCGCTGGGAATGAAAAATGTCTTGGAAATGGCGCGGAAATATGAAGCGAAATTTATGCACTTTTCCTCTTCCGTCGTTTACGGCCCCAGGGGCGGAGACAGCGGCAGGGTGCGGGAAGATTACTTGGGCGCGGTTGATGTCCTTTCCGAGAGGAGCTCCTATGACGAGGGCAAAAGATTCGCCGAGACCATGGTTGCCAATTACGGGGACGCGTATAATTTGGACGTTAAAATTATCCGCGTTTTCAGAATTTACGGGCCGAGAATGAAATTAAATGACGGGCAAATGATACCTGATTTCATCAATAGCGCGTTGGACAACAAGGATGTGGTCGTTTTGGGGGATGAAAATTTTTCTTCCAGCTTTTGTTACGTGAATGATTGCGTGGACGCGGCCATAAAAATGATGGACACCGATCTTGCCGGCCCCGTAAACATCGGATCGGACGTGGAGGTGAATGTTACGGAGTTGGCCAATAAAATCATTTCCATGATCGGTTCAAGTTCAAAGGTGGTTTACACGGATAAACTTTTATTTTTAACTCCGTTAAATTTGCCCGATATCACGAAAGCCCGCAACGAGCTTGGCTGGATGCCGGTGGTGGTTTTGGAGAAGGGACTGGAAAACACCATCAATGAATTGCGAGCGAGCAAGGGATTGAAGAGCGTGGGGCAGGCGTTGGAATAACGAGAATTACGAATTAAGAATCGGAACACACACAATGAACAAGTCAAATCATAAAATATTTTGCGTTATTCCGGCTTACAACGAAGGAAAAACAATCGCGGAGGTTGTAAGTTCGGTTAAGCCGTATGTTGACGAAATCGTGGTGGTTGACGACGGTTCCGTTGAGGAGGCGAGGCGATACCTTGTTCCCGCGAGCGGCATAATCGTTTTGCGGCATATTATAAACAGGGGCCAAGGCGCCGCTTTGCGGACCGGCACGCGGTACGCGCTCAAAAACGGCGCCGATATCGTTGTCCACTTTGACGCGGACGGACAGTTCGCGGCGCGAGAAATAGGCGATGTGGTTAAGCCGATAATCAAGGGAGAAGCGGATGTTGTTTTCGGTTCGCGGTTTTTGAGCAAGAGGTCCGAAATTCCTTGGTTCAAGAGAAGCGTTATTATTCCATTGGCGCGCCTGTTTAATAAAATATTTTTAGGGGTTAATTTAACCGATCCGCAAAGCGGATTTAGGGCGTTGTCAAGAGAAGCGGCTCGTAAAATAAGCATTAACCAGGATCGGATGTCTCATTGCAGCGAAATTTTGCATAAAGCCTCCGTTGGCGGGTTTAAAATAAAAGAAGCGCCGATTACCGTTGTTTACCACGATTTCGGCCAGAAATTTTCAGGAGGAGTAAAAATAATAAAAGAGCTGTTTTTGGGAAGATTGATAAATTAAACAAAACACGCAAATTAAAATTACTCTCCGGCGATTGAAGTAAAAAAAGATTTAAAAACCAATGTTTAAACGCCGAATCAAATTCAAGCGGCAAAACGTTTAAATAAATAACTTGGATTCCGGACTTAATTTGCCGTTCGTGTTTTGGTGTTAGGGTTTTGCCGAAGTCCGCGATTCGGAAATTAGAAATTTTTTATACTTTTATGTTGCAACAAATAATAGCTTTAATCATCATCGCTTTTTTCGCGTCCCGTCTTTTTTGGCAGAAGCGGAAGAAACGAATTGGGGCCAATGAATTTATTTTTTGGCTCGTTTTTTGGGGATTGGCGGCGCTGGCCGTAATATTTTTAAAACGGATTGACGCCGTGGTGGCCGAACTTGGTTTTTCGGGGTCCGGCATAGAGGTTTTGCTTTACGCCGGAGTTGTCGTGTTGTTTTATTTTATTTTTCGCTTGCGGCTTCGCTTGGAAAAAATTGAAAGAGATATCACCAAAATAGTGAGAGAGCTGGCCGTAAAAGATAAATAAGCGTAATTGGTTTGGAAATCGAGAATAATACCGTGAATTAGTTTTTACGATACGCGGTTAAGGCCGCCCGAATCACGCGAGAGCCGCTCGCAAGAGGAAGGGCGGCGGAGTGTTTTTATGAAAGTAGCCCATATAGTTTGCGTTTTCCCGCCGTACAAAGGAGGAATGGGAAACAGCGCTTTTAATTTCGCTAAAATCTTGGCCGAAATCGGGTATGACGCGACGGTGTTTACGCCGGACTACGGCGGCGCGGGCGGCGGCGCGGAAGAGAAGCGATTTAGAATTGAAAGAATAAAGCCCTTGGTTAAATTCGGGAACGCGGCGTTTTTGCCGCAATTATTTTGGAGACTGAAAGATTTTGACATAATTCATTTGCACTATCCGTTTTACGGAGCGGAGGCGGCCGTTTTATTGAGAAAACTGATTTATCCGAAAAAAACCAAATTGATAATTCATTATCATATGGAGCCGACCGCCGAAGGGTTAAAGGGGCTGGTTTTTAAATTGTACCGGCTCTTTATCACTCCTTTGCTAACGCGGACAGCCGGCGTCATCACCTGCGCTTCCGTTGATTACGTAAAGCATTCCGGCATAGCCAGGTATTATGAGCGGAATAAAAGTAAATTTCGGGAAGTGCCGTTCGGGGTTGACATTGATAGATTTAAGATTGAGGATTCAAGATTTAAGAAGTTGGATAAAAGTCTTAAAAATATTTTATTCGTGGGCGGGCTGGATAAGGCGCATTATTTTAAGGGCGTTGATACATTACTTAAAGCGTTACCCGTGTTACATGTTACATGTTGCATGCTGCATATCGTGGGTGATGGTGATTTGCGTTCGGAGTATGAAAGAACGGCAGAGAGACTGGGGATTGCGGATAAGGTCAATTTTGTCGGCATGGCGGCCGATGATGATTTGCCCAAGCATTACCGGCAATGCGACGTGTTCGTTTTGCCGTCAATAAATCGGGGGGAGGCGTTCGGAATGGTGCTGCTTGAAGCGATGGCGTGCGGCAAGCCGGTTGTCGCTTCTGATTTGCCCGGCGTGAGAAGCGTTTTTGAAAACGGAAAACAAGGCTTGTTGGCCGAGCCGGGCAATGCCGCCGATTTGGCGGAGAAGATAAAAATAATTTTAAGCGATGATGACTTGGCGAAAAAAATGGGAGAAGAGGGGAGGAAGCTGATTGAGGAAAAATATACATGGAAAAAGGCGGGGGAGAGATTGGACGCGGCTTATAAAGTTTATAAAGTTCAAAAGCGGTAAAAAATGAAGATTTGTCTGATAAACAATTTATATAAGCCATACGCGCGCGGAGGGGCGGAAACCGTGGTTGACTTAATCGCGAACGGCTTGCGAGAGGCCGATTCGTTCGGCCGCGGCGAGCGCGAGGTTTTTATTATCACGACCAAAAGCCCATTCGGCAAAGGCGGTCGGGGGCTTAAAAGCGGACGGCGGAAGGTTTATTATATTAACGGCATTTATTATGATTTAGATAAACTGCCGAAATTTTCGCGGTTGTTTTGGCACTTCATTGATATGTTTGATGTCGGGAGTTATTTTTCCGTCCGGCGCGTTTTAAAAAAAGAAAAGCCGGACATTGTAATGACGCACAACTTAAAAGGCGTCGGTTATTTGGTTCCCGCGGCGATTAGGTCGCTGAAAATCAAGCACATCCACACTCTGCACGATATCCAGCTGCTCCATCCTTCCGGCCTAATGTTTTACGGAGAGGAAAATCTTGTTAACGGAATATTTTCAAAATTTTACCAGTTTATGTGCCGGCGGCTTTTCGGCTCGCCAAACGCGGTTATTTCTCCTTCCAAGTGGCTTATGGAGGAACATATCGGCAGGGGATTTTTTAAAAATTCAAAGAAAGTGATTTTGCCGAATCCGGTGAGCGCCGCGAGGCGCGAGGCGCGAGGCGCGAGGCGGGAAGAGAAAATTTTCAGATTTTTATATGTCGGGTTGATTGAGGAGCATAAGGGTGTTTTATTTTTAATTCGGTCTTTTCTTCATTTTGAGCAAAGCGAGAAATCGCTTAAATACGGCTTAAAACCGGAGTTGTTGATTGTCGGTGACGGTTCAAAATTAAAACAAGCCCGGGAATTAATCGGGGAGAACAAAAGCGTTAAATTGTTGGGAAGAATGAAGAATAACGAGGTAATGGAATTAACGCGAAGCTCGGATTGTTTGATTATGCCTTCGTTGTGCTATGAGAATTCGCCGACGGTGATCTATGAGGCCATGAGCGCGAGCTTGCCGGTTATCGCTTCCCGCCTTGGCGGAATTCCGGAATTGGTCGGCCGCGATTTGTTGTTTGAGCCCGGAAACGAAGAGGACTTGATTGACAAAATAAAACGGGCGATTCAGCATAAGGATGAAATAAGAAAAGCGGCGGAAGCGAAACAGGAAACGATTAAAAATTTTAGCGTCCGAAATTATGTCAGGGCATTGATAAAATTATCGC
>Ga0256830_1000802_pt1 | contig 23326 bp, 19 predicted proteins | sample 128326metaG_FD_190537 | JGI IMG/M metagenome (GOLD analysis project Ga0256830, IMG submission 190537) | Hydrothermal vent microbial communities from Lau Basin, Pacific Ocean - 128-326 | ecosystem: Environmental > Aquatic > Marine > Hydrothermal vents | place: Pacific Ocean: Lau Basin | collected... | reverse complement strand
ACCTGGAAAGGGTACCAGTGTTACCATTGTGAAGTACCTATGAGGCAGATACACCACTTCGATATTCTTGAAAACAGTCAAGTCTTCGAGGCAAGGCAAACCATTGCCAGACTGGCAGGTGAACTTAACTTCGATGAGAATAAAACCGGGAAGCTATCAATAGCGGTAAGTGAAGCTGCCACAAATATCATAAAACACGGGAAAGGCGGAGAGATCCTTATAAGGTCCGTTACATTTAAAAACATCGAAGGGCTCGAAATCCTTGCTCTCGACAGAGGTAAGGGAATAACAGACCTTTCATCCATTCTGAAGGACGGATTTTCGACTACAGGAACCCTTGGTATAGGAATAGGTGCTATCAGAAGGGCCTCTACCCTCTTCGATATCTACACACAACCGGAAAGGGGAACAGCGCTCCTCTTTCGGATGTGGAGTAAACCCCTGCCATACCCCCTTCCTCCAAGACCCCTGGAAATCGGTATAGTATCACTTCCAAAACGGGGAGAGGAAGTGTCCGGCGACGGATGGTTCGTCGAGCAGTGGGAAAACCGTTCGATTCTTTCCTGCATAGACGGCCTGGGACACGGGATACTGGCAGAAGAGGTGACAAGGGCAGCAATCGATGTTATCAGGGATATGAGGGAAGAGTCTCCCGGCGTAATCATGGAGAAGCTTCACAGAGAGCTAAGGCACTCCAGGGGAGCGGCAATAGCTATAGCAGACTTCAGATTCGAAAAGCAGGAACTCCGATTCTGCGGAGTAGGTAACATATCGGCAAGGCTTGTCTCTGAGGGTATTACACATTTTTTCCCCTCCAATCAGGGTACCATAGGATACATGGCTCCGAAGATAAAAGAACTTTCCTACCACCTCCCCTCGCCGGATTCCTACTTTACCTTTACCATGCATTCCGACGGTCTGTCCGAGCACTGGAAAATAGAGGATTATCCCGGTCTCACAACAAGACATCCAAGCCTCGTTTCAGGTGTCCTATACAGAGACTTCAACAAGCAAACCGATGATGTTACAGTGATAAGTGCAAGAATACGGAGGGGAAATTTCAGAGAGCCATGAAAAGATGAAAAAGAAAAAACATATATTCTTTACAATTAATATAAACTTTCAGGAAGATGTTGTAGTATCAAGGCAGCGTGCAAGACAAATTGCAGAACTCTTCCGATTCAGCCCGCAGGAACAGACAAAGATAGCAACTGCCGTATCAGAAATTACCAGGAATGTTGTCCTCTATGCCGGTTCGGGAAAGGCAGAGTTCTTCGTTGACACCATTGGGTCTCAAAACTTTCTAATCATACGGGTAACCGACAACGGACCAGGTATAGAGAAACTCGAGAAAATAATGAGGGGTGACTACTATTCCAAGAGGGGTATGGGAACAGGCATATCAGGGAGTAAAAAACTGATGGATTACTTTGAAATCGAAACAAAACCCGGCAGAGGAACAACCGTTACTATGGGCAAGAAACTCCCTCCTGTTTTTGTTCCGCTTGACGAAGAGTTTGAAAAAATCTCTAAAAGATTAAGAGAACTCGGACCGGTGAATCCCTTTGACGAGATAAAGATGCAGAACCTGGAACTGATGAAACTACTGGAGGAGATGTCGGAAAAGAACAGAGAGCTTGAAGATACCAACAGGGCAATTTCTTCCCTATACGCGGAAGTTAACGACAAGGCCGGAGAACTGGAAAGGGCCAACAGGCTAACCATGGAATTCATTTCTTACGTGAGTCACGAGATAAGAACGCCCTTGAGCTCTATAATAATGCTATCCAAGAGCCTGCTCAACAATTTCCCAGAACAGAAAGGCTTCGGACAAATAGCAAATGAGGTGGTTAAAAAGATCGGTTTGATAAGAAAATCTGCAGAGGAATTACTGGAACTTGCAAACGGGCTCCTGGATTTAACAAGAATAGAGGCAGGGAAACTGGAAGTAGTACCCGTAATATTCGACATTGAAGAGCTCTTTAGCACACTGCGCGGGCTTTTAAAACCAATAGCAGGAAACAAAAAGGTAGAACTAATATTCGAAAAGAAAGGACATATCCCAAGGCTCTATACCGATTTGAACAAGCTTTCTCAGATACTGAGAAACCTGCTCAGCAATGCATTGAAATTTACACCAGAAGGAAAGGTTACCGTGACCGCGGGATATGGAGGAGGAAAAGTAATATTCACAGTAACGGATACCGGAAAGGGCATTCGAAAAGAGGATCAAAATGAAATATTCAAAGAATACTTCCGGAGGAATACCCCCAAAGATCGGGGACATCCCGCTCCTGGTGGGTCTCATGCCCTGTCTGAAGGACAGGGCCTCGGTTTACCCATTTCACGAAAGCTAGCCAGACTTCTTGGAGGCGAACTGAAGCTTGAAAGCAGCGTGTTAGGTAAAGGTTCGAGCTTTCAACTGATACTGCCTGTGAAATTTACAGGCTTAAAAAGGGAGAGAATATGAAGGATATGCCAGAAGAAGGAGAAACGATACTCGTTGTAGAGGACAATGATATTACGAGGTATGCAATAGTTGAGATAATCAACAGTGCCGGTTTCAAAACCCTGGAAGCCTCAACCGGCAGAGAAGCCATGGAACTGATGAAAGAACAGCCTGACCTCGTCGTACTGGATGTCGGCCTTCCCGATACGGATGGTTATACGATCTGTAGGAGGATAAAGGAAAATCCTGTTACATCCAACATCCCGGTACTTCACCTCTCATCGACTCACAAGAATCCCCGGGCGATAACGCGAGGAATGGAAGCAGGTGCAGACGGGTACCTGACACACCCGGTTGAACCGGATGTCCTTATGGCATATATAAAATCACTCCTCAAGATGAAGAAATCGAAGGCGGAGGCACTGGAGACGGCGAGGGAGTGGAATGCAACCTTCAATGCAATGACCTCGGGGATAATAATCCTTACAACCGACGGCATGGTAAAGCGAGCCAACAGGGTAGCGAGGGAAATGCTGGGAAAAGCAGGTGAAAGCATGGCTGGCAATTCTTTGAAGAAACTCATAGGAGAATGGGTTTCTTCTTCCACGGTGGAGATTCCTCTGGAAGATATTGTAAGTTTGAATAAGAGGAGCCTGACCTTCAGGAAAGATGGCAGGTTCTACAGGAGGCACATCATTCCGGTCAAAGACGAAAAGAAAAAAACCACATCTTTCATTTTCGTCATAATAGATGAGACGGAGGTAAGACTCCTCGAGGAACAGTACAGGCAGGCCCAGAAGATGGAGGCAATAGGCCGGCTTACGGGGGGTGTCGCTCACGATTTCAACAACATGCTTACCGTGATAATCGGCTATGCTGATTACCTCCTTGCCACGCTGGATAGCTCTTCTATTGAAAGGAACATCGTAGAACAGATAAAGAAGGCAGGCTTAAAGGCAACCTCACTCGCACAGAAACTCCTCGCCTTCAGCAGGAAACAGGCCATAAATCCCGAACTGATAGACATCAACGGTGAACTGGCTGAAATGGAAAAGATTCTTAAACGGGTACTGGGTGAGGATATAGAGATAGAGATGAAACTGGAGGATAAGCTTAAAAAGATACTCTTCGACAGGGCACAGCTCGAGCAGGTCATTATGAACATCGTTGTAAATGCAAGGGATGCAATGCCCGGTGGTGGAAGGCTAACCATAGAGACGGCTAATGCCATCTTCGACGACGACTACGCAGACAGGCATTCCGATACGAATATAAAGAGGGGTGAGTATGTAATGCTAGCAATAAGCGACACCGGGACAGGGATCGACAAGGAGATAATTCCTCACATATTCGAACCCTTCTTCACGACAAAGGGAAAGGGCGAGGGAACAGGCCTCGGGCTTTCCACGGTTTACGGAATAGTAAAACAGAACAACGGCTATATTTGGGTCTACAGTGAATTGGGAAAAGGTACAACATTCAAGATATATATTCCAGCAGCCAGGGAGGGAGAAGAGAAAAAAGAAGAAACCTCTGATTCTATCAAGTCTCCGAGGGGCAACGAAAAACTTCTTCTCGTTGAAGATGACAAACTCGTAACAGAGATGCTGGAGAAGGGCCTTTCGGATCTCGGATACAAGGTTACCTCACTGAACTCCCCCGGGGAAGCGCTGAGATTGATAGACCACAACTTGCCTTACTTCGACATGCTGATAACCGATGTAATGATGCCCGGCATGAACGGAAAGGAGCTTGCAGATATCCTAAAGAGGAAGATGCCTCATCTTAAGGTTCTCTTTATTTCGGGTTACACGGACAGCGTGATAGTAAAGAAGAATATCATAGAGAGGGGCGTGGATTTTCTGCAAAAACCATTCACCCCCCTCCAACTCGCAAAAAAGATCAGGAGTATTCTGGACAGGTGAAACTACCCATTACCCACATCGTTATCAGGTTCGAAGAGGACATTGTTCTTGCCAGGAGCACGGCCAAGAGAATTGCCGAACTTGCAGGCCTCGGCCTGCAGGAACAGACCCGCTTTGTAACTGCACTATCCGAGCTGGCAAGGAACGCATACCAGTACGCAGGCGGAGCAACGGTGTACTTCGAAGCAGAAACCGGAATAGAAAAGACCGGTATAGGAAAATCTGGTGTGAAAAAAACCGCTATAGAAAAAACCGGTACGGAAAAGGCCAATGGCAGAGGAGCCATCCTTGCCATAGTAAAGGATCAAGGCCCCGGCATCGATAACCTGGAGGAGATTCTTGCCGGGAAATACAAATCGAGACACGGAATGGGTATCGGAATCACCGGTGCAAAGCGACTGGTAGATTTCTTCGATATAGAGACCACGGACAGTGGGACTACCATCACCATAGGCCAGCTCATTCCTGAAGGGGCTACGGTGAATGCGGCAACTATTTCCCGGTGGATAGAAAGAATTTCCTCTGAAAAGCCGAAATCCAGTTATGAAGAGGTAAGGGCATACAATGAAGAACTGATAGCCCTGCTGGATGAATTGAACAGAAAGGACAGAGAGCTGGAGGAACAGCTTGAAAAACTGGAAGAGATGAACCGGGAACTGGAAAGAACAAATGCGGGAATAATTGCACTGCACACCGAGTTGAAAAAGAAAAACAGCGAACTGGAAGAAACCAACCGGAAGCTCAGGCAGTCCGAGGAACGGTACAGGATACTGGTGGAAAATATCAATGAATGTATAATACTCATTGCCGATAGGAAGATTGTATTTTCAAACCCTACCTGCAGGAGAATGCTCGGTTACAACCCGGAAGATATTCAGGGAGAGGAAATCTACAAGTTTATCGAAGAGAAACAGAGCAGGCTAATATCCAGGATACTGGAGGAGAGAAGAGATGAGGAGCTTCCCATAAATGGCATGGAGGTACAACTGGAGTCGAAGGGGGGAAGGCGAATCGATGCAGAAATCACCCTAAGAAGGCTACACTTGAACGAATCGGTTTCCTACCTCCTCGTAATAAGGGATATCAGAACGAGGAAACTGCTCGAGGAAGAGAGATTGAAGAGCAGTAAGCTCGAATCCCTCAGCATCCTTGCAGGCGGAATAGCCCACGATTTCAACAACCTTTTGACGGTGATACTTGGAAATCTCTCGATCTGCAAGATGAAAACAGAGAAGGATAGTGAAATAGTGAAGTTCATAGAGGATGCCGAAAAGGCTTCGATTATGGCAAGGGACCTTATCTATAAATTCTTAAGCATTTCCAGTGACAGCAAGCCCATCCTTCGGGTTCGGGATATCAGTGAGATTATAAGGAAAACCGTGGAATCGGCGCTCCTCGGTTCTGATATACGATACTCCGTCTCCATAGACAGCAATCTTTGGGAGATTCCATGCGATGTATCACAGTTCCGGGAGGCCTTGCTAAATATCCTGATAAACGCAAGGGAGGCTGTGGAGGAGAAGAAGGACGGAAAAATATCCGTGAAGGCGGAAAATATCAAGGTAGCCATGGGTGCAGCCCCGGGAATGGAAGCGGGAGAGTATATCCTTATCACGATAACGGACAACGGCAAGGGAATAGAGGAAGAAAATATCGGCAAGATATTCGACCCGTACTTCAGCACCAAGGAGAGGGCAACCAGCAAGGGAATGGGCCTTGGCCTTACACTTGCCTATTCCATAGTAAAAAACCACGGAGGTTACATAGAGGTAAACTCCAAGGTCAACAGGGGTACCACGGTAAAGATATATATCCCCAGACAACTACAGGGCAATCCCCCCGGGAAAGTAGCATAACCCTACAAACCCAGTTTTCTGTCTATCACCACCTTTGTCACCGAAAGAATTTCTCCGGTCTCAACCCTTACAAGTTTCAGGAATATGTCAAAACTCCTTTCCCTCTCGTAGAGCTTTCCCATTACAAGGAGCTCTGCTCCCATCAGTTTTCCCACCCTGGAAGCATCAGACTCATCTGCCAACTCGGAAAGCTGGAGTTCCAGCTCTTCCATTATCTTCTGGAGGTCTGCCCTCTCTACAAGTTTGAACCTCCCCCACTCCCGTAGTGCCTTAAGCAACTGTTCCGTAAAATACTCGGCATTTATCCCGGCTGCTCCGGAGTTTTCCTTTCCGGAGTGTTCCCTTCCGGACACCGGAATGATAGGTAGCAGAGAAATTGTCGTTCCATCCTCTATCTTGATTGACGAGTAGTCCCAGAGCTCTGAAATCGCTTCCCCGAAGAGCTTTTTAAGGGTCTCTTCTCTCTCCTCCCCGGAAACCTTCACGGCCTCCAAGTAAGCGGTTCCCCCTTCCACCTTCCTTCCCAGAAAATTCTCAATCTCTTCCTTTGCAAATCGTATTATGATAGCCTCCAGCTTATCCGTCTGATAATTGGCACCCGTATGGTGGCTTACGCTTCCCGGTTTTCCACCCTCGCTCTCTCCCCTCTCGCCATATGTTAAAAAGATATACTTCCCGTATGTGTACTGGGCAATCTGCCTTAGTATGTATTCCCCCATCAAATCGAGGCCACCGGTACCCACACCAAAGAGCTTTATTCCCATCTTCCGGGCATCATGAACGGCGTTAACATAGGTGTACTCCTCTCCGTAATCGAGATGCGGTGGCGCATCGGTTACTATGAAACCGAGCCTGACACCGTCCCCGTTCCACTTCAGCTTCTTCATTGCATCACGCAGGGCAGCCTGAAGGTCTTCCGGAGTATCACCGCCTCCGTCGGCCGTTACCTTACCCAGCTCTCTCTTGAATGCTTCGAGGTTCGATGTGAATTGAATGACCTTCGTATCGTAGACATCCTTTATGTCCCTGTAGAGAACCATGCCAAAGCGCAGGTCCACCTGTTTCCCGAGAGAGGAGAGATTCATGTTTATTATTTCAATGGTGGCCTTGAGCCTCGATATTTCCTCCCCCATGCTACCCGTGGTATCCAGAATAAAGAGGATGTCCAGCGGCACCCTTTCCGGCATAGGCCTCTCCGTATCCAGCCTTATCTTCACAGTGCGCTTTCCGTACCTCCCTATCTCCGTTTCCTTCCTTTTCTGGGCATAGGATACCACAACCTGATACTTACCACCCGCCTCCCTAGCCCCTTCACGGGGAGTGCTTCCGTACTCGGAGGGGAAGAAGAGGAAGCTCCCATCCGGGTACGTGAGTCCTTCCGCAAGGAGCCTACCACCGGGATCACGGACCCTCACCATGGCATTCGGAATTGCCTTCCCGGCTTTATCGGTCACCTTAATGATAATACGTTCCTCAATAGCTATCCTGTAATGGGACACCCTGTCCCCGTACTTTTTTAAGAAATCGATAAAGTAATTGAACTGCCTGTTGTCATCGGAAAAACCCGCCTTCAAACCGGAGGCTCCCGGACCTTTTGGTCTCTCCAATGCCCTTCTCAATGCAATTCCCGCACCCTTCTTTGAACCCGGAGCAGGTGCCTCCTCAGCACCTCTCTTCTCCTTCTCCGAGGCTTTCACGGAAGCTTCGGAGGTAACCTCCGGAGGAACCTCGGGGGCACCCCGGGGGGAAGAGGAGCAGGAAATCCAAAAAAATGCTATTGAGAGCAAGAATAGGGTCGCTGCCGTGGAAAGTATCAACCTGGAATATTTCAATGTGACCTCCCCGAATGTTCATTGTAGAGCCTTTCAAGCTCATTGAAATCAATATCAAGCAGCTCCATCATCCTGAAGAGCCTGGGAAGCTCATCCCGAATAAACTCATCGCGCTTCAGCCGGAGCGTCTTGTCCCTTGCATCGGCACCTATGTAGTAACCGATGCCCCTCCTGTTGTAAATGATACCACGGTTTTGAAGATAATTATAGGTTCTTAAGACCGTATTGGGATTCACCTCCATCGATACGGCCATTTCCCTTATCGAAGGTATTCGCTCTCCAGCTTTCCACTTCTCCCGCAGGATATTTTCACAAATCACATCGGCAATTTGAAGATAGATTGCCCTGTTCTCGTTATACTCCATTCCTCACCTCTTTCCCGGTGATTCGGAGGTAGGTGAAAAACCAGAAGAACGGAGCAAGGAGTGCATAGTAGATAAACTTCACCGCCGTATAGACTACGCGAAGTATATCTACAAGCCTCCTGTTAATCCCGGCCGGTAAGGTATTCCAGTCGAAGAAGAAACGGTACTGGCCGGAGCCATTGTGATATACGAAATCCGTAAAGAAACCGTAGAAAAAGAATCTTCCCGCAAGGAAGAGGAGGATTGCAAAAACAGAGAAAAAGAGAACGACAGCCAAAACCGTTTTTACCAGGTTGTTCCTCTTGAAGTACGCAGCACCAAAGAGAAAAACCGACTGGATAATACAGTAGTCAAGGACAACCCTCCACACGTCGGGGTGCAAGGGGTTGAAGAAGGGGTGCCTGTGCCCGAAGGCTAGTATACCGAGTACTTCACCGAGAAGGGAAGAGATTGAATAGACTGCAAGAAAGAGAAGCGTCCATCCAACCGTCGTGAAAAGAAGCTTTGAAAGGAACTTCTCGAGAATCGAGGCGGGCAGCATGAACCATTCGTAGGCCCTCTCCTTGCTGTGCATGTCAGAAAAGGATCTGGCCGTTACTGCAAAGCCCACAAAGACGAAAAATGTAGCAAAGGTCGATAAAGTTGAGTAGCCGGTATTTATCGAAATATTGTTAACGAATGTGATTGCAATAACCAGGAGTCCAAGGGTTATAGAGGTAACTACTATCGATCTGGTGCTTAGGAAGATATCCCTTTCGAGAAGGGCCTTGATACGGTTTGCTTTCAGTATTTCGCTCATCTTACCGCTCGTTTTAGTACCCGTCTTACTACCTGTCTTATCGCTCGTCTTACTAATCATTTCGCACCTCCCGCTATTACATTCTCCGCTTCAAGCCTGTCTGTCATTGAAACAAGCGCATTAAAGAGCACCTCTATGTCCAATTCCCTTCCCTCGGAGGGCCCCTTCCTGATTACAGCGTAACCGCCTAGTACTTTTTCCCAGTAGAGAACATCGCCACTTCCCGCCTTCCATGTTTCAGGCTCTTCCTTCTCTATGCTCATGGAAAAATGCTTTGACAACTCCTCCAACGATTCGTTCAGTATTATCCTCCCACTATCCAGAATTATTATGGGGTCTATGAGGTGCTCCAAGTCCCTTACCTGGTGTGTCGATATGATGAAGATCTGATCCTTCCCAATTTCACCGCTCTCACCTATCATTCCGGAGATGAGTTTTCTAAACTGTCTCTTGGATGGTATGTCAAGGCCATTGGTGGGTTCATCAAGAACGACAATGGAACAGCCGGAAGCAAGGCCGAATGCTATGAGGAATTTCTTCTTCTGCCCGTAGGAGAGGGAACCCAGCCTGCCCGTTGTATCCACCTCCAGTTCTCTGGCATACGACTCGAAAAGCTCGGGCTTGAATGCGGGGTAGAATGGCCTGTAGAGTCTTACATAGTCGATACCTCTAACCGGGGGAAGATAGAATTCCTCGGGAAGAAAGAATATCTTTGATAAAAGCCCGGGGCTTCTCCCTGCCGGGTCTTTCCCAAGTACCGTTACCTCTCCCTTACCCTTAAAGAGCAAGCCGGAAATAACCTTCAGCAGGGTCGTCTTTCCTGCGCCATTCTTCCCCAGAAGACCGTATATGTTTCCGCTTTCCAGTTTTAATGACAGCCCGTCGAAAAGGGGCTTCCCGTCCCTTCGATAGCTGAATACGAGGTCCTTTATCTCTACCATCGATTTCCTCTCCTTTCATCTGTTTAAATCAGCCCAATCACGAAGCCCGGTAACGATTCTCGCAACAATTCTCGTAGCGGTTGTCGCAGCGCTTCCTGGAACCATTCCTGTAATAGCGTCTTACTTCACTATTACACTATTAATATAGCACAGACCTTCTTTTTTGGCAAGTGCTCTGATATTTTTTTTCCGGATTTCAACTATTCAAGCTATCTGCGTTACGCGTAGCGCTCTCTCGCCTCTACGATACTTCTCCTCACCTTTTCCTGTACTTCCCTGTTGAAGGGGAGAAACATGTCGGAGTAGTACTCACAGATGAACATTCCCTCCCATTGCGGACGTATTGAAAAGAGGATATCGAAGAGTTCATCGTAAGGTACTTTTCCGAAGTACGGGGGAAGGTGAATATCGCCCCTTCCATACTCGAACCTCATTCCCATGGGCAGGCTATCATACGCCCGCCTGTCTGTGATACGAAGCTCCTCGAATGTGCCGGTGTTGTCACTTAAGTGAATGTGGCCAAGGTAGGGCAGCCCTTTCCTGAAGGCTTCGAAAAAATCGAAGTGAAAGTACTTCGACGCTAAGAAGGCATGTCCCGTATCGAAGGCAAAGCGAAGATTGGGGGAATCGATTTCCGCCACGAAATCTATGACAGGCTCTACCAGTTCTACCTCGATATTCTCCACCACTATGGTTACACCGTGCTGTGCCGCATACCCTGCCGCTTCCCTGTGAGCTTCAAGGAAATCTCTCTCCACTTTTTTATCCCTGCTTTCAAGTTCATAGTGGAGAACCAGCGGAGACAGTTTTAATCTCGAACATATGTCTATGGAAGTCGTAAGGATTTCCATGTGTTTCTTGAAATTGCCAGAGTCCCGAAGGTTTAGACCCTTTCCGATATGGGCCGAGTATGAAAAGGGAAAGTCACTCAACATCCTTTCCAGATAATCTATCCAGGGCTTGCACGGCCTGCCATCTATGATAAGCGGAAAAGAATCGAGGGAAACCTCTACGGCATCGAATCCGTCTTCCCTGAATGTTTCGAGCTTTTTCCTCGTGACATACGGATCCGGAGTGGCACGAAGGTTAACACCTATCACTGGTTCGTATCTACCCTGCATGATTGTCTATTACCCTCTTTGTTACGTAATGCGAAAGTAAACCACTTGCAGTATATGAAATAACGATTGCAAGGAAAACACCGGCCGTACCGAGAATCTTTTTCCCAAGGATGGCAAGCGGAACATATAGAATGAACATCTGTAAAATACTGAGTAGTGTTGCATGGATTGGTTTGTTCAGTGCATTCAGAATCATCGAAGATATGTTGAATATACCCTGCATTCCATATACCAGGGGCACAATTCTGAAATACAGCGAGGTAACCGCTATTACTCCCCCGTCACTTGAAAAGAGTGAGGCAAGGGGCCTTGCAAAGACAAACATAAGAGCAAACAAACCTGCACCGATGAGCATGGAGAGGCGTGAAGAAAAACGTATACCGCTGTAAATCCGGTCAAACTTTCTCGCTCCAAAGTTCTGGCCGACAAACGGCGCCATTACGGTTGCCATTGCCATTACGAAGAGAAGGGCAAAGCGTTCGAATTTCACTGCAGCGCCAAAGCCTGCCACCGCTTCGGTCCCGATAGAGGCGAGAAGTGCCGTAATGATACCTGTTGCAACGGGTACTATTATCCTCGTAACAGCGGCAGGCCCGCCGACAAACAGGATCTTTTTCCAGGACTCTACCATTTCTCCAAGGGATGTTCCCCTGAAGGATATGAGTCTCTCTCTTCTTATAAGAACGTACATGGCAACGGCAAAAGTGATACTTCTGGAAAATACCGTTGCAATGGCAGCCCCCTCGATTTCCAGCCTGGGAAACGGGCCAAGACCGAAAATAAGAAGCGGATCCACAACCATGTTCACAAGGGCGGCGATCATCATAATACTGCCGGGGGTCTTTGTATCACCGAGGGCACGAATGGCACTGTTACCAACCATGGGGAAGACGACGAAGAGCATCCCTCCGTACCATATTCTCATATAGCGTCCCACCATATCGAGGATTTCACCCCTCGCACCGAGTAGCCGAAATAGCGGGTCTATGGTAATTTCACCCAGAAGTGCGAAGAGAACGACAAAGAAGAAAGACAGGGTCAGACTGTCCGTGGTGTAGCGGATTACCTTGTGATGATCACCGCTTCCCATCGCCCTTGCCAGTACGGAAGAAGCCCCTACCCCCATCCCAAGGGCTATGCTGTTAAGAACGAGCACCACGGGAAAGGTAAAGGAGAGGGCTGCCAGTGCTTTCGTACCGAGCCGTCCCACATAGATGGTATCGACTATATTGAAGATAGAAAGTCCCAGCATTCCGAACATCATGGGGATCGAAAGGCTTAGAATCTGTTTCTTGAGGTTGCCCTCGGTAAGGACAGCCCTTTCAGAGATGCTCTTCATTCTGGCCTACAGCATTTCAAGTTTGACAGCGTGTTTTAATTTTAAAATCCCGGCTGCCTACTTTTCCACCCTCTTTACACTCGTCGTATTCTTTATTGCAATCTCAACGGCCTGACCCGCAGCACCCTGCGTTGAATCGCTCTGAGCGCCTGCTGGCAGCACTACTGTCGATTTCATGGAAAGGTCACTCTTTATTTCCCTCGGCCATCCGTCGGTCCTCGATATCGTATACTTGGTGCTCTCGATTCCCGTGGTGTTTCCCGTATCAGATTGATTCTTGCCGGCCGCTTCCTTATCCTCCGATATTGAAGTGACCTTGCTTATTGCGATCGTATCTTCATTGACATCCAGTACCTTCCACTTGGAGTCGGCAGAGAGGGGCAAGCCTTCCTGAAATGGCTCCTTTACACTCCAGGACATTGCTTTCTTTATCGGCTTATCGGTAAGGTACCCGAATAATACCGAAAAGTTGTCTGTTATATTCTTCTCCTCGGTAAGTGCCGAGAGAAGGGTCAAAACCCTGTCCGAAAGTTTCTCCTCTTTGGCTTTTTCCATTACCTTTGCAAGGAAGTCCGAATAACCCTCTACTTTTTCCACCCTCCCCTTTTTGTCTATCGTAAGTTTCATCAGAGGACTGCCCTTTTCGAAATTGAAGGCGCTGTTCAGTAATTCGGGCAGGTTCTCCGGGAGTTCAACATCCGAAAGGTTGCTCTTAACATGAAAATCGGTAAATGCAAAATCAAAGCCAAGCTCCGCCTTCTCTTCGGAAACGGAAAGTACGTTGAAATCGTAGAGCAGCTTGAAACCCTGGGAGAGGGTAAATGCCTGCCCCTCTGCTGACTGGGTCAGCTCCTGATCGACCGTTACCTCGTAGGAGCGGCTGTCTCCCTCCTTGAATTTGAGCGACAGGTCCTCGCCCTTGCTGCAGCCGGCAAGTATCAATATCAATGTCAATGTAAAACCGGCAAGAATGGGAATTATTGTTTTTTTCATTTTTTACTCCTGTTATGGATGTCCGGAAGTTTCCCTTCTATACGATCCGGGTTTGTCACAGGGATTTCAGAGAAAAACCACCGACTCATTAAGATACTATTAAATGATACGGGTAGACAAGCAATTGTCCCTCCTTTTCAAGGGTTATTCCATAGCCTCTTCCAAGGGTTTTTTTCCACAGCTTTAGGGTGTTAAGAATAGGGTCTTCAGCATGAGGTTGCCTATCAACTTTCCCGCATCAAGCTCCAGGCCATAACTCTCTTCCAGGAACAATTTAAGCAGGGCCTCTTTGTCGGGGTAGTACTCCACTTTGAAGGAACTCCTGTCCAGATTCAGCCGTTTCTCGAGATATTGAAGGGCATCTTCGAAGTCTCCGATATCATCTACCAGTTTCAACCGAAGTGCCTTTTCCCCTGAATATATCCTCCCCCCTCCGATTTCCTTCACACTTTCAAGGGGGATGCCCCGTGATTCAGAAACTTTCAAATAAAAATTCCTTACAAAGGAATCGTTCAATGCCTTTACCTTCTCTTTCTGCTCCCGGCTCAACCCGGAAAAAGGTGAAAAAATGTTGAAATTCTTACCAAAGGAGACCGAATCGGTAGTTATGCCGTATCTGGCTAGAAAATTCTTTACTGCGAACTTGTAGGTGAAGGCACCTATGCTACCGGTAAGTGTCGTCTTTCCTGCAATAATATAATCACCTGCCATTGCAATATAGTAACCTCCCGATGCTGCAACAGAGCCCATCACCACGACAACAGGTTTTACTTTTTTGAGTTCCGTTATTGCATGCCAGATCTTGTCACTTACTATACCATCTCCCCCAGGGCTGTCTATCGATATAATTACCGCCCTTACTCGCTTGTCCTCCTTGGCAATTCTTAAAAATGGAATTGTATTCTTCTCTGTAATATACGAGGTGGAAGTCAAGTAATCTATCGGCGAGAGGGAATTACTGTTTACAACGGGACCTGACATCTTGAAAAATGCAATCACAGGTTTCCTCTTCCAGTCTTCCTCTCTGTATCTGACAACTTCAAATTTCGCAGTTGAATCCCTGTCCACATACCTTTGCCTGAATTCGTCATAGTACATTACCCCATCTACAAGACCGATTTTTTTCGCCGTGGTACCGTCGTAGGGACCGTTGTCTATTATCTCCCCGGCCCTCCCTTCATCGAAGCCCCTAGATGCAAGTACCTCTTTGAAAAGGTTGTATATCGTCTCTATGTAAGCCGTGTACTGCTCCCTGTTCTCCTTGCTCAACTTGTCTCTTATGAAAGAATCGAGAGCGGACTTGTACTCACTGCTTCTTGCGTATTCAACCTCTATCCCTTGCCTGTCCAGGAGCTGTTTGAAAAAGAGAAAATTTCCTCCCACTCCTACCAGGTATATGAAACTTTCAGGCGGCACTATTACCTCGGTACCGGAGGCAGCAGCAAGGTAGTCAAGCTGGGAAAAGCTGTTGTTTATGTATGTAACTATTCTCTTTCCCTTTGATTTTAAATAGGAATACACCTTTACCAGGGCTTCCAATGAATCAACGGAGGTCACAACAGGTTGGTCGAAAATCACATAGATATTCCTCCAACCTGGATCTTCTGCAAGCTCATAGAGGCGTGAAACGAAGGAGTCAAGGTTGTATATCGACTGCATGTCGGTATTTGTTTTTTCAAAGGGTTTATCCAGTTTGATAAGATAATTCTTTTCAGGCATGCGCAGAGCCGACTTTACAGGCAGGTGATTCCACCCGACTCCAAAGCCTATACTGTAGCCAGAAAGATCGTAGCTTCCACTGACAGAGAGGGAAAGAGAAACATCATCCAGGTCGATACCAAGCGAAGCCCTGAAACTGTCCAGTTTGCTGGATTCGAAGCCAAGGGCAAAGCCGTCAATCGGTTTCAGGGAAAGACCGAATGAGTAGTCCAGGATTCCGGCAATGTCAGGCCAAACTGAAGCTAATCTCTCTTTAGTCGCTGCCATGTCTGAAATATCAACCGGAATCGATGCATCTGCAAAGAGCGTCAATCGCTTCCCTAAATACCTGTTAAAGAGATACAAAGGTCTAAGACCGATACTGCCGTTCAGAGTGCTATTTGTCCCTCCGAAAAGGTTTCTCTGATACAAACCGAGACCGAGATAATCAGCCGGGAAACCCAGTAAACCAAAATTGAAAGAAGGTTCCCTGAGACCGGAATCGATGTTGTCGAAACTCATGCTGTAACCGGCATACAGGTCACCTGAAAGATTGAAACCCAGACCGAATAGAAGGGAGTAGGAGACGGTACCATTAACCTCGCTGTATGTAAGGCCGAGAGTATTACCTACAAAGATTTCGCTTTTCCTGACACCGGAATCTCCGTATTCTCCAAGGATCGACAGTACGTTGTAATCGTGAAATCCGATTGAAGCGGGATTACCGAGAAGGCCCTCCGGCCCTTCCCCGGTAACACCGGAAAGTGAAAAACCGATGGGAAAAACAGTTGCAAGTATCAAAAGGAGAAGGAGAAAGACAATTAAAACCCTTTTCATATCATACCTCTCTTAAAAAAGTTTCTGGCAATTTTTCTTAAAGATACTAATTGAAAGTGCGGTAAATATCAATTTTTCAGCTACTCATCACGCCTTATCCTGTAGATACGAGTATCCGGGAAATCTTCCGGTGCGAAGTAAAAATAGCCGTCACTTATCGTCATCCCTTCTTTTGCGATACTGTGAAAAGCACCCAGCCATGGAAGCCGGCGGGTCTCTTTGAATTCAAGTGTAATGCTGTTTGCATCGAAAAGGTATATGTCAATCACCCCGGTCATGAAAGGCCATTTTATTATTCCCGAACAGTACAGTTTACCATTTCTGTACTCTATATCCTGGTATGCGGTAGCCCTTCGGTTCTTTAACTTTTTCAAAAGCATTCCTTTTTTATCCCATATGTATATGTAGCGTGCATCCCAGTTCATCCCAAAGATGTGATTTTTCCCATCGGAGGCTACAGCCCCTATGTGATCATTAACGGGAAAGGACTCGATGACTTTCATACTGTGAGGATCTATCTTTAAAACCACCGATCTACCTTCTGGCCTGTACTCTGCAAGCGGTAGATAAAGGTATCCGTTGCTGCCGGATATTCCCCCTGCGTGGTACATATCACCTATTTTAAGCTTTCTACTCTCTATCAACGAGAAAGTATTAGGATCTATCTTTAAGAGGTAACCCGTTCTTTCTTCCCTATCCACCGCGGATAGAAACAGGTAACCAGCACTGAATGCCAGGCCCTGCACATGAGCCGTATAGAACTTGAAGGGCTTAAGGGTGACTATTTCATATCTCCCGGCTGATGCTGAGCCGCCGCTTTCTTCCGACCTCAAACTTGTACAACCTGCAAAGGCTATAAGTAGAATTACAAGGGCAATCGTGAAGATCCATTCATGCTTCATCCTGTCTTTGGGCAACAGCCTGTTCATTCTCTTTTTCACGACCAATTTCCTTTCTTGCATTTTCCTTCCTTTACCTTATTCATACCTAATTTTTCTCTATTCTTGCCCTGCAATCTGCAAGGACTTCCTCTGGTATCAGTTTGAAAGAAAGCCAGGCCAGCACCGGAAGAATAATAAGGTCATCCAACTGGCCAACTAGAGGTATGAAATCAGGTATCAAATCTATCGGGCTCAATGCATAGCCTATTGCAAGGCCCATTACTGCCCTTGCATACCAGGGAGTCCGCCCGTCCTTGTATGCGAGAATAAGTAAACGGATGCTTTTCTTTACTTTATCAATCAACACAACTGATCCAAGACACCTCTTGCCCCGATCTATTCCTGATCTATCCCCTACAAAGGATATCTTATCAGTTTATTGGCTGCCCGGCAAATAGTATCAGGCACCGAATCTTCACCATTTACGTCTATCCTGATATATTGTACGGATATGGATCAATCGGGATTACAAGACTTTCAGGATGCTCTTGAGGTTGGGATTGGCACATTACCTGGTACCTCGAGGCAAGTATCGCGAGGCGGAAGAGGTGCTTTCCGATGGTCTTGAAAATTTTCCTGAAAATCCTCTTTCCAGCAGGTTGATGTTCTACAGGGCAATAGCCAGATACCTCGTAAACAGGGGCAACAAATCCTTCAAGTCTGAGATGGCTGAAATCAAAGAGAAGTACCCCAATTCTTTGGAAGCCGATATCTGGCCATGGACAAAAATCTGATTGATAGTTATCTCTCAACCTTTCACATGCTTTCAGGGCTGCATTTTTTGTCATTGCAGGAGGTTTGCTGATTTTCGCCATTTCCGGTTGCGATCTTCTCGGTTCATTTGTCAAACCGGAATCCCCCGGTGGATTGGGAGTAGAGAGTGTGAGCGACTCTTCCATAGAACTTGTATAGCTGGACAACTCGAGAAATGAACTGGGTTTCGAGCTTGAACGCCTCATTGGAGCTGACAGAACATTTTTCAAGCAGGCAACCCTCGATTCAAATGTGGTATCATACCGTGATGTGAATCTCACACCGGGAACAAAGTATTATTACAGGATAAGAAGCTACAATGATGCCGGACACTCTGCTTATTCTTCCGAGATAAGTATTTACACTCTTGATACATCAGGTGTCACGAAGACTCCCGCCATTGCCATTGTATCACCATCGGACCGGGCAACGGTTGCAACAACTTCCGATGTTTCTTTCAATGTAAGCGACTGGGACGTGGAAGCAGCAGCAGGAAGGCCAACACACCTGCATCTTTTCCTCGATGATACGGATACCGAAGCCCACTTCACATTGGACCCGATAAGCGTAACGGTTACTGCAGGTTTTCACCAGATAACTCTTAAGCTTGCCAACAAGGATCACAATTTCATCGGTGTCGAAGATACGATCGAGGTGACTGCTCAGTAACATAGTAACACAGGGTATATTTACAACTGGTTTTAACTGCTGCTTTATTACTATTGCTTACCACGCTTACCGAAAACTTCCCTCTCAAAATCCGGGAAGTATCTCTTTATAACCGTCAGGTCGAAACTGGAAAGTATCGATTCCTTTGGCTCGTGCTCCAAAAGGAACTGAAAAGATTTTTTTATGAGCTCTTCCTTTGAGATGCCCTTTCCGCCGGAAATTCCTGAGCTACCGGAAATGCCCGCCAATTTACTGTAATAATCATCACTCAGGGTTACCCTGTGCCGGCTGCTTCCCCGACCCTCTCTTACCACCACCTGGAATGTATCCTTATCGACCTTTGTTACATCTATTTCCATCCAACAAACCTCCTACTTCAGTTAAATAGTTTTCCATATAACACCCCATTTCAATTTAATACCCCATTTTTCTATAATGCAATAAATCTCAATCTCTTTAAACTATTATCGTAGAATCCATTCCGAATGTTTGGGGGCAAAATAGTAGTTGCATCTACAGGCTACAGTAATAACAAGGAACATTAAAGATTATGAAATACACAAGGCGCTTGACAAGTCTCGGAATCACGATTGGTTATTATAGCTATGGTAGCCATTATAGCTATACCTGAACTATGAAAATCTCAGGAAAAGAAACTTAAAAAACATGATAATGATGGCCAGAGAAATGACTATGCCTGTAATTCAAAATATTACCTCATGAAGACACAATTCATTCGAATATTCTCCATTTCACCCTTTTTGCAATAAAGATGAAAGCATGATACCATGAGGCCAAATGAATTTTGATGAATACATCGATCGTCGTGAATATCCCACATTGAAGTGGAGCAGGTCCTTTCTTTCAGAACACTTCGGGAACGCCGAAGCAATCCCGATGTCCGTGGCAGACATGGATTTCAAATCACCTCCCGCCGTGATACAGCATCTTCAAAAGCGGGTTTCACACGGTATTTTTGGTTACGAGTACAGGCCGGATAGTTATTTCGATGCCCTGTCCCTCTGGTATGAAAAGAGGCATGGCTGGAAAATAAACCGTGAGCATATTACACCAAGCCCCTCGATCCTGAGTTCCCTTTCAATCCTGGTGGATCAGCATTCCAATGAAGGTGACGGTGTAATTATCCAGCCCCCGGTCTTCTTTGAATTCCATATTGTCATAAGGAAAAACCACAGAAGGGTGGTTAATAATCCCCTGAAACTCTTGAATGGAAAATATCGAATCGATTTTGAAGACCTTAAAAAGAAAGCCTCCGATCCGGCCAACAAGGTACTGATCCTCTGTAGCCCTCACAACCCCATCGGTCGGGTATGGACAATGGCAGAACTTAAACAGGTAGCAGAGATATGCAAGCGAAACAACGTTTTTGTCATTGCAGACGAAATACACGCTGATTTTACTCTTCCGCCACATCGTTTCTTTCCGTATCTGAAAGTTGCTGACGGAGAAAATGCAGCCTCTTGTATCGCGCCTACAAAAACTTTCAATATTCCAGGAGTAACGGATGCTCTGTGCATTATCCCCAATGAAAAATATCGTAAAAGATTTCTGGAATTTACCGGTCGATACCACATCAATAAAGTGAATGTATTCGCCCTGGCAGCAACGGAAGCGGCATACAGAGAGGGCGAGGGTTGGCTGAATGAACTTCTTGCATACCTTCAAGAGAATGTCGATTTCGTAAGGAAATACCTTCATCAAAACGATATAGGTGTGTCGTTGATTGAACCGGAAGGGACATTTCTGGCCTGGCTGGATTTTAGAGACCTTGGCCTGGATGTAAAAATGCTTGAGAAATTTCTGGCACAGGAGGCACAAATTGCACTTGCCCCCGGCTACTGGTTCGGAAGAGAGGGAGCAGGCTTTGCCCGTATGACGATAGCCTGTCCACGCCGTACGATTGTTAAGGCGCTCAACAACCTGAAGCTGGCAGCAAGCAAACTACCGGGAAAACCATCAGGCTAAATATTGAAGAGACGAGAAACTTGACTATCTACCTTTCAACTTTCTACAAACCGGAAATTACAGTACTCGCTTCCCCCAGCTATTGTCTTGTCTCTCTCCAGTTTTACATTCCATTTTTCTGCGAGGGGATAATCGAGATTACACCAGCTCTCAATGCATAGTTTACTCAAGTCTTTACTATCAAAAAACTCTGCCGCAGGACATCTTTTCACATTGAACACCACGGCTTCATTTCCGGTCTTCAATAGCTCCATTTCATATCCCGGAGCATTGTAGGGGAAACATCCAATAAAAAACTGCATCACCCTCTTAACCCTTACAATCGGCCTGTTAGAGAATAATCGTGTGAAAATCCAAAACCTATTGGCTAATCGGCTATATATTATCCAATTGATCTTTGAAGTCAGCTCCAGGGCTTCTTCTTCAACACACTTGGTAAGCAAAGCCTCATAAACTATCAATGTCAAAAGTGCCAACCTTGTCATGATGGTTGCACCTACCGTTTTTTGCCACTTGATCTTTCCGGCTCGTTCTCTGAAACTCCTCCACACTCTACCCAAGAAATCCCGAAGAGCCTGTTTTTCAAGTTTATCGCACAATACATTCTCTATGGCTATTTTGCTAACCTTATACACACTTAAATATATAAGAATGTCCATTGGCTTCATAACCAATCCTCTTATTTCAAGTTTCGACTCTTATCCTTCCCTCCAGATACAAAATCGCCCTGCCGGAAATGAGAACACGCTTACCAAGAAGTTGACAGGTCAACTCCCCTCCTCTGGGAGATAGTTGTCTGACCTTGAAACGTTTGCGCTTCAACTTATTTGCCCAGTAAGGTACCAGCTGGGTGTACGCGGAGCCCGTTACAGGATCTTCGGGGATTCCGTATTTAGGTGCAAAGAAACGTGCAACGAAATCAAAGCTACTCGATCTCGCCGTAATAATCACGCCGCGCAAATCGAGTTTTTTCAATTTTTCAAAATCAGGATCTGCCGATTCAATGTCGGTTTCATGCTCAAAACCGACAATGTAATCCTTCGACTTAAGGCACTCAACAGGAGTCGTACCAAAGGCCTCAATGATCTTCTGCGGTATTTCACAATCAACAGGTGGCTGTGCGGGAAAATCCATAGCGAGTAAATCATTATCTTTCATTACTTTCAATATTCCGGACCTCGAATCAAACTCAATTTTCTCTTTATCGTATCCCAAAATATTGAATAACACATAGGCGGAAGCCAGTGTCGCATGACCACACAAATCGACTTCGCTTGTCGGGGTAAACCATCTGATACGATATCCACTACCCTCCCGAACGAAAAAGGCAGTTTCCGATAAATTGTTCTCTGCTGCGATCAACTGCATTAATTCATCCGGTATCCATGTTTTCAACGGGCAAACAGCCGCCGGATTCCCTTCGAAGGGTTTACTTGCAAAAGCATCTATCTGGTACAAGTTCATTTCCATATGTTTCCTCTTTTCCGATTTTCAAGCATCTTCAAACCACTTCAATCTTTCCGTAGAAGCAGGGAACGAGCTCCCCGTAATCTTCGCGGTAGCGCCTCACAGCCTCCGGCAGAAATTGCATTATATCACCTGCCGTGATACCGTCCTGGCCAAGCCTCTCCGCTGCCAAATCCCCTGCAAGACCGTGAATGAAAACACCGGCCCTTGCCGCCTCGATCACCTTAAGGCCAAGCCCGTACATCGCAGCTATCGTACCTGCAAGCACGTCTCCCGAACCGGCAGTAGCCATCCCCGCATTCCCCGTTAGATTTATACTGATTCTTGCCACCCCATCGATCTCTGCATCGGTACCCCGGATAGCCGATGGTTCGAAAGATCCGACCAAACTATGTGCACCCTTCAACACGACAGCCGTCTCCGGAAGAGCCTTTTCCTCCCTTTTATGCTCCTCCTCCAAATCCTTGAGGAAGGCCTTGAGAACTTCAGGGCCATTCTCTGTGACTTCAACAACCTTTTTACCCACCAGCCTTGCCATCTCACCGGGATGTGGAGTGAGTATCGTCGGTGCATTCCGTTTTGAAAGGACTCCCCTCTCCCTCGATACGAAGGTAATGCCATCCCCGTCTATCAACATTGGTTTTTCGATTCTCCTTACAAGTTCTAACACGAGCTTTCCTGTCTCCTCATCCAGGGAGAGCCCGGGGCCAATCACAACCATGTCAACCTTTTCCGATAGTTCAAGAAGTTCATCGAGATTGCCGTATGCTATACTTCCGGAGTGTGTCTCGTTCAACGGTACCATTACCAGTTCGCTTCCCCTCGAGGCTACAAAGGGAATGACAGACTCGGAAGAGGCAAGCCTCGCATACCCGCCACCTGCCTTCATGAAGGACATTGCAGAGAAGAACGGAGCTCCGTAGTAGCGTCTTGCACCGGCAATAAAAAGAACATCACCGAAACTTCCCTTGTGACCGGCCGGATTCCTTTTTTCCAGAGGCCGTGGAAGATTCACCTCCATTTCAATAGACGGGTTATGATAGATTTCCGGGGGGAAAGATATGTGGGAGAGGTAGAGTTTACCGCAGTAGTCGTATCCGGGATAGATAAGGTTGCCGCGCTTTGGAAGGCTGAAGGTAATCGTTTTCGTTGCCCTTACTGCCGTTCCCATCACCTGGCCCGTATCGCCGTTTATCCCGGAAGGAATATCCACACTGAAGACAGGCTTTCCGCTATTATTAATCAGTTCGATCACCTCTCTGAATATACCGGAAACCTCACGTGCCAGACCGGTACCGAAGAGGGCATCAACAACGAAAGTGCAGCTTTCAAGCCTCTTCTTTATCACTTTCAGA
>Ga0256830_1000801_pt1 | contig 23332 bp, 27 predicted proteins | sample 128326metaG_FD_190537 | JGI IMG/M metagenome (GOLD analysis project Ga0256830, IMG submission 190537) | Hydrothermal vent microbial communities from Lau Basin, Pacific Ocean - 128-326 | ecosystem: Environmental > Aquatic > Marine > Hydrothermal vents | place: Pacific Ocean: Lau Basin | collected... | reverse complement strand
TCAGACGTCAAGACGCTTAGCATAGACCGCTACTTCATGGTGAACGCCACCTACTCCTTCCCCAACCTGACGGAGGAGGCGTGGTTAGAGCAGCTTGAGGAGCTGTGCCAGAAGCTGGGGGTGTAGAAATCACAGGGGAGCAGTTTCAAAAAAGGAGGTGGAGTAGAGGAGGTGACCTTACATGTGCTCCACCGCCGCTCCCCGGTAGGTCATATCTCCCTTCATACATATAAACTTTTACTTACGGATTTCGAAACTCGGATTTCTCGTTAACCCCTGCTCAGAGGGCAATGTACGACCTTGAGGTTGAGCGCATCGCGGAGATTATCAAAGAAAAGGGATACTCCCGCGTGTGCCTGCAGTTTCCCGAGGGGCTGCGCGACCACGCCGCGGAGGTTGCATCGCAGATAGAGGCTCTTACGGGTGCTGAGGTGCTTATCTCCGCGAACCCCTGCTACGGCGCCTGCGACCTCGCCGATGCGCAGGCGGCTGAGCTGGGCGCAGAGGCGGTGTTCCACTTCGGGCACGCGCAGCTGCTGAAAAAGACAAAAATACCCGTGCACTACATCGAGGTTCGCCTTCCCCACGACCCCCTACCCCTGCTGGAGGAGCACCTTGCGAGCATTCCGCGGCGCGTTGGACTAATAACGACGGTGCAGCACGTGCACCTGCTGGAGAGGGCGAGGAAGTTCCTCGAGGGGAGGGGCAGAGAGGTGCGAATAGGCGAGGCGAGGGGAAGGGTGCGCTACCCGGGGCAGGTGCTGGGCTGCTCCTTCGCCTGCGCCAGGAGCATCGCAGGCGAAGTGGAGGGCTTCGCCTACCTGGGGAGCGGCGACTTCCATGCTCTGGGCGTTGCTCTGGCGACCGCAAAACCCGTGCTGGTTTTCGACCTGCTCCAGGGTGAGGTGAGGAGCATCGCCGAAAAAAGGGAGCGCTTCCTGAGGCAGCGCTTCGCAGCGATAGCGAAGGCGAGGCAGGGAAAGCGCTTCGGGATTGTAGTAGGAGAGAAGCTCGGCCAGCGTCGCCTCGCCCTCGCAAGGCGGATAAAGCACAGGCTCAAAAGCCTCGGAAAAGAGGCGTACCTGATTCACCTCACGGAGGTCACGCCCGAGAATCTCATCTACTTCCGCAGGCTCGATGCCTTTGTCAACACCGCCTGCCCCCGCATAGCCATCGAGGATGCGCCGCGCTTTCCCAGGCCAATGCTCACCCCGCAGGAGCTTGAGATTGCGCTGGGCGAGCGGAGCTGGGACAGCTACGAGATGGACGAGATGGAGTAAAAAACAAAAAAGAGGAGGGAAGCTACGCCCTCCTGAAGGCGCGTCTCAGCGCAGGAGAAAGCGCCGCGAGAAGGGCAACGACCGTGGGACCGCAGACTCCGCGCTTCTCCGGCTGAGCCGCAGCCTCCGCCTTGAGCTCGCTCAGCAGACGGGCGCCCTCCTGCGGGTTGTGCACACCTATCGCCCTTATCTTCCGCAGCCTTTCCGAGGCCCCGGGCACATCCCTCAGGCTCGCCTCAGTGGCCGCATACTCCTCGAGGAAGTCCTCCGCCTCTGCCCTTGCGGCATTGTACCTCGCCTGCTCCACCTCCGGCAGGGAGTAGTCGCCCCTGGCGTAGAACCTATCGCTTAGGTAGTACCAGGGCGCCAGGTCTGCGATGCTCCAGCCCTTCTTTGTCACTATGGGCGTGGTGTTCCTCAGCCCCAGGGCGTAGAGCCCGGAGCTGTTGGCCACGATGCGGTGCTCGCCCTCGAAGGGCTCCGCCCCCTGGTCCGTGAACTTCCACCTCGCGTAGAAGCCCTGCTCCGTCGAGGCGTGGCAGCTCTCGCAGCCTCTGGCTTCCTTCCTTATCGCGTGGGACATCTTGTCCATCTGGAACCACAGCAGAGCCAGGTTGTTCTCGGGCAGGCCGTCGAAGGTCCCCACCAGCGCGAAGGCGTCGCGCGAGCCATTGCGCCTGAAGCTCGGGCCCGGCTTGCCCTTCACCTCCTCCGCCACGCCCACAGTAACCATGGGGAAGGGCTTTACGGGTATCCACCTTCCCGAGCTGTCCCTGATCAGTATCGGATTGGGTGCCTCGCCGTAGTAGTTCCTGTACTTCTTGTAGGGTGTCGCCACACCCGCCACCTTTCCTGGACCCCACACAGTGAGCTGATAACCGCCCACGTCCTTTATGTGGCAGGACTCGCACGCCACGCTGGCATGGTCGCTCGCGTCCACCGCTCTGGCTATGTCCTCATGGCAGCTGGCACAGCTCGCCTCTCTATCCACGCCGCCCATTCCACCCCTCGCAAGGGGGTCGTGGCAGTCCACGCAGGTGAGGTTGTACTTCACGTGCACATCCGGCTCTCTGCCAGGGGGCTTTGAGAACTCCGCACCCAGGTAGCCCGCGCCCCTGCGGCGCTCCTCAGGGCCAGCGTGGCATATTGAGCCCCTGCCTCCGCCGTAGCAGCTCACCGGCGACGGCGAGCGCTCAAACCTGTGCACCCCCTCGCCCTTGAAGGGGGCGTAGTGGCAGTCCAGGCAGGAGACGTGGCACCTGTTGCACGCCTTCTGGTTTATCCTGGCCTGCTCGTAGGTGTAGTTGGCACTGCTCTCGCTGGCTATCTCCTCCCAGTAGTCCAGGTACCAGGGACCGCAGTTGTGCGGACCAAGCTCCGTGTCGGTCCAGTTCCTGTACATGCTCTGGTATTTCACAGAGCCCATCACAGTGCGGGAGAACTCCTCCACCTGGCGCGGGTGGCACTTTCCGCAGGTCCTCTCAACGACGCTCCTGTTGAAGGTGAACAGCCCGGGCTCGCGGTCGTGGTATATTATAGTGTTCACCCTCCTGTCCTTCGGCAGCATGCTGGTGAGCCTGCTCCCGTTGGGCACCAGCGCGGGCAGTATCTCCTCCCTATCCAGCAGGGAGAAGGCCTTCTTGCTCACCACCTGCACAGAGAGCACGCCCCTGTGGGCCTCTTCCAGGTCCCCGCTGCTCGAGTTGCCCAGGTGGCAGTCCACGCACGTGGCAGGCATCCCCGTCTGCTCCCTCACCTCCTCCAGGGGGAAGTAGAACTGCGGATAGCCCAGCTGCTCCATCTTCTCCCTGTTTGAGTGGCAGTCCACGCAGGAGTCGGCATACACCGGGAGGAGGAGCACAAGGGGGAGCACTGCCAAGGCTATGGCAGCCCTCATGTTTACCACCTCCGAAGAGAGATTGCCGCCGCCGGTATATAAATCTTTTGTAAAACTCGAATTAACTGCCTTATTTTTCTGAAAATCCGAAAAATATAAATACTGCCCTGCCAATGTAGTACCATGAGGCTGGAGTACCTGCACACCTTTCAGAAGGTGGTGGAGCAGGGTAGCCTGCTCTACGCTGCGAGGGCGCTGGGAATATCTGTAAGCACCGTGAGTGCGCACGTTAGTGCAGTTGAAGAGTTCTTCGGGGAGAGGCTGCTGGAGAGGCGCAGGAGCGGGGTGGAGCTCACACAGAAGGGCAGGATAGCGGCGCAGGAAGTGCGGAGCATACTCACAAGGCTGGAGAGGGCAAGGAGGGAGGTGGCCATGCGGAGCACGCCGCCGCTCCGCATTGCACTGGGGAACATTCCGGGAGTGGTGCTTCTGCCAGAGGTGCTGCGCGAGTACCGCCTCCTCAAGCCGGAGCTGGAGCTTGCGGTGCTGATAAAGAACTCCTCGGAGTGCGCAGCGCTGCTGGAGAGCAGTGAGGTGGACGTAGCTGTGGCGTGTTTCCTGGAGGGCGAGCTCGACGCTAAGTACAGGTGCGCCCTCCTGGGCAGGGACCGCCTGGTGCTTGTGCTCGGCAGGGAGCACCCCCTTGCAGAGGTGCCAGAGCTTAGCATTCGCCAGGTGCTGCGCCACCCTCTCGTGACCCTTCCGGAGAGCTCGGGCATAACGCGCTACCTGCACGCGGCGCTCAGGCGGCGCGGCATAGCTCCGGAGGAGATAAGAAGCATCGCCGAGGTGAACAGCGTCTTCTCCCAGCTCCAGGCGGTGGCTCGCGGTCTGGGTGCGGCGATTACCTCCGAGATAGCGGCGAGGAGCATGAACTCCGGGCTGGTGGTCAGGGAGATCGAAGACTTCGCCGTGGAGAGGCACCTCTACGTGGTGTGCCGCAGGGACTCGGCGCATCCCGGGAGGGAGGAGTTCGTGAGCTTCTTTCTGGAGAGGGGCAGGGAGCTTCTCAGCTGAGGGTTAAAATGCACTATCCCGTGGCCGGCACGGAGGCAAACTTCCTCGCAACTCTTGCCGCAGGCTTTCTCATCGGCGCAGCCTTCTCCACCCTCAGCGTCTCCGGCGCAGCCTTCACCAGCCTCTTCCAGGCGTTGATAGGCGTCACCACCGCTCTGCAGCCGATAAATGTGCTCTCCACCTCCCTGGCGGCGCTCACCGCTTTGCGCACCTACCTCAGGGAGAGGCGCGCGGCTCTGCCGATTGCGGGTCTGCTTATTGCGGGCGTAGCTCTGGGCGTGCTGCTGGGCTCCCGCACGGCGGTGCTCGCCTTCGGCAGGGGCTTTTCCGGCGCATATCTCGCGGCAATGGGGATCATCGCCCTGCTCACCGGGGGCTACATAGCGGCGCACACCTTCAGCGGAGAGTGGCGCAGTGAGAGCGCTCTGGTGAGGATGGTGAGGCGCTTCGAGGGGCTGGTGCAGGAGCTCCGCCGCACCGGGGAGTGGAGGAAGCTTGCCGAGAGCGGCTTTGCCACAGTGCACGCCTCTCCGCACAGCTTCACCTTTACCTTCGCGGGAGAGAAGCTCAGCCTCTCGCCGGTGAAGCTTGCGCTGGGCGGCGCAGCGATAGGCTTCGTCTCCTCCCTTTTCGGAATAGGCGGTGGTAACCTCTTCCTCTTCCTGCTCGCCAGCGTCTACCGCCTGCCCATGCACCTGGCGGTGGGCACGGCTTTGACTGCGGTGCTCTTCACCTCCCTGTGGAGCTGCGCCAACTACCTCCTGCTGGGAATGCGCGTTGACTGGGTGCTCTTCCTCAACCTTGCCCCCGGGCTTGTGCTGGGCGCCCTCCTTGCACCCCGGTATGCGAAGCTGGTGCCGGAGCTGTGGCTGCGCCGCCTCGCCGGTGGGGCGCTTATATTCGCCGGAAGCTTCATGCTCTGGCGCGGCGTGCTCAGCTGAAGGCTGTCAAAACGGCAAATACGGCAACGGCGAAGCTTGCAGAGGCGAAGAGCAGGTCCCTCCTACGAAGCCGCTTCAGCTCGCCTGAGCGCAGCCTCTCTGCGCTGTACCCCCGGCTGAGCATCGCCTGGTACACCGCCTCGCCGTGCTTATAGGCGCGCAGGAATATCATCGCCGCGGTGTAGCCCAGGACCCGGAGCACGTGGCTCCGCTCTGCTCCGCCGCGAAGCGCAAAGCAGCGGTTGCGCTGCGCCTGCATTATCTCCTGAAGGCTCCTCATGTAGAGGAAGAGGAAGCGCACCGTCATGCCCAGTACAAGCGCAGCCTCGCCTGGCAGGCGCAGGCTGCGCAGCGCCGAGACGAGCTCATGGGCGCGGGTTGTGGAGGAAAGAAGCACAGCCGCCGAGACACACACCAGCATGACCCCGAGTAAAATCGCAGCTTCTGCGATGCCCTCGCGGGTTACTCTTAGAAGGGAGAAGGAGAAGAGCACCTCACCCGGCTCGAGGAAGGGCTTCAGCAGGACTATGCTGCCGCCGAAGGGCAGGACAAGCGCAATGCGCAGCAGGAACAGGCGCATCTCGAGCTTTGCCAGGAGTGCGAGCAGGAGCAGGTAGAGCATCAGCAGCCCCAGGGCAAGCACCCTTGCATTAAATTCCACGGCTCCGCTCCGCCCAACTGCAACGGCTGCAAGGATGATGAAAAGGGTGGAGAGGAGCTTTGCCCTCGCATCTATGGCATGAACGCTGCTGCTCCTGAGCGCCTCCCTCTCAACCTCGAATATCTCCCAGATGCCTCGCAACCTCCTTTGCCGCCTCCCCGGCTGTAAGCTTTATCTCGACTTCAAAGCCCATCTCCCTGAGCATGGCAAGGAGCCGGGCTGCGCACGGCAGACGAAGATGGCACTTTTCCAGGCTGGCGGGCTCTGCAAAAACCTCTTCCGCGGTGCCAGCCGCGACAACCCTGCCCTCGTGAAGCAGGTAAACCCTGTCAGCAAGCTCTGGCACGAGGTCAACGTCATGGGTGGCTACCACCAGGCTGAGCCCCAGCCTGCGCAGGCGGTGGAGCAGTGAGACCAGCTCCTCTGCGCCCGCGGGGTCCAGCCCTGAGGTTGGCTCGTCAAGCACCATCACCTGGGGCTCCATTGCGAGAACGCCCGCGATAGCAACGCGCTTCTTCTCCCCGTAGCTCAGGTGGTGGGGCGCGCGCTGCTCGTAGCCCTGCATTCCAACAAGGCGAAGCGCTTCTTCCACGCGATGGTGCACCACATCCTCGCTTAAGCCAAGATTTCTCGGCCCGAAGGCCACGTCTTCAGCAACGCTGGGCGCAAACAGCTGCTCCTCCGGGTTCTGGAATACCAGGCCCACAAGCCTGCGCACCCACAGCAGGTTGTGCTTTGTAATCTCCTCACCCGCAACCAGAACCTTCCCGGAGGTGGGGGTGAGCAGACCGTTGAGATGCTTTAAAAGTGTGGTTTTGCCGGCGCCGTTGGCGCCGAGCACTGCCACTGCCTCGCCCCGCTGCACAATGAGGTCCACTCCGCTCAGCGCAGCCGTGCCGTCGGGATAGCGGTAGCAGAGCTTCCGGGTTTCGATTATGTGCATTTACCCCGCCCTGGCCACAGCTTTTGCTATACCCAGGCTCACCGCAAACACCAGTGCGGTGCCTATTAGCATCGCCACAACCTCAGAGGCCGTGCCTTCTATTCCATATACGGTGTAGTCCGGAAAGGGCGAAGAGAGCAGCTCCGCCTCTCTACCCTGAGCGCTTTCAAACTTCTCGGCCGTCTTCTCCAGCCCATCCGGGTTGGATGACGCCAGGATGGGTGCAAGCGCGGCCAGGATAAACACCATGCCCAGCGCCACAGCATGTCCTCGCCTCACCTACACCACCTCCCTGGCTCTCGCCGGAAGTATCTCAGGGCTTACCTTCAGCACCGTGGTTACCACGAGTGCCGTGAGTGTGCCTTCTGCCACGAGGCCGATTACAGCGTGGTACATGCCCATGAAGAGCAGGCCCTCGCGCAGCGGAAAGGTGCCGGCAATCGCTAACTCCACCGCCGTTGCAAGGGCAGCTGCCACAAGACCAAACCATGCTCCAGCGAAGCTCGCTCCTGCTATGCCCACCCTCCTCTTTAAGGCGAGATAGGTATAGTAGCCAGCAAAGCTGGAGATTACTCCGATGTTCAGTATGTTCGCTCCGAGCACAGTTATTCCGCCGTCGGCAAAGAACAGAGCCTGCACCAGGAGCACAATGCTCAGGATGAAAACGCCCGCCCAGGGCGAGCCCAGCAGTATCGCCGCAAGAACACCTCCGGTCATGTGCCCTGAGGTACCCCAGGGTATGGGCACGTTGAGCGCCTGAATCGCAAATATGCCTGCCGCAAGCGTCGCGAGAAGGGGTGCTTCACCAAATTCTTCCCGCACCCACTTAAAAGAGCGCGCAGCGAATAGAAGGGCCGCTGCAGAATAAACCGCCGCCTGACCGAGAGGTATGAAACCATCGGGTATATGCAAAGGGCTTCACCTCCTCATATTCAGTATTACTTTTTTAATGTTTCGTAATACTTTATAAATTTTGCCCCCTCATCTTCGCAGTTTTATCACAAGCTTTTAATTCTGTAGCAGCGACTCTCCTGCATGGACCTTGTTCAAGCTGTGCTCCTGGGCATACTTCAGGGCATCACAGAATGGCTGCCCATAAGCAGCTCAGCGCAGGGTATGCTCGCCATGGTCAACCTGCTCGGCATAGCCCCGGAGGCAGCGCTCAGCATCATCTTCTACCTGCACGCCGGCAGCCTGCTTGCTGTACTGGTGTACTTTCACAGAGATATAAAGCGAATGGTCCTTTCAGCAGCCTCCGGGAGCTACTCCGCTGACAGGAAGACCCTCAGTTTCCTTCTGCACTCCACCCTGGCAACTGCAGCTGTGGGTGTTCCCCTCTACTTTGCCACAGAAGAGGGACTTGCACGCACGGAGCACATAAACCTAATTATAGGCCTTGCGCTCATTTTTACAGCCCTGGTGCTTCGTCTCTCACCGGACCCTGGTACCAGGGTGGTGGAGAGCGCAACGCTCAGAGACATGCTCATCGCAGGCATCGCCCAGGGTATAGCGGTGGTTCCCGGGATATCGCGCTCGGGCATAACAGTGGCGGCGCTGCTCATGCTGCGCTTCAGAAGCGACGAAGCCCTGAGGCTGAGCTTTCTCATGGCTGTACCTGCAATAGCCGGTGCAAATGTGCTCTCCCTCACAACAGGCGCCGGCGCCGCAGATGCTGAGGTCGTCCTCACAGGCGTGGCCGCCGCCTTCCTTGCAAGCCTGGCGGGGATAAAATCCCTGCTGGGCATCGCCCGCAAGCTGCGCTTCGAATACTTCTGCGCCTTCTTCGGCGGAGTTGCCCTGCTTGCATGGGCCGGACAGCTTTAAAGTGGCTCCATCCTGACCCGGTCGCCGCTACGGGTTCTGCGCGGGTCCGAAGAAAACCGCCACCGTCCTCATGCTAATTCTCCTCGAAGTACTTTCTGAGCACCTTTTTCGTCCCGCGTCTGAGCATCTCGGAGGCGGTGGATATGCTTATTCCGAAGTGTTTTGCAATTCTCCGGATTCCCACCTTCTTCGGAGTGTCGAAGTAGCCGTTAACCAGCGCATACTCCAGGATCTCCTCTTCCTTCTCGGTCAGTATCTCCCTGTCGCTGGTCAGCTCACCTATGCGCTTTATCTCAAAGGAGTAGTTCTTCTCCTCCAGAATCTTCGCGAGCTTTATCAACGATGAGCGCCTGGCTATGATGTCCCACTCCACACCCTCCTGGGTGTGCCGGGCAGACTTTATAAAGCATCCCGCCTCCAGAATGCTTCTTGCCGGGATGCACTGGTGCACCGCAAGTGCCGCCTTGGCCTTGCTCTCTGAGACCCTGTTTATGTCTTCTACATTGTCGTAGTTCAGGGCGCTGAGCACCTCCTCAAGGCAGGCATCGCTCTCTATCTGCAGCAGGCTTTTAACCCCCTCGCTGTCGTAGGGCGCCGCGTCCAGAAGCTTGACCTTGGCCCTGTTGAAGGCGCGCACCGCGGCGACTGCGCAGGTCTCGGGCATCCTTATCTTCAGCTTGGCTTCAATCATTATCCTCTGAAAGGGGGTTACCCTCTGTAAAGTTATTGGCCCGAACATCAGGAAAATTTAATTTATTCTGAAGAAAACAGGATTCCAATGCAGGGAAGGCTCTACTCCTACCGCGGATTTACCATCGAGGTGGTGTACAAATCCGGAAGGATTGCACAAATACGCGTGCTGGACAGACGCCCGGCAGGCCTGCCCGGACTGCCGCAGAATTTGAGGGTGGATATCTCAGACTTCACGCCCTTTGAGAGAGCGGTGATGGGGAAGCTCATGGAGGTACCTCCCGGCAGGGTTGTCACCTATGGAATGCTTGCCTCGGCAGCGGGTTATCCCGGAGCTGCGCGGGCTGTGGGGAGGGTAATGGCAAAAAATCCCTATGCGGTGGTGGTGCCCTGCCACAGGGTGGTGAGGAGCGACCTGCACCCGGGTAGCTACGCATATGGCACCGGTGTGAAGCGAAGGCTGCTGCTTGCGGAGGGCGTGAGGTTCAACGGGGACAGGATAAGCAGGAAGCACATCCACAGATTTAAAGTGTGAGAAGATTTCAAATTTTTTCTTGTGACAGAAAATCCTAATTTGAGGTGGTAAATTGAAGATAAGATACTGTGCCTTCTGCGGGGCGAGGCTCACCAATGCGAACGGCATCTGCCCGTCCTGCGGTGCCGATATGAGCCCCTTTTTCGCAATAGTCGGTGCCGGAAGCTTCGCATCTGAACTGAAGAAGATTATGGGGGAAATTATAGACGCCAACGCCAGGGCACTTGAGGAAATTGCAAAGCAGATGGAAAAGGGAAAGGGCGGAGTGTTCTTCTCTGTGGAGATGCAGGGCAACCGACCCCCTGTTATCAGGACCGGCAGACCTGAAGACCTGGAGAAGATACTCGGAGAAATGCCAATACCTGAATTCGTAAAACAGATGTTCAGCACGGGTGACAGGTACGAGGCAGAGTTCAAGGAGGCGAGGGTGGAGAAGCGCTCCAGCGGCAGGAGAGAGGTCATTCTGGTGGAGATGCCGGGAATAGAGCGCCTGGAGGACGTGGAGATAGCAAAGAAGCACAGCTCCCTTGAGGTCGCAGGAAGAGCGGGCAGGGTGGTGTACTTCGCCCAGGTTCCACTGGAGGAAAACACCACTGTGGTGGACACCTCCCTCGAAAACGGGGTTCTCAGGATTCTGGTGGAGAGGTGCGGCTGAGGGATGGGATTCCCCTGCCCCCGATTATGTGTACAACCTCAACCCCCCTCTTCTCCAGCTCTCTGGCTATGAACCTGCGGTGGCAGTGGCGCGGATTTGTCTCGAGGCACATAACGGCTATTCTCCTGCTGCGGGCACGCCGGATGAGCTCTTCAATACCTCTCCTGAACTCCCCGGTGCGTGTGTATGCAAGGTAGCTGGGCCTGCGGTAGCCTCCCAGGGCCCTGAGGTGGCAGTAGGATATCCCGGAGCTTTTCAGATGCTCCCTCAGCTTTTCCTTGCAGAAGTCCTCCTTCCTGGATGTGGGAAAACTCCGAACGTCAACCACTTCCTCAATCCCGTGAGCCTTAAGCACTCCTATGAACTCCGCGATTTGCATCCCGGAGTACCCTATGGTGAATACCCTAACGCCCATCTTCCGCCCCTTTAATGGAGCCGTTCAGAAGAACCTCTATTCTGGGATGGGAAAAGAAGGTGTAGTCCAGGATTATAAGCTCGCTGCTCCTGCCCAGAAGCGAGTCCACGTATCCGTACCAGTACACAACAACACCCGGGCCAAAGCACCGGAGATAGTGGGTAAGCTGCTTTTTCATGTACAGCCGGTGCTCCTCCTCGTCGGCGAAAACCGCCTTGCTCTCCACCCACGCCACTGGCATGCCCAGGACTCTAAGTCCGCTTACCAGGAAGTCCGGCGTTTTGTGGCTCCTGTCCATGCAGTCCTCGCTTGTAAATACCGCCCCTTTGCTCTCAAGCCATTCACGGGTTATTTCCTCACCCAGCATTCCACGAAGCCGCTGCTTTTCGTGAGCTTCTCTGGAGAACACAAAGTCCGCCCTCTGGGCCTCAAGAAGCTCTGCATCCAGTCTGGGATTGCCGGAGCTCTCCAGCCCCAGGGCGAGTTTTTTAACCTTTCTTCTGGAGAAGCCCATGGCGGAGAGCAGAAAGCGGGCGACAAGCACCGGAGGGAATCCAACGGCTCTGGCTATATCCGCGATGCTTCTACCGGATTCCCACATCTGCAGAAGCTCCCCGCTGCGCTTTTCCAGATGATGGTAGCTGCCCTTCACCCTCCTTATAATCTTCAGTGTGAGCACAGCCTCCAGGACGCCCCGGGGAAGGCGCATCTTCCCGGCATAAACTTCCAGGTCTTCCTGGGCGTCAACAAGGGAGTATATCCTCTGATACTCCTCCTTGGTGAGGGGCATTCATATAGTCCCAAAGGTTAACACCAGAAAATAACAAAAGGCATGGGGCGCAACAGAGGAGCATGTACTATGAAATCAGGAAAGTCTCCGGCGAGCGGGTGTGCAGGGCAAGGCTGGCGGACACCTTTGTGAGCAGGGCGATAGGGCTTATGTTCAGAGCCGACCTGCCCGAAGGGGAGGGTCTGCTCATAAAGCTTCCGGACTATGCGAAGCGGGGAACAATTCACTCCTTTTTCATGCGCTTTCCCATAGACCTTTTCTTTATCGGCGCTGAGCTGCAGGTTTTGGAGAGCACAACCCTGAAACCCTGGCGCTGGTACACACCCCATAACCCCTGTGATTATGTACTGGAGGTCAGGGCGGGGAGTGTGAATCTAAGGCCGGGTGACAGGGTGGAGCTTGTTCCCCTGTAGCTCATTGCCCCTTTCTGAATCTTTTCAGCAAAAAGGAGTAGAACTCACCTCCCTCCATCCTGCTCAGCCTCTCCAGTATGAGCTCCGGCGTGGAGCGTGCAAGCTTGCCCAGCACCGGATTTCTGTCCACAATGAGGTTGAGGTCCTCATCCAGACCTCTCGCCTGGATTCCATCAATGCGCATCGCAGGTATGTTCATATCCTTAAGCTCCGCTCCCAGGTGAGTCACAATCGCTGCCAGAGTTTCGCCCTCACCGGAGAACCATTCCAGCATGGCTGCGATAACCCTTGCTGCGGCACCCGGCTCTGTAACCGCCTCTATCTCATCAGCAAGGATGAGCCTGCGCTCCCTGTGCCCAGCGATATTTGCGAAGCTCCTGAGCAGAGACTCAAAGGCTCCCGCGCCTTCTCCGCCACGGCGCTTTGCAAAGAAGTACAGCCTCTCCAGCAGGGGCACCTCAGCGTGCGCTGCCAGCACCGGCAGGCCACACTGGGCCATTATCTGCACCTGTGCGATGGTTTCGAGCAGTGTGGTCTTGCCTCCGGAATTTGCTCCAGTAATAACCGCTATCCTCGTCCCGTCGAAGCCCAGCTCATAGCTCACCGGCTGCACCTCTGAGGGATTGAGCATCACATGTCTCGCTTCTGAAAAACGCAGCTTCAGCTCTTTGCCCACCTCGGGCAGTGTTGCAGAGCGGCGCAGCACAAAGCCGCCGAGGGCGAGCAGATAGTCCAGCTCCAGAGCGAGCTCAATGCTGCACCTCACCCCCTCTATCCTGTCCACAAGCCTCATCGCCAGCTCTCTCGCCTCCAGAAAGCTCCGTCTTGCAGCTTCCGCGCTTAGCCACTCTTCCAGCTCTGCCCTGCGCTCCGGATTGAGCTCAATGGGGTAGCCAGTGGAAAACAGACCTGAAAACCGGAGCACCTCTTCATCCAGACGCAGCTCCCCTGCAAGTCTTGCCTCATACTCCTCCGCAACCTCCGAAATCAGCTCTCTTAAATCTGGCGGCAGGTAGTGCTGTGAGGAACCGAGTCTGGAGAGGAACTCCAGCATCTCCGTACCCCTGAGGGCGATGCCGCACTTTTCAACACGCTGCTCCAGCTCGCGGTTGGCCTGCTCCACCATCGCCTCGCTTGCCAGAGCGAAGTTGGCGCTGGCATAGGAGTAGGGGTTTGCTGTCTCCATGTACCTCCTCATCTCCTCCACTATGTGTGAGAGCACCTGTCCGTCCAGGTATTGTCTGCCGAGCTTGCGGAGCAGCTCCTTGCCGAGCATTCGGAACACCCTGGCACAGATTTCAATGCTCTCCAGGTTGGCCTCAAAGAACCCCAGCACAATCTCTGGCAACATCCCTGGTTCGCTGAAGGAGGGGAAAACCTCCACATTGCTCATGAGCGACATGCCTGCATAGCCCCTCTCGCCTTCCACGTAGCGCACAAGCTCATAGCTGCGCAGTGTCTCCAGGTCCTCTGCGCTTTCCACCAGCAGAACCTCTATAACATCTCCGTACTTTGAGCTAAGCTCGGTATAGAGCTCCTCGTCCTCCACCGCAAGAACCTGAGAGGATATCCTTACCTTTTTCCCGCGCCTGGGCGGGCTAACTCCTCCGAGAAGGCTGTGCACCTCCTTCAGCCTCGAGCCAAGAGAACGTGCAAGCTCAACCCCCAGCTTCACATCGCGGCGCAGCACCATTAAACTTCTCTCCTCCGCCACGGGGTAGAAGAGGGAAAACCTCCCCCTTGCATACTGTGTCTTCGCCTCACGGCACAGCACATCCAGCACCTGAGTGTATAGCTGCCTCGCCTCTGGGGTAGCGAATAGAGGGGTGTACTTTACGCCGGTGACCTTTGAGAAGACCTCCCTGGCTATTTCAGCCTGCTTCTGTCTGGGGATTGAGGAGGAAAACAGTCCGTGGAATCTGAGCTCCGAGAGGGAGTGCAGCGCCTCCGCCTCGCTTCCATAGGCGGCTATCAGCTCGGCTCTCACCTTCTCGCCGACACCCCTTATTTCTCTGAGGCTGGTGAGCATCATCACCTCTCCCAGGGAAACCTGGGGTTCAGGTAGTCCGCCAGGGTCTGAAGCGCCTCCTCTACCAGGCAGGCAGTGCCCGAGAGCACCTCTCCCCCCGTCTCCAGTGCCCCTGCGATGTGGCTTGGCACGCCCCGCTCTTTCAGCCTGCCGCCTGCAATAAACTCTCTCAGGAGTTCCTCCGCACGGGTGTGCCTTCTCATGAGGTATACCGCCCATCTGCCGTTGCGGATAAAAGGCCTGGAGAGCACATTCGGCGAATCAGCGTACTTCTTCAGAAAGCGTGATTCATGGGCGGAATTAACCATCGGACCGAGGTGGAGTCTGACCGCAGGAATTTCACTGGATGATAGCTCAAAAAACAGAAAGCTGCGGTTTCCGGCGTGGAAGGTGCTGCCAACCGGATTGAACTCTCCCTCCCTCAGCAGCGCCTCGAAAAATCGCCTTGCCTTTCTGAGCTGCGGATAGAGTATGTCCTCCACAACCGGAGGCGTGGGGAAGCTAAGAGCCACAAGTGCGGTGCCCCTGCGTGAGAGGAGCTCCCCGACCTCCTCCGCACTTGTGCGCCTCTCCCTGGGAAAGAAGAACTCCAGCCGCGGCCGGGAGAGGAACTCCTTCGCCGCATAAACGAATTCGCTGAACTTCTGCACAGATAGCGCTGCCGCCACATTGCGGTTCTCGTCCACGGGGTCAATAAATATAAGCGGCGAGGAGAACTTCCTGCGGAGCTTCTTCCTGTCCACCTCGCCCCTGAGGGAGAGCACCTCCCCCCTCTGCCACCGCCTCGCTGCTTCAAGCACGTGGATGAAGCTCCCGAATTTTATAACCAGAAGCTCGCACAGGTAGCCGGAGAATCCCTCCACCCGGGCCTCGGCTCCATAGCAGGAGATGCCCTTCAGGAACTGCTTGAGCAGACGCACCTCGTTCTCCCTGCCGGAGATGCGCTTCTTTACATAATCGTTGTGAAAGGGGGTGCGGTCAACTGCACTTTTAATGTACCCGGGGTCAGAGATTGCATAGCAGGGAACCAGTTCAACCTCAAATCCCCGAAACTCCCCCCTCACGTAGGGATGCTCCGCATACCTCTTCTCCACCTTCCTGAGAACCCTTTCCGCGATGAGTGTGACTATACGCTCCATTTCCTGCTTTGAGTACTCCTCGGGGAAGAACAGGAAAACGTCCAGGTCCTTTTGATGGCGCAGCCATGTGCCCCGCGAAGCGGAGCCGAGGAGGCGTGCATAAAGCCTTCGGTCATGGCGTGTGGCCTCCGCATCTATCCTTGAGACCAGCTCCTTCTCAACCTCCCTGAGCTCGGCCTCCTCCTCCGGCGTGGGCACTATCCGTGAAAGCACCTGCTCTGTGACCTGCATCCAGCTCTGCATGGGTTAAGATTCGTCCGGAGAAATAAAAGGTTAACGCAGGAACGGGATGTGGTCTCGGGTCTGGGATACCCGCACCGCACTATAATTGACTGCCACTGCCACTCATCAGTAAATTTTTATTGTACGGGTATGAGTAAGAAGGCATGAGCAGATTGCTTCTTCTGCTGGCTATTGTTGCCACGAGCGCCTGTATTGGAAGCAGCTACGCTGGCGAGGTTTCAAAGGCGGAGAAGCTGATTTCCAGGAGTACCTCCCTGTGGGGAGAAATAATCTCCAGCAACAACTACGCAGAGATTATAAAAACCTGCGATGCCAAGGCGGAGGTGGATGCAAAGGCAATGGAGCACCTGGAAAAGGCTGCAGAGCTTGCGAAGAGTGATGAAGAGAAGCTGTACGCCCAGTACCTTCTGAACTACGTGGAGAACTCAGCAAAGGCCACGCGTAAGTACCGTGAGTACGCTGAGCTCATGCTCAGCGGAGATGAGAGCGGAGCCAGTATCGCCGCCCTTGAGGCAAACTCCTACCTGGAGGAGGCCATATCCTGGAAGAAGCGTGCAGCTCAGCTCAGGCCTCAGTAGCTCGCCTTTATGTGGCGCAGCGCCTCCTCAACACCGGCGGCTATGCCGTCGGTTTCCATCCATCCCTCCGGCTTAACCGCGTCGCCGACGAGGTAGAGACCCTCCACGGGCGTCGCGGGCGGGAGATGTACCCCGCTTGCTGCGCGGTTCACAGGCCATGAGTTCCGGTAGACCTGCACTGCAAGTACGCGGCAGTACTTCTTAAACTCCGGGAAGAGCTCGCGCAAATCTCTGAGTCCCAGCTCAATCTCGCGCTTAACGTCCGCACCCTCGGCAAGGCGCTGGTGGGACATGAGCAGGTGCTCCCCATGGGGTGCAAGCTCGGGCACGGCATTGGTCACCTCATTTATCCCGTTTATCCTTCTCGCCTCTGGCGTAAAGAGCACGCCGCTGTGCGAGAGCATCGGCTTTTTGCATGCGACGCTTATCTTTATCCCGGCAGCGCCCCTAATCCGCGACACCGCCCTGCGGTACTCAGCCGGCAGAATCTCCCCCGCAAGCTGAGCCGTTGCTTTTGGTCCGGCATTGCTTACCACCAGCTCGAAGCTCCCCTTCTCTCCAGCGAACACCTCGAAGACCCCGCCTTTTCTGCGAATCGTCTCCACGCGCCGTTTCAGAAGAAGCCTCACGCCCTCGCTCTCAAGCACTTCAACAAGCGCCTGCGTCACGCCTCCGCATCCGCCGGCAGGTATGCCGGGTCCGCCGAGTTTGTTTATATTCCTTGTCTGGGCAATCACCTCCCCCGCCGGAACCTCGCTGGCGGAGAGGCTCAAACTCCAGCCGGTGAAGGAGTCTGCTATTTTAAAAACAATTTCATTCTTTACCTGCCTCTCAAGCCATGAGCGGTAGCTCTCGCTACCAGCACCTCTGCCCAGCTTCAGCATCGCTATTATTTTGGCCACTTTGAGCCTGTCACGCAGCGGGAAGATTGATGGAAGCTCCTCGTATTCGTAGTCTCTGCCACCAATGCGAAACATCGCCTGAGGCTGAGATGGAATTATCTCAACCCCCGCGCTTAAGCTGCGAAGCATCCTGCCGAGCGGCCCCTTTTCGCCATGAGGAATCATGTGCAGCGCACCCGTGGAGAGCTGGAAGCCCCTGTAAGCCATGTTGGTAAATCTTCCTCCGGCGTAGGGAAGCTTCTCGTATACCACCACCTCAAAGCCTTCTTTAGCGAGGTTTGCCGCTGCAAGCAAGCCGCCGAGTCCGGCTCCTACGATGCAGGCACGCAAAACTCAGCCCTCCTCAATGGCATCGTTGGGACAGTAGGCCACGCAGAGTCCGCAGCCCACGCATCTCTCCCTGTCTATCTCCGCCACGCCGTAGACAGAGATGGCCTCCCTGGGACAGAAGGGCATGCATGCGGCGCAGCCCACACACCGCTCCTCGTGCACGTGCATGCTTACCTCCCTGTGCTGCGCCGGATAAATATTTTTTGGAGATGTCAATTTTTTGAGGGTTGCACTGCACTGGTTTTTCAGTCAATTCGAAACAAAAAATTTATCTGAATTCATGCCGAGCTATTTTGCGGGTTATGCTGCCTAAGGTAGAGGATATAATGACACCCGCCGTTAAAACGGTGGAGCACACGGCTACTGTGCTGGAAGCTACCAGAATAATGGAGCACATGCTCCTGGGAGCCCTCGTTGTGGTGGAGCGCAGCAGAGCGGTGGGCATAATCACAGAGCGGGATGTGATTCACCGCGTGGTCAACGCCTGCCTCAATCCCGGATGCACCAGTGTTGGTGAGGTAATGAGCTCGCCCCTCATAACCATCCCTCCCGATGCCTCCATCGAGGAGGCCGCACAGCTCATGGTGGACAGGAGAATAAAGAAGCTCCCCGTGCTAAAAGACGGGTGCCTGATAGGGATAATAACCGCCACCGACATAGTGCGGGAGGTTCCCCATCTAAGGGAAAAGATACTTTCAGCCTTTAAAAAGCTGTGAGTAACACCGCCTCAACCATATGCAGCCAGAGCACACCTCTGCAAGCTCCTTTTCAGGTATCTTCAGAACTTTCTCCACCAGCTTCTTCAGGTCCAGCACTTCATTCTTTTTAAGCCCCAGCTTCTCCAGCGCTCTCCTGTCAAGGCCACGCACAAAGACCTCCCCCTTTTCTGACATTCTGCATTCACCTGCAAAGTGAGGACATGCCCTGCATATGTCATCGCCACCTTCCACAACAAGCATCTCAGAACCCAGCTCAAGGCATTCCAGTATTTCCCAGAAGTTTCTCACAAATTCGCTGCTGTACCCCTCACCACCGAAATTGAGCAAACACATCATGTGGTGTGGTCTGAGCCTTACAATGCGCATGTTTGGAGCTTTACTTCTGAGGATAAAAAGCTGTTGAAAAGTTTTATAAGCCCCCAGACGTATGTAAGCATGGGCGGTAGCATGATCATCGATGCCCATGTGCACCTCGGGGGTCCGGACAGGGGCGACGGCTCAAAGCAGAGCGTGGAGGAGCTGCTGGAGCGCATGGACAGGGCAGGTGTGGAAAGGGCGGTGGTTTTCCCCTTCAATGAGGCAGAGCCAGGAATAAGCTTTGCCAGCGCCAACAACTTTATAGCAAAGGCACAGAGGGAGCATGGGGAACGCATCATCGGCTTCGCACGCCTGGACCCGCATTGCAGGGAGGGCGCCATACTCGAGGCAAAGCGCGCACTTGGCGAGCTGGAGCTGAAGGGGATAAAGCTCCATCCCACGGCGCAGAGGTTCTACCCGGACCACCCCTTTGTGGTCAGGATTCTGCAGACGGCAGCGCGCTTTTCGGTGCCCGTTGTCTTTGACAACGGCAAGCCCGAGTCCAGGAATGCGGAGCTCGCAAGGCTGGCTGAGCTCGTGCCCGGGGCCACCATCATCCTCGCCCATATGCGGGGCGAGGGCTTCATCGAAGCTTGTGAGGGCAGAGACAACGTGTACCTGGGCACGGTGAAGGCGAAGCCTGAGCATGTGCTTAAAGCTGTTGAAACGCTTGGTGCTGAGAGGATAATCGCAGGAAGCGATGCACCCTATGCGAGCATGCGCTATGAGATGGTGGAGAAGTTTGAGGCACTTGAAAGTCTGAGCGATGAGGAAAAAGAACTCATACGCGGGGGAAACATGGCGAGGCTCCTGGGGCTTTAGCCTCCTGCTATCGCGGGTACGATTGTAACTTCGTCGGTATTCTTTACCTCGGTGTCCTCCCCTTTGAGGTGGTTTATTCCAACGCCGTTTATCATGAAAATCAGCTCATCCCTGAGCCTGCCGTCTTTGAATAGGAGCTCCTCCACCCCGGGTCTGGCTTCACAGAGCCTGAGAAGCACCTCTTTAAGGGGAAGCCTGCCCTCTATATCCACATCCACCTCTTCCGTGCCCAGGCGGGAGTGGAGCACATAGTGGAGCGACACCTTTATTTTTACCATCACAAGCAAGGAGAAACCTCAACGAAGGAAATTTTATAAACCATGACTGAAATACGAAGCTAAGGAGGTAAGAGTTATGGTTAAGGTCAGTATAGGTACAAAGGAGGAGTGCAACTGGGAGCTTCCGGATGACCTCTACTACCACCCCAAGGACCACATCTGGGCCAGGGTGGAGGGCGACGTTGTAGTTGTTGGTTTAGACGCCTTTGGAGCCTACGCCGCAGGCAGAATCCAGCACCTTCGTACCTTTCCAAAGGGCAGGAAGGTGCGCAAGGACCAGGCCTTTGGAAACCTGGAGAGCGGCAAGTTTATAGGCCCCATGCGCGCTCCTGTGGCGGGGGAGATAGTGGAAATAAATCAGGAAGTGGTGAGCAACCCCAGCAAGATAAACGAGTCCCCCTATGAGGCGTGGATAATAAAGATAAAGCCCTCTAACCTGGAGGAGGACCTCAAGGATCTGCCTCACGGAGAGGAGAAGATAAAGGCCTGGATGGATAAAGAGATAGAGGAGTACAGGAAGAAGGAAGTACTCAAGTGTGATTGAGCCTCCACCACCTCCATCTTTTTGCCGGACCTTCTGGAAGATTTATCATAATTAATAATAGCAAATTTTATAAAGGTTATCGGCTTCACATAGAATCACGGTGGTAGCCATGATAATGCTCGGCGGGCTTCCCTTGTTTGTGGTGCTGTTCATAATATCCACTCTGATACTGCTCATTGGCATAGTGCGCAACGTGGCGCTCTGGCTCAGGGGCAGACACTCCCTGCGGGGGAGCTTCTCGTGGGCTGTTCGCAACATCTTCAGCAGGAACATTTTTTTGCTTCTTGAGCGTCTGATTATGGAGGTTTTCCTGCAACGCAGGCTTTTCATGCAGGATAAGCTGCGCTGGCTGATGAAGGTGCTCATAATCTTCGGTTACGTTGGGATAATCCTGGTTAATCACCTCAAGGCCTCTACCCGGGTGGAGCAGTTCCACGACATGCCCGAGGTGCTTATCTTCTTCTTTGCGCCCTTTGTGGACTACTTTTACCTGGCCACTGCCTCACCAGAGAGTTTCACCGGCATAGACGCCACCTATGCGATGCTCAACGAGCTCTTCGGCGGGATGGTCATTCTGGGCGAGTTCATAGCCGTGTACAGGCGCTTTATCGCAGGGGCCTTCCCGATGAAGAGCACACTGCTGGACAAGCTGGCTGTTATAAATCTCGGTGGCTGGTTCATCTTCCGCTTTCTCGCTGAGGCGGCGGCTCTGCAGGCGTACCGTGTGCCGGAGGAGATTGCACGCTACTGGTTTATCGCCTACCCCATATCCAAGGCGCTGCCCTTCCTGGGCGGAGCCAACGAGGCCCTCTGGGTGCTCTCCTCACTGCTGCTCGCGTCCCTCTTCGCAAGCATACCCTTCAACACCAAGCTCTGGCACATCTTCACCTCGCCCTTTGTGATGCTCATCAATGCCTTCCCCTACGACTACCGTGGCATCGAAGCAAAGCCGGCGAAGCTGGACTTCACATCCAGGCAGCTTATTCAGTTCGACGGCTGTGTTAAGTGCCAGCTCTGCACCCTCAACTGCCAGGTTTACAGCGCTACCAGGGAAGAACCGGGGATGGAGACATACCTGAGCTACGCCGCGATAAATTCACACGTGAAGCACCAGCTCAGGAGAGGCAAAGATGTACTTGGCGACGAGGAGGTGTACAACTGCCTGCTGTGCGCCCGCTGCGCGGAGGTTTGTCCTGTATTTATAAACACCCGCGAGCTGGGCATAGCGGTTAGAGCAAACCTCTACCACAGGGGAGAGCTCCCCAGGAAGTTCCACATGGCGCATGAGGCTGTGGTCAGGGAGAAGAATGTGGCCAACTTCCCCAACACTGACAGGGCGATGTGGATAGACTTTTTTATCCCGGAGCCTCCTGAGCACTACTACCAGAAGGAGAAAGCCGATGTGGTGTATTTTGTGGGCTGCGTCGCCAGCTTCTCACCCCAGGTGCAGGATATTCCCGCTGCAATGGTTCAGGTGCTTGAGAAGGCGGGTGTTGACTTCACAATTCTCGGTGAGGAGGAGCACTGCTGCGGCTACCCGCTGATTATCCTGGGAATGAAGGAGGAAGTGGAGGAGCTGATAAGGCACAATATCGAGGCGATTAAGGCGAAGGGTGCTAAAACAGTGGTATTCTCCTGCCCGAGCTGCTACCACACCTTTGCCCACGAATACCCTGAAATTGAAGGCGTTGAGCTCCTGCACCACTCCCAGTTCATCGCAAGGTTGATTGAGGAGGGGAAGATAAAGCTGAAGAAGCCTCTCAACCTCAGCGTGGCCTACCACGACCCCTGCGATCTTGGAAGAAACTCCCGCGTGTTTGAAGAGCCGCGCAGGGTGCTGCGCTCATTGCCGGGAGCAGAGCTTAGAGAGTTTCCGAGCAAACGCGAGATGGCACTGTGCTGCGGCGGCGGCGGAGATGTGGAAATCCACAACCCGAAGATTACAGAGAAGGTTTCTATGCAGATTATCCAGGAAGCAGAGAAGGCAGGCGTGGATGCCATCGCCACCGCGTGCCAGCAGTGCAAGCGCGTTATTAAGTCCGCTGCAGAGAGGCACGAGGGCAAGCGCTACCAGGTGAAAGACATCGCAGAGCTCGTGCTTGAGGCGATGGAGTAGGGTACCGCAGACTGTGGACGTTTATAGATGCGGCGCACAACAGGTGCTCCATCAGGTGCAGACAGCTATAACGCTCGCTTCAGGTATTTTTAATAGGGTGCGCGAACATAACTACCAGGTGGGTGGTGAGATGCACGACGTAATCGTAATAGGCGCGGGTCCCGCCGGGTTAGCAGCAGGCATGTACGCGGGAAGGCTGAACCTGCGCACGCTCATCATAGGCGAGGACGTGGGCGGGCTTATAGCCACTACACAGCTGGTGGAGAACTACCCCGGCTTCAAGCAAATCTCCGGCGAGGAGCTCTCGGAGCGCCTGCTGGAGCATGCGGAGGAGTACGGCGTTGAGCTGGTGGAGGCTCGCGCAACAGACGTGGAGCGCACTCAGGAGGGTTTTAGAGTGCTCACCGAAGAGGGAAGCTACCCGGCTAAGGCGCTCATATTCGCAACCGGCACGAGGCACAGGAAGTTGCCAGCGAAGCGCGCGGAGGAGTACGAGAACCGGGGCGTCTACTACTGCGCCCTCTGCGACGGTCCGCTTTTCAGGAACAGGACTGTAGCTGTGGTGGGCGGAAGCGACTCCGCCGCCAAGGAGGCTCTTCTCTTAGCGGAGTACGCGCGCAGGGTGTACATAATCTATCGCGGTAGCAGGCTGCGCGGCGAGCCTCCGAATATTCGCAGGGTTGAGGAGAACGAGAAAATCGAGGTGATATACCGCACCAGCATCCTCGAGATAAAGGGCGACCGCAGGCTACGCAGCGTTGTGCTGGACCGCGAGTATAAGGGAAGCAGGGAGCTTGAGCTTGATGCCGTCTTCGTCGCCATAGGGGGCGAGCCTCAGAGCGAGCTGGCGAAGAAGCTGGGCGTGGAGACGAACGAAAAGGGGGAGATAGTAATAGACCGCGACTCCCGCACCAACGTGGCGGGAGTTTTTGCGGCGGGCGACGTGGTTGCGAGCAGCTTCAAGCAGGCCATCGTCGGCGTCGCCGAGGGTGTGGTTGCAGCCTACTCGGCCTACCGCTACGTAACCAGCGGGTACGTCGCCACAAGGGCGAGCGGAGGTTAGCTGCCCTTATCCCTGAGTTTTAAAGGCACGTGGGTGCAGTAGGGCTCCTCAGCCAAGTAGTCGCCGGTGACGGCGTAGGCGCGAGCCCTGCACCCGCCGCAGACCCTGAGAAACTCGCAGGCGCCGCACCTGCCTTTATAGCGCCTGAAGT
>Ga0256830_1000800_pt1 | contig 23335 bp, 22 predicted proteins | sample 128326metaG_FD_190537 | JGI IMG/M metagenome (GOLD analysis project Ga0256830, IMG submission 190537) | Hydrothermal vent microbial communities from Lau Basin, Pacific Ocean - 128-326 | ecosystem: Environmental > Aquatic > Marine > Hydrothermal vents | place: Pacific Ocean: Lau Basin | collected... | reverse complement strand
CGGGCGGTTTTGGCGAACACCGAGGCCGCGGCAATGCTCAGGCTGCGCGCGTCACCTTTGGTAAGGGAGGTTTGGGGGATGGGGGCCCGAGGCAAACGAATGTGATCGACGAGCAGGTGATCGGGCGCGGGGTCGAGCGCCAGCAGCGCGCGGTGGATGGCGAGGCGGGTGGCGGGCAGGATGCCGAAAGTATCGATTTCCTGGGCGGTCGCGCACCCGAGGCTGTAGGCAAGTACGATGCGGGGCAGCCTGCCGGCCCAGGAGGCGCGCTGGTCAGGGGACATTTTCTTTGAGTCGTTCAGGCCTGCCAGGCGGGCGAGCAACTCTTTTTGGGGATGAAGGGTGGGCGCTTGCGCCGCCGGTGGAGGCAGGATCACGGCTGCGGCGTATACCGGCCCGGCTAGGGCCCCGCGTCCGGCTTCGTCGATACCGGCTACCCATCTGGCGCCGTTGCCCCATAACTGTGTCTCGAAGTGGAGATCGGGCGCGGCTGGTAACCGTTCAGGATCGAATCTTGTGCGGCTCATGATTGTTGTTGTAAACGCCCCGGCGAGCGTTTCGCAGGATTTCGAGAATGTCGATCCCCATGCGGAAAGTATCCTGAAGCGGGTTGACTTTGCTTTCCGCTTGGTAGTGCCAGGAGATGGGGACTTCGACGATGCGATAGCCGCGCAGCCTGGCGATGTAGAGCAATTCGACGTCGAAAGACCAGCCCCCCAGCGTTTGGTGGCGGAAAAGGTCTTCGGCGACCGCGGCGCGAAAACATTTGAAGCCGCATTGCGTGTCGTGTAGGCCGGGGAGGGCGAGGATGCGGATCATCAAATTGACGGCTCTCCCTCCCAGATGTCGATAATAGGGTTCGTTATAACGGATCGCGCCCGGCGCCTCCCTGGAGCCAATCGCGATGTCAAAATTGGTCAGCACAGGCGGCAAAAAGTGGGGCAGCTCTTCGATGGGCATGGAAAGATCGGCATCGGCCATAAAGCGAAATTGGCCGCGGGCCGCCAGCATCCCTTTGCGAACCGCGTTGCCCTTACCCGGCTCAGGCTCTCGCAACAGGCGTGTGTGTTCGTGTTGGGCCGCGTATCTTGCCGCTATTTCGGCGGTTCTGTCGGTGCTGCTGTTTTCAACTACGATGACCTCTGCGGTGTAGGGTTGGGTCTCCAAAAAGGAAAACACCTTCTCCATTGTATTGGGAAGGCGGGTTTCTTCGTTGCGCGCGGGGATGACAATCGAGAGAAAGGGATGGGATTGCAATGGATTACCTGTGGGGTCGGTCAGGAATTGGCAAGCAGGAGGGCAAGAAGGATCAAAATGATGATGGCAAAGAGGGAGAGCATTCCGCCTAACACAATCCACTGGGTAGTGGAAAAGTTCAATTTGTCCAACAGAGAGGCGCCGGACTTTGGTTCGGTCGTTGTGACGGTTTGCACTTTCCGAAACAGTTCGATAATCGTTCGCTTTTCGGTGGGGTCGAGCACTGCGGGGGTTGCCTGGATAGCAGTGACAAAACGGTTGAGCGCATCGCTCAAGACGATCCGGGCAGCGGGAGAGGCTGTGGATACGTCTGCGCCGGGGTGGGTAAAAATAATGACTGGTTCGGGTTCTGGTACCGCAAATCCCTTTTTATCCAGAAAATTTTTGACTGCTCTGGCAAAGAGCACAGTTCGCAGCACCAAATTGGGCTGGGTGGGCACAAATTTGTTGGAGCGATTATCCATTTCGAGCCATTCTTTTTCTCTGGCCTCGAAAATTCCCGCGACGTTGGTGGCGTACATGACCAAAATCCCTTGCGGCCCGATCAGCATTAAAGGGATGGGCACCTCTTCGTCCGGGAGCGTAAAGTTGCGAATCAGGGTGTAGCGATCACTTAAAAATTTTTGTAACCGGGTGATGATTTTTTGCTGCGCTTGCATTTCGCTGTACCAATCGCTTCCGTATCGAATCATCCCCTGGATGCGATTGAGCAAGCTGATTTCTCCCTGTTCGTCAATGTAGGGCGAGTAATCGTAGATGTTGAGAGGCATTCTGTCTCCTGGAAAGTTTCTCAGATACTGAGGCTGGTGTTTAGATTATAAGCCACTTAGGGTAGAGCGCAAGTTGTCTGTATGACCATGAGCATTTCAATAGTGTGGACTTTTGACAACGTTGGAGCCCCTCATCAAAAAGGCCGGGAACACGTCCGGCCTTTTTGTGATTGCGTTTTCAGTTCGATTTCGAGAAATAACGCCTCAGGTTTACGTCATTTCGCCTGAGCATCCTGGCAGTTTTCAGATCGAATTTTCTGGCGATTTCAGAAAGCGTTTGTCCGGTTTCAGGATGGCGGTAATCCGGCGCGAGTTCGGCCAGCGGAACGGCCAGGAAAGGGCGTTTATAAATTTCAGGATCGGGGATTTTGCGCCGGTTGAGTGAAAGCACGTCTTGATTGAACAGAGCCAGGTCAACGTCAATCGTGCGGGGGCCATTCTTGTTACTGGTGCGGACGCGTTTGAGTGACCGTTCGACCTCTCGGATTGCTCTTTTCACAATTTCTTCCGCAGAGAGATCGGTTTCAAGCACTACCGCGGCGTTTAGAAAGTTGGGCTGGTCCCGGTAGCCGACAGGCGCGCTTTCCCACACTGTGGAAACCGCTTTGACCGTCCCGTAGCGAGAGAGCAACGCCACCGCTGCGGGAAGATTTTTTTCGGCGTTTATGTTCGAACCTAAAGACAGGAAAGCGAGATTGGACATCAAAACTTTTGAGTGCCTGAAGCACCGGCTTATTACCCGTATCGTTGAAATTTACGGTGCCAATCCCAGGGACTGCAATATGAAATCTAAAACCAATTGCCCGACGTCCGGCTCCCGGTCGGGGCGCAGCAGGGCCACGCCGTGATCGCCGCCAGGGAAGATGATCGCCTGGTACCGTTCGTTTTCCACAGCCTTGCAAGTCGCGGGTGAAGCCCCGTCAGCCTCTGCGGCCAGGCAATAAACCACCGCGTTGTGGGGGGCGGCCAGCAAGGCGTTGGCGGCCTGCTGGTATTGCACGCCAATGTAATTGCCCGGAGAGAAAGACAGCGCCCCAATGCAGCCCTGGGACTGCTGCGCGCCGCTCACCTGGGCGTTTTCGATGTTGACGCAGGCGTCCACCGCGCCATCCGCGCCGATGCTGGTTCCGATGGTGAGCACGCGGTTGGGGTCTACTCCGGGCAGGGTTTTGGCAAAGGCGAGCGCGGCCTGGGCGTCCATCAGCAGCCCGGCATCGTCCGGGGAAGCGTTACCGCTCTGCCCATGGCCGCGAAAGTCGAAGGTGAGCACTGCCAGGGATAGGTCTTCAGGCATTGGCGGGAACCACTCGTATCCGCCCTGGCCGCGGTTTTGCAGCCAGAGAGCCAGATCGTCCCACTGAGAGCGGTCGCGTCCGAATTGGTGCATGAGCACCACGATGGGGGCTGAACTGCTGGCCGCCGGGTAAAACGTGGCGCTCAGCCGGGTACCGTCCCCGGATTCGAATTCGAGGGGCTGCGGGTCGGGGGGCAGGGAGTCCCCTGCTGCCGGGGAAGATTGTTCCGGAGCGGGGTACGCTGCGTCGTTCTGTTTTTCCTCGGGCGCGGGGTAGGCTGCCTCGGCTTGCTGCGGGGCTTCTGGCGCGGGGTAAGGTTCGTCGTTGGCGGGCGGGGCCGCGGCGTCCTCCTCAGCACCCGCTTCCGCTGGCGCCTGTGTTGGGGTGGGTTGGCCTGCTTGTGGTTCGCCAGATTCACCTGCCGGGGCACAGCCACTCAGCACCAACAGGCCGAGAACAGCCAATGTAAAAAACATCAGAAAAGGGGAATACTTTTTTGTCATCATACAATCTCCTGGGATGCCCCTGAATATACCATCAAAGCCAAAGCAAGGCAAACCGCGGCGGATGCCTCACTCCAGCCACTCTGTGAAGAAATCGTCCAATTCCATGCCGCTGGCCTCTTCCATCACCTGCTTGAAGTCCTCGCGAGAGGCAGTGCCGCCGCCGAAACGCTCGAAATACAGCCGCAGCCCGCGGAAAAAGGCCTGATCCCCGACCAGAAGCCGCAAATTGTGGATCATCAGCGCGCCGCGCTGGTAACTGTCGAAGCCGAACAGGCGGTGAGGAGCCAGGTCCCCGAGCGGGTCCAGGCTGGCTTCGCGGCCCACTTCCGCCCTCAGGTTTTGCATGAAGACGTTCAGGCTGTCCGGGTTTTCGCGGGTCTGCCACATCAACGAGATGTACACGGCAAAACCCTCGTTGCTCCACATATCGGCCCAAGATTCCATGCTCACCCAGTTGCCAAACCACTGGTGGGCGATTTCGTGTACCACGGTCTCCTCGTTGAGCATGTTTTCCGAAAGGATGACCATGGACTGGGTTTCCAGCGAGGCGCGGATGATACGGGTGGTGACGAAGCCGAAGCTCTCGAAGGGGTAGGGGCCGAAAAGGTCGCTCATCCAGTCGAGGGCCTCGCCGGTCACGTCTGCGGCTTCCAGAAACGGCTGGCGCACGTCCGGGAACACGTAGTGGCGGATCGGGACCCCCGCGGGGGAGCGGTCCTCGATCATTTCGTACTCCCCAACCGCGACCGTTGCCAGGTAGGTAGCCATGGGATAGGCGTGTTCCCAGATGTAGGTGGTGGTCTCGCCGGAGGGCAGGGTTTCGATCAGCGTGCCGTTGGCGACCGCGGTAAACTGCGCGGGGACGGTGATCTCGAAGCGGAACAGGGCTTTGTCCGTGGGATGGTCGTTGGCCGGGAACCAGTGATGCGCGCCGTCCGGCTGGGAGACCGCGTACAGGTTGCTGGTGGTGGGGAATTGCAGCCCCAAGTGGTTGATGAAGGGCACGAAGGGGGAGGCCTCCATGATTGGCACGCCGCGGTAGACGACCTGGATGGTGAACGGGTCACCCGCCAAGAGCGGCTGCGGCAGGTCGATGATCAGCTTTTCGTCCGTGCGGCTGAAGCTGGCGGGTTGCCCATCGACGGTGAGCGAATCGATGATGAAGCCGGAGAAATCGAGCGAGATTTGCACCAGATTGTGCAGGATGCTGGTGGCTTCGATGGTGGCCGTTCCCTGAATGATGGTGCGCGAGGGGTCGAGGTCGAGTTGCAAGGTGTAGCGTTGCACGTCATAGCCGGTGTTGCCCAGTTCGGGCGCGTACGGGTCGCCTGCGGTGCGCCCGCCTGCGGAGGGGGTAGGGGTGGGGGATGGGGTGAAGACGGGAGAAGGGGAGGATGTGAAGGGGGTAGGAGGAGAAGGGGAGGGCGGGAGCGGTGTTGGGCTGCGTGTAGCCAATATAGGAACAACAGACGGAGAGGCAACAGGCGGGGAGATAGGAGAGACAGTAAGTGGCTTTGCCGTACATGCAGCCAGCCACAAAAACCCCAGCAAAATCACGGTATTGAATTTTCGTGAGGTCATTTTTTCACATCCTTCATAAATAGGACTTGGACCTCACAGGTCTCAAAGCGCATGGAGATGCCCGGATGCAATCTGTTTTGGGCAAAATCTTCCTGCATCGTGTGGGAGTAGACCTGTGAGGTCTCAACTGCGCAAGTACTGTCATAAAATGGTAATGAAATCCAAAGCATGAATTATAATCTCCAAATCCATGAATGCTCCCAGCGAATCCCATGTCCCACATCTCCCGCTCTTCTCTGATCATCGCCTTCTTTTTTGGCATCGATAAAATTTTCGGCTTTGCCCGCCAGATTTTGGTGGCGCGACAGTTCGGTCTGTCGTATGAAATCGACGTGTTCAACGCGGCCAACAACATCCCGGATTTGCTCTCCGCGCTGATCTCCGGCGGCGCGTTGGGGATGGCGTTTATTCCGGTGCTGTCCGAATATTTGGAGACCCGCGGCCGCGCGGATGCCTGGAGTCTGTTCAGCCGTATCCTGAACCTGGCGTTTTTGACGACCGCCGCGCTGGCGGTGGTGATCGGGGTGTTCGCCCGCCCGTTGGTGCAATTCGTGATCGCGCCCGGCTTTCCGCCCGTGCAGCAGGCTTTGACCGTCGAGTTGATGCGCCTGGACCTGGTGGCGATCCTGATCTTTTCGATATCCGGCCTGGTGATGGCCGGATTGCAGGCGAACCAGCATTTCACCCTGCCGGCCATGGCCCCGGTGCTCTACAACGTGGGGCAGATTTTCGGGGTGCTGATTCTGGCCCCGCAGGGAGGCACACAGTTAGGCCCGATCCGCTTACCGGGTTTGGGGTTGGGCATCCACGGCCTGGTATACGGCGTGATTCTGGGCGCGTTGCTACACCTCGGCATTCAGGTTCCCGCCTTGATTCGCTACCGCTTCCGCTGGGCGCCTGCGACTGGGTTGCGCACCGCGGGGGTACACCAGGTGCTGCGATTGCTCGGCCCACGTGTGCTGACCATGTTCTTCATCCAGCTTTTTTTCATCACGCGTGACAATCTGGCTTCCGGTTTGGGAGAGGGCGCGGTGACCGCGCTCAATTACGGCTGGTTCATCATGCAGGTACCGGAGACACTGATTGGCACGGCTATTGCCATCGCCATCCTGCCCACGCTGTCGGAGCACATGGCGCGCGGAGATGAGCAGGCCTTTCGGGAGACGATCAACCGCGCGGTGCGGGTGATGCTGGCGCTCTCACTGCCCGCGGCCGCGTTGCTGGCGGCTGGCGTGCGCCCGTTGATCGGTATTCTGGGCTTCGATCAGGCCGGTACACAAATGGTCGTGCTGGCATCTCGCGCCTATCTACTGGGGATGACCGGGCACGCGTTGCTGGAGATCGCGGCGCGTTCGTTCTACGCCCGGCAGGACGCCCGCACCCCGTTGTTCGCGGCCGCGCTGAACGCCGCGCTCTACATACTGCTGGCGGTCAGCTTTTCCCGTTTGTGGGGGCATACGGGTATCGCGTTGGCCAACACGCTGGCCTTCACACTGGAGGCCGGGCTGCTCTTTTATCTGCTCAATCGCAAGACGCCGGGTATTTTTCGAGTGCGCGCCACGGTGCTGCGCGTCGGTGGCGCGGTGCTGGCCGGGGGGGGGACGGTGTACGTTTTGCTCACGTTCCTGCCTCTTTCTGCCTCGCTGATCGCCAGCACGCTGGCGGCCGCGGCCGCGCTACTGGCAGGGGGGGTGATCGCCCTGCCTTTCATCTGGCCGGAACTCAAAACTCTGGTAAGATTGTGATCGGCCATGACACATCCGCGGTTATAATTTGGAACGGTAATAGTTGTAAAGTTTACCTTTGGAGCAATCGTGTCTGAGAGGCAGAAAGACATGGCAACGTACACCCAGGTAGCCACGATTTTGCAAAAAGCACTCGGCCAGGAAGAGGGGCTGTTGGTGTTGGAATACATCGAGAGCCGCATTCCCCCAGACGTCGCCCGAAGCAGTGATGTGAGCAAGAGCGAGGCCGCGCTCCGGTTGGAGATCGAGAAGGTGCGCGCCGACCTGAGCAGAGACATCCAGAAGGTGCGCGCCGACCTGAGCAGAGACATCCAGAAGGTGCGCGCCGATTTAACGATGGAGATCGAGAAAGTGCGCGCCGAAATCGAACAGGTGCGCGCCGATCTAAGCAGAGACATCCAGAAGGTGCGCGCCGATTTGACCATCGAAATCGAGCGATCCAAAGCTGCTCAAACTCGCTGGGCTTTCCTGTTCTGGATCAGCCAGATGGCGGTCTTGGTGGGCATTCTGTTCCGCCTGCTATCCTGAAGCCACCGCATAACATCCATGCTCCCCAGCTCCCATCGCATTCTTCGCATCGTTGTTGTCATCTTGCTGTTTTTGGGTGGCTCGTTTGGCGGGTGGCGCGGTGGCGGGCAGGCTGCCATACCCTGGCAGAGCAAAATAGACGCCTGGGTGTTGGACACCGCCGCGCAGCAGGGGGAGACCGAGTTCATCGTTTACCTGGCCGAGCAGGCCGATCTGAGCGCAGCCTACCAGCTCGAGACCAAACTGGAAAAAGGAACCTATGTCTACCAGACGCTGACCGCGCTGGCAGAACGTACTCAGGGGCCGGTGCTGGCCGCGCTGGAGGCGATGGGCGCGGAGTACCGCGCTTATTGGGTCGCCAACATGATCTGGGTGCGCGGAGACGCCAATGTCGCACAGGCCATGGCGCAACGCGCCGATGTGGCATACGTGTACGCCAACCCGGCCATACCGGTAGACGTGTTGCCCGATCAGAGCCTCGAACCGCTGGCGCCCGAGGCTGTGGAGTGGAACATCGCGCTGGTGGGCGCGGATAAGGTGTGGGCCGCGGGTGTGACCGGCGAAGGTGTGGTGATCGGCGGGCAGGATACCGGTTACGACTGGGACCACCCCGCGCTGATCAATCAGTACCGCGGCTGGGACGGCAGCGTAGCGGACCACAATTACAACTGGTGGGATGCCATCCACAGCGGCGGCGGCATTTGTGGCCCGGATTCGCCCGAACCCTGCGACGACAACGGACACGGCACGCACACGATGGGCACCATGGTCGGTGACGACGGGGGCAGCAACCAGATCGGCATGGCCCCGGGCGCGAAGTGGATCGGCTGCCGCAACATGGACCAGGGCAACGGCACCCCCGACACCTACATCGAGTGCTACCAGTGGTTCATCGCGCCCACCGATCTGAGCGGCAATAACCCCGATCCCGCCAAAGCCCCCCACGTGATCAACAACTCCTGGAGCTGCCCGCCCGGCGAGGGCTGTAACCCGGATGCGCTCCTGGCTGTGGTGCAAAACGTGCGCGCCGCCGGCATCCTGACCGTACACTCCGCCGGAAACAGCGGCCCGGGTTGCAACACGGTCAACACCCCGGCGGCCACCTATGACGAATCCTTCTCGGTGGGCGCCACTACCGCCGCGGACGTCATCTCTTCGTTCAGCAGCCGCGGCCTTTCGACCTTCACCGGCAACCGGAAGCCCGACATCACCGCGCCCGGTTCGGGTGTTCGCTCCAGTGATGTTGGCGGGGGATACAGGGTGTTGAGCGGCACCAGCATGGCCGCGCCGCACGTGGCCGGGTTGGCTGCCTTGCTGATCTCGGCCAACCCCGCGCTGGCCGGGCAGGTAGACGCGCTCGAAGAGATCATCGAGCGGACCGCAGTGCCGTTGACCACCACCCAGGGCTGCGGCGGAGACGGCCCCGCCGACGTACCCAACAACGTCTACGGCTGGGGACGCATTGACGCGCTGGCCGCGTTGCGCGCGGCGCAGCCACTCACCATCACCAAGCGCGCTTCTTCGGACTTGGTTTCCCCGGCCCAGTTGTTGACCTATACGCTTTCCGTCACGCGCAGTTGGGGAATAAGCACCACCAACAATGTGGTGCTCACCGATGTGCTCCCCGCCAACACCACTTTCGTCACCGCCACCCTGCCCCATACCTTCGACGGTAGCACCATCACATGGACGCGCAGCACACTCAACGCATGGCAAACCTTCAGCGTCACGCTGGTGGTACGGATCGAGACCGGCGCGCAGGGGGCGATCTCCAACGCGGCCTACGGCGTGCGCAGCGACGAGCTTGCGGCGGTGGGCGGTAAGCCGGTCATCACCACCATTCACTTCCGCCAGGTTGCGCTGGCCCCTGATCAGGCCGCCAGCGCAGAACCCGGGGAGCGCGTTACGTTCACCCACTCGCTGACCAACACGGGCACGCTTTCCGATACCTACGATCTGACCTACACCAGCGGCCAGGGTTGGCGCGCCGCGGTCAGCCCCCCCATTTCATTGCAGCCGGGGGAGAGCGCATCTGTCACCCTTACGTTGACCGTTCCGCTAACGGCCAGCATAGGCATCAGCGATACGCTGGTGCTCACAGCAACTTCTCGCAGCGACGGCAGCGTCTCAGCCGCGGCCACGAACCTGGTTACAGTAGTGAAAATCTGGCGGCTTTATTTCCCCTTCGTCCCCATCGAGTGACATCACCCGCCAACTTACCGGACCCGCTCGCCCCGCTGTGACCCCGCCATGTACAGCCCCAATTCCGAGCGGGTGACCGTCTGCGGGTCCACCACTGCCACGATCTCGCCGTGGAACATGACCGCGATGCGGTCTGAGAGCGACATGATCTCGTCCAGTTCCGCGGAGATCAGCAGCACGCCGATCCCGCGCGCCCGCATCTCGACGATCTGGCGGTGGATGTACTCAATCGAGCCGACATCCAGGCCGCGGGTGGGCTGGTTGGCGATCAGCAGCCTGACCGGGCGGCTGAATTCGCGCGCCACGATCACCTTCTGCTGGTTGCCGCCGGAGAGATTCGCGGCCGGTACCAGCGGGCCGGGGGTGCGGATGTCGAATTGTTCGATCAGTTTGCGGGCGTTTTCGAGCACGGCCTCCTCGTTGCGCTGCCAACCGTTGGCAAAGGGAGGTTTGTAATACGTACACAGCACCTCGTTGTCCGCCACCGAGTAGGGCAGCACCAGACCGTGTTTTTGCCGGTCCTCCGGGATGTGCGCCATGCCGCTTTCGATCAGGGCGCGCGGGTTCATGGGGGGGATGTGGTGCCCGTTCAGCCGGATGTGGCCGCTCTCGAAGGGGCGCAGGCCGGTCAGGGCTTCGGCCAGTTCGGTCTGCCCGTTGCCTTGCACGCCCGCGATGCCCAAAATCTCTCCCCCCCGAACCTGAAACGACACACCGCGCACAGCTTCCACCCCGCGTTCGTCCCTCACCCGCAAATCCTGCACCTCTAGCACGACTTCGGCGGGGCTGGCGGGCGGCTTTTCCACCCGCAAGAGCACCTCGCGGCCGACCATCATGGCCGCCAGCCCGTGTTCGTCGGTTTCGCTGGGGGTGGTGGTGCCGACTACCTGCCCGCGGCGCATGACCGTGATCCGGTCGGCGACGGAGAGCACCTCTTTCAGCTTGTGGCTGATGAAGATGATCGATACCCCGCTTTCGGTCAGTTGGTGCATGATTTTGAAGAGATCGTTGGCTTCCTGCGGGGTGAGCACCGCGGTCGGCTCGTCCAGCACCAGGATTTTAGCCCGCCGATACAGGGCTTTCAAGATTTCGACGCGTTGCTGCACGCCCACCGGCAGGTCTTCCACAATCGCGTCGGGGTCTACTTCCAGACCGTAGTTGTGTGACAGTTCCCGGATCTGGCGCCGTGCGGTGCGCACGTCTAGCGAAGGGCCACGGGTCACCTCCGAGCCGAGGATGATGTTCTCGGTCACGGTGAAGACGGGTACGAGCATGAAGTGCTGGTGTACCATGCCGATACCCTGATCGATGGCGTCGTGCGGGTTGTGGATGCTGGCAGGCGCCCCGTCGATGTAAATTTCCCCTTCATCCGGCGTGTACAGGCCGTAGATGATGTTCATCAGGGTGCTCTTGCCGGCGCCGTTTTCCCCCAGGAGCGCGTGGATTTCGCCTTTCTCGAGGGTGAAGTTCACCCGGTCGTTGGCGATCACGCCGGGAAAGCGTTTGGTGATGTTGCGGGCTTCGAGGGCGTAGGGTTGGGGCATGGGAAAATGGGGATTGGGAGTCGAGTCATTCTTTTTCGTAGGGGATGCCGTCTGCGGCGGGGGGACGCGCTCGCCCGACGAACCCGGCCAGCACGACGATGGTCAAGAGATAGGGCAACATGCCGATGAACTGGTGAGGGATGTCGATTTTGCCGCCGAACTGTAGTTGTGTCTGCATGGCGGTTGCCAGGCCAAACAGCAGGGCTGCGCCCCAAGAGCCGAACGGCGTCCATTTTCCGAAGATCATCACAGCCAGGGCGACGAAGCCGCGCCCGTTGGTCATGGCGCGCTCGAAGGAGCCGACTGCTTCCAGGCTCAGGAACACACCGGCCAACCCGGCCAGCGCCCCGCCCAGGATGACATTGACATAGCGCACCAGGAAGACGTTGACGCCCAACGTGTCCGCGGCGCGCGGATGTTCGCCCACCGCGCGGGTCCGCAGCCCCCAGCGGGTGTGGAAAATCACATAATGGACCACGAAGACCAACACAATGGTGGCCAGCGTGATGGGCGGGTTTTCAAATAGCACCGGCCCGATCAACGGGATGTCGGCCAGCGGGCCGAGGGAAACGGGTTGTAGTTTGCCTTTGGTGGACACGCCCACGGTGTAAAAGAACCCGGTCACACCTAGCGCCAGGATGTTGATCACTGTGCCGCCAATGATCTGGTCAATTCTCAGGGTGACGGACATGAAGGCCAGCAACAGTCCTAGCAGCGCGCCGGCAAGGATACCGACGATCACCGCGAGCAGCAGGTTGCCGGTCCACACGTTGACCATGAAGCCGATGAACGCGGCGAACAGCATCTGGCCCTCGATGCCGATGTTGATCACACCGGCCAGCTCGCCCATCAAGCCGCACAGCGCGCCCAACACCAGCGGGGTGGACTGCCGCAGCGTAGAGGCCAGCACAGCGGTGGTCACAGTGGGATTCCGGCTGTAACTGATCCCGATCACGATCAAGATCGCCAGGCTAATCCCGCCTGCCAGGCCGTATTGTTTGAACCATCGTTGCCAGTTTTGCATGAGCTTGGGTGACAGTGCTTACGCAGTTGAGACCTCACAGGTCTACTACCACACGATGCAGGAAGATTTTACCCAAAACAGATTGCATCCGGGCGTCTCCATGCGCTTTGAGACCTGTGAGGTCTGGGTGCGACTTTTCAAGTGCGTAAGTCCTATGGGTGAGTGGTTGGAAGGTGAGAACGTTGGAACTGCTCCTTACTGCGCGCCCCAGCCGGTGCTGAGGGTAATTTCCTCTTCGTCCGCGGCGCGGCGGGTGCGCAGGACCCAGCGCACGATCATGTCGGCAGCCACGAAGAACAGGATCAGGGCCTGGATGACGTCGGTGATCTCTTTGGCCACGCCCGCGCTGAACTGCATCTGGCTGGCGCCGGCTTTCATCGCGCCCACCAGCAGCGCGGCGGGGATGACGCCGATGGGGTGGGTTTTGCCCAACAGCGCGATGGTGATGCCGTCGAAACCCAGCCCGACGTTGAAACCGGGTTGAAAACGCCCGACCACGCCCTGGGTTTCGATTGCGCCGCCCAGACCGGCCAGCACGCCGCTGATCGTCATGGTCAGGATGATGGTGCGCGCCACCCGGATGCCCGCGTAGCGCGCCGCGTGCGGGTTCAACCCCACCGTGCGGATCTCGAAACCGATGGTGGTGCGAAAGAGCAGCCACCAGATGAACGCGGAGACCAGCAGCGCGATCAGAAAACCCGCGGGAATTTTACCAATAGCCGGGATGGCAGCGGTGTCCAGAATTTTGGGGGTGCGGGCGACGATGTTGCCGGGGGAGGTGTCTTTCAATACACCGTTGGCCAGAAAATCGGTGATGTTGATGGCGATGAAGTTGAGCATGATGGTGGTGATCACCTCATGCGCGCCCGTGTAGGTTTTCAGCGCGCCTGGGATGGCCCCGAAAACACCCCCGGCCACCATGCCGCCCAGCAAGGCCAGTGGTGCGTGAATGTAAAATGGCAATCCCTCGATGGCGAACCCCAGCCAGGCGGATACCAGTGCGCCTACCAGTAACTGCCCCTGCCCGCCGATGTTGAATAGCGCGGCTTTGAATGCAAAGGCAACTGCCAGCCCGGCAAAAATCAGGGGAGTGGCTTTTTCCAGCGTGCGGCCAACGGCCTCGAGGTTGCCGAAAGAACCCTCGATCAGCGCGGCGTAAGCCTCTCCCGGCGGCGCACCGGAAACCGCAAGAATGATCCCGCCGAGCAGGGCGGCCAGCAGTACCGCACCCACCGGCACACTGACAGCCCGCCAGAATCGCACCAGGGGCAATCGACCGGGACGTGAGATGCTTTCGGCTTCGTTTGTCATTGCAGGCTCATGAGGGGAAATTTTACCGCGCCATTTTACCCGTCTTCGCGTTTTGCGTAAAGCGAACTGGGAAAATCTGGAACAAACAAAAACTTCCGGGAGTATGACGTCCCGGAAGTTCCTCGAGCGTGTTTTTGTTCGTAATTTCAGTCCCGTTTCCAAAACACGCGGATTCGCTTTTCTCCATCCGCATATTGAAAGGAAAGCTCACCCTGGTAAGCCCGCGCCAACGATTCGCCAATCCGCCGGGCAATATGAATGCCGGTGGTGGTCACCAGCGTGTGATCGGGATTCTCGGCAATGTTCATCAAGCGTTCCAGAGGGCGGGCAGCTTTTTGCTGTGCTTCAACGTTTTTGATCAGGTTATGTATTTCGTCCTGGTGCTCTCGATAGAACCGGCCTCTGATCTCCACAAACCCTGCGGGATAGTTGGAAGCAATACGGCGACAGGCCGGGCAAACGGTTTCATTGGCATTCGGAGGCCTCTCCTCCCACGCCCAACGACCTTTGGTGTACACCGCGCCGCATTGGGTGCAGGTGGTGGGTTCAGGCCAATCCCCGCGGGTAGGATGCACGTCATGCCGCTTTTTGCGAATCAGGCGGTCTTTTCGGAATGGAACGTTTTGCATCGGAGACTCCTTTGGTTGGTCGATTGAAGCGTTTTATCTGCACATTCACCCTCTTGATTTCTCCCCAACAGCGTATAATAGCGTTGGGTTGCTCAGCACATTTAACTTGTATCAGAAAATTGTTAATTTGACGTTAACTCCCTGGAATCTCCCATGACATCGTACACCCTGACACTCCTCCCTGACCGGTTGGCGGTCTGCCGCCTTTCCGCGGGGTCGCCGTACCCGGACTGGGCGCGCGGCCCTGGGCTGGTGGCCCTCACCCGCACCCCGGACGAGCTTTCCGTGGTTTGCGATCAGCGCAGCGTCCCCCCCGGGGTACAGGCCATCCGCGACTGGCGCGCCCTCAAAGTGGCCGGGCCGCTGGATTTTTCCCTGGTCGGCGTATTGGCCTCGCTGGCGAGCGTGTTGGCCGCGGCGGGTGTGAGCATCTTCGCCCTCTCCACCTACGACACCGATTACATTCTCGTCCGCCAGCCCGATCTCCAGGCCGCCCTCCGCTCCCTGCGCAGCGCGGGGCATGAAGTGGGGTAGGGAGCAAGAAGTAGGAAGTAAGAAGTAGGGAGTAGGGAGTAGGGAGTAGGGAGTAAGGCGAGGCATTTATGTCCATTTACCTCCATGACATTCCTCTCAAACAAGCACAAGCACGCTTGGAGCAAGCCCTGCGCGCGGCGGGGTTGTGGCGCGTGCTGGGCGTCGAAGACATCCCTCTCGACGAAAACGCGCGCGGCCGTGTGCTGGCCGAGCCGGTTTGGGCCAAAATCTCCTCCCCGCATTACCACGCCGCGGCCATGGACGGTTTCGCGGTGCGCGCCCGTGACACCGATGGCGCCACCATGACTGCTCCGGTGGTGTTGCGCTGCCCGGAGCAAACGGTGTACGTGGATACCGGCGACCCGCTGCCCGCATGGGCCAACGCGGTCATTCCGATTGAGAACATCGAGCCGCTGGACGAACGCGGGGAGCTATCCGCGCGGGCGCGCGCGCCTTATGCCATTCGGGTGCGGGCCGCGTTGCCCCCCTGGAAACACGTGCGCCCGCTGGGAGAGGACATGGTAGCCACCCAACTGGTGCTGCCAGCGGGTCAGGTGCTGCGGCCTGTGGATTTGGGTGCGGCTGCGGGTTGCGGGCACGCTACATTGCGTGTAGCCAAAAAACCACAAATAGCAATCCTGCCCACCGGCACAGAACTAAAGCCTATCGGCGAGCCGGTCACAGCCGGAGACATCATCGAATACAACTCCGTGGTGTTGGCCGCGCAGGTGTCCGAGTGGGGTGGGGTGCCGGTGCGCTACCCGATCACCCCCGACGACATCGAAGCGCTGCGCGCCCGCGTGATCGAGGCCGCACGGGACAACGACCTGGTGCTTTTGCTGGCCGGTTCTTCCGCCGGTTCGGAGGATTTCTCCGCTCAGGTGGTCGAGTCCCTGGGAACGTTGCTGGTACACGGCGTCGCGGTGCGCCCGGGGCATCCGGTGATCTTGGGGATGATCGATGAGCGAGAGCCGGGAAGCGGGGGGCAAACCCCGATCATCGGTGTGCCGGGATACCCCGTGTCCGCCGCGTTGACTGGGGAGATTTTCATCGAGCCGCTGCTGGCGCGCTGGCTGGGACGCCGGCCGCGGCAGCCCCTGGTCGTGCAGGCCACCCTGACGCGCAAGCTGGCTTCCCCGGCCGGGGACGATGACTACGTCCGGGTGGCGGTCGGCAAAGTGGGTGAGCGGGTGCTGGCCGCACCATTGAGGCGCGGCGCGGGGGTGATCTCCTCCCTGGTGCGCGCCGATGGGATCGTGATCGTGCCCGCGGGGTCGCAAGGGTTGCCCGCCGGCGCGGACGTCCGGGTGCGGTTGTATCGCTCACCGCACGAGATCGAGCGTTCCATTCTGGCGATTGGCTCGCACGACATGACCCTGGATTTGCTGGCGCAATTTTTGGCTGGCAGGGACCGGCGGCTGACTTCCGCGAACGTGGGCAGCCTGGGCGGGTTGATCGCGTTGCGACGGGGGGAGGCGCACCTGGCCGGGTCTCACCTGCTCGATCCGCAGACCGGGGAATATAATTTGAGCTACATTCGCCAGTATTTACCCGATACACCGGTGGTGGTGGTCGCGTTGGTGGGCCGGGAGCAGGGGTTGCTGGTTCCAAAGGGGAATCTCAAAGCTATCCGCTCGCTGGAGGACCTGGCGCGTGAGGGGGTGCGTTTTGTCAACCGCCAGCGCGGGGCCGGAACGCGGGTGTTGTTGGATTACCAGCTATCCAAATTAGGGATTGATGCGGCTGCTATTGGGGGCTATGATCAGGAGGAGTACACCCATCTGGCGGTGGCCGCGGCGGTGGCTTCGGGGCGGGCGGATTGCGGCTTGGGGATCGCGGCCGCGGCCCATGCGCTGAATCTGGAATTCATCCCTCTTTTTAAGGAAAGATACGACCTTGTGTTTCTGAGAGAGGAGTATAATAGGCCTTTGGTGGCTCCCTTACTGGAAGTGTTGCGCGATGCCTCTTTCCAGAAGGCGGTTTCACAGCTGCCCGGATACGACATTGCCCCGATGGGGCGCATCATTGCTGAATGGGAGTGAAGTCACATGACGTATGCTTTAGTCATCGATGACAACCGCGTTTTTGCGGACAGTTTGTGCCAGATGTTGGAGTATTTCAACATCGAGGCCGAGGCCGTGTATGGCCCTTGGTCTGGTATTACGGCATCGAAAGATAAAATGCCGACGATGATATTTTTGGATATCAACATGCCAGGCGTAAACGGTTTCCAGGTGCTGGAGTATCTGAAACGCGAACCGCAGCTGTCCGAAGCACCGGTGTTCATTGTTTCTTCCGAAGCGCAGGACGAAAATGTGAAACGTGCGTTGCAGGAGGGAGCCGAGGCCTTTATCCCCAAGCCGGTCTCTTTGGATGAACTTGAAAAAGTTTTGCGGGCTGCCAGGCTGATCGGGTGATATATGCCGTTATCCGCCGGAATTCCCGCCCCTGATTTCGTCTTGCCGGATGAAAATGAAACGCCACACCGCCTGTCGGATTACCGCGGCAGGCCGGTGGTGTTGTATTTTTATCCCAAAGATGACACCCCTGGCTGAACCAAAGAAGCCCGTGGTTTTCGTGACGACTACGGGGCCTACCGGTCGGCAGGCGTAATCATTTTGGGTGTCAGCCCTGACTCTCCCGCATCGCACGCAAAATTCAAACGTAAACACAATTTGCCGTTTACCTTGCTGGCAGATTCCGAACGCGAGGTCTGTAAACGCTACGATGTTTGGGGAAAGAAGAAGTTTATGGGCAAAGAGTTCGAGGGGGTGTTGCGCACCACCTACCTGATTGACGAAAAGGGGGTGATCCAGCGGGTGTTCGAAAACGTGAAGCCCGCCGGGCACAGCGCTGAAATTCTGAGGGTTTTGGGGGAAGTGATTGATTGAGTGTATAAATTAATCGTAAATTAGGAAAAGAAGTGATTAATTTCACTAGACATCCAAGAGCGAGTGAGTATAATTAGCGCGTGTTTTCTCTTTTGGAAAGCACCTCCGTTTGAATGAGAGCGAGCGTCTTTTTTTGGGTATATTCTCCGGCTTTGTGTAGCGAAAGACATTGATGAGTTTCGAGGGAGTGTTCGGGAGGAGGCTGAAATCCCCCTGCACCCATCCAGGCGTATTAGAAAACGCATTCGTGCGGTTTCAAGTTGTTTACCACGGATTTTGCATACCTTGCGGCGCATATTTGGCAGCAAGCGTGCCATCCTTGAATTTGTTTTGACTCGACCAACCCGAATTTTTTGATCCCAACCCTGGAGCAAGCACATATGAACCAACTGAAGCATTATATTGGTGTCGTTATTCTGGTTGCCGTTCTGACCGTTGCCACTGGGCTTGGCTTGCAATCTGCACTGCAAAACGGCTACATTCTGCCTCCCGCGGCCAGTTGGCAAGCGGTACCCATCGACTGGCTTTTTGGCCTGCACTTTTGGGCGATTGCTTTTTTGTTCTCGCTCATTGTGGGGTTTCTGTTGTACAGTGTGATCGTTTTTCGACGCAAAAAGGGCGAAACAGGCGATGGCGTTCATTTTGAAGGCAATACCACCATCGAAATTTTGTGGACCCTTATTCCACTGGCTACGGTGATCTATTTTGCTTACCTGGGCGCGCAAACCTTGTCGGACATTCAGCGGGTGGACCCGGATGCGATACGCGTCAACGTGACGGGACGGCAGTGGTCATGGACATTCGAGTACCCGGAGTTGGGCATTGTTTCCGAAGAACTGGTGTTGCCCAACAACAAACAGGCCTTGCTGCGCATGAAGTCGCAAGACGTGATCCACTCGTTTTGGGTGCCTGAGTTTCGCGTCAAGCAGGATGTGCTGCCGGGGGACATGGTGCGAGAGTTACGCGTTACTCCCAAAGAGGTTGGTGAATACAAAGTGCGCTGTGCGGAGCTGTGCGGCCGCGATCATGCCAACATGCGCGCGCCGGTTGTGGTGCTCGAACAGGCCGATTTCGATGCCTGGGTGGAAGAACGATTGGCCGCGGACCCCACGAAATCCGACGATCCGGTCGTGCGCGGTCAGGCCTGGGCGATCCAGTTTGGTTGTGCGGCTTGCCACAGTTTCGATGGCACAGACGGTATTGGCCCGAGCTGGGCAGGTCTCTTCGGCAAGGAAGAAACCATGGAAGACGGTTCCACCGTTTTGGTGGACGCGGAATACCTGATCGAATCCATTCGCGACCCCGGCGCGCAGATCGTAGCCGGATACCAAAACGTCATGCCTGCCAACATCGGCGAGGACCTGACGGACGATCAAATCGCAGACATCATCGCTTTCATCGAGAGCTTGAAATAATCCCGCGGTATTCTTCAACGGAGGTTTTCGTATGAACATTCTTTCACTCGCGCTGGTCCGAGGTTTGCTTGGCCAGGTTGTCGGCACGCTGGTTGGGATGGGCATTGTCACCCTGGTCCGCCTGATCTTTGGGATGGACCCGGTCTGGAAGGCCGAACCCGCCTGGGTTTTGGGCGGTGTGGTCGGGACGATGTTCTTTATGCTGGCAACTGGGGTGATGGGCGATTGGCTGAAATGGGCGAAAGGGGAATCCACTCCCGATCACCCGCACGAAGAACCCGGTTGGCAACGCTACTTCAACGTCTCTCTCGATCACAAAGTGATTGGTATCCAATATGGTGTCACTTCAGTGATCATTTTCCTGATCGCGGGAACGTTTGCTCTTATCTTTCGCACCGAGTTGATCGCGCCGGGAATCCAATTCCTGGAACTCGATGTTTTCAACACCTATGTTGGCCTGCATGGCATCCTGATGATCGCCGGCATTCTGCTGGGGGTCGGCGCGATGATCAACTATCTGGTGCCTCTGATGATCGGCGCAAGCGACATGGCTTTTCCGCGTTTGAACGCTTTCGCATTCTGGATCAACCTGCCCGGCGCGGTGCTGGTGTTGGCGACCCTTTTCCTGGGCGGCTTTGACTCCGGATGGACGGGCTACCCGCCCCTGAGCGCGAATCTGGAGAAAATTGGTTTTCAGACCTTTTTCATGGGCGTGTATTTCATCGGCCTGTCCTCCATCACCGGCGGGATCAACGTGATCGTCACCGTTCTGAGGATGCGCGCCAAAGGCATGAGCTTGTTCAAGATGCCCATCTTCGTCTGGGCCGCGCTCGCGACCGCGCTGATCCAGTTCTCGGCCACGCAATTGATCGGCCTGTCATTCCAATTGGTGATGTTCGAGCGTCTGTTTGGGATGAACTTCTTCGATCCCACAGAGGGCGGCAACCCGATTCTTTTCCAGCACCTGTTTTGGTTCTACTCCCATCCCGCGGTGTACGTCTTCATTTTGCCCGGGCTGGGGATCATTAGCGAGTTGCTGCCTGTTTTTGTCCGCAAGCCGCTGTTCGGATACAAATGGATCGCCATGTCTTCTCTGGGCATTGCGCTGGTGGGCTTCTTCGTCTGGGCGCACCACATGTTCACCTCCGGCATGGCCGAATATCTGCGGGTACCCTTCATGTACAGCACACTGCTGGTTGCCGTGCCCACCGGTGTGAAGTTCTTTAGCTGGGTCGGCACCATGTGGCAGGGTAAGATGACTTTTCCCACCCCCATGTTGTTCGTGTTGGGGGCCATTACCATTTTCTTGTTGGGCGGCTTGAGCGGCCCGCCCAACGGCACGGTATCTACCGACCTGTACTTGCACGACACCTACTGGATCGTCGGCCATTTTCATGCCACCATGTTCGGCGGGTACGTCTTCCCGATGTTCGCCGCCATTTACTACTGGTTCCCCAAATTCAGCGGCAAAATGTACAGCGAAAAACTGGGTAAGTTGCACTTCTGGCTGATGCTGCCCGCCTTTTACGTCCAATCGTTGGGCCAGATGTGGGTGGGCCTGTCCGGGATGCGCCGCCGAATCGGGGACTACGACCCGGCCCTGGGCATCGAAACCGGCCAATTACTGATCACCATCGCCGGATACGTGATTGCCCTCTCGGTGTTGATCTTTGTGGTGAACATGATCATCAGTCTGCGCTCCGGCCAGAAAGCCCCCGCCAACCCGTGGAATTCACGCTCCCCTGAATTTCAGCTCCCCTCCCCTGTGCCGGTACACAACTACGCGCAGCAACCCTTCGAGGTGGTGGGCGAACCCTACGATTATGGTCTCCCAGGCTCTGTATATGTCAACATGAGTGCTGCCCCAGCCGGTGATTGAGATTTCAAAGAAAGGGAATGATCGATGGATGAAACAAAACCAAAACCCGATTATAGTTGGAACCTGTTAGCCTTTTACGCCTTAATTTTGTTCACTATCGGCGAGTTTATTCTGGGTATCAGCGCAACCAGCAACATCGCCGCGCTGATGATCCTGTTTGGCCTTGGAAAGGCATATTTTATTGTGACACGCTATATGAACATTGGCCGTCTCTTTTCGGATGAGGAGGAACACGCATGAGTGCTCAGGCAGACTCTTTGGCTGAATACCGTGAGAAACTGATCAACAACCGCCTCGGCTTGTGGCTGTTCATCATCTCTGATGCTTTCGTGTTCGGCGGCTTGTTTATCGCCCGCTTCAATCTGCTGGGAGACAGCCGTCCAGAACTCAACCAGACGTTAGGCCTGGTGGTTACTTCCATTTTGTTGCTCAGCAGCTTTTTTATGAACCGTGCCGAAATCGCCATTGGCGCGGGTGATGTGAAGACCTTCCTGCGGAACACGCTCGTGACCATGATCCTGGGCACGATCTTCCTGCTGGGCGTGGTGGCTGTCGAATGGCAGATCGCGCCCTTTGGCCCAGCAGATGGCGTGCATGGCGCCATTTTCTACACCATGACGGGTTTTCACGCTTTCCATGTGTTCACCGGCATCATTTTTTTGTGGGTGGTGTGGCGCAATGGCAAAAAAGGCCTCTATACCGCTGAACGGCACTGGGCTGTGGAGGCTTGCGCGGTCTACTGGCACTTTGTCGATGTGGTTTGGGTGTTCTTCTACCCCGCGTTGTACCTGATCGGCTCGCTCGTCATTGGATGATGCCCCGTGCTATCGCTCAGAATGACACCAGCAATAGCTGGCATGAGAACTGCAATTGAGGTACGAGCGTGATCGACAAGCAAATCCTGCGGCTTGCTGCACGAAGGTTCTTGTTGCTTCTCGTCATTTCTTTGCTCTTCGTAGGCGCAATGAGCGAGGCAGCCTACTATTTCCTGAAATCGGATGCCGACCGCCCGCCCCAAGAGGTGGAACTCGTCATCCCCCCTGGCACGGCTGCGAAGGTAGCCGCGGGAGAGGAGGAACCTGCCATTCCCAGCGGTATGACTTTCGTCATGGGGGACACCTTGATCGTACGCAACCAGGATTCGATAGACCACCAGCTTGGTTCGCTGCGCATTCCCGCGGGCGCAAGCGCAAGCATGTTGCTCGAAGAGGTCAATAATTACGCGCTGGCCAGCTCTTTCCACCCTTCGCAGTATTTCAGCCTCGACGTGCGCGAGCGAACCACGCTCAACCTGCGCCTGATCGCCCTCATATATGTGACACCGGCCACAGTCGCCTTTCTGTTTGTGTATAGTCTGATCCTTTTCCCGCTCAAGCCGCGCGTTGTTGAGACGTAAATCATTTACGATACTTACGCTTGGGACCTCACAGGTCTACCCCCACACGATGCAGGAAAATTTTACCCAAAATAGATTGCATCCGGGCATCTCCATGCGCTTTGAGACCTGTGAGGTCCGGGTGCGACTTTTCAAGAATGAACCCCCTCCTCTTTTTTAACCGTCGGTGGTGGTGGACGACCTTGCTGGTAATCGCCGCGGTGGGGGTGATGATCCGATTGGGTATGTGGCAACTGGACCGCCTGGAGCAGCGCAGAGCCTTCAACGCCCGTGTCAGCCAACAGATTGCACAACCGCCCTTGACCCTGAACGCGGAAACCTTACACCTGGACCTCGAAAACATGGAATACCGGCAGGTGATCGTGCAAGGGGAATACGATCCGGAGTACGAAGTCGCCCTACGCAACCAGGTCTGGGGCAACCGCCTGGGCGTAGACCTGATCACCCCATTGCGGATCGCAGGCACCGATCAAGCTGTGCTGATCAACCGCGGCTGGATTCCGGCGGATTTGTATACGCCCGGAGAGGGCCAGCAATTCGCGCAAACCGGCCAGGTGACCGTTTACGGCGTCCTCCGCCGCTCGCAGTCCCAGCCCGATATTGGCCGCCGCTCTGACCCCACCCCCCTGCCCGGCGAACGTCTGCTGGCCTGGAACCTGCTCAACGTGGCGCGCATCGCAGAACAAACCCCCTACGAGCTGCTGCCCGTCTACATCCAGCGCGTCCCAGACGACAGCTTGCCCGCGAATCAGGCCGCCTGGACCATCGAACACCTGCCCTTCCCCTCCGAACCCGACCTGGATTTGACGGAAGGCCCCCATTTAGGGT
>Ga0256830_1000799_pt1 | contig 23335 bp, 29 predicted proteins | sample 128326metaG_FD_190537 | JGI IMG/M metagenome (GOLD analysis project Ga0256830, IMG submission 190537) | Hydrothermal vent microbial communities from Lau Basin, Pacific Ocean - 128-326 | ecosystem: Environmental > Aquatic > Marine > Hydrothermal vents | place: Pacific Ocean: Lau Basin | collected... | reverse complement strand
CCATTTCAATTTTATTAGAAAAATATTTATTTAGGCAGTCTTAGGGTAGGGTGAAATGAAGGCAGAAGAGGTGATGAACCCCAACGTGATCTGGGCAGAACTGCCAAACACAAGGGAATACGTTCTCGAGCTGTTCAAAAAGCACGATATTTCAGCAGTTCCCGTACTCAAAAACGGAAAACTTTCCGGAATTGTTACCAGAAAGGACATTCTCAGAAAAATCGAAGAGGATCAGCTTGCTCTTCTCATGACTCCTGATCCTGTCTATGTGACCCCCGATACAAGCATCAATGAAGTTATAAGGATATTTTCTGAGACTGAATTCAGAAGGCTTCCTGTTGTAAGGGATAACAGGCTTGCCGGAATCATAACAGTCAGGGATGTTATCAGGGTTCTTGCAGAAAAGGGTATTGAGGAGCCCATAGGAAAATACGTTTCCAATTCATCTGTCTGCGTTTGGGAAAACACACCCCTCAACGTTGCAGGGGAGATAATGAGAATAGGAAATGCTGAAGCCTGCCCCGTTCTTGATTCTGATTCCAGGGTTGTCGGGATAATTGACGAAAAGATCCTGCTCACAGAGACACTTATTGAGGATTTCATCGAATCAAGGGAGTACGCCTCATCAAGCGACTCTGACGATGAATGGGCATGGGAGGGGATAAGGGATTTTGCTGTAAAGTATTTTGAGGTTAGTGTTGTTAAACTTCCAAAGGAGCCGGTTAGGGAGTTCATGAAGAAGCCGGTTTTTGCAAATCCAAGGTCTCCAATATCGAAGGTTGCAAGGGAAATGGACGCATCTGACTTGGATTACCTGCCTGTTCTGGATATAAACGAAAGGTTCATAGGAATGATTTCTGATAAGGATCTCTTGAAGGCTGTTTACGGCATATTTTAGTACCATTTTCTGAGAGACATCTCAAAAAGAGATCCTCTCGATGAAATCAGCCCCATCACGGCACTGTAACACTCCTCCTTTACCCTTTCAATTGGCCCTTCACCATTTACAAATACTATCTCATCCGATTTCAGACTCTTGTATATTTGCCTCACCTTTTCCAGATAATTCGGGTCTTCAAATCCCGTTAGCTTTCCTCTCTTCCTGATCCGTTTCAGTGCTGTCTCTGGAGATACATCTATGATTATGGTTAGATCAGGTTTTGGGGCAAATTCCTCATTTTTCGTGCGTATCATTTCTGTGTCCATGCCGAGTGCCCCCTGGTATGCTATTGTGGAGTAGTAGTATCTGTCGAGAATAACAGTCACACATCTGCTTATCCTCGGCAGAATATTTTTCTCCACGTTCTCCATTCTGTCAAGAATGAACAGCTCAAGCTCTTTTTCAGGAGGAAATCTTTGCTTCGAGGTTTTTATCATTTTTCCAAAAACGCTGTCTCCGGGTTCTTTCAGGATTTCGCTTTCAAATCCGAACTCCTGCAGCACCTCTTTCAGATAGTGTGCTATGGTCGTTTTACCCGAACCATCGATCCCTTCAACGGCTATGAGAAAACCCACAATGGAAATCCGGAAATTATTTTAAAAGATTTGTGGATGTGGTCAGTGAGAGATGAAGTCCCTCACTTTTAGGAGCTTTTCGTAATCCTCATACCTGAGAATGCTGTCCCAGTTTCCGGTCAGCTTTGCTATTGCAAAAAATCCAAAGAGAATTGCAGCTATTGCAGTGGGATAGTAGATAACTTTCTTCACGCTCACTCCGGCAAATTTGAGCTTGAGATAGCCATACTTGCATGCCGAAATGCATTCAAGACACATTATGCAGTCTGGTGTGGTTATCTGGTTCTTATGACTGATTTTTATCCCGGCAGGACATGCCTCATCACATTTTGCACATCCGGTGCAGCCATTTTTTTCAATTCTTGCAGGCGATGCAAGAGATAGAATCCCTATCAAGGCACCGTAGGGGCATACAAACCTGCACCACAGATTTTTTACAAGCAGAGTTCCAAAAATCAGGATCATGGTGACTATAACAGTTAGATTTCCGGGCTTCAGCCAGAAATCAAGGAGCTTTACATCTGCTATTGCCCAGTACGGGGAGAAGAGGAACATTGCTGCATCATCAGCGCTCATTGGCAGGATCAGGGCAAGAAAGAAAATCAGAAGACCGTACTTCAGAACCTTCAGGTAGTCTGTTCCCAGAAAGGTTCTTCCTCCAAGTCTCTCACCTGCAAGCGTGAGCATTTCAGAAATAAAACCAATTGGACACACCCATCCGCAGAATCCTCTTCTGAATACAACGGCGGACGTGATTACTGCCATGAAAATTACAAGTGCTGCAGGATGTACAGGATCAATGAATCGATTCAGAATGAGATTTTTCAGGCTTACAAGGGCACCAATCGGGAGAAATGCCTCTATGGATACAGGTCTGTCAACATAGGGCCATCCCTTGTCAAAATGACTTACAAAAAGGTAGAGTCTGACCCAGGCATACACCGTGAAAAGGAAAAAGAACAGCTGAAAAACCCTTCTGTAATGATTTTTAGTTAAATTAATCATCTCAGAGGACTTCATTGTTCTGTATTTTCCTGATTATCAGATATTTATTTTCCCTAAGGTTTTAGGATAATGATTTAAAGTTACAGTACGTAGTTGTGTTATGATTGATACTGCCATTGAAATCGGAAAAAAACTTGCAGAACAGCATCTCATTGATGGTTCAAGCGGCAATCTGAGCTTCAGGAAGGGAATAAAGATGATCATAACAAGAACAGGAGCCATGCTGGATATGCTAACTCCGGAAGACTTCATTGAGGTCGATCTGGGAAAATCAGATTCAAGGGCATCATCGGACCTGAAGGTACATCAGAGAATTTATGACGAGACAGATTACAGTGCTGTCATACACTGCCACGGAACCTACAATGTTGCCCTTTCGTTTATTGAGGGAGAAATAATTCCCATAGACCTTGAGGGAACGATGTTCCTGAAAAAAATAGCCTTTGTTGATGGGAGGTTTGGAAGTGATGAGCTTGCAGAGAAAATCGCCCGGGAGATCAGAGAAAATGGATTTGCAGTGGTGAAGGGACATGGCATATACACAGCAGGAAAGGATTTCAGAGATGCTTACAGAATGGCGTCATTTGTTGAGCACTCATGCAGGGTTTACTATCTCACAAAGCTCTTTTCCCTTCTCGGTAGGCACTGATTGACAGATAGGCTCCTGCAACTATGCCGAGAGGGGTCAGCCATGGAAATCCAGCAATGATTGCAAAGGGAGACATAAAAATAACAAGTATCCCGCCAAGAAATCTCAGAACGAGGGACATGTAGTATTCTTCCATGATCCATCCCCTGTCCCTTAACAACTTTATATGAGAGATTCCATTACAAAAAAATTGGAAAGATTATCCAGCCTGAACACTGAGTGAGCTTTTTAACTTGTTCTGGAGCTCTGAAAATCTCTCTCTGAGTTTGGTTTCCTGTCTTTCAAGCATGTTCTTCCTAACCTCGTATGTCTCTATTTTCTCCTTCAGGTCCTTTTTGACATCGTCTTTACTCATTTTGACAAGAACATTTCCAACTGCCTTGAATGCAAAGTCTCCTTCTGATTTTTCAAGCTCTTCCAGCGCATCTCTTGATTCCTTTATCAGGCTGTCAAGCTGTGCTTTCTGTGCTATAATCACCTGCAACTGCTGCTGAACCTGCTGAAGCTGAGCAGCAATATTCTGAATCTGTGGAGGTAATTCACCCATCCTTCATCACCTCTAAGGTTTCTACACACGCTCTCAACAATCTCAAATGTGAGCTTACACTTGCCCTGAGGGCTGTGAGGTCATCAGCCTCAATTTCAACAACAAAACTTTCAGGGGTTAAATAAATTTTTGCTCTGCTTCTCCTCTCCTCAACCTCATCCACAAAAACTCCTGAAAGTACCTTAAGTGTATCCATGTCGCCCTCAATCTTTATTATGGCCTTCATGAATCCTCAAAACCTTCATTGTAAGTACAGGCTTTTTGCCGTATCTGAACTCCAGCCTCCCCCCTCTTGCATGGACGATCTTTTTTGGTTTTGTTCTCTGAACAAACCTTTCACCTGCATCAATCTTTGGAAGCGCTCCCAGCAAAAGAGGATCAAAGTCTACCTTTCCTGCGAAGTAGACGTGACTGTCATCCATTTTCTCTCTCCTTATCACCCCAACGTTCATTCTCCATGTCATCTCCCTCTCCCCGTTTCTGTAAAAATCCATGAATGACGGATTCCCCTTGATTTCCTTAACAACAACAACATTTTCAAATTCGTTCAGGATGCTTTCAAGACTTGTTTTTCCTCTCTGAACGTACCTCCAGTTCATGAATCTGCTGATAACCCTGCAGAAACTCCTTGTTCTCCTTGATGGATCACGGGAGGTTGTGAGCACTATCATGTTCTACTCTTTATAGACGAAAACAGGGATCCTGCTCTTCCTGACAACTTCATAAGCGGTTCCGCCGAGCAGCGATTTCATGAATCCTTCTCCCGAAGATGCGATTGCCGTCATGGTGGCATTTTTTTGCTCGGAAATTCTCACCACCTCCTTGTATGGCGTTCCGGACTCAATCACAGTTTCAACATCTACTCCATTTTCCTTAAATGAGTCTTCAATCTCCTTGAGCCTTTTCATGGACTCTTCATTGAGTTCTGCTTTTCTTTCAAGCACATGAATGAGGATTACTTTTCTGCAGTCCTTGCTTTCTGAAAAAAAACTTACAAAGTTCAGCATTTTCTCACTCCTCTCTGAGAAGTCAAATCCAACAGCGATGGTTTCAAATATTGATGAGACCTTCTGTTCTCCCTGATGATCCCGAAACTTCAAAACAAGAACAGGTTTTCTGCTTCTTTTTACAACACCCTCAGAGACGCTGCCAAGAAGTATTCCTGCAATAAATCCCTTTCCCTGTGATGGGATTACGATCATGTCAGCTTCAACCTCTTCTGCAGTCTCACAGATAACTGAAGATGGCTCACCAATTCTGGGCTGCAGTGCATTAACCTTCAGCCCTTCACGTCTCACCATGTCAGCAAATCTTTCAAGATTCTGTTCCGTTTCTCTTTCGTAGTCATTTATGACTGCAGGAATATCTATTCCTGAAACGGGACCGAGAATTTTGTTCAGGTCGATTGCATGAAGAACAAACACCTCTTCAGTACCCAGCTCTCTCAGGTTTCTCAGCATGGCAATTCCCGATTCCGATGCATGCGAGAAATCTGTTGGATACAGGACCTTTCTGATCATCTCAGAATAATTATCTGGGAGATTATTTAACACTTTCGAATGAAAAAAGAATTAAATCAGTTTCAATCCGATATAAAAGTTTTTTAAGAGGAGTAAGCTTCCTCAAGAGGTGGGACGATCTCCTTTTTTCTGCTCATCACCTTGTCCAGCCACACTCTGTTATTCTCAAGCTTTGTCCCAAATGCTTTTTCAACAACCGAATCACTGTCAACAACAGCCAGAAGAAGGGTCCCTTCCTTGATTATATCTGTCAGCATCATGTAAATCCCCGCATAGCCTTCATTATTCTTCATTTCGCTCATCTTGCTTAAAATCTCATCGATTCTTGGCTCAATTGCAGAGAGATCGACAAGCTCCACCTGACCTATCCCCACCCTGTTTCCCGACATGTTGAAGTCCTTGAAGTCCCTCTTTATTATTTCCTCTGCACTCATTCTGTCTATGTCAGAAAGCTTTGATTTCACCTGAATTCCAAAGGTATTCATATCTGTCACACCTGCTATTCTCGCCAGATCCTCCGCAGCCTTTATGTCCTTCTCAGTTGTGGTAGGTGATTTGAATATTACAGTATCGCTGAGGATTGCTGAAAGAAGAATTCCGGCGATTTTTTTGGGTATGGGAATGTTATGATAGTCATAAAGCAGTTTAACAACAGTTGCGGTACATCCAACAGGCATTGCAAGGAAGAAAATTGGGTTAGGAGTTGTAATATCTCCGATCTTGTGGTGGTCGATTATCTCAACAATTTCAGCCCTGTCAATGTTATCAATGCTCTGAGACACATCACTGTGATCAACAAGGATGACCTTTTTTCCCTCCCATTCTGTCACAAGTTCAGGAACATGAACTCCAAATTTTTCAAGAACGAAGGCAGTTTCGGGGTTTATCTCTCCCTGCCTTGCTGCCATTGCATCAACACCAAGGCTTCTTTTAAGCTCGGCATATGCGATTGCTGAGCAGATGCTGTCTGTATCGGGATTTTTATGACCCACAACAAATATCATGTCTCACACTAACCGAGCACCGTTATTAAATTTTTCGAAATTGTTATCTGAGCCTCCACACAACCGCTATTCCATTTCCGAGAACCTCAAATGACTTCAGCTCTGCCCTCAGTGGAACGTCAAACGATGTGCCATCGATCACTGTAGGGGAATCCTTCCCACCAACAATCCAGCCAGAATAAAATACCCTGATCTCGTCAACAAGGTTCTCCCTGATGAGGGAATAATTGAGCTCTCCTCCTCCCTCAACCATGACTTTTCTGATTCCAGTATGATGCAGGTACCTCATCAGAGCTCCCAGATCTACTCTATCATTTCCGGCTGAAAAAACTTCAGCCCTTTTTCTCACCTCCTCAACTCTATCTTTTCTGGCATTCTCCGATACTGCCACAAGTGTATCGGCATCTTCGCTGAGTATTTCTGAATTAACCGGGATCCTGCATTTGCTGTCCACAACAATTCTCAGTGGGTTTGGCTTCAACCCCTTTTTAACCCTCATTTTTCTGAGCAACTCACTCTTAACAGTCAGTTTTGGGTTATCAGACAGAACCGTCCCTATTCCGACCATGATTGCATCACTTTCAGCTCTCAGTCTGTCAACGACCTGGAAGTCCTCCTTAGATGAAAGCCTTATCTGCTCTCTTCTCTCATTGCTTATCTTTCCGTCAAGACTTGAGGCGATGTTTATGAATACAAACGGTCTCATTTCAGCATACCCTCTAAAAACCTCTTTGCACTCTCGACTCTTGAAGTATCTCTTCCTGAAAATTTCACCAGGACATAACCTGGCTTGGGGTAGGAGCCGATTTCAACGTCGGGATACCTCTCCACCACCCTGTGAAGAATGCTCACGATGTTCTCCTCATAGCCATCGATTCTCAGGTAATCAACATGGAAGTCCTCTCTCACAAACCTCCTCACTATTTTTTCAAAGGTGTCCCTCATCTCAACAGGAACTCCGGGCATCGCGGCAACGTTCTCAACAATAAATGCAGGGGCAACTCCAGAGCTGTTTTCAACAATTTCTGCTCCTGCCGGAACTTTTGCAATCTTGTTCACGACCTCAGTTCTGTTCGTCCATTTTCTAACCATCCTTTCCACTTCCTCATTATGGATAAGCTTTCTATCAAGGGCAAGAGCTATGCCTTCGGCGGTAACATCATCGTGAGTTGCACCCAGCCCTCCGGTTACAAATACAAAATCAAATCTCACGAGCCTTCGCAACTCTTCTGCTATATCCTCAATCCTGTCAGGAACAACGACCACTCTCTCAACCCTGTGTCCCAGCATGGTGATTCTCTTGGATATGTATGCTGCATTGCTCTCGCTGATTTCCCCGCTTAGAATTTCATTTCCAACAACAAGAACTGCAAATTTCATACCCAGTCACCCTTTGGAACCTCAACACTGTTCAGGGCATCTCTGACGACTTCCTCAGCTCTTATACCCTCAATCTCGTATTCAAGTTTCAGTATAATTCTGTGAGCGAGGCATTCGTAGGCCACACCCTTTACATCATCTGGGATCACGTAGCCCCTTCCATCCATCAGTGCCATTGCCCGGCTCATTTTCAGTAGTGCAAGTCCCCCTCGTGGACTGGCTCCAAGCTCGACCATTTCATGATCTCTCGTTTTTCTCACAAGCTCCGCAATGTACTTCAGGATTTTTGGATCCACATAAACATTTTCAACAGCCTCCTGCATTCTTGAGAATTCAGCAAGACTGACTGCAGGAACCACGTCAGATGTTGGGTCGTCTCTTTTCCATTTTATTCTTCTGTACAGAATTTCAATCTCATCGTCAGTGCTTTCAGGGTACCCCGGGATGAGTCGTATAAGAAACCTGTCTATCTGCGCTTCAGGCAGCGGGTAGGTACCTTCCTGCTCAACCGGATTCTGGGTGGCAAGAACGAAAAACGGTGATGGGAGTGAGAACGTTTCACCTTCAATTGTTACCTGCCTTTCTTCCATTGCTTCAAGCAGTGCTGCCTGGGTTTTGGGCGGACTTCTGTTGATCTCGTCTGCAAGCAGTACATTTGTGAATATTGGCCCTTTTTCAATTACAAATCTTCCATTTCTCAGCACCTTTGTGCCTGTTATATCTGCAGGCAGAAGATCGGGAGTGAACTGAACCCTTGTGAATTCAGCACCTATGGATCTGGCAAATATTTTGGCAAGCAGAGTCTTTCCAAGTCCGGGAAAGTCCTCAAAAAGAACGTTTCCGTTTGAAAGGCCCGATCCCAGTATTTTCCTGACAAGTTCCTCACTTCCAACGTAGTACTCTGACACTCTCTCAACTATCTCGTTTGTCTTTCTGGAAAATTCATCTTCTCTCATCCAAACCACCGGTTTTTTCAAACATCTGTTTGACCATATTCAATTTTTTCAGTCTTTTTGATTTTTTCCTTTGTTTTATTATCTGTCTTTCAAAGCCCAACGCAAATCTTGGAACTTTTTCCCGATCGACAATTATACTCAGCAGCTTTTCCATTTCATTCACACCCATTCCGGATCTTGACATGGTGTAACTCAGAAATGAAAGAAGAGGAACCGGATCACCGTTTTCAATGTAGGCCTTTTCCGCTCTTTCGGCATAGCTGTCAAAATCAAAATAACCATTCTCCACAGTCTCAATTTCATCAATCTCAAATCTTATTTTTCCAAAGAAATAAACTATTCCAGTTGCAACAATGATCCAGTCTCCAAAGTTCCTTATTCCAGGATACAGATTTTCTCTGAACTGAGTATAGTAAATAGAAGACAGGAGTGCAAGAAAGACGAGAAAGGCTCTGTGATCTATTAAAAATTCAAATTTTTGAGATATGGCTGGAAGAACCACAGTTATGGCGATCAGAATGGACGAGATGACAAGGGGAAGCCTCATCTGATTCAGGGGATAAACATCAGGGAGAAATGCAAATGCAATGGCAAGAAGAAGAACCCCGGCTATGTTCAGAATGTAGCCGCGTCTGTAATGGAGTGCTGGCAGAGCAAGGGAAAATCCAGCCGAAATCAGGTAAACAAAAGCTCCATCAGGATATTTGAAATAACTGACGGCCGTGCTTGTTGAGATGTACACCAGTCCGAAAAGCAGGGGAATTTTCAGGATTTCAATTTTACGGATCCTTGAAACAACCTCATAGACAGCGTAAATCACCGCAAATCCTGCAGGAGGTATAAAATCTTTTGTGAAGTAATAGTATGCTGCCAGCAGTGAAATGGAGATCAGTGCAAAAAAGACCCTCACTTCATCCCACCTCTCAGGCTCTTGTATATTTCGAAGGATTCAATGAACTCATTCCTCGAATAGTCTCTCATACCAGCATACTCGTAGAGTTCAAATAGTCTCAACAGCTTTTTTTTCTTTTCAGAGTCTGCCCTTATTTTTCCCATCAATTCCCGTGCGGTCATGTTTTCGATTTTCATTCCCCTTTTTTCAAGCTCCTTCTCAAACATTCTGAAAACCCTCTCAATCCCCTTCCCATAGTCATCCACTATTTCTACTGATTTATGAATTTTTTTTCTCACCTTTCCGTTTTTAACGGCTTTCACAGTTACCGTATAAACTCCGGGATTATTGATCTGGAATTCCCCATCTGCAAGTTTCCCGTCCACATCAACAGCATACTGACAGTTGGAAACAACACTGTATCTTATCTTCTCTCCAACTTTCCAGATATCCGGAAGATCTGAGTACTCCTTCAGAAATTCAAATTTTATTCTTGGGTATCTAATGTAGTAGTATCCAAGCAAACCTGCCATAACCGGAATCAGAAAAAGGTATGCAGAAAGGTCTGTTTTTCTGTAGTCGAGGGATGATGGAAGATGAAATTCATCTCCCAGGTAAACAGCATCGTACCTTTTTTCCTCCTTCCTCAGCTCAACCTGACCGTTCATTAGCATGTATCTTTCACCATTAATTTCCATATATCCGGCAGGTGTGGTGCTGGCAAATGACACAACCCTGAAAACGATCAAATCATCCCTTTCCTCAACTTCGATTTTCGTTCTTGCCTTTGAAATGAGAAGCAGTTCTTTCTCAAACCCCCCAATCACAATCCTGAGACTCAGCTTTCCCGGTTTCTCAGGATAGAATGACAGTGTAAGATTTCCCTTCTCAACTGAATATTCAATTCCATTTATCGAAGCCTTTCCTGTGTACGGTTTTCCGTTAAAGAAAATCCCCATGGTTATGGTATTTTTCTCTCCTGCAATCAGAGTTCTGTTGGATGGGATGATAGAAAACTCTCCCGCTTCAACCACCTTCTGTATGGTCACCTCTCCAAACAGGTCTTCCTTAGGTGAGACAATTCTTATCCTGTGATTACCCTTTGACAGTGTAAGACCGAGCATCACCTCGCCCTTATTGTCTGTTTTGAGAGTGTATGCTTTATCATCAACCTCAACAATCAGAGATTTGTTTGAAACACTCTGGTTTCTGTGAATCACCTTCACCTTCAGTGTGAATTCCTGGGGAATGATGTCCATCAGATTCGTTTCCAGCTCAGGTATGGAGAGAACCTTGACCTCAGGATCACTCCAGGAATCCAGGTAAAGGAGACTGCCCGTATAATGGGCAACAATGCTGTATTTTCCGCTCTGATTTATTCTCTCTGTCAGGTAGAATGAACCGTTTTCAACTCTCGAAATGCCGAGAAGGATTCCATCGACATCTGTTTTGTTTTTTTTCAGATAGATTTCAACATATCCACCCTCTACCGGTTTTCCCGTGACAAGTCTGACATTTCCCCCTATGCTGATGTTCTCTCCCTCAAGAATCTCGCTGTCCCATCGGGTTATTTCCGTGGAGGTTGGTATCTTGTATCTCACCTTTGGAGTTGGATCGAATTCAATCCAGCTATCTCCAAATTTCACCTCAGCCCACATGTGAGCCTGGCATGAATACACAACCTGAGATGAGGGTGTTGGGCTGGCAAGATACCCGAAAACAGCTCTTGCAGGGATGTCAAGGGATGTTACAAGAGCGATAAATGCTGTGGTAAAATGGGTGGCAACTCCTTTCCTTTCCTGAAACAGAAAAACGTAGGGTGAGATCTCTGTGTTGTTGAAATACGGTGAGTACTCAAAGTTGTTTATCAGGTAACTCTCAATCATTTTCACCCTGTCATAGTCGGTTGTTGCATTTTCAGTTATCTTCAGAGCCAGATCCCGTATTCTGCTGAACTCATATGCACTCATTTCAATATCGGCAGGTTTGTGAACTCCCCTTTCAGGTGAGAATGTTTTTTCCGGGAATATCACTCCATAATACGTGGATGTAACATTCTCCGCATAGAAAACACCGGCTGAGGAATTGTACAGTGCCTGAATGGAGATGGAAGTGGTATCCTTTGCAACTGGAAGATACCCCGACAGGTTTACAAGGGGCTTTACAGCATATACTCTCCCAAAATTGAAAATCATGGGATCTGACATCTCAGGCTCGTCTGGCATCCAGACCCCTGACGAGAATCGAGATGACACGTGCGTTCTCAGCCGGGTGTGATTTTCATCAATTCCTGAAACAATGAAAATCGGAATGCATGATGGATTTGAGCTACCTGAGAGGCCCATTTCAGACTTGTACAGTTCTGCTGGAGTCTGTATCTGACCTGTTTGCTCTTGATAAACGCTCTCACCAATAAGTCCTGGAAATCCTGTTCTGCTGAAGTCAAGGGATGACAGGAAGGATGACAGTATTATAAGTGCTATCGCAGCAGCAAGTGCTGGAATCTCCTTCATTCTTTCAGCCTCCAGATAAGCATGATGGAGAATGAGAGAAGCAGAAGGGAGATCAGGGCGTAGACAAAGTTCGACTCTGCACTGATGGAGGAGATTCTGTCAAGATTTATGTACACAAATCCGACAGTCAGCATCAAAAGAAAGAGAGACGGAGTTACTGTGAATCTGTACCCCTCTGCATTCAGCCTTCTCTCAAACGCCTCAAGGTTCTCGGAATATATTCCGGCAAGATGCAGCGCGGTTACGGTGAAAAGAGAGTCAAGAGAATCTCTGTAGGGGAACAGGTCAAATATGCTCCTCGACAGAGTCTCGTATCCAAGATAGTAAATGGCGTCGATCACTCCCTCAAACAATTCTGAATCCTGAATGGAAGGTATCAGGACCAGAATGACAAGCGCGATGTAATATCCCGTGCTGAATACCCTTTTCTCAGAGATAAAACCAATAACAGGTACGGCTATCACTCCGTAAAAGATCCATGGAGGCAGAACCATGGACAGAATTCCATAAAAAAGCGTTTCTCTGAAGGTTTCAACTGCAACAGTGCCTGCCAGGATTGAGAACACAAGGGAGAGAAATCTGTACCTCATAATCTCACCCTGACAGTGTCTCTCACAACATCTGCACCTTTTCTGATCTTGTGTCTCAGCATCATGGACATCGCAATACCTGCAAGGGTGTTTGAACTCTCTTTTCCGTAGACAATCATTAGTTTGGATTTGAGACCTGATTTTCTGAGCTCGTTGAAAGCAGAGAGATCATCATGGATGTGGGTGATGTAGATCACAAATGGCATGTGGTACATCATGAGTTTCTTTGTTTCGTTCAGAGTTGCAATTGGGGTTCTGCTTTCCGGTTCAGCTGTGGTCAGCTCTTTTATTATTCTGTTAAACTGTTTTCTCCCGAGATCGGGATAGATTGTTTTGGCTGTACCTGTTAAAGTGAGAGCTGTTTTATGACCTCTCCTGGTGAAATAATATGCCAGGGATGCTGCAGTCTCAAGGGCGTTCTCAAGATAGTATCTGTCTGCAAATGGGTGATGTGAGGTGTTTATCACAAACCACACTGCCCTTTTACCCTCAACCTCAAACTCATTAACCAGAATTTCATTTTTTTTGGCCGTGGCTTTCCAGTTGATGAACTTTACAGGGTCTCCGGGCATGTATTTTCTGATCTCTCTGAAATCTGTTCCGGGAACTCCTATTCTCGATACATCTATGTCCGGATAGCTGTCCCTGACCTTTCTTCTTTTTGCTCTGATTTTCTTTACCTTTCTAACCCTCACCCTGACCTCTGATTCTGCATTTAGTCTTATCTCCTTTGAACTCTCTTTCAGGAGAAATACATCATCAAATCTCACATTCAAAATACCAAAATTGACCCTGCCTCTTTTTAAAGCAACTCCTCTGACATGAATTCTGAATCTTCTGAAGAGTGGCACAAAACCTCCTGTCCTGGGATTGCCCTCTACAACATGAACCGTCTCATCTGTTTTCAGTGATATCCTTGCATATCCAATTCCAGCTATGGTGACGGTAAATCCCAGCACCACCTCATCACCAACGTGAGAAGGAGGGTTGAAATAAAGTCCTGTCACTCCTGTATGGAATTTTGATGGAATCAGATACAGAATGAGAACCATCAGGGCTAAAAGCAAAATTTTTTCCATTATCAGTATCACTGAAAGGACAATCAGTACAGCAAGCAGTTTTAGCAGCTCTCTCTCAAGACTTTTCATTGCCACTACTTTCTTTGCAGACATGAATTAAAGTTTTTTTCTGCGGATAACGATAGGTTTTTCAATAACTCATTAAACATTTCATCTGTGAAGATGACAATGCTATTTGTTCTGGCATCTCTGATGTTTACAGGATGCACATCTGAAATGGTAGGTGAGAAATCTGAACCAGCTTATGAAGCTCCATCCACACCTCAGGAATCAAAAAGTCAGGACACAGGTAGAAATGCCGGTGATCTGAAGGTCTATTACTTCTATCACCCTCGATGTCCCAACTGCCAGGCTGTTGAGCCGCTGATAGATTATTTACTCAACAACACTGAAATAAATTTTGAAATGTGCAATGTACAGTATTTCAGTAACTGCTCTGGAATGAGCAGACAGCTCGCATACTCTTTGAAGGAAAAAACCGGATTCTTCGGAACACCAACTGCCATTATTCAGGAAAACGGAAAATTCACCGTCTTTATAGGGAAATATCAAATGGTCGACATGGTTGGATATCTGAGAAACTATACGTATATCCCTGAAATTCCCTTAAGAGATACACAGATGAATGTTGAGGAGTGTTTTGAATGCCATGAAAAACGAAACCTTGAACCACCATCCACAATGACATGCAGCTACTGCTGCCATGGGGCGGTGTAACTTTTAAAAACAACACTCCCTATGCAGGATGGAGGTGAATCTGTGAACATCAGAATTGCGGTGGTGGCGGCTCTATGGATAATGCTCCTTGCAGGGCTGAGTAATGCTCAGAACATCTCAGTTAATGCGGAGATAGAGTACAGAATGAAATCACTGGATCTTATGGAAGACAGGTTTTATCTCAGGTTCAAAAACATAAATGAGGAACAGATTGAGACCCTAAGTTTCATAATCACGATACCGAAAACATCAAACACAAAACTTCTGGAAGTCAGGGATTTACCTGAGGGGTATGTGAAGGTACGGGAACTGAAGGGGGAGGATGGTATTGACTACTATGTTATCAGGGTTGTCAAGCAGCTAACACCCTTTGAGGAATACCAGCTCACGATAAAGAGAGACATCTCAAATCCTCTGGAGTCCATAGGTGACAGGACCTACGCATTCAGAACCTTTGAATTTCCCAGATACTTCAGAGAACAGAACCTTCATGTTGAGGAAATCAGCATAAAGCTCATCTTTCCTGACAGTATAATGAAAAATTACAACATAATAAGCACATCGGCAAACACGAAGTTTAACTACAAATCCCTTAACAGAATTGACAGCCTGCAATGGGAGTATGTAAACCCTCCCGATCAGGTCAGTGTTTTCGTATCCTTTGCAGAGGTGTGGAATTTTTACGTCATGAACATCATTGGAGCAGCTCTCACTCTGGTTGCATTTACGGGCCTTCTGTATTACAATTTCAGCCTTGAAAGGAAATTGAAAAAGCATGAGATAATCAAGAATCCTCCGTGGAGTGGCGATCTGCTTGCCAAAATGAAGGAAATGCTCCAGCGGGCTGAGAAAGAAATACTCATAACCTCACCACACATCTACTACACGGACTGGCTCACTGCAGAACTTCAGCCGCTGATGGGCAGGAACATAAAATTCAGGATAATAACCTGGCCAAGCTATAAAAGAGAGATGTACAGAAATGTTGAAGAAGTGCAGGAAGATAAGAAACAGTACTTCACACTGAAGAGATTTCTTGAGATGTTCCCGTCAGGAAGCGTGAGGCTCAATGACAATATACATGCCAAAATGATCGTGATTGATGAAAGGGAGGTGCTTATAACGACAGCGAATCTCTCTCAGACAGGGCTTTATGAGAACTATGAGGTTGGTGTTTACGCTGAGAACTCAGACCTTGCAAAGCAGGCAAAGGAATTCTTTGAAACTGTCTGGAATTCAGAGGACACAGTTGAGCTGGACGAGGAAACCCTTAATGCCAAGGTGGCTTGGGCTCTGATAATGGATCTAAAATCCAAAAAGGAGGAGGTAGGATGATTTTTGATGACATTGGAAGCTTCCCTCTTCCTGAAGGGGTGACGAGAGAGTGGGCAGAGCAGAATCATCGCACAGTTGAGTATGCTGAGATGGTCAGGAGAGCGTATCTGATGAAGGTAAATGCAGGCGTGGAACTTCCAAACTATCCTCAGTTCAGAGACATGAACAGGATGTTTCTCGAACCGATAAAAAATGAGGCATTTCAGGAAGAACCCTATCTGATTAAAAGGAAACATGCGAGAATATCCGAGGTTGAGGCGCTTATGGAAATGAAGGTCCGGAAACTCAGAGTGTGCATAACAGGACCGTTTGAACTCTATTACAGGGAATTCGGCACCATAATATACGACGACGTTCTCGAAAAGATATCTCTGTCTGTTGCAAGATTCGTAGAAAATATTGATTCGGAAGTGGTTGAGTGTGTAAGCGTGGACGAACCGAGTCTCGGAACAAATCCGGAACTTCAGCCAACACACGATCAGATCAAAATTGCTTATGAGAAAATTGATTTCAGGGGGGATGTTCAGATACATCTGCATTCTCCCCTATTCCACACTGAACTCCTGGATGTTGAGACGGTGAATGTTGTGGGAATAGAATGTGGAAGGGATGAGAAGGCAATGGATTTTGTTGATGTTGAGGATCTCGACTCTCATGACAAGTTCATCAGAGTTGGGGTTGCGAGGAGTGACATTGATGGGATCATTGCAGAATACAATTCAAGACACAATGTCAATGTTTGGGGAGATGAAGATGGTGTTATGAATGCAATTGATGAGATTGAAAATCCTGGGATGATTGCAGGGAGAATTGAAAAAGCCATAGAACGTTTTGGTGAAAGGCTGAAGTATATCGGACCTGACTGCGGACTTTTCAGCTTTCCATCTCAGAACAGTGCTGTGAAACTTCTTGAGAACATAACGGAGGCGAAAAGAACAGTATGAACGATCCTGTGACTTTTTTTCTTACTGCATTCACAACACTCTTCATAATAATCGATCCCCCGGGCAACATACCAACATTCATGGCCTTAACAAAAAATCTGAGCAGAGATACTGTGGACAGGATTTCAAAAAAAGCAACTGTAATAGCACTGTCAATCCTTATTGTGTTTGCACTTGCCGGATGGGCAGTAATGAAGTTTTTCTCCATCTCCATAGAGTCTCTCAAAATAGCCGGAGGGCTGATGATGTTCATAATATCTGTTGACATTCTGTTTGGCAGAAAGTCCAGGGAAATTTATGAAGAAAAGGGAAAGATGAGTGCTGAAATAGACTCAATTGCCGTATTCCCTCTTGCTTTGCCATTATACAGCGGTCCAGGGGCGATTACTGCTGTCGTCGTCCTGTCTTCAGGTGTGGGTTATGCCGGGAAGTTTATTGTAATTGCAGCAATCCTGCTTGTTTACGCCATTGTCAGGCTCACTCACGTGTATTCCCTGAGCCTTATGAGGATTCTTGGAAAGAGCGGTTCGGATATAATTGCAAGGGTCATGGCAATTCTGCTTGCAGCAATAAGCATTGAATATGTTATGGACGGGATTCTTTCTAAGGTGGGGATGGCATGATCTATCTGAATAAAATGATAGTGGAAAGGCTCAGGAGAGAAAAGGTTGCGATAGGCCTTGTAAGATACGATGAAACAAGTGAGGACAGGATTTACAGAGCTGCTGAAATCGCAGATGAGTTTGCAAAGGTTTTGATAGTGGATGAAGAGCACGATACTCCCAAAAAGCTTGTTGAACTTGCAGAAAACGGAAAGGTTTACTCGGCTGTGAGAGGTACGGCAGGTGCGGGATCACTTCTCAGGATTTTGAGAGAAAAGTACAATCCTGTGAGAATTGCAGTTCTTGAAACACCAGTCAGGAAGCTCTTCCTTCTATCACCTGTTGGGGTTGATGAGGGTAAAAGCATTTCTGAAAAAATAGAGCTTGCAAAATGCTCGGTGAGTCTTGCAGAGTCCCTCGGGCTCAGCAAGGATATAGCGTTTCTCTCTGGAGGGAGATATGAGGACATTGGCAGAAATGACAGGGTTGATCGCACCCTGGCTGATGCCGAGATCTGTTCGAGGATCACCGGAGGGGAGAATTACGAGATAAGACTTGAAGATGCAGTTCGAAAGGATATAATAATCGCTCCAGATGGCATCTCTGGAAATCTGATATTCAGGTCTCTGTGCTACCTTGGAAATGGGCTGGAATATGGAGCGGTCTTCTGCAATGTGCCGTTCAGAATGGTTGACACAAGCAGAAGTCAGAGTGCTGAGGGGTTTGCGAGAGCCATGGCTCTTGCGGTGGTGCTGTAATATGAGGAGATACCCGGGGAGACCTCTTATTGGTGTCGGAGCAGTTATCGTAGAAAATGGAAAGATTCTGCTTGTAAGAAGGGTAAACGATCCAAACAAGGGTAAATGGTCTGTGCCGGGTGGGTTGGTTAGGGCTGGTGAAAGGCTTGAGGAGGCATTGAAAAGAGAAATCATGGAGGAACTCGGTGTTGAGATTGAGACAGGAGATGTTGCATGCGTGACAGATGAAATATTCCGTGACAAAAATGGAGATGTTGAATACCATTATGTTGTCATTGATTTCTTTGCGAAAATTGTTGAGGGAGTTCCAAGGGCAATGAGCGATGCAGATGAGGTCAGATGGTTTGACCTGTCTGAAATTTCCAGCGCTGAGACTGTTGATTTTGTTGGAAAACTCGCGGAAAAACTGCTTTCTGGAAATGATGAAATCTATATATCCTGATCTGTAAACTGTTTTTCATGCGAGTCCACGGTATAAACAGTGTGCGGGAGGCCCTGAAGGCTGGGAAGGTCAACAGAATCTATATCAGCAGTTCTGCAAAATCCAGCAGAATATCAGGGTTGGTCTCCCTTGCAAAAAAGAGCGGAATTCCGGTTGTTCATGTAAAAAATCTGAATTCAAACGTTGAGGCTGACATCTCGCCGGTCAGATACCTGAACCTTGATCTCATCATTGAAAAAGCCCTTAAATCCGCGGGAGTGATTGTTTTTCTTGACTCGGTTCAGGACCCCCAGAATCTTGGTTCGGTAATTAGAAATGCGGTCTTTTTTGGCTGCACAGGGGTTGTTATACCAAAGAGAAGGGGTGTCCAGGTGAATGAAACTGTGATCAAAACATCATCCGGAGCTGTATTTCATATAAACATCTCAAGAGTCTCAAATCTTGCAAACTCCATCAAAAAGTTAAAGAAATATGGATTTCTTGTTCTTGGAGCGGAACCTGAAGGGAGGAACATTGGCGAAATTCAATTTGACTTTCCTCTTGCAGTTGTCATAGGTGGAGAAGATGAAGGCATATCGAAACCTGTCAGAAAGCAGTGTGATGAGATTGTTTCAATTCCGTCTCACGGGAAAACTGATTCCCTCAATCTCTCATGCGCTTCGGCCATTCTGCTTTATGAGATCAGGAGGAGGATAAAATGAATGGAGTTCTCTTTGCAATTCTTGCAGCACTGCTGTGGGGATTTGTTCCTGTTCTGGATAAAACAGCCCTTCAGAGTGGGATATCCATCTATTCTGCAATTCTGATTCGAGCTATTGGGTCAGTTGCAATCATGGCTGTGGCTGTGATTTACAGTGACGGATTCAGGGCTGAAGAATTCAGTCTCAGGAGTGTAAGCCTTCTGCTTGTGGCAGGAGCGATAGCAGGTGGGATTGCGATGATAGTTTACTTCATGGCTCTTCAGAAAATAGGGGCTGCGAGAACAATTCCGATAACGTCCATATATCCACTTTTCACAATTGTGTTTTCACTGATCATTCTAAGAGAACAGTTCAACATGGTGAACGTTTTTGCAGGAACGCTTTTGATAGTTGCAGGACTGATAATACTTCAGAGGTGAGAACATGGACATTGAGGGGTTTGCAAGGAAACACATTCACGATAAAGATCTTGAAAAAAAACTTGCTGAGAGAATTCTTGAATTCAAGGATGTTGATGAAGATACCGCTCTCAAAATTGCCAGAGCAGTTGTTACTGAGGTGAGAAATGCTTACTCAAAGGGAAACTGGCTTCTTGAGTATCATAAAAGCGGTGTGACAATGGGCAGATTTGGAGTTGGAAGCAGAGGAACAGGTGATTTTTATGTACATTCAAAAATTTCTGAAATGTGCGGGGATGCTGTTGTCAGCTCAAAGGATCTGGATGATGCAGGAGTGATAAAAGCTGGGGATCTCTACATCTCCATTGCCATTGACGGCATTCACTCAAGGTTGAGCGAGTTCCCGTTTATTGCCGGATTCCACGTTGCCAGGGCTTCAATGAGGGATGTACTTGTTATGGGATCAAAGCCAGCTGCCCTTTTTTCAGACATACACATCGCCGATGATGGTGATGTCTCAAAGATATTTGACCACATAGCCGGGATTACAGCTGTGAGCGAGCTTACAGATGTTCCATTAATTGCAGGCAGCACACTGAGAATTGGGGGAGATATGGTCATTGGAGAGAGGATGACTGGGGCTGTTGGGTGTGTTGGAGTCTCTGATTTCATAACCCCGAGAAGAAATGCAAAGCCCAGGGATGTGATCATTCTGACAGAGGGTTCAGGAGGAGGAACAGTTGCAACAACAGCCATATACTACGGAATGCATGAGGTTGTTGAAGAGACGATCAATCTGGACTTTATATTCTCGGCTCTAACATTGATTGATTCAGGAATTGTCAGGAAGGTTCACGCGATGTCAGATGTGACAAATGGTGGGATAAGGGGAGACGCTCAGGAAATCTCAAAAACCAGTGGATGTGCCCTTTACTTTGAGATAGAAAAGATCAGAAATCTCGTTAACAAAAAAGTTCTTGAAATGCTTGAAAGTCTGGAAATTGACTTCATGGGGGTATCAATCGATTCTCTGATGGTGATATGTCCTGAACATGTGGCTGAAGAGATCCTCAGGGCAACAGGGAAGTGTGGAGTGAAAGCAGACATTGTTGGATGGGTTGAGAAGGGTAGAGGAGCCTTCTCTGTTGAAAATGGGAAAGTTAAAGATCTTAAACCAATGTTCAGAGAATCAGCATATACTCCCATAAAGAAACTTGTTGGAGAGGAGAAACCTGAGGATTTTGAGGAGATGATGGAGTCCATAGACAGAGCTTTCAATGCCGCACTTGAAAAGAAAAAGAGAGTTGTTGAGATGTTAAGACGGAAGATCCCACCTGGATGACGGATCATTTTTCATGTACTTCTCAATCAGCCTTTCCTCAACATCCACTCCAAAATAGTTTGCGAGACTCAGCACCATGAACAGACAGTCAGCGAGCTCCTCCTCTATTGACCTTTTTTCGGATTTTCGTATTGCTTCAGCAAGCTCTCCAGCCTCTTCAAAAAACACAGCAAGCAGAAAAAGAGCTCCCGATTTCAGATCAGTTTTGTAGTATCTTTCTTTTATTTTCAGCATAAGTTCAGAAAGCTCCATAGTGAATGTGCGGTAAAACCTGAATAAATCTTTTTGAAAATTTCTGGGAAAGTCATATATTTGATGCCTGAAAATTTAGGTTCATGAGATATGAAATTCTGGCAAGACCGAGCTACTCTCTTCTGAAACTTTACTTGGACAGAGATGAGGAAGTGGTGGCTGAAACGGGAGCAATGGTTTTCATGGATGGTGTGAGGCTCAAAACCGAGATGAAAGGTGGGATTTTTGGGGGACTGAAAAGGGCAATAGGTGGAGAATCATTCTTTGTCAACAGATTTGCTGCCGAGAAAAACAACGCAATCCTTGGACTTGCTCCACCATACCAGGGGGACATAACCCGAATTCAGGTTGATGGCAGACTGTATGCTCAGGGCGGAGCATTTCTGGCAGGTTCGCCGGATCTCGATATTTCAACGAAATGGGGTGGTGCTAAAACATTTTTTGCAGGAGAGGGAGTGGTTCTGTTAAAAATTGAAGGCTCTGGAGAGGTATTTCTCTCATCATTCGGTGGGATTGAGGAGCTCGATGTTGAAGGAGAACTTGTTATTGACACCGGCCACATTGTTGCATTTGAGGATGGGCTTGACTTCTCAATTTCAAGGGCTGGAGGACTGAAAGCAACTCTGCTGAGTGGAGAAGGGCTGGTTGCAAAATTCAGCGGGAGCGGGAAAGTCTGGATTCAAACCCGATCTATTTCAGATTACGTGGGCTGGCTTGCATCACTAATCCCGACCAGAGACTGATTGCAATCTCGATAAATTCAGACTTTCAGTATTTTCTTCATGGAACAAAATACCGAAATTTATCTCAGACTCAACCGGAGAATCCTTGCAGCATTCTGTCCAAGAATCTTTTTCTTTGCCCTCTCACTTATTGGCAGGGACTGTATAACTCCGATGTTTTTCCCGATGTCTGCACTTGGAAAGTCGCTTCCAAAAATGACTTTGTCTTCGAGATCTTCAAGCTTCGGAAAATATTCAAGCAGCTTTTTTGGCGGCAGACCTGAGAGCTCAAGATAGACATTGTCGTGAAGTCTTGCAAGCATGAACGCGGTATCGTACCACATCCCCCTTCCTGAGTGGGCCATGACTATTGTCAGATCAGGAAAGTCAACTGCCACATCATCAAGATAAATCGGGTTTGCATATTTCTGTCTGACATTTTTAAAGACAGATGTACCGGTGTGGAACATAACCGGGATCTCGAGGTCCGCACATTTTTCGTAAAGTCTGTAAATCCTTGACTCATTGGGATAGAAGTACATGTATGACGGGAGAAGTTTTAACCCCCTGCATCCCATTTCATAGGCTTTTTCCATTTCCTCTACCATGCCGTGAGATGTGTTGGGGTTTATGGAGGCAAAGGGAATCAGCCTTTCCTCTCCCCTGCAGAACTCTGCCACATATTCATTTCTGACCGTTCCCGTTGCAGCAGGGGCATTCTCTGCAAGAATGACAGCATATCTTACCCCGGCATCATCCAGTATTCTGAGAAGTCTCTCTCTTGTGATCTCCTCTGTAAAATCAAAATCCGGATTTGATTTCTTCAGATAGTCCATAACCCAGGGATGCCAGTCATTCCTATACACATGCACATGGAAATCGATGAACATCAGGTTTCAGTTCTCATCTTGGTTAAATTTTTTTCTGCAACTGTGAAACAGGAAAATGGTATGAGATGCACATGACATAATGTGATGTATTTCGCTTTTATGATTGCCGTCAGATTACGATGCAAGATGGCAACAGTTTTTATAGACCATCAAAACCAAGAACAATCTATCGTGACCACGCTAACAGCTCTCGTGTGAAAGGAAATCAGTACGTTTCAAAATGTTCCGAGCTTGAGGTTGCGAGCTGTGGCGATACGGTAGAGAATGATGGCCTTGAAGCCGTTTTCAGCAAGAAGTTGGTTACAGCTTTTGAAGTAACTGTTTGAGGAGCTTCAGAAACTCCTTCTTGTTCAATTATGCTTTTGATTTGCGATTCGAGCATTGTTCCAATCCGGTTGTTTTGTAAGAACTGTGTTTTTGCTGACATAAAACTGCACCAAAACTTTCATAAATCCACAATTTTCAGTTTAGAGAAAAGAGAAGATGCTGCTCTGGTGCCGGGGTTGCAGAGAGGCACTGCGCCGGCCTTGAGAGCCGGTGCCCGTTTTGGGCTCCTGGGTTCAAGTCCCAGCCCCGGCGTGT